>Ga0075364_10002561_pt1 | contig 10185 bp, 8 predicted proteins | sample EndMetdeltDD1764_FD_71517 | JGI IMG/M metagenome (GOLD analysis project Ga0075364, IMG submission 71517) | Populus endosphere microbial communities from Tennessee, USA - Endosphere MetaG P. deltoides DD176-4 | ecosystem: Host-associated > Plants > Roots > Endosphere | place: USA: Tennessee...
ATCGACCGGGTCAGCGTCTCCTACGCCCATCCCCTGCGCCTGCTGGCGGACCTGCGGCAGATGGGCGAGACCAGCGTCCTGGCCGAGCGCCACCCAAGGGCCCTGACGCGAACCCTGCTGGCCCGCGCCTGCGAGATCTATGTGGAGCGCTTCGCCGGGCCCGACGGCCGCGTCCCCGCCACCTTCGAGATCCTCACCCTGACCGGCTGGGCGCCGGCCTGAAGCGTGACAACGCGCCACGCGCGGACGAGCTTCGCCTTGGCTACGGTGGCGCTGGGGGGCTCCTGACACGTCGGGGGTCTTAAGTGGCGTCGAAATCCATGGCCGGCCTTGCGCTGGCCGCAACCGCCTTGCTCGCCGGCTGCGCGAGCGAGAACCATCACGCCGTCCAGGCCGCCGCGCCGGCGCGCGAAGCCATCCAGGCCCCGCCGCGCCTGGAGGCCGACGCCATGGCCTTCGAGAGCTTCATGCGGAAGGGCCGGGCGATCGACGCGGGCTTCTCCAGCCCCGCCGACGTGCGCCAGGCGCTGCAGGCCGGGGCCGCCCACCAGCCCCAGCAGCTCGAGGCCGGGATGATCGCCTACGCCGCCCTGGCCGCCCTGCAGGAGCCGGCCTTCGTGGAGGGCGTGCGCCGCCAGGGGCCGGCCCTGGCCGGACGGCTGGCGGCCGACCCGGCGCTGGCGCTGGAGCTGCCGGGCGGCCGGGCGGCGGCCGCCCGGGCCGGGGCGGCTCTGGCGCGCGAGGGCGCTTCGCTGGCCGGCAATGGCGAGCGGGTGAAGCGCGCCGCCTACCGGGTTCAGCACCAGGCCTGGTCGAAGACCGCGGTCGCCGGCCCCGCGCGGCGGCTGGCGGAGGTGAAGCGGATTTCCGCGGCCGGCTACCGGCCCGAGGGGGGTGACGCGGCCCAGCTCCGGGCGGCCCTGGCCGAGGGCGGCCGCCGCGGCGGCGCGGCCAGCCCCGTGGTGGCCCGGGGCGTGGCCCTGGCGGCGCTCTCGGTGATGGGCGAGACCCGGCGCGGCGGGGCGCTGATGCGCGATCCCGTAGCCGGCTCCTGCCTGCGCATCGCCAAGCTCAACCTCTACCAGTGCCTGGCGAGCGCCCGGCCGCAGTACGAGGACATCTACTGCCTGGGCCAGCACGCCCTGATCGACCCTGGCCAGTGCGTCGCAGACGCCGCGGTGGAGCGGCCGCGCGTCACCCGGGCGAGCTACCGGCGATAGGGCGAGGGCCTATTCGCCCAGCAGGTGCAGCACAACCTCCCGCCGGTGTGGGCGGGCGCGGTGCTCGAAGAGCCAGAGCCCCTGCCAGGTCCCCAGCGCCAGCCGTCCTTTGACGAGCGGGACGGACAGTTGGGTCGCGGTGAGCGCGGCGCGCAGGTGGGCGGGCATGTCGTCGGGCCCCTCGTCCTGGTGGCGATAGGCGCCGCTCTGCGGGGCGAGCGTGGCGAAATAGTCCTCCAGGTCGCGCGCCACGTCGGGATCGGCGTTCTCCTGCACCAGCAGGGAGGCGGAGGTGTGCCGGCAGAAGAGGGTCAGCAGGCCCATGCCCATCACCTGCCCCTCGACCCAGGCCCGCACCTCGCTGGTGATCTCCACCAGGCGGCGGCCAGGCGTCTGGACGACCAGGGTAGTCGCCGCCTGGCGCATCACACGCAGTCCCTCAGCCAGGCCACCAGGGGGGCGTCGGCGGGGGGCATCGGATAGTCGGTGAGCTTGGCCGGCTTCACCCAGGCGATGGCCTTGTGCTCGTGGGCGGTCACGCGGCCTTCCCACCGGCGGCAGAGGTAGAGCGGCATCAAGAGGTGGAAGCTCTCATAGCCGTGGCTGGCGAAGACGAAGGGCGCCAGGCACGCGCTGGCCACGGTGATGCCCAGCTCCTCCTGCAGCTCGCGGATCAGGCAGGCCTCCGGGGTCTCGCCCGCCTCGACCTTGCCGCCGGGGAATTCCCACAGGCCGGCCAGGGCCTTGCCCTCGGGACGTTGGCAGATCAGCACCCGTCCGTCGGCGTCGATCAGGGCCGCGGCGGCGACCAGCAGGATGGGTTTGTGGTCCATGCCGCTCCTCTGCCCCAATCCACGGGCCCACGCCATCATGGCCCGCCCCCTCCTTCTTCCCGTCATGGCCCGGCTTGTCCGGGCCATCCAGCCCACGCGCCAACCTCAATTGTTGCGGAGCGGCGTTGGGATGGGTCGCCCGAACCCGTCGGGCGATGCAACCCGGAAAAGGGGACTTTCAGACATCAAAGCTCTCGCAGCAGAACCTTCACAGCCCGCGGCCAAAAGGCGACAGCCGTGCGGCCGACATCCCGCGAAGGTTGACTTTGTCGGGAAAGCAACCCATTTGGGCGGTGCGTCAGGTTCGCTGGCGCGATCGGCGTTCCAGCCGCGTGGGGCCTCGTCTTCGAGGCTCAGCCTGTCGAGCGCAGAGTCTCCCATAGATCGCCCATCACGCGGGGCGCTTCCTTAAGACCCCGCGATCCACGCCCCCGGAGCATCCGGCTGGGCGCTTGGGGCGCATATCGAAAGATATCCTGTTTGACCCAATTCACCGACCTTGGCCTCGCCAAGCCGCTGCTCAAGGCGCTGGCGGACGAGGGCTACACCACGCCCACGCCGATCCAGGCCCAGGCCATCCCCGGCGTCATGTCCGGCAAGGACCTGCTGGGCATCGCCCAGACCGGCACCGGCAAGACCGCCGCCTTCGCCCTGCCCATCCTCCATCGCCTGGCCGAGAACCGTAAGCCCGCGCCGCGCCGCAGCTGCCGGGTGCTGGTGCTCTCTCCCACCCGCGAGCTCGCCACCCAGATCGGCGAGAGCTTCAAGACCTACGGCAAGCACATCGGCGTTTCCGTCGCCGTGGTGTTCGGCGGGGTGAAGTACGGCGGCCAGATGCGCGCGCTCGCGCCCGGCGTCGACGTGCTGGTGGCCACGCCCGGCCGCCTCATCGATCACCTGCAGGAGAAGTCGATCACCCTCGACGGCGTCGAGATCTTCGTGCTCGACGAAGCCGACCAGATGCTCGACATGGGCTTCATCCTGCCGATCCGGCGGATCGTGAAGTTCCTGCCCAAGTCGCCGCGCCAGAACCTGTTCTTCTCGGCCACCATGCCGAGCGAGATCGAGAAGCTGACGGTCGAGATCCTCAACCCCAATCCGCTGAAGGTCTCGGTGACGCCCGCCGCCACCACGGTGGATCGCGTCAACCAGCGCGTGCTGTTCGTCGAGCAGACGCGCAAGCGCGCCCTGCTGGCCGAGATGTTCGACGACCCGGCCTTCAAGCGGGTCATCGTCTTCACCCGCACCAAGCGCGGCGCCGACCGCGTCGCCAAGGGCCTGGAGCAGGTCGGCGTCGACGCCGTCTCGATCCACGGCGACAAGAGCCAGGGCCAGCGGGAGCGCGCCCTGGCCCAGTTCAAGGCCGGCGAAGTCCGCGTCCTGGTGGCCACCGACATCGCCGCCCGCGGCATCGACATCGACGCGGTCAGCCACGTCGTCCAGTACGAGCTGCCCAATGTGCCGGAATCCTACGTCCACCGGATCGGCCGCACCGCGCGCGCCGGGGCCGACGGCTCGGCGGTGGCCTTCTGCGCCGACGACGAGCGCGGCCTGCTCAAGGACATCGAGAAGGTGACGCGCCAGCGCATCCCCTCCTTCGATCGCCGCAACGACCGCCAGCTGGGCGCCGCCACCGCGGCCATGCCGGAAGTCGCCGGCAAGCCGGAGCGGTCGGCCCAGCCGCATCGCGGCGAGCACCGGCCCCAGCGCAACCGCAACCACAGCGCGCCCAAGGGCGCCGGCGGCCATCACCGTCCCGACGCCGCTCCGGCGCGCACGGGAACGGGCGAGCGGTCCACCAGCCCGGGCCGCGGCCGTTCCAGCCGAGGCGGCGGTCAGCGCTCCTCGTCCAGCTCGACCGGCGTCTGGTCGAACCGCTAGGTCCGACCCCCCGCTGACAAAATGATGGGGCCCCGAGCATCGCTCGGGGCCCCATTTTCATTTTCCGGAAATCGGGCGGCCCGCTTTGGCCGTCAGACCAGCTCGAGCGCCATGGCGGTGGCTTCGCCGCCGCCGATGCAGAGCGAGGCCACGCCCTTCTTGCCGCCGCGGGCTTCCAGAGCCGCCAGCAGGGTGGCGATGATCCGCGCGCCCGAGGCGCCGATGGGGTGGCCCAGCGCGCAGGCGCCGCCGTTCACGTTCAGCTTCTCGCGGGGGATGGCGAGGTCGCGCTCGGCGACCATGGCCACCACGGCGAAGGCCTCGTTGACCTCGAAGAGGTCGACGTCGGCCACGCTCCAGCCGGCGCGCGCCAGGGCCTTCTGCACCGCCGGCACCGGGGCGGTGGTGAACTGGCTGGGCTCATGGGCGTGGGCGGCGTGGGAAACGACGCGCGCCACCACCTTCATGCCAAGCTTCCGGGCCACCGACTCGCGCGTCATCACCAGCGCCGCGGCGCCGTCGGAGATCGAGGAGGAGTTGGCGGCGGTGACCGCGCCGTCCTTCACGAAGGCGGGCTTGAGGGTCGGGATCTTGGAGATGTCGGCCTTGTGCGGCTGCTCGTCGTCCTCGATCAGCACCGCGCCCTTGCGGCTCACCACCTCGACCGGGACGATCTCCTTCTTGAAGGCGCCGCTGTCGATGGCCGCCTTGGCCCGGGTGAGCGAGGCGATCGCGTACTCGTCCATCGCCTCGCGGGTGAACTGGTAGGCGCGCGCCGTCTCCTCGGCGAAGACGCCCATGGCCTTGCCAGGCTCGTAGGCGTCCTCCAGGCCGTCCAGCATCATGTGGTCGTAGACCGTGTCGTGGCCGATCCGCGCGCCGGCGCGGTGCTTGAGCATCAGGTAGGGCGAGCCCGACATGCTCTCCAGCCCGCCGGCCACCACCACGTCCACCGTGCCGGCCGCCAGGCTGTCGGCGGCGAAGATCGCCGCCTGCATGCCTGAGCCGCACATCTTGTTGAGCGTCGTCGCCTGCACCGACTTGGGCAGGCCCGCGCCCAGCGCCGCCTGGCGGGCCGGCGCCTGTCCAAGACCCGCGGAGAGCACGCAGCCCATGTAGATCTGCTCGATGGCCTCGGGCGCCACGCCGGCGCGCTCGATGGCGCCGCGGACGGCCGAGGCGCCCAGGTCGGTCGCCTTGACGGTGGAGAGAGCGCCCTGGAAGCCGCCCATCGGCGTGCGGGCGTAGGAGGCGATGACGACGGGGTCGGAGGCTTGGGTCATGCAACGCATATAGACATTGTGCTGCAGCGCGAAAAGCGCCCTCGCGCGCAGGGCTATTTCAGGCGGCGCGGACGGTCCCGGCGATAAAGCCGCCGCCCAGCACCCGGCTGGGCGTCTCCGGCGCATAGAGCGCGCAGGCCTGGCCAGGCGCGACGCCCTCCTCCGCGCCCGTGAAGCTCACGACGGCCTGGCCGTCGACCTCGGCCAGTCGCCCCAGGACCGGCTCGCGGGTGGAGCGCACGCGGGCCAGCACCGGCCGGCCCTCGGCGCACGCCTGCGCCAGCGTCCCGCCGCCGATCCAGTTGGTCTCCTTGAGCGTCAGCGAGGCGGTGAGCAGGGCCTCGCGCGGGCCCACCACCACTTGGCGCCGGTCGGCGTCGATGCGCACCACGAACAGGGGATCGCCCACCGCGACGTTGAGGCCGCGCCTCTGGCCGATGGTGTAGCGGGTCACGCCCTCGTGGCGGCCGAGCACCCGGCCGTCCATGTGCACGATGTCGCCAGGCTCGGCGCCCTGGGGCCTGAGCCGGTCGATCACCGTGGTGTAGCGCCCCTCCGGCACGAAGCAGATGTCCTGGCTGTCGGGCTTGTCGGCCACGGCCAGGTCGAGGCCGGCGGCCGCCTGGCGCACCAGCGCCTTGGGCAGGGCGCCCAGCGGGAAGCGCAGGAAGTCGAGCTGCTCGGCGGTGGTGGCGAACAGGAAGTAGCTCTGGTCGCGCGCCGGATCGGCGGCGCGGTGCAGCTCGGGCCCGGCCTCGCCCACCTGGCGGCTGACGTAGTGGCCCGTGGCCATGGCGGCGGCGCCCAGGTCGCGGGCGACATCCAGCAGGTCGCGGAACTTCACGGTCTGATTGCAGCGCACGCAGGGGATCGGCGTCTCCCCGCGCAGGTAAGCGTCCGCGAAGTCCTCCATCACCTGGGCGCGGAAGCGGCTCTCATAGTCGAGGACGTAGTGCGGGATGCCGATGGCGTCGGCCGCCGTGCGGGCGTCGTGGATGTCCTGGCCCGCGCAGCAGGCGCCCTTCTTCTGGATCGCCGCGCCGTGGTCGTAGAGCTGCAGGGTGACGCCGACGACGTCGTAGCCGGCGCGCGCCAGCAGGGCCGCGGTGACGGTGGAGTCCACCCCGCCGGACATGGCCGCCACCACGCGCGCGCCCACCGGCAGGCGCACGGCCTCCCGCGCGGCGGCCAGCAGGCCGTCGGGGGCGTCGGTCAGCAGGGCCGCGGGGCTCGACATGGCCGCCTATGTAGCTGTCATGCCTCGCCTTTGCGAGGGGCGGGCGCCTGCTAGGCCGGCAGGATGCTGAGCAGGGACGCGCCCTGCAGCGTCTGGAACACGTGGGCGGCCGCCTGGACCGCCATCTGCGCCATCTGCAGCTGGGTGGCGGCCATGCCCATGTCGGCGTCGGTGATGTCGCCCATCATTCCGGTGAGGGTCGTGTCCTGGGCGATGACCTGGGTCTTGCTGGTGTCGACCCGCTGCTGGATCAGGCCGTTGGCGGCCGTCACGCTGGTGAGGTTGCTGCGGACGCTGTCCCAGGTGGCCAGCTGGCTCTGCAGCCAGGTCTGCTGGGCGGCGGTCAGGGGGCCGGTGAACGGGCCGGCGGGAGAGTCCTGGATCGCCTGGAAGGCCTGCAGGATGGGGGTGCCGATGTCGGAAGCCAGCACGCCGCTCGTGACGGTGGTGGAATCGTCCAGCTTGTTCTGCAGCTTGTAGTTATCGTTCTGGAACACCCCCGCCACGGGGACGCCGCCGCCCAGGTCGGAGAGCTGGGTCACGGTCACGGGCTTGGTGTCCACCTGCCCCCCGGCGAACAGGTACTTGCCGTTGTAGCGGGCGTTCATGCCCTGCACGGCGTTGGAGAGCTGGGCGTTGACCTCCTCCATCAGGGTCTCGGCGCTGCCGGTGGCCAGGGCGTTGGCGATCGCCTCGCGCACGCTGCCCGCCGCGTCGGTGATCTGGTTGAGGGCCACGTCCTGGCTGGCGAGCTTGTCGGCGATGCCGGCGTTCTGGTCCTGGTAGGTCTGCAGCCGCGCCTTGACCGTGTGCATGGCGGTCAGCGTGTCGGCGGTGGTGGCGAAGGTCTTGAGGTCCGAGCCCTTCTTCTGGGTGGCCACCTGGTTGCCATAGTAGAGCTGCCCCTGCTGGGCGCGCATCAGGTTGGTCAGGACGGTGGCGTAGTTGCCGGCTGTGGACACACGGTTCACGGCAAGGCCTCCATTAGTTGATCAGGTTCGCCAGCACGTCGAACAGGTCCTTGGTGGCCTGGATCATGCGGGCGGAGGCGTTGAACGCCTGCTGGTAGGTGGTGAGGTTCACCAGCTCCTCGTCGAGGTTGACGCTCTCGGTGGACTGGAGGCGGTTGTCGGCCTGGGTCTTGACCGCATCGGCGGCGTCCTTGCGGCTGGAGGCGTCGGAGGCGTCGCGCCCGAGCGTGCCGGCGAACTGCGAGGCGTAGCGCGACACCGTCATGGTCGAGGCGCCCATCGCGCCGGCCGCGCCGAACCCGGTGTTCACATCGCCCGCGGCCGCCAGCGCCAGGGCGCCGGAGGCGTCCCCGGCGCGGATCGCCGGCTGGGTCCCGGTGGCGTTGAGGTCGAGCTTGGCGAAGGCCAGCTTGTTGGGGTCGCCCGCGATCGCCGGATCGACCTGGAATTGATCGGCCCGCGCGGAGCGAACGCCCGTGCCCAGGCCGAACAGCTCGGAGATCGACGGCCCGCCGACGCCGCGCTCGGTGATGTCCTGCACGATCGAGAGGGAGGCGTTGGTCGGCTGCGAGCCGGCGAAGGTCATCCGCCCGTTGGCGTCCAGGTTGAACTGGCCGTACAGCCCAACGCCGGTGGAGTTGCTGTTCAGCGCATTCAGCAGGTCGCCCATGGTCGAGGCGACCGGCACGGTGACGGTGACGTCGCGGATCGGCTTGCCGTCGCCCTGGGAGAGACGAAGGGTGATGGTCGAGCCCGGCGCGAAGCCGTGCGCGTCCGCGGTCGTCAGCCCGGTGTCGTAGGTGCCCGGCCCGCTGGAGCGCACCAGGTCGTTCAGGCCCAAATAGGCGGAGAAGCCGCGGCCGGCCTTCTGCGAGGTGCCCTCGTCGATGGCGATCCCGGCGCCCGCGCCCGAGGCGGAGATCGTCATCGCGCCATTGCTGAACGCCACCGTCCCCGACCCGCCCAGGGCGGCGTTGAGATCGGTGTCGAAGGTGGCCGGCGTGAAGCTCGCGCCGGGAACGCCGTTGACGGTGAACTGCTGGTTGTCGAAGTCGATGTTCACGGTCTTCTGGATCGCGCCGGTGGAATCCAGCACCACCACCGTCGTCTGGCCGGTGAAGTTGCTGAGCGCGGTGGTCATGTCCAGCCCGGTGCTGCGCCCGGTGAGGCTGGCCGGCGCCGGCACGGCGCTAGCGGCGTTGTGGGCGTCGTTGAGCTGCTCCACCGCGCGCTGGACGAACTCGCCCAGCTGGTCGCTCATCTGCGGCAGCTTGGTGTTGCGCAGGTCCATCAGGCCCCGCACCTCGCCGCTGTCCACCTGGATGGGCGTGGGCGCGCCGATGCCGTCGGCGGCGGCGACGCTGATGTAGCCAGGCGTGGTGGCGCTGGAATTGTAGATCAGCTTGGCGGCGCCATCGCCCGCCAGCTTGAGGCCCTCGATGGAGCGGATGTCGACGCCGCCGCCCTGCCGGGGGCTGACCTTCAGCCCGATGATGCCGGTGAGCTCGTTGATGAGCTGGGCCTGCATGTTCTCGGCGCCCGAGGAATCCTGCTTCACCAACTGGGCGCGGTTGATGTCGGCGTTCAGGGAGTCGATCTGCTGCAGCAGGTCGTTGGCGCGGCTCACGTCGGATGAGATCCGCGTGTCCATGGTGCCGCCGAGCGCGTTGAGCTGGTCGTTGATCCGCTGGGCGTCGCCCAGGAAGTCCTGGACGTTGCTGGTGGCCTGCCCGCGCAGCAGGGTGGACGAGGGATCGTTGGCCGCCGCCGCGAAGCCGGAGAAGACCTGGTCGAGCCGGTTGAAGAAGTAGTTCTCCCCGGAAGGGTCGCCGAACAGGCCCTGGGCGGTGTCGATATATTGCGAATAGGCGCCCCAGCGGCTGGAGTCGCTCCCGGCGATCTGGCTGGCCGCCTCCAGGTACTGGTCGGTGACGCGCTTGAGGCCGTCCACCACCACGCCCATGCCGGCGCCCGCGACCACCAGCGGCGTCTGGTTGACCGTCGTGCGGACGTAACCCGGCGTGTTGACGTTGGAGATATTGTCGGAGACCGCGCGCAGGCCCGCCTGGGCGGCGTTCAGCCCGGTCATGGCGGTCCGGAGGGTCAGGCTCAGGCTCATGACTCTAGCCTTCCGCCCGGCAAACGCTGCGCCGGCCGGCGGAAACTGCCGGGGCGATCCCGCGCCGGAGCGGCGCGTCGCGACATTTCTTGGGCGTTTTCAACTGCCGACCCTCTCAGGCGCGGAAACTCGAACAGGGTTAACGCAAGACTGGCGCCAGACGGGATCTGGCCCTTTTCGGCCCGGCACGGAGCGCCCCCCGAGGACGCCGACGGCTCGGCAATTTCCGCCGCGAACAGCGCCGATCGCCCCGAGGCCTAAAGCAAAAGTCGTTTGTTTTCCGCATTTTGTGAGTTGGCGCAAAGGTTGCTGCATCAACTCCGAATGACGTTGCGCAGCAGGCGCGCCCCCCGATCCCCGAGTGCGCCTTGACCGCGTCAGCCATTAACATCACCGCTATGTCGGCTCCGGCCGGCGCCGTCGGCGGGCCACAGGCCGGCCAAGGCGCCGCAGGACCGCTCGCCGGCTTCGAAGCTCTGATGGCCGAGGTCTTCGGCGCGGCTGCGCCGGGCGCGGCCGCCGGCCTTCCCGGCGCGGTCCAGACCCTCCAGGCCCAGACCCTCCAGGGTCAGCCGCTCGCCAATGCTGAGGCGGGCGCCGCGACGCCGGAAGCGGCCGAGACGGCCGCCGACGCGGCGAGC
>Ga0075364_10002562_pt1 | contig 10185 bp, 5 predicted proteins | sample EndMetdeltDD1764_FD_71517 | JGI IMG/M metagenome (GOLD analysis project Ga0075364, IMG submission 71517) | Populus endosphere microbial communities from Tennessee, USA - Endosphere MetaG P. deltoides DD176-4 | ecosystem: Host-associated > Plants > Roots > Endosphere | place: USA: Tennessee...
GCCGCCGCACGGCCTTCGCGCCGCGGCGCACCAGCAGCGCGCCGCCGACGAGCGTCGTCGGCACGTACCACACGGCCTGCATCAGGATCGAGAAGGCGAGCGCGGGCTCGCGCTCGCCTTCTCGATCCTGATGCAGGCCGTGTGGTACGTGCCGACGACGCTCGTCGGCGGCGCGCTGCTGGTGCGCCGCGGCGCGAAGGCCGTGCGGCGGCGTCGGAGCCGCCTCGTCGCGGCCCCGTCGGATCAGCCGACCCGGCGGTAGATCGTCCACGCCTCGCCGGTTCCGGTGCCCGGGAGGAGCCTCCACGTGGAAAGATCGAGCCGCGGGTGCACGAAGAGCGGCACCGCCACCCAGTCGGCCTCGGCGGGCACCGTGCCGTCGGGCCGGAGGAACACCGTTCGCCGCCACGGGCCGCCGCCCATCACCTGGTAGAGCGGCATCTGCACCGAGCGGGCGATCGCGATCGTCGCGGTCGGGGGGATCTCCGTCGCGACGGCCTCGAGCGCCCTGCCGACCTCCGGATGGTCGCGCGAGAAGGCGCTCTGCACCTCCCAGCGGGGTGCGCTCCACGCCGCCAGGTCGTCCACCGGGGCGAGGAGCTCGAGCCCCATCGTGCGTCCCTTGAGGTGCACGAGACCGACGAAGAGCGCGACGACGGCGATCGCGCCGAGCGCCGCGGCGACGACCCGGAGTCGGACGACGAGCCCCATCGCGAGCGCCGTGAACGCCGCGCTGAGGAGGAAGAAGCGGCCGCGCTGCTGGTCGACGGTGAACGCAGCGGCGTTCACCAGCGCGATCGCGGCGGGCGAGAGCACGAGCGCGACGACCAGCGCGCGGCGCATCCGGCCCGGCGCGGCGTGGCGCGCCACGGCGTAGCACGCCGCGATCAGCGCCAGCCCGTACGCCGGCCCGAGCCAGACCTCCGGAGTCGACACGGTCGTCGACGGGTCGGCGGGCAGGATCGACGACACGTCGCGATGGCCGACGAGGATCCAGAGCCTGCCGAACACGCGGACGAGGATCTCGTGGCAGGCGATCACGAGCCACGGTGCGACCGCGACACACCCCGCGACGACGAGGCCCGCCCGAGCGCGTCCGATCGCGACGCCGACGATCGCGATCGCAACCGCCGCGATCGCGAAGACGTAGCGGTCGTTCCCCGGGACGCCCGAGAGGTTGAACAGCTCCGTCGCGTAGCGCTCGAAGCGCGCGACCACGTCGATCGGAGCGCGAGACGGGACCTGGCCGTAGTCGACCGCCATCCCGCCCTCCCACGCGCCGGTACGGACGAGGTTGTACGCGTACCACCAGCAACCGACCGTGACGGCGACCGCCCCGACCCCGAGCACGCGGAGCCGCCGCGCACGCGGGATCGCCACGAGCACGAAGAGCAAGAACGCGGGGAGGAACAGGAGCCCGGCCACCTTGGTGCCCGTCGCGAGCGCGAGCGCCAGCCCGAAGAGCGCCAGCTCGCCGTTCCCCGTGCCGAGGGCGAAGTACGCCGCGGCCATGAACGCCGTGACCAGCGCCAGGTCGACGTACGCGGTCGGCGCCTGGAAGGCGATCGCCGGAAAGAAGACGAACAGGAGCGCGCCGTAGGCGGCGGCGCGGCGGTCGAGCCCGATACGGCGGGCCGTGCCGGCGATCGCCAGCGAGGCGAGCGGCAGGCAGAGGAGCTGGAACCAGGCGACGAACCTGTCGCTCCGGTACAGCAGCAGCGTCAGCGCCTGGGGGAGCTCCGCCGCGACCGGGTTGGCGTCGAGGTTCGAGCTCGGCGATCCCGGGATCGCCGCGACCGCGTCCTGCTGGATCCAGAGCACCATGCGGGGGAGGTGGTAGATCAGCTCGTCCCAGTTCCCGGGCGGTGTCGACAGCCCGAGCGCGGCGAGGTAGAGGAAGGCGAGCGCCGCGGCCGCGGCGAGGGCGGCCAGGAGCCGGTCGCCGAGGACGTCGCGGGCAGCGAGCCACGCCGGTCGGAAGCTCGGCGGCCGAGGGCGTCCGACCGCGAGCCAGGCGCCGAGCGCGGCGCCCGCCGCCGCGAGCAGCGCGGCCAGCATCGCCGCGCGCGTCCAGTGGTCGACGACGGACAGCGCAGAGGTCAGCAGGACGACGGTCGCCCAGCCGACCGCGAAGACGCCGAGGACGTACGCCAGCGGGGAACGCAGGCGGAGGGCGGCGGTGACGAGGAGCGCGGTCGCGACCAGCAGCGCGAATCCGGCGACGAGGGCGGCGGCGTCCACGGGCCGCGGAAACCCTACTGGTCGGCCGCGGCGGCCCCGGCGCCGACGCGGCGGTAGAGCGACCACGTGACGACGCCCGGCACCTGCTGCCAGGCGGGCGCGGGCGGATGCACGTCGATCCCCGGAGCGACGGCGACGAACTCGGCGTCGGCGGGAATCGTCTCGCCCGGCCGCACGAAGTGGATCGTGCGCCACGGGCCCTGCCCCATCACGGCGTACATGGGCCAGAACGTGCCCGCGGCGATCGCGACAGTCGTCCCTTGCGGGAGGGTCTCGTGCGCGACCCTCGCGCTCTCGAGGCCCGCGGCGTCCTCGGCGACCAGCGCCTCCTGCGCCCGCCACCGCGGCACGCCCCACAGCGAGTCCTCACCGATCGGCTCGAGCAGCCGGATGCCGGCGGGACGGCCGTGGAAATGCACGAACGAGAGGCCGAGCGTGAGCACCGCGACGGTCGCGGTGGCCCACGCCAGCGGACGGGCGCGGACGAGCACGCCGAGCCCGGTCGCCGCGAGCGCACCCGCGATCACGAAGAACCGGCTTCGCGCGCCGTCGTAGACGAACGCGCTCGCGTTGACGGCGTAGAGGAGAGCCGGCGCGAGGAGCAGCGCGGTGACGAGCACGAGCCGGTCGCGTCCACGGGTCGTCCGCCACGCGACGAAGAGCGCGGCGACGAGCGCGATCGAGAAGACGGGGCCGAACCACGTCTCCCCCGGGAACGGCCTCGCCTCGGCGTGCATCGGGAAGTCGCCGATCACGCCGCGTCGCCCGAGCTCGATCCACGAGCGTGCGACAGCGCGCACGGAGACGACGTGCGTCCAGTCGACGAGCCACGGGGCGAGTGCGACGAGCCCCGCCGCCGCGGCGAGCCCCGCTGCCCGCCGCCGGCTTCCGCGCCACGCGAGCACCGCCGCGGCGGCGAGGAGGCAGGCGGCGATCGGGAAGAGCCAGCGATCCCGCCCCACGACGCCGCCGAGATCGAGGGTCTGCAGGACGTAGCGCTCGAAGCGCAGGAAGATCTCGTCGGGCGCGCGCGACGGCACCTGGCCGTAGTCGGAGCCGAGATGGCCGTCCCACGCTCCCGTGCGCGCGAGGTTGTAGACGTACCACCACGACCCGAGCACGCAGCCGGCGATGCCCGCCGCCACGACGGGCAGGCGGCGGCCGGCGGGGACCGCGACGAGCGCGAGGAGCGCGACGCTGGGCAGCCCGAGGATCCCCGAGATCTTCGTCGAGACGGCGAGCCCGACGGCGACCGCGCAGAGCGCCAGCTCCGCACGCGACCGCCCGAGCGCGAAGTGGCAGGCGACGACGAGCGCGGTCGCCACCGCGAGGTCGTTGAGGGCGGTCGGCGCCTGGAGCGCGACGATCGGGAACGTCGCGTAGAGCAGCGCGCCGAACAGCGCGGCGCGCAGCTCGAGGCCGATCCGCCGGGCGACGCCCGCGACGGCGAGCGCGCCGACCGGCAGGCAGAGCACCTGGAAGAGCGCGGTGTAGCGATCGGTCTCCGCGAGGAGCATCGTCAACCCCTTCGCGATCTCCGCGCCGGGCGGGTTCGCGTCGAGGTTCGAGCCCGGTGCGTCCGGGATGGCGGCGACGGCGTGCTGCTGGATCCACATCACGATGCGCGGCAGGTGGTAGCCGGCGACGTCGACGTCGAGGGGCGGCAGCGCGACCGCGAGCACGGTGACGTAGAGCCCGGCGGCCACGTTGGCGACGGCGAGCAGGGCGAGAACGGGGTCGCGCAGCGCTTCACTGGTCGCCTCGAGCGCCGGGCGGAACGCGGGAGGGCGAGGCCGGACCGCGAGGTGCCAGGCAGCGAGCCCGATTCCGAGCCCTGCGCCGATCGCGCCGAGCATCCAGCCGCGCGTCCACAGGCCGGCGACGCTCAGGACCATGGTCTCCGCGATCGTCACCGCCCAGGCGGCGGCGAACACGCCGAGCACGAACGACACCGGCGAGGCGAGCCGGAGGGCGGTGACGAGGAGGAGGGAGGTGGCGACGATCCCGGCCGTGCCGGCCAGGAGCACGAGGTCAGGCATTCGCGCAGGGCGTGGCGCTCGCTCGCGCGAAGAGCGTGTACCAGTCCTGCCCGTCGGCGGGCAGGGCGCGCCACGGCTCGCCGCAGCCCGGCTTGCGCGCCAGTCCCGCGACGAGGAGCAGATCGAGCCCGGCGGGGACCTCGTCCGGATCCCGGACGAGGAGGAGCCGGCGGCTGTTCGCCGGCCCGAAGAGCGCGTAGAGCGGGTACTCCCCGATCGCCGCGACGGCGAACTGTGGGTCGTCGGTCGCGGACGGCAGCCCGGTCCAGCGCGTCGGGCTGCCGAACATCGCAGACATCGCGTCGAGCCCCTCGAACCGGTTCATCCCCCAGACCTCCGGCGCGCGCACGGGCGCGAAGAGCTCGACGCCGAGCGGGCGGGGCTCCGAATGCACGATGCAGACGAGCATCGTCGCGGCGACCGCCGGAGGCACGAGGAGACGCACGGGGCGTAGGTCGTACGCGAGCGCGAACGTCGCGGCGCAGAGGCCGATCGGGAACACGAAGAAGCGCCCGCGGGCCCCGTCGTCCACGGTCGCGACGGCGAAGACGACCGCGAAGAGCAGCGGTGCGAGGAGCAGCGGCCAGCTCCGGCTCCGCCCGGCGCGCCTGCGGCGGACGAATGCGACGGCGCTCGCCCCGAGCGTGACGGCCCAGAGGAGCACGAACACGGGGCCGTACCAGCTCCAGAACGGCGAGGCCGTCACCGGAGGGTCGACCGCGAGGTCGCCCAGCCTGTCGCCCGCGCCGACCGCACGCAGGCCGTGGGCGAACACGCGGACGGCGAGCCAGCGGCCGCACTCGACCAGCCACGGCAGCGAGGCCACGACGGCGGCGGCCGTCAGCACCGCCCACCACGCCGTTCCGCGCACCCGGCGCCGCCCGAGGGCGACGGCCAGCGCGACGACGACGAGCGCGGCCGCCGCGAGGGGGAGCAGCGCGACGTCGGCGCCCGCGAAGCCGGACAGGTCGAACAGGTCGAGGGCGTAGCGCTCGGCGCGGATCAGGGTCTCGACGGGGGACCGGTCGGGCCTCTGGTCGAACGTCTCCGCCCAGCCGCCGTCCACGGAGCCCGTGCGCGCGAGGGTGACGGCGTACCACGCGCTGCCCGCCACGGAGCCTGCGGCCACCGCGACGAGCGCGCGGCGCCAGAGCGCCGGACGTGCCAGCACGGCGAGCAGCAGGAACACCGGCAACGCGATGACGGCCGTCAGCTTCGTGGTCAGCGCAAGCGCGAGCGCGGCCGCGGCGAGCGCCGTCTCCGCCCCCGCGCGACCGAGGACGAGGTGGAACGCGGCGAGGAGCATCGCGGCGACGACGAGGTCGTTGAAGCCGGAAGGCGCCTGGAGGAGCACGATCGGGAGGCTCGCGAACGCAAGGGCGGCGAACAGCGCGGCGCGAGGCTCCCGCCCGAGCCGGCGGGCGATCCCGGCAACGGCGAGCGCCGCGACCGGCCAGGCGAGGAGCTGGGGAGCGCCGATGTAGCGGTCGGTGCGCGCGACTGCCATCGTCACGGCGGTGACGATCTCCGCGCCGGGCGGCGCCCACGAGAGCCGGACGTCGGCGGCGCCGGGGACCGCGCCGATCCCGCCGTGGTGCAGCCAGAAGACGATGCGCGGCAGGTGGTACGCGTTCGGGTCCCAGTCGAGCTCGGGCGTCGCGACCGAGAGGACGACGACGTAGGCGCCGGCGAGCGCCACGAGGACGCCGAGCGCCGCGAGCCCGGGGTCGCGGAGCGCGGCAGCGGGGACACGGACCCCCGGGGAGATCGTCCCGCGGGGACGGCCGCGGGCCACCCACACCGCGAGGGCCACGACGAGGCAGGCGCCGAACCCCACGAGCAGCCCCGTCCGGCCGAGCGCGCCGAACGGCGTGAGCACGACCGGGACGAGGACGAGCTCGGCGTAGCCGACGACGGCGACGCCGAGCGCCGCGGAGACGGGCCCGAGCCCGCGCAGGCACGAGACGACGGCCAGGCCGGTCAGCGCGACGGCGGCGAGCGAGAGGGCGAGCAGCAGGGCGCCCGTCATGAGGCTGCATCGTACGGCCGCGGACGGCGAGATTCCCAGTCGCGCGCAGCCCGGTACGATCGACCACCGTGCGCGAGCTCGTGATCGACGGCAGGCGGATCGCCGACGACACCCCGTGCTTCGTGATCGCCGAGATCGGCCACAACCATCAGGGCAGCGTCGAGAAGGCGCGCGAGCTGATCCACGCCGCCAAGGACGCGGGCGTCGACGCCGTGAAGCTGCAGAAGCGGGACAACCGCCGGCTCTACACGCGGGCGCTCTACGAGAGCGCGTACGACAACGAGAACAGCTTCGGCTCGACGTACGGCGCGCACCGCGAGGCGCTCGAGCTCGACGTCGACGCATATCGGGCCCTGCGCGACGAGGCGCAGGCGCTCGGGCTCGTGTTCCTCGCGACCGCGTTCGACGAGACGAGCGCCGACCTGCTCGCCGAGCTCGGGCTGCCGGCGTTCAAGATCGCCTCGGGCGACCTGACGAACACGCCGCTCCTCCGCTACGTCGCGCGGCTCGGCAAGCCGCTCGTCGTCTCCACCGGCGGCGCGACGATCGAGGACGTCGACCGCGCCGTCGACGCGGTCACCGGCGCCGGCGGCACGCTCTGCCTCCTCCAGTGCACCGCCGCGTACCCGGCCGCGGTCGAGGATCTCAACCTCGGCGTGATCACGACGCTGCGCGACCGCTACCCCGAGCTCGTGGTGGGGCTATCCGACCACCAGGACGGGATCGCGATGGCCCCGGTCGCGTTCATGCTCGGCGCGCGTGTCGTCGAGAAGCACTTCACGCTGAGCCACACGGCGAAGGGCACCGACCACGCCTTCTCGCTGATGCCCGAGGGAATGCGGAAGCTCGTGCGCGACCTCCGGCGCGTCCCGATCGCGATCGGCGACGGTGTCAAGCGCCCGCTCGCGAGTGAGGAGAAGCCGCTCCAGAAGATGGGGAAGAAGCTCGTCGCGGCCCGCGCGCTCGACGCGGGTCACGTGCTCGCAGAGGGGGACCTCGTCGCGAAGTCCCCGGCCGACGAAGGCCTTCCGCCGTACGCGCTCGACGAGCTCGTCGGCAGGCCGCTCGCCCGCGCGCTCGCCGAGGACGAGGCCATCCTGGGGGAGCACCTCGGGAGCGATCACCGTCGGCCCGCTCCGGCGTCCTCCCACTCGTCCACCGCCAGGTAGATCCGTGGGTCGGGGACGCTTTCCTCGACGCGCGGGGGGTCAGTGCGACGAAGCCTTCATATCGATCGCCTGGGACGGCGCGCATCGATCTGACGCGGTCCGCTCGTAGAGGCGCCAGCCGGCTTCGTACGATGCGGCGAGGCGCCACGCGCCCGGGCAAGCGACAGGCGAGGTCTCCGGGGCTGCGACGAGCCAGTCCGCGGTGGAGGGGGCGCGCTCGTCGAGACCGACCAGGTCGACGTGGCGGCGCAGTCCGCCGCCGAAGTACGGAAAGATGAAGTCGTTCATCTGGACGGCGACGGCGACCGGGTCCGTGCTCGGAACGCTCCGCTCCACCGCCCGAATCAGCAATCGCTCTCCTGCCTCGCGCGGGTTGCCATATCGCAGGAACGTCTGTGCGTCCCACCGCTCGACGTGCCAGATCGAGCGGCCGGTGACCCCGGGGAGCGCGTCGATCCCGACCGGCTTGCCGAAGTACTCGACGACGGAGAGAGCGAACGTGACGGTTGTGACGAGGACGACGGAGAGCACGACCGCTCGATAGCGCATGAGCACCCCCCACATCGCGATTGCCATCACCCACGCGGCGACGAGGAACCGTCCGCGCCACGGGTCGTAGATGACCGCAAAGGCGACGATCAGGATCCCGAGCCACGGCGCGAGCGCCATTGCGAGCGCTGCACGGCCGATCGACCCTCGTCTCACGTGTCTCCAGCAGGCTGCGACGGTCGCCGCGCCGATGATCGCCGCGAGGGGCCCGTACCACGAGGCCGCTCCGTCCGCAAGCGTGGACGGTCGCCAGGCGTGAAACTCGTCCGCCACCGTTGTCCGACCACGCGCGTCCCACGGCAGTGCGAACATGGTCCCAAGCGATCTGGACAGACCGTTGACGACGAGCGGCGTCGCAGCGAGCGCGAGCCCGGCGACGACCAGGTCGTAGCGGAATCCGAGTCGGAGCGCCGACGTCACGCCGACCGCGGCAACGGTGAGTCCGACCGCGATCATCAGGCGCGTGCCCGACCCAGTCGTGCCGGGCAACTCGAGCGAGTCGAGGACGAGCCGCTCGACGCTCTGCACGATCCCAGGGACGGTTCGCACGGGCTCCTGGTGCGCCGCGGCCGTGAGCCCGCCGTCCCAGCGGCCGGTCCGCGCGAGGTTGACGACATACCAGCCTCCCCCAAGGGCTGCACCGGCGGCGAACGCTCCCAGAAGCGACAGCCAGCGCCGGGCAGGCTGAGCCAAGGCCCCGACGAGCGCCACGATCGGCAGCAGCAGCGGCGCGGTGAACTTCGTCCCCGTCGCCAGAGCCACCGCCAGCACGAACCCGAGGATCTCGGCGTTCGCGCGACCCAGCACGAACACGCACGCCGTCACGACGAACGACGCGAGCACGAGGTCGTTGTACGCCGTGCCCGCCTGCATTGCGACGACCGGCAGGGCGGGGACGACCATCGCGCTCACAAGGGCGCCGCGGGCATCGATGCCGACGCGGCGGGCCAGCGCGAACGCCCCGGCGGCGAGGGCTCCGACCGCCACGAGTTGCCCGATCCAGACGAAGCGCTCCCCTCCGGCGAGAACGAGCCAGACCGTGTCGCCTGTCTCGGCAACAATCGGATTCATGTCGAGCCGGGGCTCGGTCGACGCACCGAGCACACCGATGTGTCCATCCTGGCGCCAGTGCGCTGCCCGCGTGAGCTGGTAGACGAGCGGGTCCCCGTCGTTCTGTGGAGTCGACGACGCGAGGATGATCAGGTATGCGTACCCCGCAGTCAGGGCGGCGCCGAGAACGCCCAGCTCGGACCGCACGAGGTCGCGGCAGAGCCATCGGAGGCGGCCCGCAACGTCGGGCGGACGCGGGCTCGCCCGGAGCCGCCAGACCATCGATGCCGCGCCCACCCAGGCCAGGAATCCGACCGTCAGGCCGAGGCGCGAGAGGCCACTCACGGCGCTCAGACAGAGACAAAGGACGAGGAGCTCCGCCCAGGCGACGAGGTAGCACGTCAGCAAGAACGGAGAGAGGGCCGTGAATCGCAGACACGACGTCCACAGCACCGCAGAAAGCGCGAGGCAAGCGAATCCGAGTGCGACGAGGGACCCGCCAAGCATCGGAGGAGGCTAATCGTGGGATCGGATTGGTCTGATGTCAACTTCGCGTCTCGATCGCGCCCGTGCGATCCCGAAGTACGATCGGCGCCGTGAGCGACCCGCTCTTCGACCTCGCAGGTCGCGTCGCCGTCCTCACCGGTGGGATGGGGCAGCTCGGCGCGGAGCTGGCCGTCGCGCTCGCGGGGCGTGAGATGCGGGTCGCGATCCTCGACCTCGAGACCGAGCCCCGCGAGACGGCCGCCGCGCTGCGCACCGGTCTCGAGGAGGGTGCGATCCGGGTGCATCGCTGCGACGTGACCGACCGCGGCGCGGTCGAGGCGGCGCTCGCGCTCGTCGAGGTCGACTGGGGTGTGCCGAACCTGCTCGTCAACGCGGCGGCGATCGACTCGCCGCCCGACGCGCCCGCCTCCGAGGTCGGGCCGTTCGAGGAGGTTCCGATCGACTCGCTCGAGCGGGTCGTCCACGTCAACGTCGTCGGCACGGTCGTCCCGTGCCAGGTGATCGGCGGCGCGATGGCGCGCGCGGGGCGGGGCTCGATCGTGAACGTCGGCTCGCTCTACGGCCTCCTCTCGCCCGACCAGGGCCTCTACGACTTCCGGCG
>Ga0075364_10002563_pt1 | contig 10184 bp, 9 predicted proteins | sample EndMetdeltDD1764_FD_71517 | JGI IMG/M metagenome (GOLD analysis project Ga0075364, IMG submission 71517) | Populus endosphere microbial communities from Tennessee, USA - Endosphere MetaG P. deltoides DD176-4 | ecosystem: Host-associated > Plants > Roots > Endosphere | place: USA: Tennessee...
AGGTCAACCACCCGTTTGCCCTTGATGTCTCCCATCAATCTGACTGGAAGGCTGGCAGCTGCGTCCTGCACCCACCACTCGCCCTGCGTGAAACCCTCAAGATCAGGGATCTGCCCTTCAAAGGCGCCTAGACGTACAGATCCCGTAGCCAGTACCTGACCGCCAAATTTCTCTGCCCAGACTTCTGGATTAGATTTCACCGTAACGTCGATGGTCGAAGGCCAAAGCTGTGCCTGCGCAATCTGCTCGGCTTTTTCTCGACCATAGGCCGAGACCAACCGGTCAAAGAACCATTCAGGCAGCACCGGCACGGTGGAAATTCGTTCCTTGATCTCCTCCTTTTCGCGGCCGAGACGACGCAGAAGGGCGTTGACCAATTTTACGAAACGCCGATTACGAGGATCGCGATGAGCTTGCTCTACGGCAAGATCGACAGCAGAATGGTCGGGTACATCAAGGTAGAGCATCTGCGTTACACCGACCACCAGAACGTGATGCAGCGACCGCGCGCCTGATGGCAAGGGATTATCCAGCAACATGGATATCGCCGCATCAATACGCGGCAGGTGACGAAGGGCTGTGTTGATGATGGCGCGCACCAAGCCACGGTCAGCCGCATTTAGCGCCCTATAGGCCGGATTGCCTGTTTCAGCATCCAGCATACCATCAAGCGATGTTTTCTTATCGATGACAGCAGACAGGATTTTGACAGCAGCATTGCGGGTTTCTAGACCCGGCTTGTTGTCAAACTGCTGTCCACCGTCCTGATCGCTACCTGCTCTTGGATTGTCACGCCGTTTGTTACGGTGAGGTGTTTTTTTGGCGTGTTCTGCCGTCAAGACCATGGTCCTTTGCGTTCATTGTTTCCGCCCCGTCCCCAGCCGGTGGAGGGTACAGAACGTGTCTTACGATCGGCATTAGCACTTGTGGCGGGTGGCGTCGATGGCTGGGAAAATTCGTTTGCCATTGCCTGCAGCGCAGCGACACGATTTTCCGTATTCGGGTGCGTGGAAAACAGGTTGTCCATTCTCTCACCGGATAGCGGGTTGATGATGAACATATGCGCAGTCGCCGGGTTACGTTCGGCATCCTCATTGTGCAGACGCTGTGCAGCGCCAGAGATTTTCTGAAGCGCTGAGGCCAGCCATAGTGGATTACCACAAATCTCGGCACCACGACGGTCAGCGGAATATTCGCGCGTCCGGCTGATCGCCATCTGAACAAGCATAGCCGCCAGTGGCGCAACAATCATCGCAACCAGCACGCCAATGAAACCGAGCGGATTGTTGTTGTTGCGATTGCCACCAAACAGAAACGCAAAGTTTCCGAGCATGGAAATAGCACCGGCAAGGGTTGCCGTAATCGTCATGGTTAAAGTGTCACGGTTTTGGATATGGGCAAGCTCGTGGGCCATGACCCCTGCAACCTCTTGCGGACTCAACCTTTGCAGAAGGCCCGTAGAGGCGGCCACAGCTGCATTTTCAGGATTGCGGCCCGTAGCAAAGGCGTTTGGTTGCTCGCTCTCGTAGATATAGACCTTCGGCATTGGCAGGCCGGCATTCTGCGATAGATCGCGGATCATCGTAAAAAACTCTGGCGCGTTGCGCTCATCAACCTCCTGGGCGTGATAAGCCGACAACACCATCTTGTCCGAGTTCCAGTAGGAAAACAGGTTCATACCCGCCGCGATGACAAGTGCGATCATCATGCCGCCCTGTCCGCCAATCAGAAAGCCGACCCCCATGAACAAGGCTGTCATGAAGGCAAGAAGCATGGCAGTGCGCGCAAGATTCATCCGTTGTCTCCATTTTACGATGTGTTCGATACGGCCATTTGCCGTTCGATTGTTCCTCGTGTAATTTGGTTATGATAATCCGCTTTTCAATATCAGACTGCCAAAGGCGCGAAACCATGCAGAATGCAGATAACGACAACTTGTTCGACGAGAACGAAAAGAACCTCTCAACACGTAAATTGTCGCCAGCCGCCAAACGAGCCCTGCAGGAAGCAGAAGAGCGCAGAAAAGCGCAACAGGAACTGGAGCTGCCGCCGGAAACCGGCGGGCGAGGCGGCGCTGAGCCCGTGCGATTTGGCGATTATGAAATCAACGGCCGTGCAATTGATTTTTAATTTGGCGTTTCACTTCGATCAAAATAGCGTGAAAACAAAGACTTAAACGACTGTAGCTAGTCAGCACATCTCATTAAGACGTCATTAACCATATAAAACCCGCACCAACGCCGATGCGGGTTTGCAATGAAATCATTTCATTTTCGAAACAATATCAGGCGCGTTCCAGAAGCTTGCAGACAGCCTCAAGCTGCTCCAACGTTTTATAGCTGATACGGATCTGGCCGCCAGACGCTTTGTGATTGATCTTTACATCCAACCCAAGTGCATCCGTCAGTGAACGCTCCAAAGCCAGAGTATCTGAATCCTTGGTTTCCGGTACGGACTGCCGCTGAGGTTCACTCTGTCCCTTGATGTCATTTTGCGCCAAACGCTCAGCATCACGAACGGACAAACCCTTTGACACGATCGTTTTTGCCAGGCCCGATGGATCAGAGGTCGAAACCAGCGCACGTGCGTGACCGGCAGACAGGGAACCCTGTGCCAACATGTCACGAACAGCATCCGGCAGTTTCAACAAGCGCAGGCTGTTGGCAACATGGCTTCGGCTTTTACCGATAATTTCGCCAAGATCGTTTTGTGTATAACCATGCTCAGCAATAAGCTGATCGTAACCCAGCGCTTCTTCAAGCGGATTAAGGTCTGAGCGCTGGACGTTTTCAACAATCGCCAATTCAAGCGCTGTTCGATCGTCCACGTCACGAATAATAACTGGGATTTCTGTAAAGCCCGCCAGCTGCGCAGCACGCCAGCGACGTTCACCAGCGATGATCTCATAACGGCTGGGTTCAACGGTACGCACCACAACCGGCTGCACGATGCCATGTTGACGAATAGAAGCAGCCAAATCCTGCAGTTCGCTTTCATCGAAATGCCGGCGCGGGTTACGCGCGCTGCGGGCTATGAATTCGATGGGAACATTTCGATCGGGATTGACCGTACGCTGCGTATCTCCCGAGGGCAGGGGCTGATCCATCTCACCGATCAGGGCTGCCAAACCGCGGCCAAGCCGACGTTTTGAAATATCGTCACTCATGCATGTCACTCCGTACTATAAACTTGTCCGTCACGCCGCCTTACGCAACCGCTCACGCTGGATAACTTCCGACGCAAGCTGGAGATAGGCCTGACTACCCGCGCATTTCAGATCGTAGAGAATTGCAGGCTTACCATGAGATGGCGCTTCCGAAACCCGAACATTGCGAGGAATAAGCGTATGATAGACTTTTTCCCCAAGGTGCGTACGCACATCGTTAACAACCTGCTGGGCCAGATTGTTTCTCGCATCAAACATAGTCAACACAATACCCTGGATATCGAGAGTAGGATTGACCGTCTGCCGAACCTGGTTGACGGTATCAAGCAACTGGCTCAACCCTTCCAATGCAAAGAACTCGCACTGAAGTGGCACCAATACTGAATGTGCGGCGGCCATGGCATTCATGGTCAGTAGATTGAAGGACGGCGGGCAGTCCAACAGAATATAGGAATAGGTTTTCGCCTGTTCGCTCGACAGGGCGGCCTTCAATCGAAAAGCACGGTTGGGCAGATTCGCGGCTTCCATTTCGAAGCCCAGCAAGTCCATTGTGGATGGCACAATATCAAGATTGGGAACAGCTGTTGGGACGACAGTCTCACCAATCGTATTGCTACCAATCAGCAAGTCATAAGACGAAAGTTTGCGGTCGCGGCGATCAATACCCAAGCCAGTACTGGCATTACCCTGCGGATCGAGGTCAACAATAAGAACACGTTCCCCAATTGCCGCGAGTGCCGTTGCAAGATTGATGGCTGTCGTTGTTTTACCAACGCCGCCTTTCTGATTTGCAATGGTGATAATTCGGTTTTTTTCAAACATAATGCCGCACACCCAGAGAATACATCATTATTGAGATGTAAGACGGCTGATTTCCAGAACAACGGAATCTGCCTCAACAACACTGGAATGTTCTATCAGATCAAACTGCCAACGACCACGGGCTTTCGTGATCTCACTTTGGTAATCCCGGCCTTTATTAAAAAAAGCCTTCACTTTTTCGGAATCTTTGGTCCAAGGATGCATATATTCGAGCAAAAGATCGAGGTCAGCGAGCGCACGTGCTGAAATCACATCGCAATGCGGAATGATTTCAGGCGCTTTTTCGATGCGAATAGGGTGAACACTGCCCCGAGCACCGGTTTCAGCCAAAGCAACACGCAAGAACGCTGCTTTCTTATTATTGCTTTCAACCAGATGAACCCAGCCATCGTTGAGTTCAGCCAGGAAAATCGCCGTGACAACACCAGGAAGCCCGCCGCCACTGCCCAAATCAACCCACGTTTGCGGTTGTGGGGTTAGCTGAAAGATCTGCGCGCTATCCGCAATGTGCCGACTCCAGATTTCCGATATGGTGGAGGGCGCTGCGAGATTTGTTGTTTTATTCCACTTTTTAAACAGCTCAACATAATGTGTGAGTCGTTCATGTGTTTCACGTGAAACACTTTGGCCGTTTATCTGCATATAAAGACTCGTTATGAGTGCGATTTTACCTGGGGTTGAATCGCTACGTTGTGCTTTTTTACCAACGCCAGAATAAGCGATACAGCGGCCGGTGTCATGCCATCGACACGGGATGCCTGTGCGATATTCAGAGGTTTTGCAGCAATAAGTTTCTGCTTCAACTCATTCGACAGGCCGGAAAGCAAGCTGTAGTCAAAATCATCCGGTATCTTACGATCCTCGTCACGACGAATTTCGATAATATCAGCGCTCTGACGCTGCATATATACAGCATAGCCAGCTTCAATCTCCAGCACTTCGCCAACCTTATTGTTGATCACGCTCAACTCGCTCCAATGTCCACGGAGCTGATCGAGCGAAATATCAGGATAGGACAGCAACTCATAGGCAGAACGGCGCTGCCCATCCTGATTTAACTTCAAGCCAATTTTCGCCCCTTCGTTGGGGCTGATCTGAATTGACTGCAGCAGAGCACGACCGTCTTCGATCGCATCCGTGAATTCAGAAAAGCGCCCAGCGCGGGCCGAACCAATAATTCCCGCTTTCAAACCAATAGGGGTCAGACGCAAATCGGCATTATCAACCCGTAGAGAAAGCCGATATTCGGCACGTGATGTAAACATGCGGTACGGTTCACTGACGCCCTTTGACGTCAGATCGTCAATCATCACACCGATATAGGATTCAGTGCGGCTGAAATGCAGGGCGTCAGCACCGGAAGCATAAAGCGATGCATTAAGACCGGCGACCAGGCCTTGAGCGCCCGCTTCTTCGTAACCAGTCGTGCCATTGATTTGTCCTGCAAGAAACAGACCTTGCACCTTCTTGACCTGCAAAGAAGGGTAGAGCTCGCGAGGATCAACGTAATCATATTCAATTGCATAACCTGGTTGGAAAATTTCAACTTTTTCCAATCCGGGAATACTATGAATGAAAGCTTCCTGAACGGACGCCGGTAACGACGTCGAAATACCGTTCGGGTAAATCGTGTCGTCATCCAGTCCCTCCGGCTCCAGGAATATCTGGTGGCCGTCACGGTCTCCAAAACGAACGATCTTGTCTTCAATGGAAGGGCAGTAACGTGGCCCAACACCTTCAATCTGTCCGGAATACATCGCAGAGAGATGGATATTGTCGCGGATGATCTTGTGACTGTATTCGGTGGTACGGGTCACACCACAATCAATTTGCGGATTAACAATCGCGTCCGTCATGAAAGAGAAGGGGACCGGGTCTTCGTCTGCGGACTGGCGCTCCACCGAATCCCAATCAATTGTTTTGCCATTCAAACGCGCTGGTGTGCCAGTTTTCAAACGACCCAGTTTCAGCCCTAACCGCGCCAGTGTACCGGACAGTCCAACAGATGGCTTTTCACCAACACGCCCTGCGGGAATCTTTTCGGAACCGATATGAATGAGGCCTCGGAGAAAGGTGCCGCTGGTCAGAACAACTGATGCGCAAGGAAACACACGCCCATCCGCCATGACAACTTTTTTGACAATTTTATCTTCAATTTCAATATCATAGGCATCACCTTCGATAACTGTAAGATTATCGATTGAGGCAATTTCCTTAGCCATAGCGAGACGATAAAGCTTCCGGTCAGCCTGAGTACGAGGACCGCGGACAGCCGGCCCTTTTTTACGATTGAGCATACGGAACTGAATCCCGCCCGCGTCGGCGACACGGCCCATCAAACCATCGAGAGCGTCAATCTCGCGAACAAGGTGACCTTTTCCCAAACCACCAATCGCAGGATTACACGACATGACGCCGATGGTGTCAGCTTTGTGGGTAATCAAAGCTGTCTTAGCACCATGACGTGCCGCTGCCGCCGCAGCTTCGCAGCCCGCATGTCCACCACCGATAACAATTACATCGTAGTGCATCTTAATGCCCTTATATTACTCTGCGGAAACGGAGAGGGCACTCATTAGCCCGAATGTTTCACGTGAATCATTTGCCAATGCAGAATTCTGAGAAAATCACACCCAATAAATCTTCGACATCTACTCGTCCGGTTATTCTACCAAGAGAACTTGCAGCGAGACGAAGATATTCCGATCGTATGGCCAAATCCTGACCTTCGGATTGCAGCGCATCACTAACATAATTTCGTGTCTCTTCAAGACGTTTCTGATGTCTCTGTCGCGCGGGCGCCAACATCGATGCAGAACCAAGGCGGTTCTCTATATAGTCTCGAATAAATGATTTGAGTTTTTCCAAACCCTGTCCGCTTTCGACGGACAGTTCCAGTGCAAATTCAGATGGCAAAGGCGAGGGACCGCGCTTGTCGCTTTTGCTGCGCACGAGGACGTGGTTACCAGTATTGATAGTGAGGCTGGTTTGTTTCTGAATCGAATCGGTATCAACAAGGTGCAAAACCAGGTCGGCCATTTCGGCTTTTGCAACCGCTCTTTTAACGCCTTCCTGCTCGACGGCATCAGCTGTCTCTCGTATGCCGGCGGTATCGGAGACGGTGACGAGATAACCACCGAGGTTGAGATCGACGTTCAAGACATCCCTGGTCGTGCCAGCAATATCGGTAACGATCGCCACGTCACGACCGCTGAGAGCGTTCAGCAGGCTGGACTTGCCGACGTTAGGTTCGCCAACCAGCGCAATCTTGAGGCCGTCTCGGATGATTTCTGCTGACGATGCGGCGGTAAGATGATTGTTAATTTCATCCAGCAGCGCCTTCATCTGTATCCAAACCTGATTGGCGACAGAGTCAGGTACATCTTCTTCATCGGCAAAATCGAGCTCGGCCTCGATAAACGCACGCGCTCGCGTCAACCTGTCGGCCCAGCCATCGTAAAGAGCAGAGAGTTTGCCAGAACTTTGCTCAACGGCAAGACGACGCTGCATCTCCGTTTCCGCATGTAATAGATCTGCGAGACCTTCAACCTCGACAAGATCCATCTTCCCATTCTCAAAAGCACGTTGGGAGAATTCGCCAGCTTCCGCCGGCCTTCCCCCTTCATGCCCTGCCAATTCCTCAAATATAGCATTTACCACAGCCCGGCTGCCGTGGACTTGCAATTCCACGCAATCTTCACCGGTAAAGGAGTGTGGAGCTGGAAATGGAAGCACCAGCGCCTGGTCAATCACTAGACCATTACGGTTACGAATCGTTCTTAAGCTTGCTTTTCTGGAATCCGGCAAAGGACCTTTGATCAGACTTTGCAACATAGGAAATGCCTGTGGTCCGCTGAGTCTGATGACCGCGACACCAGCAGGCAGCGCGCCGCTGGACAATGCGTAAATCGTGTCTGAGGTTTTTGTCATCGCTGTCACTTGGTCCTACTTAGGCCCGAACATACAATTATTATCTTCAATAAAAAATGGCCGTGCTGGCATTACACCACACGGCCACTTTATTACTGAATCCGGCTAACCGTCAGGTGTTCATCGAATCGAAGAAATCACCGTTGTTCTTGGTTTGCTTCAATTTGTCGATAAGGAATTCGATGGCGTCCATCGTTCCCATCGGAGCAAGGATACGGCGTAGAACGAAGATCTTCTGAAGATCTTGGCGTGGCACAAGCAGGTCTTCCTTACGTGTGCCGGACTTGAGAATATCCAGAGCAGGGAAGATACGCTTGTCAGCAACCTTGCGGTCAAGCACGATTTCCGAGTTACCTGTACCCTTGAATTCTTCAAAGATAACTTCATCCATACGGCTGCCTGTATCGATCAGCGCCGTTGCGATGATTGTCAATGAGCCGCCTTCTTCGATGTTACGGGCAGCACCGAAGAAACGCTTAGGACGCTGCAGGGCGTTGGCATCGACACCGCCGGTCAGGACCTTGCCAGAAGAAGGAACAACGGTGTTGTAAGCGCGGCCGAGGCGGGTGATCGAATCGAGCAGGATAACAACGTCACGACCATGCTCGACAAGGCGCTTCGCCTTCTCAATGACCATTTCAGCGACCTGAACGTGGCGAACTGCTGGCTCGTCGAAGGTAGAGGAAACAACTTCACCCTTCACAGAACGCTGCATGTCCGTCACTTCTTCAGGACGCTCATCGATCAGCAGAACGATGAGATAGCATTCCGGATGGTTAGCAGTGATCGAATGTGCGATGTTCTGCAGCAGAACCGTTTTACCGGTTCGTGGCGGTGCAACGATCAGACCACGCTGGCCTTTGCCGAGTGGGGCAACCAGATCGATAACGCGAGACGACAAATCCTTCGAGGTTGGAACATCAAGTTCCATCTTGAAACGCTCATTCGGATAGAGCGGTGTCAGGTTATCGAAGTGAACCTTGTGGCGAATCTTTTCAGGATCGTCGAAGTTGATCGAGTTGACCTTCAGAAGCGCAAAATACCGTTCGCCTTCCTTCGGCCCACGGATTGGTCCTTCAACCGTATCGCCAGTCTTCAGCGAGAAGCGGCGGATCTGCGAGGGAGATATGTAGATATCATCAGGACCAGGCAGATAGTTGGCATTGGCGGAACGCAGAAAGCCGAAACCGTCCTGCAGAACTTCCACCACACCTTCACCGATAATCTCGATATCCTGGCTGGCGAGAACCTTGAGGATAGCAAACATCAGCTCCTGCTTACGCATGGTGCTGGCGTTTTCGACCTCGAGCGATTCCGCAAATGTCAGCAAATCGGTTGGAGATTTGCTTTTTAGTTCTTGAAGCTTCATTTCAGCCATGAAGAGAAGACCGTTTCAGATATTAAGAAATGATAGGGGAGGGGCGTGCTGAAAAATTCGGTACTGGGTGAATGACCCGCATACGACTGAACAAGACACATGCCGCGAAGATGAGTAGCGGGAAAATAGCGACTGAATTGGAAGCCTGCAAGAGAAAAGCAACAATTCCGCGAAATTTATAAAAATATGAACCGATCAAAACGGTTTCACAACCACAAGTATGACGATGATGATCATCAAGACGGTTGGAACCTCGTTTAACAACCGCCAGTGTCGGGCGCTGTGTTTGTTATCATCACGCGCAAAAACCCGAACTGCACGGCTGAAATACACATGCGCACCGGTTAGAAACACCACTGCGAGAATTTTGGCATGGAGCCATCCACCCGAAAAGCCATAAACGCTCCACGCGAGGTAGAGCCCCAACACCCATGAAATCATCATGGCTGGGTTCATGATCAGCTTGAGAAGACGCCGTTCCATCACCTTGAAGGTTTCGGATTGCACGGAACCGACCGGTGCATCTGTGTGGTAGATGAACAGCCGCGGCATATAAAGCAGCCCCGCCATCCACGAAATCACAGCAATGATATGCAGCGCCTTTACCCAGAGATAGGCCTGATCAGGACCTATCCAGTAGAGCAGGCCACCGAAGCAAACAAATGCGCTGAGCGCCACAGCTACGCGCAGCCGGGTTTTCCGTCCAGCAGAACCCGAAGTCTGCAGCTCATCACTCATCGTTTAAAACCACGCACGCGGTTCACCAGTTTCGTTACATTCTCAGGATCGGCCTGTGGCGTGATACCATGGCCAAGATTGAAAATCAGTGGACCGTTGCCCAGTGCCTGCAGAATGGCATCGATGCCCTCATCCAGTGCCTTGCCACCG
>Ga0075364_10002564_pt1 | contig 10183 bp, 8 predicted proteins | sample EndMetdeltDD1764_FD_71517 | JGI IMG/M metagenome (GOLD analysis project Ga0075364, IMG submission 71517) | Populus endosphere microbial communities from Tennessee, USA - Endosphere MetaG P. deltoides DD176-4 | ecosystem: Host-associated > Plants > Roots > Endosphere | place: USA: Tennessee...
CCCATGGCACGGGCCCGTCGCAGCAACGGCCAGGACACCGAGACGCGCGACGCGCTCCTCGACGCGGCCGAGCGGCTCATGCTCGACGAGGGCTACGCGGCCGTGACGTCGCGCCGGGTGTCCAACGAGGCCGGGGTCAACGCCGGGCTCGTCTACTACTACTTCGGCACGATGGACGAGCTGTTCATCGCCGTGTTCCGCCGGCGGGCGCAGTGGATGTACGAGCAGCAGGCCGTCGCCCTCTCGACGGACCAGCCGCTGTGGTCGCTGTGGTCCCTCATCCACGACCAGCCCAACACCGCGCTCAACCTCGAGTTCCTGGCCCTCGGCAACCACCGCAAGGCGGTGAAGGCCGAGGTCGCCGAGTACTCGCGCAAGTACCGGATCCAGCAGCTCGAAGCCCTGTCCGGCGTGCTCGAGGGCTACGGCCTCGATCCCGAGCTGTGGCCGCCGGTGTCGATCGTGATCCTCATGTCGGGCATCAGCCGCTTCCTGGTGATGGAGGAGGCCTACGACCTCGACATGGGCCACACCGAGACCATCGGGATCGTCGAGCGCCTCATCGCCGAGCTCGAGGGGCCCCGTCGGGTGCCCGCGCCTGCCCGCGCCTGACGGTCACGCGCGCGGGATCGTCACGTGTGCAGGTGGGCGTGCTGGCCCTCGCGATCGAACACGCTGATCATCTCGGCCGGGGCCTTGTGGGCCTGGATGCTGTGGGGGGTCATCGTCGAGAACTCGGCGGCCTCGCCGCGGCGCACGAGGACCTCGCGGTCGCCGAGCACGAGCCGCACGGTGCCCGAGAGCACGAAGAACCAGTCGTGGCCCGGGTGGACCTTCAGCTCGTGCTCGCCGGTGGGGGGCTCGAGGCGGACCTTGGCGGCGAGCAGGCCCGACGGGCTGGGCTCGCGGTTCAGGGGCCACACCGTGCGCCCGTCCGACGAGCGCTTGACCGGCCGGATGACGACGTCGGCGTCGTCGGCGGTCACGTCGAGCAGGCTGTTCACGTCGGTCTGCAGGGCCCGGCACAGCGGCACCAGGACGTCGAGGCTGATCGTGCGCTTGCCGGTCTCGATGCGGCTGATGGTCGAGGCGCTGAGGTTCGAGCGGGCGGCGACGTCGTCGAGCGTGTAGCCGAGCGCCGTGCGCAAGCCCCGCAGCCGGGCCCGCACGACGTCCTCGATCGGCGGGGGTGCGTCCTTGCGAATCATGCAAGAGAGGTTACCGGATCTGGAAGATCGGCGTAGCGTGCACGGCATGGACGCGCAATCCCACCACCACCACTCCCACGCCGACCGCGACGCGTCGGCCGCACCGGGCGGACCCGGGGCCACGAACGAGGTCGACGAGGTCGACGAGGTGGATGTGGTCGTCATCGGTGGCGGCGCCGCCGGGCTCTCGGCGGCGCTCACCCTCGGCCGGGCCCGGCGGTCGGTCGTCGTGGTCGATGCCGGCGCGCCGCGCAACGCGCCCGCCGGCCACGTGCACGCCTTCCTCACCCGCGACGGCACCCCGCCGCGCGAGCTGCTCGCCCTCGGGCGGGCCGAGGCCGAGTCCTACGGCGCGACGATCGTCGAGGGCGAGGCGCTCGCGGTCACCGGTGACAAGGACGCGGGCTTCGCCGTCACGCTGGCCGACGGGCGGGTGCTCCGCGGTCGCCGGCTCCTCGTGACCACCGGCCTCGTGGACGAGCTGCCCGACGTCCCCGGCCTCGCCGAGCGCTGGGGGCGCGACGTCATCCACTGCCCCTACTGCCACGGGTGGGAGGTGCGCGACTGGCCGCTGGCGGTGCTGGGCGAGGGTCCGCACGGGGCGATGAAGGCCGAGCTCGTGCGCCAGTGGTCGATCGAGGTCACGCTGGTCGTGCACCGCGGCCCGTCCGTCACGGACGACCAGCGCGAGCGCCTCACGGCCCGCGGGATCCGCATCGTCGAAGGCGCCGTGACCGAGCTGGTCGACGACGGTGAGCGCCTGCGGGGGTTGCGCCTCGCCGACGGCCGGGTCGTGCCCGCCCGCGCCCTCGTCGTGTCGCCGCGCATGGTGGCCCGCTCGGCGGTGCTCGGCTCCCTCGGCCTCGACGCCGTCGAGCACCCCGCCGGCGTCGGCTCGTTCGTGGAGTCCGATCCCACCGGGGCCACCGCGCTGCCCGGCGTGTACGTGGCCGGGAACGTCACCGACCTCATGGCCCAGGTGATGCCGGCCGCGGCCGCCGGCGCGACCGCGGCGGCGGCGATCAACGTCGACCTCCTCGGCGAGGACACCGACCGCGCCGTCGCGGCCGTGCGGGCCCAGGCCCCGCCGCCGGACATGGACGCCGCGTTCTGGGACGAGCGCTACGGCGGCGCCGATCGGCTCTGGAGCGGCAACCCCAACGCCACGCTGGTGGCCGGCGCCCAGGGCCTGGCGCCCGGTCGGGCGCTCGACGTCGGCGCCGGCGAGGGCGGCGACGCCGTGTGGCTGGCCGAGCAGGGCTGGTCGGTGACCGCCGTCGACCTGTCGGCGGTCGCCATCGAGCGGGCCCGCACGCACTCGGCCGAGCGCCTGGGCGAGCGGGCCGGCGCCATCGAGTGGGAGGTGCGGGACGCCACCACGTGGGCTCCGCCCGAGGGCGCCTTCGACCTGGTGTCGGCGCAGTTCGTCCACCTGCCGCAGTCCGGGGACTGGGGCGGGTTCGTCGAGCGCTGCGCGGCGGCCGTGGCCCCCGGCGGCACGCTGGTGCTGGGCGGCCACCACCCGTCCGACATCGAGTCGCGGGCCCCGCGGCCGGCGCTGCCCGACCTCATGTTCACGGCCACCGACGTGTTCGCCCACCTCGGACCCGAGTGGGCGATCGTCGATGCCGACCCGCTCGCCCGGACGGCTCACGACGCCGAGGGCCCCTTCACGGTCCACGACACGCTGGTGGTCGCCCGCCGGGCCTGACGGTCGGCGCAGTACGCTCGTGCCGTGCCCGCCACCCCGGCCGACGACGACGAGAGCCGCACGCCCTACCCGCGCATCAGCTACCTCGTCGGACGGCTCGATCGAGCTGTTCGCCGCCGCCTCGAAGAGGTGGTCCGGCCCCATGGCGTCACCGTGGCCGGCTACACGGTGCTGAGCCTGCTGGCCGACCGCCCCGGCCAGTCCAACGCGCAGCTCGCCCGGCGGTCGTTCATGACGCCGCAGGCGATGAACGAGGTCCTGCGCCGGCTGGCCGACGACGGTCTCGTCGAGCGCAAGGTCAGCCCCGAGCACGCCCGCATCCAGCTCGCCAACCTCACCGTGCGGGGCCGCAGCGTGCTCCGGGCGTGCGATCGGGCCGCCGACGCGGTCGAGGAGCGGATGATCGGGCACCTCTCGGACCGGCGGACCAGCCAGCTGACGCAGGACCTGCTGCGGGCCGTGCGGGGGCTCGAGCGCAACGACGGCTGACGGCTCGCCCTCGGGGGTTGCGCCGCGTGCTCTACCATCGCCGTCTCAGGGCACCTGAGACGGCGACCGGCCGTCGCGACGGAGGGGAGCGTGCGTGAGCAGCATCGGCGACGAGGCGGGTCCGACGCGGGGACGACCGATGACCGCGGTGCCCGGGCTCGACGAGTGGTGGGGCTACGGCCGCCGGGCCGAGCACGACACGGTGATGACGTCGCTGATGGTCGCCATGCCCGACGGCACCGAGCTGCAGTGCGACCTCACGCGACCCGCCCGGGACGATCAGCCCCTCGACGGTCCGTTCCCCGGCCTCGTCGTCGAGCTCACCCCGTACCACCTCGCCCGCGAGCTCTGGAACCTGGAGGCCGCGTGGTTCGCGGCGCGCGGCTACGTGTGCGTCGTCGGCAACATCCGGGGCACCGGTGACTCGGGCGGGACGTGGCAGCACGCCATGTCGAGCCAGGACGGCCGGGACGCGGCCGCCCTCGTCGAGTGGCTCGCCGCGCAGGCGTGCTGCGACGGACGCGTCGGGCAGTTCGGCGAGAGCTACGGCGGGCAGACGAGCTACGGCTCGGCCGTCGAGCGCCCACCGTCGCTGCGGGCGATCGCACCGATGCAGTCGCCGGGCAACCTCTACGACGACGTGATCTACCCCGGCGGGATCAAGTCGACCGAGGGCGGGACGATGGACAACTGGCCGCCCATGGCCCAGCTGCTGAGCAACGAGCGGTTCACGGCCGACGACGAGTTCGCCGCCAACCGCGCGCATCCGACGTTCGACGACTACTGGCAGGACCGCGCGCTGCAGGGTCGCATCGCCGACATCGCGGTGCCCGTCCTCGCCATCGGCGGCTGGCCCGACGAGTTCTTCCGGTCGGGCGCGCTCTCGCTGATCGAGGAGGGGCGCGAACGGACGTGGGCGTTCTACGGGCCGTGGGTGCACCTGCCGCCGGCCAGCTTCGACGACCCGCCGGCCGACGGCGCGCTGCCGGCGGGCGTCCTGCTGGCGTGGTTCGACCGGTGGGTGCGCGAGGACGAGGGCGCCCCCGTCCCGGCCCGACCCACGTTCGCCAGCTTCGAAGGACCCGCCGACGGCGGGGCCGGATGGCGCCTGCTCCCGAGCTGGGACCCCGACGGCCGCGACGCGAGCACGTGGACGCTGGGGGCCGACGGCACGTTGGCCGACGATGCGCCCGACGGATCCCTCGTGCTCGAGCAACCCCGCGAGCCCGCCGACGACGGAGGTTCGCTGGCGTTCACATCGGCGCCGCTCGACGACCCGCGCGTGCTCGTCGGGTGGCCGGTGCTGCGCGTCGAGGCCACGCTCTCGGCCCCCGAGGCCCACTTCTACGCCGAGCTCGTCGACGTGGCCCCCGACGGCACCGAGACCCGCGTCAACGACGGCTTCCTCAAGGCGAGCCACCGCGCCTCGCACGTCGATCCCGAGCCGGTCGTGCCGGGGGAGCGGACCGCGTTCAGCATCCGCATCCGGGCCAACCACTGGCGGTTCGGCGCAGGGCACCGCGTGCGGGTGCGCCTGTCCGGAGCGTCGAGCGGGACGCTCACGCCCGTGCCCGAGCCCGTGACCGTCGAGCTCCACGCCGGCCGCGGCGCGACGCTGCGCCTCCCCGGCTTCGCCGCCCCCGATCCCGATTGATCAGGCGGTGGCGAGGTCGAGCGTGACCTCGAGGCGGCGCACGCCGTTGACGAACGCGCCGGTGAGCAGCTTGTGGTCGCGCACGTCGAACCCGGCGACGGGGCCCAGGAGCTCGCCGAACACCGCCCGCAGCTGCGTGCGGGCCAGGTTGGCGCCCAGGCAGTAGTGGGGTCCGCCGCCGCCGAAGGCGACGTGGTCGTTGGGGGTGCGGGTGACGTCGAAGCGCCACGGATCGACGAACACGGCCTCGTCGCGGTTGCCCGATCCGTAGAACATGACGACGTGGTCGCCTTCGGCCAGCGGCCGGCCGTGCAGCTCGGTCGGGCGCGTGACCGTGCGGCGGAAGGTCTGCACCGGTGAGGCCCACCGCAGGATCTCGTCCACCGCCGTGGGCAGCAGCTCGGGGTGGGCCCGCAGGAGCTCCCACTGGTCGGGGTGCTCGTGGAACGCGAGCACGCCGTGGCTGATCGAGTTCCGCGTGGTGTCGTTGCCGGCGACGCCGAGCAGGACGCAGAAGGCGCCGATCTCCTCGTCCTGCAGGCGCTCGCCGTCGACCTCGGCCTGCACCAGTGCGGTGAGCAGGTCGTCCTGCGGGTGCTCGCGACGCTCGGCCGCGAGCTCGACCCCCAACATGCTCAGCGTGATGCCCGCGCCGAGCACCTGGCCGAAGGGGTCCTCGCCGCTCGTCAGGAAGTCGGGATCCTGCGCCTGCACCATCGTGTTGGCGGCCTGCTGGAACTCGGCGCGCCGCTCGTCGGGCACGCCGAGCATCTCGGAGATGGTCCACAGCGGCATCGGGATGGCCAGCGCGTCGACGAGGTCGCACGGACCGGCCTCGACCGTCGCCCGCACCAGCGATCGTGCCTGCGCGGCGATCTGCTCGTCGATCGCGGTCACCTGCCGGGGCGTGAACGCGCGGCTCACGAGCCGGCGCAGCTGCGTGTGGCGCGGCGCGTCGGTCATGAGGAACGACCCGAGCGCCTCGTTGTACTCGGGCGGGATGTCGCTGAAGCCGACGCCCTTGCTGCTGCAGAACAGGTCGGGGTGGCGGCTCACGGTCACGATGTCGTCGTGGGTGACCGCCGCCCAGAAGTCGGCCGCGCCGTCGGCGCCCGCCGTGCGGATGGGGCGGTGACGGGTGAGGGCCGGCTCGCGCCGCAGCGCGGCGAACGTCCGGTCACGCTCGCGCATCGGTTGCTGCCAGAACCCGCCCGCCGAGATGTCGGCCTGGTCGGACCCGCTCGATGGCATGGCGTGCTCCCCGTGGTGGCGACCGGGGCACCGGCGCCCGCGGTCGCCGGAGCGTACCCGGTGCGCGCTGTTGTCGGTATTGACGTCGATTTCGGAAGTTCCCTACCATCCCGCGATGGTCGATCAGGGGACGATGGGGGAGCTGCGCTTCGGGCTGGTGCTCGGCGGCGCGTTGAAGGACCCGGCCTCGTTGGCCCGGCTCGGGCGCGATGCCGAGGCGATGGGGTTCGACTCGCTCTGGTCATCCGAGGCGTGGGGGTGGGACGCCTTCTCGCCGCTGACGTTCCTGGCGGCGACCACCTCGACCATCGGGCTCGGCACGGCGATCGCCCAGGTGTCGGCCCGCACGCCCGCGGCCACGGCGATGGCCGTGCTCAGCGCGCAGGCGCTGTCGGGTGGCCGGCTGCGGCTCGGGCTCGGGGTCTCGGGGCCCCAGGTCGTCGAGGGGTGGCACGGCGTCCCCTTCACCGCGCCGGTCGACACCACGCGCGAGCTCATCGAGGTCCTGCGCCTGGCGCTCGCCGGCGAGAAGGTGGAGCACCACGGGGACCACTTCGACATCCCGTGGCGGGGCGAGGGCGGCACCGGCCAGGGTCGCGCCCTGCGCACCACGATGGCGCCGGCACCGGCCACGCCGCTGCTCGTCGCGGCGATGGGCCCGAAGAACGTGGCGATGGCGGTCGAGCACGCCGACGGCATCCTGCCGTACCTGTGGAGCCCCGAGAAGTGGTCCGAGGCGTGGGGTGCGGTGGCCCACGCCGACCCCGGCTTCGTCGTGGCCCCCACCGTCTTCGTGGCCATCGGCGACGACCTGGCTGCGTGCCGCGACTCGTTGCGCGGCCGGATCGGCTTCCACATCGGCGGGATGGGCAGCAAGACGACCAACTTCTACGCCGACCTCGTCCGCCGCTACGGCTACGAGGCCGAGGCCGATCGCATCCAGGACCTGTTCCTCGGTGGGCAGCGGGCCGAGGCGATCGCCGCCGTGCCCGACGCCCTCGTCGACGAGCTCTCGCTCGTCGGGCCGGTGAGCCACGTGCGCGAGCAGCTCGCCCGGTGGCGCGAGTCGCCGGCCAACCTGCTCATCCTCGAGCCGCCGTCGCTCAGGATGTTGCCGGCCGTGGCCGAGGCCGTGTACGGCTGAGCGCCGGGGAGCGGAAGGGCCGGCTGAGTGCCGGGGAGCGGACGGGCCGGCTGAGTGCCGGGGAGCGGACGGGCCGGCTGAGCGGATCGCGCCCGTTCGGTCAGGGGAACGCACCCGTTCGGTCAGACCTCGTGCTCATGGGGTGGATCGGCGCGATTCAGCTAACACCGACGTCAAAGCGGCAGCTCGGAACAGGTAACCTCGTTCGCGCAAGGCAACCGCACATTCGAGACGTCTGAGGGCCGAGACACGCTGCCGGCGAGCGCCGGCGGGGGGAAGGAAGCACCATGCGCATGGACGACATGATCCTGGTGAGCATCGACGATCACATGATCGAGCCACCTGACATGTTCAAGAACCACGTGCCCGAGAAGTTCAAGGACAAGGCACCGAAGGTCGAGCGCAACGAGAACGGCGTCGACGAGTGGGTGTTCAACGGCGAGAAGACCGCCACCCCGTTCGGCATGGCTGCGACCGTGGGCTGGAACCGGGAGGAGTGGGGCTTCAACCCCGGCTCGTACACCGAGCTTCGACCCGGCTGCTTCGACGTGCACCAGCGGGTGCGGGACATGAACGCCAACGGCGTCCTCGCCTCGATGAACTTCCCCACGATGGCCGGCTTCAACGCCCGCACGTTCCACGAGTCGGGTGACAAGGACGTCGCCCTCATCATGCTGCAGGCCTACAACGACTGGGCCATCGACGAGTGGGCCGGCTCCTACCCGGGTCGCTTCATCCCGCTGGGCCTGGTCCCGATGTGGGACGCCGACCTCGCCGCGGCCGAGGTGCACCGCCTGGGCAAGAAGGGCTGCCGCTCGATCAGCTTCCTCGAGACCCCGCACGTGCAGGGCTTCCCGAGCTTCCTGTCGGGCTACTGGGACCCGGTCATGAAGGCGCTGTGCGAGGAGAACATGGTCCTCTCGCTGCACATCGGCGCCGGCTTCGACGTCATCAAGCGCCCGGCCGAGGCGCCGATCGACCACCTCATGGTGCTGGCCTGCCAGATCAGCGCCATCACCGCGCAGGACCTGCTGTTCGGCCCGACCTTGCGACAGTTCCCCGACCTCAAGGTGGCGCTGTCCGAGGGCGGCATCGGGTGGATCCCGTTCTACCTCGACCGGGTCGACCGCCACTTCAAGAACCAGAGCTGGCTGCACGGCGGCGACGACTTCGGCGGCAAGCTCCCGTCCGAGGTGTTCCGCGACCACATCCTGGCCTGCTTCATCACCGACCCGTCCGGGCTGCTGTTGCGCGAGCGCATCGGCATCGACATCATCGCCTGGGAGTGCGACTACCCGCACACCGACACCACGTGGCCCGAGTCGCCCGAGTTCACCTGGAACGAGTTCCAGGAGGCCGGCGTCACCGACGAGGTCGAGATCAACAAGATGACCTTCGAGAACGCCTGCCGGTTCTTCGACTGGGACCCGTTCAAGCACACCAAGCGCGAGGACGCGTCCGTCGGTGCGCTGCGGGCGCTGGCCAAGGACGTCGACACGACCCGCAAGCCGCGGGCCGAGTGGAAGGTCGAGAACGAGGCCGCCGGCATCGGCGTCTTCTGATCCCCGGCGCGCCGCGAGGCGCACGTGCTGATCCATGTGATCCGTCGAGCTCAGCCCCGGCCGCCCCTCAACCGGTGGCCGGGGCTGAGTCATCTTCGGCCCCGGGTTCGAATGGGGCGTCCGCAGGACGCGGGGCTCAACCCGCCGGGGCGTGGTCGGCGGCCGCGTTGAGGTCGTAGATCTGGGTGCGGACCAGCTCGGCCGCCTCGCCGCTGGCCCCGGTCCAGGTGATGGTGCCGTGATCGAGCAGCGCGGCGGTCTGGCACAGCTCGAGGGCATGGGTGACGTGCTGCTCGACGATGAGCAGCGCGACGCCCTGGTCGCGCAGCTTCTCCAGCGCGTCGTAGACCTTCTCGACGATGATCGGCGCGAGGCCCAGCGAGAGCTCGTCGGCGATGAGCACCTTGGGCAGCTCGACCATGACGCGGGCCATCGCGAGCATGCGCTGCTCGCCGCCCGAGAGCGTGCCCGCCGCCTGGCGGCGACGATCGCCGAGGACGGGGAACAGCTCGTAGGCGAGGTCCAACCCGGTGCGGACGCCGCGTGACCCGCGAGTCTGGCGGAAGCTCAGGGTGAGGTTCTCCTCGACCGACAGCGAGGCGAACACCGACCGGCCCTCGGGGGCCTGGGCGACGCCGGCGCGGGCGATCTTGTACGGGTGCCACTTGGTGACGTCGGTGCCGTCGACGAGCACGGCGCCGCCCGTGGGCTTGACCAACCCGGAGGCCACGCGGGCGACGGTGGTCTTGCCGGCGCCGTTGGGCCCGATGAGGGCGAGGGCCTCGCCCGGGGCCAGCGACAGCGTCACGCCGAACAGCGCCCGGAAGGGTCCGTAGGCGGCGGTGACGTCGACGAGCTGGAGGGCGGCGTGGGGGCTGCGGTCGTTCATCGGGCCACCTCCAGGTCGCCGAGGTAGGCGGCTCGCATCTGGTCCGAGGCCATGACCTCGTGGGTGGGGCCTTCGACGATGACGCGGCCGAAGTCGAGCAGGTAGGCGCGCGTGGTGAAGTTGGCGACGAGCTCGACGTCGTGCTCGACGAGCAGGATCGAGAAGCCCTGGTCGACCTGCACGTCGTGCAGCGTGGTGGCGAGGGCGGCGGTCTCGGCGCGGTCGAGACCGGACGAGGGCTCGTCGAGCAGCAGCAGCTGGGGTTCGGTCATGAG
>Ga0075364_10002565_pt1 | contig 10182 bp, 6 predicted proteins | sample EndMetdeltDD1764_FD_71517 | JGI IMG/M metagenome (GOLD analysis project Ga0075364, IMG submission 71517) | Populus endosphere microbial communities from Tennessee, USA - Endosphere MetaG P. deltoides DD176-4 | ecosystem: Host-associated > Plants > Roots > Endosphere | place: USA: Tennessee...
GCCATCCGTGTGGTGATCGGCGATCGTCCTGGCTTGTCCACGAGTCTGGCGGGAGTTCGGAAGCACTTCATCCGGAGGGCCAATCAGGGCAGGGTCCTGCTTCGACCTTCCGACTTCGTGAACCAACACATCGACACCCTGCGAGAACTTGATCAGGTTGTCAGAAGGCTTCGTGTCTCCGGACAGGACCACTGAGCGGCCTCGATAGTCGACACGGTAACCGAACGCCGGTTGAATCGGTCCATGATCCACGAGAAACGCCGTGACCTTGACCTCGTTCGTCTGGTAGACGACGCCCTCGCGGATGTTGGTCGCGATGACCTTGATGCCCTGGGCGGAAAACCGTTCGTCCACATCGCGCCGCATGTGAATATCGAACGAGAATGCCTCCTCCAGGTGCTTGACCATCGACCGTGTGCCGTCGGGCCCCCACACCTTCAGCGGCACGGCTCGACCTCGAGACGCCCAGGGAAACAAATAGAGCTCGGGGAGGGAGACGATGTGATCCGAATGGAGGTGGGTCAAGAACACGTTCGTCACGTCCGCCGGGTCGATCGCCAGCCTGGCCAAGCCGGTCGTCACGCCGCGGCCACAATCGAACAGCAATCTCTCGGGTCCCGCCAGAACCAGCGTGCTGATACCCAGTCGTTGCGCATCCATCGTGGGACCACCGGCCGTCCCGACGAGTATGACCCTCAGAGAGTCGCGGCTGATCGCGATCGGCTCTTGCGAGTCGACGCCAGCGTTCAGCCCAATCAACAACAGAAGGCCAATCAGTAAGGACGTGCTCTTCATCTCGCCTCCAGGCCGACAAACGGGTCTTGCGACCGCCAACGACGGCGCGACACTCAGCGATCCACGCACCTGATCGCCGCCGTCACGTTTGCGCTCGCGGTACCTCCTCTCGGCGCTCTCGGCTTCGTCGGCGGCCAGCGGGCGGACTTCGACCGCGAACGAAGGCATCAGCGCGCGGCGGGTCGGCGGGCCTCCGTCGGAGGCCCCAATGCGTCCCTGAGAATCTCTGCGGCTTCGCGTTTCGTGGTCGGATCTTACCAGCCCGAGCGCAGCCGACGGGCCAGATCGACGCCAAAGAGCGCACGATCTTTCGCGGCTCTCGCGAAACGCCTGACAGAACCATGAGGGGGTGTGGCGTCGGCCACCTCGAGGATGTCAATCCTGAACATCGATTGCGTGTCTACGATGTGTGGTGGGTCTTCGCTGTCGCTTCAGCCTGGACTATCGGCGTGGTCTCGCTGAGCCCATCCCGCAACACGTTCCCGTCAGTAGCCAGTGGGAGGACTACCAGGAATTCGCTGCCACAGCCGGGCCCTGCGCTCGACACCGACACCTGGCCGTGATGCAATTCCACCAACCGCTTCACCAGCGCCAATCCCAGGCCGAGACCATCGGGCGTCCGCGTGGCCTGGCCGTCACCGCGGGTGAACGGCTCGAACACCCGCGGTAGAAACTCCGGGTCGAGCCCTTCTCCTTCGTCTTTCACGGACACCGTCACACGTTCCGTATCCACACGAACGGTCACCCAGATCCGGGTAGTCGGCGCGCTGTATTTCGCGGCGTTGTTCAGCAGATTGACGAAGATCTGCACCAGCCGCGCCGGATCGGCGTGAACGGCCGGGATGTGGTCCGGGGCGTCGATGACGCAGACTTGTTGCCGGCTGTCCAAGGATGCCTGGCTTGCTTCGACTGCTGACGCGATCGCGTCGAACAGGCTGACATCGGCGAGCTGCAGCGACAGTTTGTCGTGAGCGATGCGCGCCACGTCCGTCAAGTCGTCGAGCAGTCGAGTCAGCTGCACGACCTGCCGCTCGATGACGCTGCCGCACCTGGCGACCGACTGCTCGGTCGGATTGGTCCTCAGAATCGCCGCCGCGGTGCGAATCGGCGCCAGCGGGTTTCTCAGCTCGTGGGCAACGAATGCGATGAGCGCGTCTTTTTGACGATCGGCTTCGACCAGCGCCAGCCGAGACGCCTCTCGCTCGGTGATGTCGACGTTTACGCCGATGAACCGCGACGGCTGTCCGTCGGCGTCGCGAATGAGCCGACCCTCGCCGGCGACCCAGCGGACGCCTGACCCCGGCCGCACGATTCGAAACTCCACGCGGTAGTCGGCGCCGCCGTCGAAGAGCGCGTTGCCCGCGCGCACGATCGCCTCCCGGTCGTCGGGATGCACGAGGGCGTGCAGCCATCGATCGTAGCTCACCTCCTCGTCGGGGCTCAGACCGTACAGGGTCCGGTATTGTCGCGAGACGACAACCCGGTCGGACTTGATATCCCAGTCCCAGACGCCGATGCCGGCGGCCGCCTCGGCCAGGTTCAATCGTTCTTCGCTTGCCCGCAGTTCCCGGGTTTTCTGGATCACCTGGCCGGCCAGCGCGTGCCGCTCGACCGCGGTATCCACCGCTCGCGCGACCACGAATGGCAGAATGCCGGCGACTCCGCCCTTGGGGACGAATTCCTGAGCCCCTTTCTCGAGGACTCGGCGTCCGGTTCGCGTGTCGGCGCCGTCGGTGATCACCACGACCGGTTCCCGCAGTTGGGGCGCCAGACCATCGAACGCCGCGTCGCGCGGCAGCGCATCGAGCAGATCGAAGGCGTTGCCGTCCGTCAGATTGAAGTCCAGCACGATGCAGTCGAACCGAGCGTCCTGCAACCGCGCCATCGCTTCGCCGACCGTGCTGGCTTCGACGAAGGTGAAGGGACGAAGAGACCCATTTCGCAGCGCCGCCTTGATATCCAGCCGATCGTCTGGATTGTCGTCGACAATCAACAGGGTCCACGGCTTCATCGTCGAATGCCCGGCTTGGTAGGTCATGACGTCAGTCCGCGACGGCTTTCAACCAGTAGTTGAAGATCATCTCGAGCATCCACAGGTTGTCCTCGTAGCTCACGGATTTCACGTGAAACGCGTTCACGCCGGCGGCGCGGAGGACGTCGCGTTCCGGCTGGCGGCCGGACGCAGTGAACGCCACCACCGGAACACGGCGGTGCAGGGGGTGGCTTCTCAGCGCGGACATGAACACGTCACCCTGGTCACCCGGGAGGCTGTTGTCGAGAATGACGAGACGAAACCGCTGGTCCGTCATCAGGGCTGCGCGTCCATCCTCCGCCGTGAGCACACGAACCAGGGCGTATGGCACGTGCAGCCGCGCGGCTGCGTCGGCGGTCGTATCGAAGTCTTCGTCGGAGTCTTCGACGATCAGAATGCCGGCCGGTGCCTCGGGAATCATCCGGCCGCCGCGCCTGCGGCCAGCGTGAAGAAGAAGGTGGAACCCTCACCGAGCTCGGACGTCAGCCACAGGAGCCCGCCATGGCGCTCCACCAGGCGCCTGGCGATGGTCAAGCCGGCCCCGCTGCCGCCGCCGAACGCATCCCGGGTATGAAGCCGCTTGAAGATGCCGAACACCTGGGCCCGATGCCTGACGGCGATGCCGATGCCGTTGTCGCGCACGTAGTAGATCGTCTGCTGGCGTACCGCTGGCGTGTCGCTCGCCAGCAGCAGCGACGTGTCTTCGTGCGGATCGATGTATCCGATCTCGACCCAGCGCTCGGCCTTGTCGTTGTACTTGATGGCGTTGCCGATCAGGTTGGTGAAGATCTCGCGAATCCGGACGCGATCGCCCAAGACCTTGGGCAACGGCCTCGGCACGCGGATGCCGCATCGCGCTTCGACTGGCTGGGGCCCCAGCATCTCGAGGCTCTCGGCCAGCACCACGTTGAGATCCTCGATCTGGGGCTGCAACTCGAGGCGGCCGACGCGGGAAAAGTGCAGCAGGGCATCCAGAAGGCCGTCCATCCGAACCGTCAGCCGCGTCACGGCTTCGAGCCGCTCGAGCGCCTCGGCGTCGAGCGCGCGTCCAGCCTCGATGTCTTTCTTGAGCAACGCCGCATGGCGATGGATGCCGCGCAACGGCTCTTTCAGATCGTGGCTGGCGACGTAGGCGAAGGCATCGAGCTCCTCGTTGCTGCTGGCCAGCTCGGAATTCAGGGCGCCCACCTCCTCGGCCCGGCTGACCACGAGGTCCATGATCAGCGCGCGCAGATACAGGGCCGCTTCACGTTCGGCTGTCGTCCACGGCACCGAGCGGGCCGCGACCGATTCCCGCCACAGCGCGAAGCTCGCACGCGGCGTCAGCCTCGGTCCATGCGGGCCAGGGACGATCGGGGCATCCGAGGGGTTGCCGGCCCACGCCACCGTCTGCGCGACCGCTGGTCTGAACCACACGATCAGTTGACGCGCCGCCCTCGACATCGAGACGGCGAGCACGCCGCTCGCCACGTTGGCATAGCCGGCCGCCGCCGGATAGACCTCCGAGAGCCGGTCGGTGGCGTAGAGAGACTGGGAACCCGCCGCCGCGGACGACACCAGCGGACGCAGCCACGTGGCGAGTTCCGCCAGTTCGGAGGGTGTCGGCACTTCGCCCACCGTAAACCACGTGTCCTGCTGGTAGACAGCTGCGCCGCCGCACTGAATGCCATCCAGCAAGGTCGGGCTCGGCTGGGTCAGCCTGGACAAGTCGCCGCTGCGCGCCACGCGCGCCAGCGTTGTCAGATGCGCGGCTTGCAGACGCGCGCGATAACGCTCGTGCTCGCGCTCCTCGACGTAGGCCAGTTGCAGCGAGACCGTCTGTGCCAGCAGCTCGCAGGCGGCCCGCACCTGCCATGAAAAGGCGGTGGCCGTCACGTGATGGCCCGCGATCAAGCCCCATAACTTGCCGGCGTGACGCACAGACAGCGTCAGCGACGCGCCGACGCCCATGTTGCGCAGGTATTCGGTGTACATCACCGATGCGCCGCGAAGGCCGCAGTAGGTCATGTCCAGCCCGCGCCCGGTCTCGGGATTGGCCAGCGGCACCATTTCCGCGACCGCGCCCGAGGCGTCGGCCAGCGGCCGGATCCAGATCCGCTTGAAGATCTCCCGGGCCGGCTGCGGGATGTCGTGAGCGGGATAGTGCAGCCCCAGCCAGGAGTGCAGATCCTCACGCCGTGCCTCGGCGATCACTTCTCCGCTGCCGTCCTCGTGGAAGAAATAGGCCATGACCCGATCGAGCCCCGTGAGCTGACGGACCTCGTCACAGGCCACCTGACAGAACTCCTGGACGCCTTTGGCGCTCTGAAGGCGAACGATGCTTTTCTTGACGAGGCTGTAGTAGTCGGGCTCGGTGGCGTCCGGCGCGGCCGGCTCCAATTCCAACAGGCCGACGCCGTCGTTCGAATGAACGATCAGGTGAAACGCCGCATGCGCGCTGCCCAGCGTCAGCGTCTGACAGAACAGCGGGTTCCGGTCGGTCGGCTCGGACGCCAGAAACGCCTGGAGCCGCCGCGCGCCAGTCTCGCCAAGCAGCGCGGTCAAGGGCTTGCCCAACAGGTCGTCCACCTGGATGCCCAGGTGGCTGCCGACGTTCTCACTGACCTGTTGAATCGCCAGGTCCACGAGTCCAAACGCCACCAGCACGCCATGCGACTGGATGCAGCCGGGCGTCCGTACCGGCTCGCTGTCGCAGTTGGTGATCTGGACGCCGTGACGCTTAATGCTGTAAGGTCCGGCCGACCATGGCACCTCGTTCAACACGGTCTCCATCGGCATCCTCCGAGAACCAATCCACGAACATCGCAAACACCTCGACGGCCGAGTGCACAATCTCCGCGTGCGCGCTCGTGCGCCTCGCATAGTCCTCGGCCTTGACACGCAGGCGGCGCCATCGTTCTCCTGTCGCCGCGCCGTGCCCCGCGAAGAACGTGCAGCCGCGAGCCGCCGTCAATCCGAGCTGCCGCTGCACGCACGGCAGAATGACCTGGCCGCCAAGCCCGGCGCCCTCGATCACGTACAAACATCCAAGTGCCTCAGGCACGTTGGCGACAAGATGTGGACAGGGACTCGAGGCGGTCTCGAAGATGCGGGCGTCGTGGAGGCCCAGCACTTCGAGATCCCGCGACAGCCACGCGGTGCGACAGCAACGCCCCAAGTCGAGATCCAAATCGAGCGCATCGAGGCCGTGCACTGCCGCGAGGCGCGGCTCCAACACGGAGAAGAGTCCGTAGAAGCGCTGCAACAGCACGCCGTAGCGCTCGAGCGTGAGCCCGTCGCCGCAGAAATCCATCCGGGCATCGAGCCGCCGATGGGAGGCGGCTGTCGCGGTTTTGAGCTGCGAAAAGAGTTCGGTGGTCAATGCCTTCCTCGAACGTGGCGGGCCGCCTCGCGCCGCGCGCCGCAGTGCTGCCGACAACGCCGTCACAATCCCACGTTCACGGGCGGTGGCGCTACTGGGGCGATGCCGCTCAGACCCAGGAGATTCCCCAGGTACTCGGGGCTGTCGATAGGTGGGGGGGATGGAGAGCTGTGACGGCTATTCTTCGAGCCAGCGCTGGCTGATCGCGTACTTCACGATGTCCGCGCGGCTGCTCAAATGGAGCTTGGCACTACAGCGGCTCTTGTGATACTCGACGGTCTTTACGCTGATCTTGAGATCGAGCGCAATCTCCTTGTTGGTGCGGCCGCGGGCAATCTGCCGGAGGACGTCGGTTTCTCGATCCGTCAGAGTCCCTGGCTGCCCGGCGCGCGCATTGGCTGTGCCGAATGGCCGCTCCTTCAAGAGCGGTTTCATCACCGAGTCCACAAAGATGCCACCGGCGTACACCACCCGGATCGCTCTCACCACTTCAACGATGGACGTCTTCTTGACCACGTAGCCGACGGCACCTGCCTCGAACAGCCGCCGGGCATAGCCGGGATCGGTGTGCCGGCTCAGACCGACCACGCGCACCGTCGGGCACTCACGGAGGATCTGCGCCGTGGCCTCGATGCCGTCGCCGCCGGGCATCGACAAGTCCATGACCACGACGTCAGGCTGCTCCGCCACCGTGAGGCGCACGGCATTGCCGCCGCTGTCAGCCTGACCGACGACGGTCATGTCCGGTTCGGTCTCGATCAAGACCTGCAGCCCCTCGCGCAGCAGCAGATGATCGTCCGCGATGATGATCCGGATGCGCGCCGCCGCGTCGTTACTCGGCGCAGTCATTGAGCGGCAGTCGTAGGTAAACGGTGGTGCCGTGCCCCAGCTTGCTCTCGACTTCGAGGCGACCGCCGACGAGCGCGGCCCGCTCGGCCATGGTCGAGAGGCCCAGGCGGCGCGACGACGATTCCGAGTCGGTATCGTCGGTCGTGAAACCGGCGCCATCGTCTTCGACGATGGCGATGAGCTCGTGGCCGCGGCGTTCGACGACGATGCTGGCCCGACTCGCGCGGGCGTGCTTACGGACGTTCGTGAGTGCCTCCTGGACCACGCGATAGACGGTCGTTTCGACCGGTTCGGCCAAGCGGCTGTCCACGCCGCGTGTGTGGATATCCGCCGGAATGCCGACGTCCGTGGCCCACTCATCGACCTGCCGCCGCAATGCCGCATCGAGGCCGAGGTCGTCGAGCGCCACCGGCCGCAATTCCATCGCCAGGCGGTCGACTTCTTCGTCGATCAAAGCGGCGTGCGCCTGCAGTTGCTCGATCGGCGCCGCCAGTTCGTGCGCGTTGCCGATGCGGGCCCTCAAGGTGCCGAGACGCACCCCCAGCGACGCCAGATGCTGGCCAAGGCTGTCGTGTAACTCGCGAGCCACCCGGCGCCGCTCGTCCTCCTGCGCTGAGACGAGCTGCGCGAGCAGGCGGGTGCGGCTCCGTTCGAGGCGAGCTCGTTTCTCCGCTTCCTCACGCAGGCGCTCGTTGGCGCGCTGCAGTTCCTGCGCGCGCTTCACCACCTCGGCGGCCATGTGCTCGAGACGGCGGTGCTCAGCCTCGGTGTGGCCGCCGGCCACGTCCTGGCCGTGAGCCGAGACCAGCGCCGTGACGTCCTCGGCGCGATGGATGATGAACGCGACCTCGCCATCCGCGCCGATGACCGGCGCGCTCACCGGACTCCACCATCGATCTTCGACCTGCTCGTGGCCGCCTTCCGATCGCCGCACCGGGAACCGGTGCACCGCAATCACGTCGACACACCGCTCGGCCGCCACGCGCGCGAGCGACGCCCGGAGGCTGGCGATTGCGCTCGACGGCTGCGCGGGATCGTCGGGAAAGACATCGAACAGTCTGCGGCCGATCAGCGTCGCGCGGGTCATGTAGGTGGCGGCGAGGTAGGCGTCGCTGGCCGCGACGATCTCGTAGTCGTTCGGCGTCAGCACGACGTACGACCCCGGCAGGCTTTCGAAGAGCGACCGGAAGTGTGCCTGGACCGCTTCGTCGCGTGCCCGATCTTCGCGTGCCTTGCGCTCGGTGATGTCGAGGCTGCCGCCGACGTACCCCTGGAAGGCGCCTCCCGGCGAGAAGCGCGGCATGCCGCGCGACTTGATCCAGCGCCATTCTCCATCCGCTCGGCGGACGCGGGCTTCCGCGACGAAAGGCGTTCTGGCCGCCTGGGCCGCGAAGAACGCCGTGACGTAGGCATGGTCATCGGGATGGATCAAGGGCTGCCAGTCGCGCAGCGAGTCGGGTCTGATGTCGAAGAATTCGGCGTAGGCGCGGTTGATGAATTCGACGCCCCCCACGGCGTCTGTCGACCAGATCAAGATGGGCACGCCGTCAGCCATGAGCCGAAAGCGCGCCTCACTTTCCTTGAGGGCGTCCTCAGCGTGTACCCGGTCCGTGACCTCGACATACGTGCCGCGCATTCCCGTGCAAAGCCCTGCTTCGTCGTACGAGAACTGCGCCCGCGACTCCATGACGTGGACCGAGCCGTCCGACCACACGATGCGGTGGACGTCGTGATAGGTGCTGCGGTTCGCCTGGGCCGCCCCGACCTTCGCTTCCACGCGCCCGAGATCGTCGGGGTGGACGCGGGAGGCCCAGGCCGCATAGCTCGGCGCGATTTCTCCAGGTTGAAACCCCAGGGTCCGGTAGTTCTGGTCTGACCAATACATGTGGCCGGTATGCGGCTCCCATTCGAACAGTCCGGTACCGCCGGCCTCGGCGGCGAACCGCGCCCGCTCTTCACTTTGCCGCAGGGCGTGCTCGGCCCGCTTGCGCGCGGTGATGTCGTGCCAGTGCGCGGCAATCCCGCCCGGGGTCGGGTAGGCAGTCGCTTCATACCAGAGCCCGGTCACCGGACCCAGTTCCTCGAAATGAACCGCGACCCGCTGTTCCATCGCTTGCCGATAATGCGAAGCGATCGTTGAGCCGCACAGCGCGGGGAATGAGTCCCACAGACTCTCGCCGAGCAACTCGGCGGGACGCCGCCCCACAGCCGCGGCGGCGTTGGCGTTGACGAACGTGAATCGCCAGGCGCGATCAAGCATCACGAAGGCACCATCGATGCATTCGAACGCCTCGGCCAGCGTCTGCTGCACGTGCTCGTTGTGATCACCGTCCGGCCGCGAAGCGCCGCGCTCAGCCGCGGTCCGCTCGTATTCGGTCAGCCGAGCAAGCAGTCTGGCATTGTCGTCGACGAGGTCGCCGTGGGAACGCGATTGCGTCGTCATATCATCCCTTGCTGGTGAGCGCCTGAAGCGGCGTCTATCGCTCACCGCCTCAGGCGGTGTCGGCGAATGCTCAGCGCGTCGTCGAGGTCTGACGTCCCTGTCAGCTTACCCCGACGACCACCCATCGGACCGGGTGCGTTGAAAGCTGCGACAACACCAGTCCGCCGCGAAGGTCGCATCGTTCGACCCTGATCTCGTCGAATCCCTCGAGAATCAGGACGCGAGTCGATGGCACTCCAATCACGGCGTGACCCGCGACGAATCGCTCCTAGAGCGTCGTTCGGCAGAAGAGCCGCGGACACCGACAGTTGCGGCAGGACTCCTGGAGCGTCGGGGCGGCCTCGAATTCATCGTGCTGCCCCACACGTACGACCATCTCCTTCCAGTCCTTGAAGGATTCGGGAAGACAAGACGGCCGGAGGAGATGCCGAGCACGGACGTGCCCGCAAGGAGAGGTTGATTATCCCCACTTGACGCAAGCACCACAAGCCGAAATACCGTGGCTATGACCAAGGCACGATGTGCCCTTCTGAGAAACGAGAGGGTCAAATGGCCGGCTTGGGTGCAGCAAAACCGATCGTTGTCCTGTGCACGAGAGACCGAACGCGCGCGACACTTTTTTATCGCGATACTCTCGGCCTCACCCTGACGTCGGAAAACAGCTTGGCGACGGTCTTTGACGTTGGTGGAACCAGCCTCCAC
>Ga0075364_10002566_pt1 | contig 10177 bp, 10 predicted proteins | sample EndMetdeltDD1764_FD_71517 | JGI IMG/M metagenome (GOLD analysis project Ga0075364, IMG submission 71517) | Populus endosphere microbial communities from Tennessee, USA - Endosphere MetaG P. deltoides DD176-4 | ecosystem: Host-associated > Plants > Roots > Endosphere | place: USA: Tennessee...
GCCCCGGCTCCGCAGGGGCCGCGCCTGGCGCAGGTGCTGCGTGAAGCGCTCACCGACGGCGGCGCCGTGCTGCTGCTGGGCGCGCTGCTGGTGGGGCTGGTGACCGGCGCGCAGGGCGAGCAGGCCATGCATCCCTTCACCGTGGACCTGTTCAAGGGCCTGCTGGCGTTCTTCCTGCTCGATATGGGCTTGCTGACGGCGCGCAGCCTGTCGGGCCTGGGCGGCCTCGGACCGACGCGTTTGCCGCTGGCATTGTTCGCGGTAGTAGGGCCGGTGGTGTACGGGTTGCTGGCCCTGGGCCTGGCCAAGCTTGCGGGCCTGGCCGTACCGGAGGCCACGCTGCTGGCCGTGTTGGGGGCCAGTGCCTCTTACATCGCCGTGCCCGCCGTGCTGCGCCACGCCATGCCCGAGGCCCGGCCGGCGCTCTACGTGGGCCTGTCGCTGGGCATTACCTTCCCCTTCAACCTGGTGCTCGGCATTCCGCTGTATGGCGCGGCTGCCCAGTGGTGGTTGGGGTGAGCCCCGCCCAACAGCGGCGCCGGGTTTCGATCAGCGCATCTGTGGGCTCGGACACGGCGGGTGCAAGTGCGCCGGCTGCCGCGCCGTATGCTTCAGCGCTGCGGCGCCGCAGGCAGGGCGGGCGATTCCATGCCACTGGCCTGCACGAAGCTCAGCGTGGTCACGAAGCTCGACTCGCCGAACTTCTCGCCGCCAGCGCGTTCGCCCGGCGTCTTGTCGGTGTGGTGGACTTCGGCCACGTACTGACCCTTCCAAGGCAGTTCGAACTGCACGGCGCCGTCCTTGTCGGTGCTGGCTTCGCGAGCCCAGCCCGAAGGCGACACCAGCGTGACCTTGGCCTTCGGCAATGGCGAGCCGTTGTAGACCACGCGCAACTCACCAGCCTTGCCGGTGGGCACGACGTCCAGCGCGTTGGGCGTCGCCGTCACGGGTTGTGCCAGGCTGGCCACCCAGCGTGCAGCGGGGCGCCACACCATGGCGGGCTGGTTGTTCTTGGTGCGATCGATGAGCGGGTAGGTCGCTTCGGAGAACAGCGTATCGGTGGCGCCCTGCGTGGCGTAGGTGAAGGCCGTGGGCGTCAGCTTGCCTTCCACGTTCTGGGTCTTGCCACCGGCGCTCTGGTGCAGCACGGGCACGCCCTTGAACTTGTCCAGCAGGCCAGGCGACGACTCGCGCAGGTTGTCTGCGTACTCACCGAAGTGCAGGCGGGCCTGATTGCCGGTGTTTTCGATCCAGACCTGATGGGCCTGTGCGGCCGTGCCCAGGCAGGCGAGCAGCAGGGCGGCGGTCAAAGGGGCCAGAGTGGTACGCATGGACTTCTCCTCGAAGAGTGGTTGGTTTGCTATTGGAAATGGAGCAACTGGCGCTTGCTGGAAAAGCGCTGGAGGCCATAAAGGAATTTTTTCAGAATGCGCGCTGTATCCGATGAGACGTCGCCCGACGTGGCTGAGCGCGTTGGCTGAACTGCTTCAGCGACCCCGTGGCGCCGTCGGCTCCCGGCACAGTCGTGACGGGTGGCGGGTCATTCTAGGTCCTGAGAAGCATTCGTATTTGAAAGGGCCTTGCCGGATCGGGGCATAGGTGCGCCGCGTGGGCCGTGGTTTCGGCCCATGCGGAGTAGGTGGTGCCTGGCAGAGCTCTGGGAATTCGCGCAAGGTGGGCGCACCAGCCACGCGTGTGCGAAGGGGAAAAGGCCTTTCGGCAGGTGCCGCCAACGTGAGGTCGTGGCGCAAGCGACCTCAGGAGCATGCCCGCCGTGGACTTATCCAGCGGCTGGGCGCCAGTCGCTGTCAGTCCACCAGTGCGACGGGGATGTGCTTGCGGCCCTGGCGCTGGATCGCGACGCCCAGTGCGACGAACGATTCCAGTTCGTCCTGGTCCAGGCGGTCGGAAACGGAGGCGACCAGGGAGGCGTACACCGTTCCCATGTCGGTCATCGTGGGTGTGGGCACAGACGACTCGGTCATGCGCCGAAGCAGTTCTTGTGATGTCATGCACCCAGTGTCCGCCGCTGGCACGCACGCGGCAATGGGGCATAAAGTCCCAGAACGGTTGCAAGGGCGACTTCAGGCCGCTCGATCGCGCGCTGATGCAGGGCTCACCCGGGCACTTCGAGGCAGGACGCGCTCTTTTGTGCAAGTAGGTCGACGAACGCGCGCACTTTCGCGGACCGAAAGCGCGCGCTGGGGAACACCGCGTGGATGCCGCCGGAAGGCAGGCTCCACGCGGGCAGCACTTGTACGAGCCTTCCCGCCTCCAGGTCCTCCTGCACGGCATAGTCCGGCAGCACCGACAACCCTGCGCCATGGCGTACGGCCTCGCGCACGGCCAGTGTCGCATCCAGTGAAATCACCGAGTGGACTTCCACCTGCTGGTCTCCCCGTTTGGCGTGCGAGAAGTGCCAGCGCGTGGGCTCGCGCAGCACTGCATTCGCCACGAACGGCAGCGCGCCGATGTCCTGGGGGGCTTTCAGTTCCGCCACCCGCCTTGTCCACGACGAGGCCGCCACCAGCACTTGCCGAAAGGTGCCGGTCTGCCGGGCTTGCACGTTCAGTTCGGTCAACCAGCCGACGCGGATTGCCAGTTCCATGTGGCCCAGGGTCATGTCGAGCGGCTGGTCGCTGAATACTGCATCCACCTTGCACTGGGGGTAGCGCCGCGTGAATTCGGCAATGGCGGGCACCACTGCGGTGATGCCGTAGTCGTGCGGGGCCGTCAGCCGCAACGTGCCGGAGGGTTCCGTCGACACCTCTCCCAACTCGTCGAACGCCTCGCCCGCTTCCTTCAGGATGCGCGCGCAGCGTTGGTAGAAGGATTGCCCCGCCTCCGTGGCAACCACCTTGCGCGTTGTGCGCGTCAGCAGCGTGGTGCGGAACTCGTGCTCCAGCCGCGCCACCTGCTGGCTCACGACGGCCTTGGTGATTCCCAGGCGCTCCGCTGCCGCGGTGAAGCTGCCCGCCTCCACCACGGCCGCGAAATAGGCCAGGCGCTTGAGGTTGGCAAAGTTGCCCAGGCTCGGTGAGTCCATATTGTGTGTTTTTGGCATACGGTGCATCTATTTGGGCTGCGTTTATCTTTGAATGCAAGCTTTCTACGATACGGGCATTGAACGATGTGGCCTGCTTGAGGGGGGCCACGTGCCGTGGCGGTTGCCGCTGCGGCTCCCGCTTCCAACCCTCTCAACTCTTGAGGACTGCCATGATGACTCGCCGAGAATTTGCCCAAACCACTGCTGTCGCCGGTGTTGCCGCCGCCCTGGTCGGCTGCGCCGCCGTGCCGGGCGCGACGGCGGCTCCGCTGCAATGGCAGCACTTTCCAGCCGGCGACAAGGGCTTCTTCCGGGCGCCCGTGCTGTTGTCCGGCGCCAAGGAGGCCATCTTGATCGACGGCGGCTTCTCGCTGCCCGATGGCCGAGCCGTGGCCGAGGCGATCAAGGCGTCGGGCAAGACGCTGACCACCATCTACATCAGCCAGAGCGATCCGGACTACTACTTCAGCCTGGCCCCGATCCAGGCCGCCTTCCCGCAGGCGAAGGTCATTGCCGCGTCGGACACGCTCGCCGCCATTCGCGGCAACGTGCAAAAGAAGATCGACACCTGGGCGCCCCAACTCAAGGACAACGGTCCCAAGACGCTCGCGGACATCGTTTTCCCTGAGGTCTTCGATGGCCCCTCGCTCACGCTGGAAGGCCATACCATCGAGATCGTGCAGGCCCAGGGCCTGGCCAACCGCCGTTATCTGTGGGTGCCCTCGCTGCAGGCCGTCTTCGGCGGTGTGCTGGTGTTTTCTGGCCTGCACGTGTGGACGGCCGACACGCCAACGCCTGCGGCCCGTGCGGCCTGGGTTCAGAACCTCGATGCCATCGCGGCGCGCAAGCCGGCCGTGGTGGTGCCCGGCCATCTGGCGGCGAATGGTTCGCTCGACATGGCCGCCGTGCAATACACCCGCGACTACCTGCTGGCGTTCGAAGAAGAGCAGGCCAAGGCGGCCAACAGCGAAGTGCTGATTGCCGCCATGAACAAGCGCTATCCCACGGCGGGCCTGGCCCCTGCGCTGCAGATCGGCGCGAAGGTGGCCAAGGGCGAGATGAAGTGGGGCTGACGCACGGGGCTGGCCATGAAGACGAATCTGGACATCATCCGCGCGACCTACGAAGGATCGGCGCAAGAGAACGGCAAGAACCTGCTGGCCGTGCTGGCGCCTGACGCGACATGGACGGAAGCTGCAGGCTTCCCCTACGCGGGCACCTACGTGGGGCCGGACCAGATCGTGGCCGGCGTGTTCCAGCGCCTGGGCACCGAGTGGCAAGGCTACCGCGCGACGGTGCATACCTACCTGGCGGATGGCGACCGCGTGGCTGCCTTTGGGGTATACACCGGCACCTACCGCGCCACCGGAAAGGCCATGACCGCGACCTTCGCCCACCTCTACCGGCTTGAGGACGGCCGGATCATGAGCATGGAACAGTGTGTGGACAGCTATCCGGTGCAGCAGGCGTTGATGGCGGCTTGAACCAGGAGAACGGAGCCGGAGGCAAGCCCCTTTTTCGACGCGGGGGGCCTGTCAGCTGCGTTCGACGGGGCGTGCGGGGTCACTGCACCACTCGCTCCAGCTGCCTGCAAAGAGTGCCGTGGAGCCCAGGCCGGCGATCTCCATCGCCAGTACGTTGGGCACCGCGCTGACGCCGCTGCCGCACTGGTGCACCACGCTGGCGGGTGCTTTGCCGTGCAGCAGGGCATCGAATTCGGCGCGCAGTTCCGCAGCAGGCTTGAACTTGCCGTCCGGCCCGATATTGAGGCCGAAAGGCCGGTTCAGTGCGCCGGGAATGTGGCCGGCGACCGGGTCCAACGGCTCGACTTCACCCCGGTAGCGCGGCGTGGCGCGTGCGTCGACGATGGTCTGGCCGGGTTGGCCGAGCCGCGCTTGCACCTCCGATGCCGTCACCAGCTGGCGCAGCGGCGTGCCGAGTTCGAAGTTCGACTGGAAATGCGTGGGCTCTTCGCCTTTCGCCACCGGCTTGCCGGCAGCCACCCAAGCCTGCAGGCCGCCATCGAGCACGGCCACGGCGTCGTGCCCGGCCCATTTCAGCATCCACCATAGGCGGCCGCAGTAGTTGGCGCCGTTGCGGTCGTAGACCACGGCCTGCATGTCGTTGGCAAAGCCGATGCTGGACAGCCATGTGGCTAGACGCTCGCGGTTGGGCAGGGGGTGGCGGCCACCGGACGCGGGAGCGTCGGCTTCCGTTGCTGTAAGGGTGCCGGCCGCACCGGGCGCGCCGTGCTTTGCACTCAGGTCGCGGTCCAGGTCAGCGTGCAGGGCGCCGGGAATGTGCGTCTCGCTGTATTGCACGGCGCCGAGCGACGGCTGGGCCAGATCGAACGTGCAGTCGAAGACCATCAGCGGCTTGCCGCTGTCCATCAGCGACTGCAGTTCGGGAACGGAGATCAGCGTGGTGAAGGAGGAGGGCATGGGCGTTTCACGAAGTCGAAGGTGGTTCCCATTGTGTCAGCCACAGGCGTGTGGCGCCCGTAGGATGGACGCCGCTTGCTGCCTCAGTGCTCCTCGGCCGGCGCGCCCGGTGCAGCGCGGGCCCGCAGCACGGTTGCCACGATGCCGCTGCCCACGATGAGCGCCATGCCGATCCAGCCGATCATCGGGATCACATCGCCGAACAGCACCACGCTGTAGATCCCGGCGAACACGATGCCCGAGTACTGCAGATTGGCGACGACCAGCGTGCCGCGCTGCGAGCCGGCGCGGGAATAGGCCCGCGTCATGCAAAGCTGGCCTCCGGCTGCGAGCAGCCCGATGGGCAGCAGCCACAGCGCAGGCCAGCCGGGCCAGTCCGAGGTGCCGGTGAAGAGCATCGCCACACCCCCGGCAACGGCGGAGCCCACGGCGAAGTAGAAGACGGTGCGGGTTTCGGGCTCGCCCAGGCGCGACAGCGCCATCACCTGCATGTAGGCGAACGCGGCCGTGAGGCCCGACAGCAGGCCCACCATGCCGGCAAAGCCCTGGTTGTCGCCGATGCTGGGGCGCAGCATGAGGATCACACCGACGAAGCCGGTCACCACGGTCAGCACCAGCGGGGCCTGCAGCGGCGGGCGCGGCTGCACCCCCGATGGCCGCCAGACCAGCAGGGCGCCGCCCACCAGGAAGGCGGCTATCCACACGCTGCTCATGTAGTTGAGCGTCATGGCGGTCGCCAATGGCAGGTGGGCAATGGCGTAGAACCACGACCCGAGCGACACCACGCCCACCAGGCTGCGCCACGCATGCATGCCGGGGTAGCGCGTGGCGACGGTGACCTGCTGCGATCGCGCCAGTGCCCAGAGGATGGCCATGCCGATCAGGCCCCGGTAGAACACCAGCTCTGCGGAGTTGAAATGGTTGGATGCGAACTTGACGCAGACCCCCATGCTGGCGAACAGGAACGCGGCCAACACCATCCAGAGCGCTTGCATGGAAATCCTCAAGTTGCAAATGAAAATAGCTGCCAGCGCTTGATACACAAGCGCTGGCAGCTATTGCAATGGTAGCAAAAGAATCGTGCTTTACCGTGTCACCCGCGCGGCACGGCGTCGCCCATCTGCTCGCGGTACCACTCGTGGAAGTGCTGCATGCCATCTTCCATGGGGCTTTGGTAGGGGCCGACCTCGTTGTCGCCCCGGTCGTAGAGCGCCTTGCGGCCGGCGTCCATGCGTTCGCCGATCTCATCGTCCTCGATGCAGGTTTCCATATAGGCGGCCTGCTGGGCCTCGACGAACTCCCGCTCGAAGGCGGTGATCTCCTCGGGGTAGTAGAACGCCACCATGTTCAGCGTCTTCGTCGGGCTGACGGGGTGCAGCGTGGAGACGGTGAGCACGTGCGGATACCACTCCACCATGATGTGCGGGTAGTAGGTCAGCCAGATCGCACCGCGCTTGGGCAGCTTGCCTTCGCGGTATTTCAGCAGCACGTCGTGCCAGGTCTTGTACACGTCGGACCCGGGCTTGGCGAAGGTGGAAGCCACGCCCACGGTCTGCACCGAGTAATGCTTGCTGAATTCCCAGCGCAGGTCGTCGCAGGTGACGAAGTTGCCCAGACCGGGGTGGAACGGGCCGACGTGGTAGTCCTCCAGATAGACCTCGATGAAGGTCTTCCAGTTGTAGTTGCACTCGTGCAGCTCCACGCGGTCGAGCGAGAATCCCTCGAACGACAGCTCGGTCATCGGACCCATGCCGGCCAGGTCTGCGGCGATGTCGCGGCCGTTGTCCTCGAACAGCAGGCCATTCCACTCGCGCAGGCCGTAGTTGTTCAGGTTCAGGCAGGGATCGTGCGAGAAGTGCGGCGCACCCAGCAGCTCGCCGCTGGGCGCATACGTCCAGCGGTGGAGCGGGCAGACGATGTTGCCGCCGGCGTGGCCTTTGCCCTGACCCAGCAGGGTGCCGCTGCCTTTGAGCATGACGGCCTGGCGGTGGCGGCAGATGTTGGAGATCAGCTCCACGCAGCCCTGTGCATTGCGCACCAGCGCTCGGCCTTCGCCCTCCTGGGGCAGCGCGTAGTAATCGCCCACATTGGGGACGGAAAGTTGGTGCCCCACATAGCGGGGCCCGCGCTGAAAGATGGTGTCCAACTCGCGCTGGAACAGCGCCGGATCGAAATAGCTTGAAACTGGTAGTTGGCTTGCGGCCTGCTGCAGTTGAAGACTTAAATCAGACATGGGTGACCTGACCTAAAGACTCCCCACAGGGAGGGCACTCGAAAAGTGCACAAAAAAAGAAAACCGGCTCGCGGGAGCCGGCTCGACGTGAATGGGATTGTAGTCGGTGGGGTTATTTCCGCGCCTCCCGTATGTGTATTGTGCTGGCGTGCTTGTCACATTGGCTTTGGCCCGTTCGGGGCCGGGTAGGTGGCGGCTGACGTCAGGCGCAGGAGGGTGCGCCTAAAATCGCCCGTTTTGACTTGCGCTACGCGCACTTTCTCATGCCCAAGGCCGCCGCCACTCCTCCCAAGCTTCCCGATCCCGTCAGCTATGAAGCCGCGTTGGAGGAACTGGAGCAGCTCGTGGGCCGCATCGAGTCTGGCCAGTTGCCGTTGGACCAGCTGCTCGCTGGCTACCAGCGCGGTGCCGCGCTGCTGAGCTTCTGCCGTGGCCGCCTGGAGGCGGTGCAGGACCAGATCAAGGTGCTGGACGAAGGAAGTCTGCAGCCGTGGACGCAGGAATGAATGTGAGCACCTCTAATTTCAAGGCGGATGCAGCCGCAGCCTTCGAGCTGGGCCCCTGGAGTGGGCAGCAACTGGACCGCGTCGAAGCCGCGTTGTCGCGCTGGGTCTGCAGCGAGGCGCCAGCGGGGCTGGGGCAGGCCATGCGCTACGCCGTGCTGGATGGCGGCAAGCGACTGCGCCCGTTGCTGGTGCTGGCGGCCGCCGACGCCGTGGGCGGCCTTGATGAAGCGGCCCTGCGCGCCGCGTGCTCGGTGGAGCTGATCCACGCCTATTCGCTGGTGCACGATGACATGCCCTGCATGGACAACGATGTGCTTCGGCGTGGCAAACCGACCGTGCACGTGCAGTTCGGCGAGGCGCAGGCCTTGCTGGCTGGCGACGCACTGCAGGCGCTGGCGTTCGGCCTGCTCACGCCGGAAGACGGTGTGCCACCGGCCATGCAGGCCACCTTGTGCCGTTTGCTCGCCCGGGCGGCCGGCGCGGATGGTATGGCTGGCGGCCAGGCGATCGATCTGGCAAGCGTCGGGCTGGCACTGACCGAAGACCAGTTGCGCCAGATGCACCGGCTCAAGACCGGCGCGCTGCTGCAGGCCAGTGTGGTGATGGGCGCAGCCTGCGGGCGGGCGGACGCGAACGCGTCGGCGGCGCTGTCGCAGTACGGTGCCGCCCTGGGCCTTGCCTTCCAGGTGGTGGACGATATCCTCGATGTGACAGCCGATTCCGCCACGCTGGGCAAAACTGCCGGAAAGGACGCTGCGAGCGACAAGCCGACGTATGTCTCTCTGCTGGGCCTGGACCGTGCGCGCGCCTACGCCGACGAATTGCGGGCCGAGGCGCATGCAGCGCTTGCCGCCAGCCGCCTGCCGGACACCCGGGCGTTGGCTGCGTTGGCCGAGATGGTGGTGAACCGCTCGCATTGACCGACATGGCGGCACCACTGCAGACGACCCTCCGTTGCCGGGTGCTCCGCGTGCAGATATCAACGAAATCGGGCTGTAGTGCTTATAAATAAAGCGCAGACAGCTATTAAAAGAAGAGCTTATGTCCACGACTTCCTACCCTTTGCTCACGCGCGTGAATGATCCGGCCGATCTGCGGGGCCTGTCGCGCGCTGAGCTCAAGGCCCTGGCCTCTGAGCTGCGCGCTTACGTGATCGACAGCGTGTCCAAGACCGGCGGCCACCTGAGCTCCAACCTGGGTACGGTGGAGTTGACCGTGGCGCTGCACACCGTGTTCGACACGCCACGCGACCGCCTGGTTTGGGACGTGGGCCACCAGACCTATCCGCACAAGATCCTGACCGGCCGGCGCGACCGCATGGGCACGCTGCGCCAGCAAAACGGCCTCTCGGGCTTTCCGCAACGCGCCGAAAGCGAGTACGACACCTTCGGCACCGCGCACTCCAGCACCAGCATCTCGGCCGCGCTGGGCATGGCGCTGGCGGCCAAGCAGCGCGGTGAAGAACGCCACGCCGTGGCCATCATCGGCGACGGTGCGATGACCGCCGGCATGGCTTTCGAGGCCCTGAACAACGCTGGCGTGGCCGACGCCAACCTGCTCGTGGTGCTCAACGACAACGACATGAGCATCAGCCCGCCCGTGGGGGCGCTCAATCGCTACCTGGCGCAACTCATGAGCGGCCAGTTCTACGCCAAGGCGCGCGACGTGGGCAAGAGCGTGCTCAAGAACGCGCCGCCGCTGTTCGAGCTGGCCAAGCGCTTCGAGCAGCAGGCCAAGGGCATGGTGGTGCCGGCCACGCTGTTCGAGAAGTTCGGCTTCAACTACATCGGCCCCATCGACGGCCACGACCTCAACTCGCTGATCCCCACGCTGGAGAACATCCGCCAGCTCAAGGGCCCGCAGTTCCTGCACGTGGTCACCAAGAAGGGCCAGGGCTACAAGCTGGCCGAGGCCGACCCGGTGGCCTACCACGGCCCCGGCAAGTTCGATC
>Ga0075364_10002567_pt1 | contig 10175 bp, 4 predicted proteins | sample EndMetdeltDD1764_FD_71517 | JGI IMG/M metagenome (GOLD analysis project Ga0075364, IMG submission 71517) | Populus endosphere microbial communities from Tennessee, USA - Endosphere MetaG P. deltoides DD176-4 | ecosystem: Host-associated > Plants > Roots > Endosphere | place: USA: Tennessee...
GCGCTGCCGATGATCGAGGCGGTGAAGTCGGGGCTGGACGTGTGGGTGCAGAAGCCGATCAGCGTGGACGTCGTCGAAGGGCAGGCGATGCTGGCGGCGGCCCGCAAGTACAACCGGGTCGTCCAGGTCGGCATGCAGCGGCGCAGCACGCCGCACCTGGTGACGGCGCGCGATCGCATCATCCGCGAAGGCCGGCTCGGCAACATCGCCTACGTCGAGATCTACTGCTACTACCACATGCGCGCGACGCAGAATCCGCCCGACTCGACGCCGCCGCCCGAGCTCGACTACGAGATGTGGACCGGGCCCGCGCCGATGCGCCCGTACAACTCGCTCGTGCACCCGCGCAGCTGGCGCGCGTTCATGGAGTACGGCAACGGCATCGTCGGCGACATGTGCGTGCACATGCTCGACATGGTCCGCTGGATGATGGACCTGCCGATGCCCACGCGCGTCACCTCGACGGGCGGGATCTTCGTGGACAAGAAAAGCAAGGCCAACATCAGCGACACGCAGGAGGCGACCTTCGAGTTCCCGAACCTGCGCGTGGCGTGGACGCACCGTTCCTGGGGCGACACGCCCGGCCCGCGGTTCCCGTGGGGGGCGACCTTCTACGGCGACAAGGGCACGCTCGAGGCGAGCGTGATGGGCTATGCGTTCTCGGAAGCCGGCAAGAAGGAGCCGACGGTCAAGGAAGACGTCGTCTACGAGTACGAGAAGTACCCCGAGGACCGCACCGAAAAGGACCTCGAGCGCCACGTGGCCCCCGCGATTCGCGCGCACATGAAGAACTTTCTCGAGTGCATCGAGTCGCGGCAGAAGCCCGTCGCCGACATCGAGCAGGGCTATATCTCGACGACGGCGTGCATCCTCGCGAATCACTCGATGCAGCTCGGTCGATCGCTCCAGTGGGACGCCGCGAAGGGAACGGTCGTCAACGACGCCGACGCGAACCGCCTCCTGCGCCGCGCCTACCGCGCGCCCTGGAAGCACCCCGACCCCGCGTCGGTATAGCGGGCGCGACAGGGGATGCCGGGTCTGAAGACCCGGCCTACGTAAAAGACCCGGCCTACGGGAGGAGCCGGCCTACGTGCGTCGTGCGGACGTAGGCCGGAGCTTCAGCTCCGGCGCTTCAGCTCCCGCGCACGAGAACCAGCGACCCAGAATCTGCCCTCCTCGAGCTCGTTTCGGCCTCCCGATCGCCTCTCTATGCCTTTAGACATATCCAGTCCCATGTCTTAGGCGAGTTGACGCCCATCCCCACCACTAATAGATTCCCACTACTCAATTTCCACTACCTTCCGGGGTGTGGACGGAACCGGGTTGGTTGGGGGAGGCGCATGCAGGTGTCAGTTCGGCTACTTCGGGGTCACGTCGCAACGCTGGGGCTGTCCGCCCTCGCCGTTCTCATGATCTTGATCGCGTCGGCGCCCGCGTTCGCGCAGGCGTCCACAGCGACCGTGCGAGGCCACGTCGAAGACTCGAGCGGCGCGGTGCTGCCGGGTGCGACGGTGACGCTGACGAACACGGGCACCAAGGCACCGACGGTCGCGGTCACCGACGAGCGCGGCCAGTACATCGCCACGGTCTTTCCCGGCAGCTACGAGCTCAAGGTCGAGCTCTCCGGCTTCAAGACCTACCAGCAGGCCAACATCACCCTGGCCCCGAGCGACGCGCGCGGCATCGACGTGAAGCTCGAAGTCGGCCAGCAGAGCGAGACGATCACGGTCACCGCGCAGGCGGAAATCATCCAGACCGAAACGGGCGCGCGCGAAGGCGTGCTGAGCGCGAAGCAGATCGACAACCTGTCGATCATCGGCCGCAGCTCGCTCGAACTGCTGCGCATCCTGCCCGGCGTCGTCACCGAGTTCAACCAGGGCGAGTCGGTCAGCTTCGGCGGCGGCGCGAACAACACGCAGGGCTACACCGTCAACGGCATCCGGTCGTCCTCCAACACGGTGGCGCTCGACGGCTCGGCGCTCATCGACATCGGCAGCAACAGCGGCGTCATCGTCACCCTGAACAACGACATGGTTCAGGAAGTGAAGGTCCAGAGCTCGAACTTCGCCGCGGAGTTCGGGTCGGGCGGCATGAACGTGAGCGGCGTCACCAAGGCCGGCTCCTCGAAGTTCACCGGCCAGGTGTACGACTACTGGCGCGACAGCAAGTTCGCCGCGAACGACCGCTCGAACAGCATCACCAACACGCCGAAGCCGGCGAGCAAGTACAACTATCCCGGCGGCAACTTCGGCGGTCCGCTCTTCTTCGGCGACAACTACACGAAGAACAAGGACAAGCTGTTCTTCTTCGTCGGCTACGAAGTGCAGCGGCAGCAGGTCGACTCGGGCTCGAGCTTCACGCGCACCTACACGCCCGCGATGAAGAACGGCGACTTCAGCGAGCTGCTCGCCAACCGCGGCTCGAACCTGAACAGCCGCCCGCAGCTGAACATCCCGCAGGGGTATACCGGCGCGGGCACGCCCGCCCCGAACAACGACATGCGGCCGTACATGACGGCCATCGGGCGCTACTTCGCCAGCCTCTACCCGGATCCGAACTTCACGGACCCGAACAATCTCTACAACTACGTCTACAGCCGGCTGGAGCCGCAGAACCGGACCGACTTCAAGTCGCGCTTCGACTGGAGCATCAGCAACCGCACGCGCGCCTATCTGCGTATCGCGCACGAGGCGGAGACGGTCGAGAGTCCGCGCGGTGTCTGGTGGGCGCCCGGCGACGTCGTCGCGCTGCCCACGCCGAACGTCGGCGAGAACGTCGGCCGTTCGTACGCCGGCAACATCGTGTCGGTGCTGAGCTCGACGATGACGAACGAGGCGCTGGTCAGCTACAGCCGCCTGACGCTCGACAACCACTTCAAGGATCCCAGCATCCTGATGCAGGGGACCAACGGCATCAACTTCGTCGGGATGTTCCCGGCGTCGCAGAGCTCGCCGTACCTGCCGACCGACCTCCTGCACGGATGGGGCGGCAACGGCCAGGTCGGACAGCTGTGGGCGAAGGCGAACGACATGTACGCCCACAACGACGCCCTGCAGTTGAGCAACAAGCTGACCAAGCTCGCGGGCCCGCACGGGCTGAAGTTCGGCATCTCGGTCGAGCGCGGCCAGAAGCAGCAGAACTTCCAGAACCTCGAGGCCGGCCAGCTCTGGTTCGGCAGCGACAACGGCACCGGCACGGGCAACTCCGCCGCCGACATGCTCACCGGCCGCGTCGGCCAGTTCAACCAGGGCACGGCCGCCACCGGCGACCCGGCGCCCGGCCAGCCGTTCGGCCGGTTCCGCTACTGGAGCACGGACGCGTTCGCGCAGGACAGCTGGAAGCTGAAGTCCAACTTCACGCTCGAATACGGCGTGCGCTTCGGCTACTGGAAGAACAACGTCGAGCTCGACGGCCTGGGCGGCTACTTCGATCCGAACCTCTATAACTCGAACGCGGGATCGTTCCTCGACCCGGGCACCTACAAGCGCGTGAACGGCGTCTGCTACGTCTACACGGACTGCGCCCCGGCCGGCATCCTCGACAACCGCGGTCCGTTCGCGCTCCCGCGCGTCGGGTTCGCGTGGGACGTCGACGGCAAGGGCAACAACGTCCTCCGCGGCGGCTACGGGATGTACTTCAACCGCAACATGGGGAACGTCGAATACGACAGCACCCTGCGGCTGGCGCCCAACGCCTACCAGATCGCGACCGACCTGTGGGCCGGCGGCGGCTACGGCAACGGCGTCGGATTGACCTACGACACGATCCGCGAGGCGAACCTGCAGAACCGCATCGGCAGCCTGGGGATCAACTCGCTCGATCCGAACAGCTTCAAGTTCCCGAAGACGCACAGCTACTCGCTGTCGTACGCGCGGCGCATCTTCTTCAACCAGGTCGTCGAGGCGAGCTACGTCGGCACGCGCCAGGAAGACCTCGTCAGCCGCATCAACGGCAACGTGATGCCCTACGGCGTCCTGAACTCCGGCACGTTCAACGGCATCGACCTGTCGAACCCGGTCAACCGCGTGGCCGTGGCCAGCGACGGCGCCAACCTGAACACGTTCCGCAAGTTCAACGCGCTCAGCGGCATCACGATCTACAACTTCAACGGCACGGCGAAGTACGACTCGATGCAGCTGACCTTGAGCCGCCAGACCGGCCGTCGCCTGCAGTACTTCCTCGCCTACACGCTGGCCCGCAACGAGGGCACGCTCGGCGGCGAGTACACGATCATCGACCCGTACGATCCGGCCCGGACCTACGGCGTCCTCGCCTCGGATCGCACGCACACCCTGAACGTGTCGTGGAACGCCTTCATCCCCGACGGCGCGAAGGGCTCGATGAACAACACCTTCGGACGCGGCCTGCTGAACGGCTGGCAGCTCTCGGGCATCTCGTCGCTCGCCAGCGGCATCCCGATCCGTCCGACCTTCAGCGGTCCGGCCGGCAGCGCCAGCGTCGCCGCCGCCTACTTCGGCACCGCCGACGTCGTCGGTCCGAGCAACACGGGCGGCAACGCGCTCGTGCCCGTCTACACGTGCGATCCGCGCCTCGACGGCGGCAAGGTGAACGAGAAGATTCTCGACATCAACTGCATCTCGGTGCCGGCCTTCGGCCAGAACGGCGACCTGGTGCCGAAGTACAACATCCGCACGCCGACGCGGACGAACCACGACCTGACGCTGTTCAAGAACTTCGCGACCATCAACGAGCAGAAGCTCCAGGTGCGCTTCGGGTTCTTCAACATCTTCAACCAGGCGTTCGCCAACACGAACATCGGCAACGACATCAACCTGACGCTCGAGACGGTCTGCAACGTCACGGTGCCCAACGTGCCGACCGGCAACGGCACCAACACGACGAACGCCTGCGACCCGACCAAGGGCTTCAGCTACACGCCGCAGACGCTCTCGAACTTCGGCAAGATCAACCTGAAGCGCGGCCACCGCGTCGTGGAGTTCGTGCTGAAGTATTACTTCTGACGCAAATGTAGGCCGGACCTTCAGGTCCGGCATTACAGGACGAAAAGGCTGGGCTCCTCCCCGGCCTTTTCGTCTTTTTGCACCCCGTCAGCACCTCGGAACCTCGGACGTCGGACTTCGGACCTCGGACTTCGGTCAGTGGACATCATTTACAATCGAATGACCGTGAAGTGGCCGGTTCTTGCGCTTGCTGTCCTGCTGGCGTCCGCGTCCCCCTTCGCCGACGCTTCGGCGGGGCAGGCCGCTGCGCAGTCGCCACCGGACGCGAAGGATGCCGATCGCCTGCTCGTGCGCGCGATGGAGCTGCACCAGGCAGGCGATCTGCTCGGCGCGATCGAGTCCTACAAGGCGGTCCTTTCCATCGCACCCGATCGCGCGGACGCGCTGTCGAACCTCGGCGCCGCCTACGCGAAGCTGGGACAGTTCGACGATGCGGTCAAGCAGTACGACGCGGCGCTGAAGGCCGACCCCGACAGCACGCAGATCCGGTTGAACCTCGCGCTGGCGTACTACAAGTCGGCGCGGCCGGGGCAGGCGATTCCGCAGTTGAAGCGCGTGCTGTCCTCCGATCCCGCGGCGAAGCCGGCATATCTCGTCCTCGCAGACTGCTACGTGCAGACAGGCCAGTATCCCGAAGCGGTGTCGCTGCTGCAGCCGCGTGAGCCGATGTTCACGACGGATCTCGCCTACGCGTTCCTCCTCGGCACGGCGCTGCTGAACGTCGGCAAGGCCGACGAGGGACAGAAGTACGTGGACCGCGTGTTCGGGGCGGGGGAGTCGGCCGAGGGACACCTGCTGATGGGGATGGCGTACCTCGGCCAGCAGAACTACCGCGAGGCGAAGACCGAGCTGGAGACCGCGGTGCGCCTCAATCCGGAGCTGCTCACCGCGCACGCGATGTACGGCCGGTCGCTGCTGGGAGTCGGCGAGCAGGCGGCCGCCGAGCGCGAGTTCCAGCGCGAGCTGGCGCTCAACATCAACGACTTCGAGGCCAACCTCCAGCTGGGCAACATCCGCAAGGGCGCGCAGAAGTTCGACGAAGCGTCCGCGTATCTCGAGCGGGCCACGGCGATCCGCCCGAAGGACGTGACCGCCCGCAAGCTGCTCGCCGCGCTGCGGCTGCAGCAGGGGCGAGTGGAAGAGGCGGCGGCGATGCTCGAGGACGTCGTGAAAGACGCGCCCGATCTCGTCGAGGCGCACGTGCAGCTCGCCACCGCCTACAACCGTCTCAAGCGTCCGGAAGACGCCGCGCGCGAGAAGGCGATCGTGGATCGGCTGAATGCTGAAGCCGCCGCGAAGCAGAAGGGACGCGGCGGCGTCGATTCCCAACGCCACAATTCCCAACTCCCAATCAACGCCCAAGCGAAGAACCCGAGGCCTGGACGTTCGTCTTCTTGCCTTGGGAGTTCGTCTTCTTGCGCGGGGTGTTTTGAGTGTTGTGGAGTTGGGCGTTCGTTGGTGGTTGCGGAGTTGCGGAGTCGTGGAGTTGACCGCGTATGAGGGCCGCGCTGGTCATCGCCGTTCTCTGTATGTCGGCGCTCGCTGAAGCCCAGGCGCCGAAGCCGTCCCCGGCTCCGCCGAAAGCGCCCGCAGCGAAGGCTCCCGCGGCCAGCCCGGCATTCGACAGGCTGGTCGCGCAAGCCGCCGAGGCCCGCAAGGCGGAGCGCTGGGACGAGGCCGTCGCGCTCTACGCGAAGGCGGTCAAGCTGAAGCCGTCCTACGTCGAGGGCTACTGGTATCAGGGGACGGCGTACTACACGCTGCAGAAGTACCCCGAGTGCCGCGATCGGTTCCGCGACGTCGTCAAGCTCTCGCCGAAGAACGGCGCGGCATTCGCGTTCCTCGGGCTCTGCGAGTACGGGCTCAAGGACTACGCCGCGTCGTTGCCGCACCTCCTCCAGTCGCGTACGCTCGGCGTCGGCGACACGGGCGATCTCGGCAACGTGGCCCGCTATCACGCCGGCGCGATGATGATCCGCATCGGCGAGTTCGAGCAGGCGCTCCAGACGCTGGGGGAGTTCGCCAACGCGGGCGACGACAGCCCGCGCGTGATCGAGGCGATGGGCATGGCCACGCTGCGGATGCCGATCTTTCCCGAGGAGCTGCCGGCGGATCGGCGCGCGATGGTCGTCATGGCGGGCCGCGCCAGCTTCCAGATGGCGACGCGCAACACGGCGACCGCGGGCAAGTCGTTCGAGGCGCTCGTCCTCCGCTATCCCGAGACGCCCAACGTCCACTACGCCAACGGCGTGTTCCTGCTCGGCGAACAGCCCGACCGGGCGATCGACGAATTCAAGAAGGAGCTCGAGCTGCAGCCCGGCCATCCGCAGTCGCTGATGCAGATCGCGTTCGAGTACGTCAATCGCGGCGACGCCCGGCAGGGGCTCCCGTGGGCGAAGCAGGCGGTCGAGGCCGTGCCCGACGATTTCGCGGCGCGCAAGGTGCTCGGGCAGGCGCTGCTCGACACCGGCGACGTCGACGGCTCGATCGCGCAGCTGCAGATCGGCCTCAAGCTGGCGCCCGAGAGCCCCGGCCTGCACTTCACGCTGGCGCGCGCCTACCAGAAGGCGGGTCGCCTCGACGAGGCTAACAAGGAACGCGAGGAGTTCACGCGGCTCGATCGGCTGGCACGGGCGACGCGCACGGGTGCGCAGTCGGTCGGCGGCATCGGCGGACGCGGAGGTGGGGACCGGTGATGAAGCGAACAGCAACGGCCGCGGCGATCGCGGCGGCGATGACGGCGATCGCGCCGGCGGTGTCGGGCCAGCAGTCCACCCAGCGCGTGCAGGGCATGCAGGCGGGCGTGAGCGCCGTGCTCGTCGACGTCGTCGTGCGCGACAGGCGCGGGGACGTCGTCAGGGACCTGAAGCCGGGCGAAGTGCAGATCACCGAGGACGGCGTCCCGCAGACGATCGCGTCGTTCGCGCCGGTGCTGGACGGCAAGGTCCTGCCGCCTGACGGCGCGCCGGCCGCTGCCGCGCCCGCGGAGCCGCTGGCGTCCCGTTCGGTCGTCGGCGCCGCGGCGTCGGTCGAGGCCGGTCCCACCGTGACGGCGCTGGTCTTCGATCATCTGACGCCTGAGGCGCGCAAGCTTGCGGTGGGAAACGCGCAGCGCTATATCGGGTCGAGAACGGAGGCGCCCGGCTACGTCGGCATCTTCGGGATCGACCTCGCGATGTCGCCGTTCGCGCCCTTCACGCGCAACCTGCAGGTGCTGAAGCAGGGGCTCGAGCGCATGGCGCAGCGCGCCACCTCGACGCTGAACAGCGACGAGGCGCGCGACAAGGCGACGAAGCTCGAACAGGCGGCGGGCTCGGCGGCGGCCGCGACCTCCGCGGCGGAGGGTGCGGCGGGGGCCGGCGGCTCCAACGTCGGCACCGGCGCGGGCGACGCGATGCTGGCGCAGATGCAGGCGAACATGATTCGCGGCTACGACGCGCTCGACCGCGAGCAGTCCGGGTATTCGACCGTCAACGGCCTCTTCGCGATCATCGAGCAGATGCGCCGCCTGCCCGGGCGAAAGAGCATCGTCCTCTTCTCTGAAGGGATCGCGCTGCCGCCGGCCGTGCAGCGCCAGTTCCTCGGCGTCACGGATGCGGCCAACCGCGCCAACGTCAGCATCTACACGATGGACGCCGCTGGTCTGCGCGCCGAGAGCGACCAGGCCAAGATCCGCGACCAGGTGAACAGCATGGGGAACGGCGGGGGCGGGATCCTCGGCGGAGGCAAGGTCGGCGGCGGCGCGCTGAGCCAGAGCCTCGAGTACAACGAGGACGTCCTCCGGCAGGACCCGCGCAACGGCCTCGGCACGCTGGCGAAGGACACCGGCGGCGTCGCGTTCGACAACACGAACAACCTGCGCCAGGGCTTCGATCGGGTCGAGAGCGATCTGCGCAACTACTACCTGATCGGCTACTCGTCCACGAACGAGAAGTTCGACGGCAGGTTCCGCGCGATCGACGTGAAGGTGAGCCGCCCCGGCGTCACCGTCGCGGCGCGCCGCGGCTACTTCGCGGTCCGCGACACCGGAGGCGCGCCCGTCACCGAATTCGAGGCGCCGGCGCTCGGCGCGCTCGAGGCGAAGCCCGTGCCCAACGCCTTCCCGGTGCGCGCGGCGGCGCTGCTGTTCCCCGAGCGGGAGCGCCTCGGCCTCGTCCCGGTCGTCGCCGACTTCAAGATCGCGCCGCTCTCGTTTTCTCCGTCGGGGGACGGCAAGACCTACCTGGCGGATTTCGTGGTGCTGGTGCGGTTCCTCGATTCGCAGAACCAGGTCGTGAAGAAGGTCAGCCAGCACTACGAGATGAACGGGCCGATCGCCGATCTCGAGCGCGCGAAGCAGGGCGAGGTGCTGTTCTACAAGGAGCCCGAGCTGGCGCCGGGCGTCTACGCGATGGAGACGATCGTCTACGACACGCCGTCGGGCAAGGCGAGCGTGCGGTTCGCCACCGTCGAAGTTCCGAAGGCGAACGCCGCTGCCCTCCGTATGAGCTCGCTGGTCATCGTCGGCCGCGCGGAGAAGGTCCCGCAGAAGGACCGCCGCAAGAACCACCCGCTCATGGTCGACGACGTCCTCATCTCCCCGAATCTCGGCGAGCCGGTCAGCAGGAAGGCCAAGGAAGTCGGGTTCTTCTTCACCGTCTACGCCGCGCCGGGGGCGGCGCTGGAGGGGATCGTCGATCTCGTTCAGAACGGCAAGCCGCTCGGCCAGCTCCCGCTGCAGCTGGCCGCGCCCGACGCCGCGGGGCGCGTCCAGCACACCGCACGCGTCCCGGTCGACCAGCTTCCCCCGGGCACTTACGAGCTCCGCGTGGCCGTCAAGCAGGGAACCACGCAGCTGTCGCGCACCGCGCTGCTGCGCATCACGGAGTAAGCCATGAAGCTGATCTGCGCGGCCGTCGTCTTCGCCACGATCGCGCAGGGCCAGCCACCCCAGCGGCCGGCGATCTCGTCCACCGCCACGGCGATCCTCGTGGACGCCGTCGTCCGCGACAAGAGCGGCCAGCTCGTCACGGACCTGTCCGCGACGGACTTCGAGCTGTTCGAGGACGGCGCGCGCCAGACGATCGATTCGTTCACGCGGGTGACGCGCGGCGGCGGCATCGGCGTCGGCGTCGCCTGGAAGACTCCGGATCGCACGATTGCGATCACGCCGACCGCTCCGGTCGATTCCGCCACCGGCGCGCCGCTGGAGGA
>Ga0075364_10002569_pt1 | contig 10172 bp, 7 predicted proteins | sample EndMetdeltDD1764_FD_71517 | JGI IMG/M metagenome (GOLD analysis project Ga0075364, IMG submission 71517) | Populus endosphere microbial communities from Tennessee, USA - Endosphere MetaG P. deltoides DD176-4 | ecosystem: Host-associated > Plants > Roots > Endosphere | place: USA: Tennessee...
CTACTCCTCGCATTCAAGTTGAAAGAAGGCCATCACGGCCGAGGCACTCTTTGGATCCACGCAGATCATGTTGGCGATGGGCACAAGGTTCGCGAACGAAAACCGCTCAATGCGGCCCTCCAGCAGATCGCGCATGCGGGTCTCGCTTAACCGGCATTCGTACGCTGCTCGAGCCAACGACCAGTTCTTCAGATGAATGCAGTGTGCAAGTTCTTGTGCAAGCTCTCGCTCGCCCTTTCGCTTGGACGCCCTCTCCGATCTCTCTTCAGCAGAAATCGACCGCTTGTTCAGTTTCTTCCAGCCCATAAAAATCTCCTTAAGAGAGCTAAACACTACGCCTATTTTTCCTTGCAAGATCATGAGAGAAACAGGTTTTTCGTTTGGTCTGACGACGTTTGAAAGAAGATGCAGGATCTGTGAAATGCTATGCAGGACTTCATCAAATGCCACTACATCACGTCCGTTTATTGCCATCCTCATGAACTTGGGCGATGGTCCAAGTGGCAATTCTCTCGCGCTGAATGCGCCACGTCATTTCGCTGATGAGCCCCTAATCCGCCTTCATCTTGGCCGTCTTCACGATGTCACCAAGCCGCGTATTTTCTGCGGCAATGAACGCTTTGAAGTGATCGACTGTGCCTGGTATGGGCTCATAGCCGGCATCCACGAGTTGCTTTTTGACTTCAGGCATTTTCATAACCTGATCGATAGCGCGGTTCATGGCGTCGATCACGGCAGGATCAGTCGCCTTGGGCGCGTACATGCCGCCCCAGTGCGTGATGTTGATTGCCGGAAAACCCTGCTCGGCTGTCGTGGGGGTATCGGGTAGGATGGGCGAACGATGGTCTGCCGTGGCAGCCAGCGCACGCACGCGGCCCGAGGCCACATAACCGCGGATCGACACGCTGGCTTCAGATGCGGCGTCCACCTGCCCGCCCATCAGCGCGGCCGAGCTTTCTGAACCACTTTTGTAAGGCACGATGGTCACCGGCACATTCAGCGCTTGGCCAAGCATTTCGCCCACGAAGTGGCCGGTACTGCCTGTCCCCGCCGTCGCAAACAGAATCGGGTGCGCACCCGACGTAGATTTTTTCTGCCAGTCGGTCAAGGTGTGTATGTCGCTTTTAGCGCTCACCACGATGATCGATGATGACTCGAACAGCAGGCCGACGGGCACCAGGTCGCTGTCGGCATAAGGCATATTCGAGCGCAGCAGCTTGTTCGTAATGGCGCCGTTACCGGCCACCAGGAAGGTATAGCCGTCGGCCTCACTGCGCACGACGGCATCGGACCCGATCACGCCGCCCGCCCCTGGCCGGTTTTCAACCACGACGGGCTGCTTCACATAATCCGACAGGCCCGTGGCAAAAATACGGGTCATGCCGTCGAGCTGACCACCCGCGGAAAACGGAACCACCAGCTTGATCGGCCTGGCCGGCCAGTCGGCAGCGTGTGCTGCAGTGGTCCCCACAGCAAGCGCGGCCACCGTCAACATCGCGGCACGCAGCATGGCACATCTTTTTCTCATCGACATGGTTGTCTCCTTTTTTGTTTTCGATCTCTCATTCGACGTGCGTCATCGTGTCCCGGAACCCGATAACGCCTGCCTCAACACAGCGGGCAAAATGCCACCTGCCCGCCAGATACCTACCTCATGATCGTTATCCAGCCGACACGATACTGCGATGACTTCGGATTGTCCGTTACGGCGAATCGTGCACGTGATCTCGTCGTTCGGCGCAAGATTCTCAGGGATGCTCAGATCGAACGTGTGCTGGCCATCCAGCCCGAGCGTGAGCCGCGTGACCCCCGGAGGGAATTGAAGCGGCAACACACCCATGTTGACCAAGTTCGAACGGTGAATGCGCTCGAAACTCTCAGCCAGCACGGCACGCACGCCCAGCAGACGTGTGCCCTTCGCCGCCCAGTCACGCGATGACCCTGTCCCATAATCCTTGCCAGCAATCACCAGCAGGGGCACACCCGCCTGCTTATAGGCCATGGCGGCGTCGTAGATTGGCATCACACGATCATCAGGCTGGAATCGCGTCGATCCGATCGGCCCGTCGGGCAGCAACTCGTTGACCAGCCTGGCCTGCGCGAATGTAGCCCGCATCATCACTCTATGATTACCCCGGCGCGCCAAATACGTATGCAGGTCATCAGGCTGCACCCCCAGCGAGATCAGATAACGCCCGGCACTGGATTGCGCAGGAATCTCACTGGCCGGTGAAATATGATCCGTCGTCACCCCATCGCCCAGAATCAACAAAGCGCGTGCGCCCTGAATCTCGATGCCGCCTTCCTGCAGGGGCACATCCAGATAGGGTGGCGCGCGCAAATACAGGCTGTCCTCTTCCCAGGCATAACAGGCGCTGCCGTGCTGGGGTAAATCGAGCCAAGCCGCTTCGCCCTGAAACACATCCTGGTAGCGCTGCGTAAACAGGGCCGGCTGCACATGCTCGGTGACGATCGCGTCGATCTCGGCGTCGGTGGGCCAAAGCGCGTTCAGATAGACCTCGGTGCCATCCTCACGCCGGGCGATGGGCTCGGTATCCAGATCGCGACGCACCGTACCGGCCAGTGCGTAAGCCACCACCAGGGGCGGTGACATTAAATAATTAGCACGCGCCAGCGGATGAATCCGCCCCGGAAAATTGCGATTGCCCGACAACACGGCAGCCACGCGCGGGTTCTGCTCGATGGCCTGTGACACGGGGCCCGCCAGTGCTCCCGACAGGCCGGCGCAACTGGCGCAGCCATAGCCCGCCACCTGGAAGCCCAAGGTATCCAGCGCCGCCTGCAGGCCGCTGTTCGAGAGGTAATCGCTCACGACGCGCGAGCCGGGGGTGAACGAAGTCTTGGTCCACGCAGGCACCCGCAGCCCCGCCCGCACCGCATTGCGCGCAAGCAGCCCGGCGGCTACGAGCAGGCGCGGGTTCGACGTGTTGGTACAACTGGTTATTGCAGCCAGCACGACTGCGCCCTCAGGCAACTGCTCGCTGGCCGCGGGCGCCAGTGAGGACACGGCGCGCTCGAAACTTATCGGCATCTCCTGCAGACCGATGCGCTCGTGGGGCTTGCTCGGCCCGGAAGCCGACCGCACCACCTGCGCCAGATCCATATCGACTATGCGACTGTACTCAGGCACAGGCGCCCCCGCCTCCCGCCACAATCCCGCCGCCCGCGCGTAATCATGTACGCGCTGAACGTCGGCCGCTGCTCGCCCGGTGCGCCGCAAATACGAAAGCGTTTCGTCATCGATCGGAAAATAGGCACAGGTCGACCCATACTCAGGTGCCATGTTGGCCAGTGTTGCCCGGTCTTCGAGCGACAGGCAGGTGTCCAACGCATCGCCCGTGAACTCGACAAACTGCTCCACCACATTGGCCTGACGCAACAATCGTGTGAGGGTCAGCACGAGATCCGTGGCCGTGACACCCGGGGACAAACGATTGAAGAGCCGTACGCCGACCACATCAGGCGCCCGCAAGATCACGGCATCTCCGAGCATGGCCGCCTCGGCCTCGATGCCGCCCACGCCCCAGCCCAACACGCCCAGCGCATTGACCATGCTGGTGTGACTGTCCGTGCCCACCAGCGTGTCCGGACAGGTCACCGCCATGCCTTGCGCGGTCACCCGTTGCGATGCGACATCGGCGAGATACTCGATATTGATCTGGTGCAGGATGCCCTTGCCCGGCGGCACAAGCCGCAAGTTCTCGAAGGCACCCTGCGCCCATTTCAGAAAGGTATAGCGCTCGCGATTCTGCGCATATTCCAGCGCTTCGTTTTCCGAACGCGCACTCGCGTGGCCCGCGTACTCGGCAATCAACGAGTGATCGACGATCAGATCCACCGGAATGTGCGGATTAATGCAGCGCGGGTCGGCACCACTGGCCTTGACGGCATCACGCATGGCGGCCAGGTCGATCAGACAGGGAATCCCGCTGACATCCTGCGCCAGTACGCGTGTGGGATAGAGCCACACATCGGTGGGCTGATGCGTCTGCGGCATGCCGGTGTCGTAGCGTGCAAGCAGGGCCTGTGCACGAGGGCGTGCGTGGCCGGATGCGCTCTCGTGACGCAGCGCGTTCTCGATCAGCACCCGCACCACATAAGGCAGCGACTGGATACTCCTGCCATGGCTGGCCACGAAAGCCGGCACGGAAAAATGATGCCCGTGCGTCGCATGTGTCGCAAACCTAATAAGAAAAGGATCCGCTTGATATGAAGCCATCAGAAAGTTGCCTCCGGCGGCGTACGTCGATCCGATGACACATCAACTGTCGCCGCTGCGTGTGGGGTGATGTGCAGCGTTCACCGCTCACCATGCAGGCGATTTTGAATTCATGGGCCGACCCATACAATAGGACCAATGGTTCCACTACGACAGCGACCCAGGAGACTTCCGTGAGCGTGGCAACATCCCCACTACTCAAGTACCAGCAGATCGAGCGCACGCTGGGCGATCGCATCCGCAAAGGGTTTTACGCGCGCAGCACGTTGCCTGGCGAGCGCGAACTGGCACAAGAATTTCAGGTCGCACGCGTAACGGTTCGAACCGCGCTGCAGCGCCTGATCGATCAAGGTCTGGTGGTGAGGTTGCAGGATAGCGGACCGCTAGTGCCAACCGGCAATTTCGGAACGGCGCCCAAGCGTCTCCTGCAAGAACGGGTCGACAAATTTCTGGATCGCGGACGCCAGGATCGACGTCGCGTGCTGTCTTATTCCCGTGTTCCGGCCACCGCATCCCTTGCGCAGACGCTTGACCTGGCAGTGGACACGCGGTTGTTGAAGGTCGTTCGGCTGCGCTCCGATGCCCGATCACCACTGACCTATACCATCGCGCATATCGGGTTGACCCACGCCGTGGCCATGACACGGTCGGCGTTGCAGCGCCACGCCATGGTGCAGTTGCTGATGCAGGCCGGCGTTCGCATCGGCGCGGTCGACCAGACGATCGAAGCCGCCAGCGCGCCCATCGACGTGGCCCGCGCGCTCATGGTCGATGCCCATGCACCCGTGCTGCGCCTGACTCGTCTGGTGCGGGACGAGGCGGGGCGCCCGATTCAATTGCTCGAGGGCTGGTATCGCGCCGACCGGTTCTCGATTCAGATGATCATGTCACCCGCCGAAGACGCCACCACGGTGTGGATCGAGCAACGCGATCCGGCGGCACCGAATCGCACGAATGATGGCTGAGTGCTGCTGGGTGGTGCCGTGTGCAACACACGTGTAGCCGTTCCATCATCGCATCGGCAAGGCGGTCTGATACTTCACCTGCTTGAGCGCAAAGCCCGAACGGATATTGCGCACACCCGGAATGCGAGACAGGCGGTTCACGATGAACAGTTCCAGCCCTTGCATGTCGGCCACCACCACGCGCAATAAATAGTCCGAATCGCCCGTCATCAGATAGCACTCCATCACTTCAGGGCAGGTTGCCATTTCCTTCTGAAAGCGTTCGAGCTCGGCCTCCACCTGCTTTTCCAGGCTGACCTGGATAAAGACGTTCAGACTCAGGCCCAGGCGCACCGGGTCTGCCAGCGCGACATAACCGCGAATCACACCGGAAGCCTCCAGCGCGTTGACCCGGGCCAGGCAAGGCGATGGCGAGAGATTGACGCGCCGGGCCAATTCCACATTCGTGATGCTGCAGTCATCCTGAAGGACCTCGAGAATGCGTCGATCAATAGCGTCCATAGGGCCACCTCGCCAGATAGCAGCACGTTATGCCGCGAAATACATCCAAACCTTAATTCTATGCCGTAATCAAACCGCATTCGCGCGTATTTTGGATACCTGTGCCGTGCGATCGCCGCTAGCATAGTGATCTTTAGGAGATCCTCATGTCTGACGCCAGCGTTCGCCAATCAGCCGTTCCCCTCCCCTCGATGGTGGACCAGGATCCCCTGGAAACCGAGGAGTGGCGCGATGCCCTGCGCTCGCTGATGCAAGCGGACGGTGCGCCGCGCGCGGCATTCGTGCTGGATCAGGTCATCACGCATGGGCAGGCGCTGGGCATCAAAACGCCGCAGAGCTTTCAGACACCCTATCTGAATACGATCGCCGTGTCGGCCCAGCCCCCGTACCCCGGCGACCTGAACATCGAACGACGCATTGCTGGGGTCATGCGATGGAACGCGCTTGCCATGGTCGTGCGCGCCAATCAGGCCAACGGTGAGCTGGGTGGGCATATTGCCAGCTACGCCTCAGCCGCCGATCTGTTCGAGGTGGGCTTCAACCACTTCTTCAAGGCCGCCACGCCCGATTGCCCCGGCGACCTGGTCTTCATGCAGCCGCACTCGGCGCCGGGGATCTATGCGCGCGCGTTCCTGGAGGGCTTTCTGAGCGCCGATGATCTGGCGCATTATCGACAGGAAATTCAGGCCACCGAAAAAGGCCTGCGCGGCTTGTCTTCCTATCCGCACCCCTGGCTGATGCCCGATTTCTGGCAATTTCCAACGGGCTCCATGGGCATCGGGCCCATCAACGCCATCTACCAGGCGCGCTTCATGCGCTATCTGGAACATCGCAAACAGATCCCCGCCTCGAATCGAAAAGTGTGGGCCATCATCGGCGATGGCGAAATGGACGAGCCGGAATCCGTGGCCGCACTGACGCTTGCCGCACGCGAAAAACTCGACAATCTCATCTTCGTTATCAACTGCAATTTGCAGCGCCTGGACGGCCCCGTGCGCGGCAACGGCAGAATCATCGACGAGCTCGAAACTCTGTTTGGTGGCGCCGGATGGAACGTGATCAAGCTCGTCTGGGGCAGCGATTGGGATGCCCTGCTGGCCCGCGACCAGACCGGCGCGCTGGCCGATGCCTTCAGCAAGACCGTCGACGGCCAGTTCCAGACGTTCGCAGCGAAAAGCGGCGGCTACAACCGCGAGCACTTTTTCGGACAGTCTCCAGAACTTGCGGCTCTGGTGCAGGATTGGTCTGATGAGGCTATCGACCAATTGCACCGAGGCGGCCACGACATCATCAAGATCCATGCAGCCTACCACCACGCAGCGCAGCACAAGGGTCAGCCCACGGTGATACTGGCTCAGACCAAGAAAGGCTTCGGGATGGGCGAGGCGGGCCAAGGGAAAATGACGACGCATCAACAGAAGAAGCTCGATGTAGACGCCCTGCTCGCCTTTCGCAACCGATTCGATCTGCCCATGTCGGACGAGGACTGTACGGCGTTGAAGTTCTACGCGTTCAGCTCGGACAGCAGAGAAGGACGCTACCTGCGCCAGCGACGTGAGGCATTAGGTGGCAGCCTCCCGCGTCGCAAAACGGTCGCCAAACCCGTGCCCGCCCCCCCGATTCAGTCGTGGGCCAAGTTCGCCATGGAGGCCGATGGCAAGGAAATGTCATCGACGATGGCGATTGTCAGAATGCTGACCGGCCTGCTCAAAGATGAAACACTCGGGCCGCGTATTGTTCCTATCGTGGCCGACGAAGCACGCACCTTCGGCATGGCCAACCTGTTCCGTCAGATCGGCATCTATTCTTCACAAGGGCAACTGTACGAACCCGAGGATATCGACTCGGTTCTCTATTACCGCGAAGCGCAAGACGGCCAGATTCTGGAAGAAGGCATTACCGAAGCGGGCGCGATCTCCTCATGGACAGCGGCAGGCACCAGCTACTCCGTGCACGGACACGCCATGCTGCCGTTCTACATCTACTACTCCATGTTCGGCTTCCAGCGCGTGGGCGACCTAATCTGGGCCGCCGCCGACCAGCGCACCCGAGGCTTTCTCGTGGGTGCCACCTCCGGGCGCAGCACGCTGGGCGGCGAAGGCCTGCAGCATCAAGATGGATCCAGCCACCTGGTGGCGGCAACCGTACCCAATTGCAAAGCCTACGACCCGGCCTATGCCTATGAGATTGCCGTGATCGTCGAGCACGGCATGCAACGCATGCTGCAGGAACAACGCGACGAGTTCTACTACATCACCGTGGCCAACGAGAATGGCGCGCAGCCTTCCATGCCCACAGGCAGCGAGGTGCGAGAAGGGATTCTGCGCGGGCTGTATCGTGTCCACACCACCGGCAGTGGTGGCGCACCGCAGGCGCGACTGTTCGGTGCCGGGCCGCTTCTGGGTGAGACCATGGCTGCCGCCCGGCAACTGGACGAAGAACACGGCATCTGTGTTGAAGTGTGGAGCGTGACCAGCTTCTCGGAACTCGCCCGTGAGGGTCAGGCGGCCGATCGCGCGCGATTGATGGGCCACGCCGAGGCGAACCGCCCGTGGATCGAACAGCAATTGGGCGCCAGCAAGCTGCCTGTCATTGCCGTATCCGATTATGTGCGCAACGTGGCCGAACAAATCCGCCCTTGGATAGCCGGACCGTATCGAACGCTGGGGACCGATGGGTTCGGACGCAGCGACTCGCGCGCCCGATTACGCGATTTTTTCGAAATCGCTGCGCCCTGGATCGTGCTCAACACCCTTTCTGCGCTGGTCGAGCAAGGCGCTCATGATGGGAAAGGCATTGACGCGTTGCGCGCAAAGCTGGATGTCGCCCGGCGAGTCACACCGCCCTGGCAGCGGTGACAGACAGGTGACGCGTGGCCGCAGCGACATACTGCGGCCGTGAATCACTGAGCGTGTGAATCGTGGCGGCAGCGGATGGTTGCGGTCGTAGGGCCGCGAATCGTTGCAGCCGAATGACGGCCGTGGTCATCGCGGCTATGGTCACTCGCTGCTGCAGTCACTCGCTGCAGCGGTCAATCGGTACCGCGTGGAATCGCCGTCACCGTCAGTCTCGGAGATAGTGTTGCAGGGCCGAAATGCCCTCACCCCGTCGCCCCGTCACCCCGTCAGGCACTGTCAGCTGTAACGCTTCTCCAGCTGGTCCCACTCTGGCTTGTCCACCAGGCGCTGCCGCTCGGAGAATGTTGCCACCAGGCCGCTGGATTCCTGAACTTCTTTCTGGTCCCGTAGCACCGTCAACGTCTTTTGCATGCCCATGACGGCGCCCTGCAGCGCCGCGTTGGCATACAGCACAATACTGAAGCCCATTTCGCCCAGCTGCTCGGCGTTGAAAATAGGCGTACGACCACCGATCACCATGTTCATCAGTTGTGGCTTGTCCAGCCGCTTGGTCAGTGCACGAACTTCCTCGGCCTGCGTCACGGCTTCCACGAACAGAATGTCGGCCCCGGCCTCGGCAAACCGCTGTGCCCGCTCGATCGCAGCTTCGAAACCCAGTGTGGCCGCCGCGTCGGTGCGCGCCATGATCAGGAAATCCTGGTCGGTGCGTGCGTCCACAGCGGCCTTGATTTTGCTGACGGCCTCTTCCGTCGAAATGACTTCTTTTCCGGAAAAATGACCACACCGCTTGGGCGCAACCTGGTCTTCCAGCTGAATGCAATCTGCCCCGGCGCGCTCGAGCACACGCACGGTGTGGCGCACGTTCAAGGCGTTACCGAAGCCCGTATCGGCATCCACGAGCAGGGGCACGTCCACGGCGTCACGGATGCGAGCCGTGTGATCGGCAATCTCGTGCAAGCCCATGAAACCCTGATCTGGCAGACCCATATGCATATTGGTCACCCCGGCGCCCGTCACGTAGATTGCCTGAAAGCCGAGATCGGCAATGATCTTTGCAGACATCGCATTGAATGCGCCCGGTACCAGAACCCCATTGCGGGCTTCAATCAATGAACGCAGTTTCTTTCGGGTCGTCATCACTCAGGGCTCCTTTCGAGCTAAGGTTTCAGGGCGCGTCAACACAGTGGGCACGCGCAGGGGCCACGGGCCGCTATGCATGCACACCGCGCACGCACGCGGCATTCTGAAGCGAACCGTCAGTTTGACACAATGATACCAGCGGTCCTATTGCCAGTCAGATGCCGAAACGCGACACCCCGGAACATAGGGATCGAATTAAATTTGAAGGCTATGTTTCACAGCAGGCATTGTTCGCCGAGTGGAACAATGAAGATCGTTTTTGGCGACTACCGCTGGCAACACATCCGATCTATCCTGCTTCAACGGGTCAACATCTGCCCCAAGACAGGAGGTCATCATGAAAAACATTCTGGGTGTCCACAGCGCGCCTGCCGCGCACTGGGTGGGCGATGGCTTCCCCGTGCGCTCGCTATTCGGCTACGACGGTCTGGGCAAGCAACTCAGCCCATTTCTGCTGCTCGATCATGC
>Ga0075364_10002570_pt1 | contig 10172 bp, 8 predicted proteins | sample EndMetdeltDD1764_FD_71517 | JGI IMG/M metagenome (GOLD analysis project Ga0075364, IMG submission 71517) | Populus endosphere microbial communities from Tennessee, USA - Endosphere MetaG P. deltoides DD176-4 | ecosystem: Host-associated > Plants > Roots > Endosphere | place: USA: Tennessee...
CTCTTTCTCAGAGAACAGGTTCTCGAGTAACAGAAAGCCGTCACGTTCGTAGGCACCAACCTGGTTTTCGTTGAGCGCGTCGGCATACTTCCCTTCGCCGTAGACGACCGGGTCCTGGCGGGCAATGATGGCCGAGCCACGGTCGGTACGTGAGGCATAAGGATCTTGTGCGGGTGAAATCATTTCTTCTCCTTCTGGAATTAGGCCGTTTCGAGGTCGGCGGGATACACGCCGAATTGATCGTGCACTTCCTTGCCCGACAAGGGCGGATTGAAGACACAAATCACGCGCAACGCCTCTTTGCCGCCGCAGAGAAAGTGCTCGTCGTGCTTATCGAGCGCATACACCACGCCGGGCCCCAACGCATGGGTTTTGCCGTCGGCAACGACTTCGATCGATCCGTCGCCCTCGATGCACCACACGGCTTCGAGATGATTTTGATAATGGATATGCGTGCGGGTGCCTGGAAAGATCGTGGTCTCGTGAAACGAGAATCCCATGTTGTCTTTTTTAAGCAGTACCCGTCGGCTGCGCCACGTGTCGGTAATGACCTCGTCAGCGGTTCCGATTACGTCTTTCACATTCTTAACGATCATCTGCTTTTCCCTCCAAATTTCAAAACGCTGCCCGACTGCCCGGCCTCACTAAGCACCTCGGCGACACTACGCTCGACGATTTCGAGCCCCTTGGTGAGGAGTTCGTCTTCGATCGTGAGTGAAGGCAGAAACTTCAGGACTTCATCGTTGGCACCCGAGGTCTCGATGACCAGACCATGCTCAAACGATTTCTTGGCGATTTTGTTGGCCAGCGTGGGGTCGCCCAATGTGACCAAGCCCTGGATCAATCCACGTCCGCGCACGGCCAGACCCGCATCGCCGTGGCTATGCGCCAGGTTTTCAAGCCAGTCGCGAACGATATGTTCCTTGCGCTGAATCTCTGCGGTGAAGGCATCGTCGGCCCAGTACGAATGCAGGGCTTCGGTTGCAGTCACGAAGGCCAGATTGTTGCCACGGAACGTGCCGCTGTGCTCACCGGGTTTCCAGATATCCAGCTCAGGTTTCATCAGCACCATGGACATCGGCAGACCGAAGCCTGAGAGCGACTTGGACAGCGTGATGATGTCAGGACGGATACCGGCAGACTCGAAGCTGAAGAAATTACCCGTACGGCCGCAACCAACCTGAATGTCATCGACGATCAGCAGCATGTCATGGCGATGGCACAGGGCTTCGAGATCCTTCAACCAGCGCAAGGTTGCCACGTTCACACCACCCTCGCCCTGAACCGTTTCCACGATTACGGCCGCAGGATGATCGAGACCGCTGCTGCGATCTTCGAGCAAGCGCTCCATGTAGGCGATGGTATCGACGTCGGGACCAAAGTAGCCGTCGTACGGCACGAACGCGGTGTTGCCCAAGGTGTATCCCGACACGTCACGGAACTTCGCATTGGCGGTCACCGCCAGCGATCCACCACTCACGCCGTGGAATCCATGCGTAAACGAGATAATGTTGGAGCGGCCCTTGACCTGGCGGGCAATCTTCAGTGCCGCCTCGACCGCATTTGTGCCCGTAGGCCCGGTGAACTGCAGCGTGTATTTCCAGTTTCTGGGCTTGAGCAGCACACTATCAACCGCTTCAAGGAATTCTTTCTTGGCGGTAGTGGCCATATCCAGGCCATGCACAACGCCATCGGCAGCCAGGTAATCAACGAGCTTTTCTTTGAAGCGCGGATTGTTGTGGCCATAATTCAGCGTTCCTGCTCCGCTGAAGAAGTCGATGTACTCGGAACCTTCTTCGTCGATCAGCAATGAACCGCGTGCTTGGTTGAATACGACTGGAAACGACCGAACGTAGCCGCGTACTTCAGACTCCATTCGATTAAAAATACTCAGATCCATATTTCTTCTCCCTTTTGTAATACTTCAAATTCCGGACAAAGCTCCGCCCATCCTGTTCGTAAACGGACAGGCTCGAATCGGTGACTGGAGCGGGCAAGGTGCCCTACGACGCCAGGGCATCAAGGCCCTGGACAAATGTTCTGACGGTGCTAGTGCTTGAGCGGGCCGATGCGCAACAATCTCTCGTCGTCGTGCTCGCCCTCGCCGAACAAATCTGGCGGGAACAGCGCAGACTCGACCAAATTGGCCAGCCCTCCTGCAGCAAGACGTTGGAACGTCGCGCGAGAGGCGGCGTTGTCAGGACCCACGGTGGTCTCGACGAAGCGAACGGCGTTGAGTGCAGGGCGCTCTAGGATGTCATCCAGCATTCTTTTGGCCAGACGCTGACCGCGGGCGTCTTCGTGCACAGCCACTTGCCATACAAAAAGCACATCCTCGCGCCCCGGCGGCACGTAAGCGGAAACAAAACCCAGCACATCGCCCGAATCGTCAGTTGCAACGACGCAGGTGGCGTGAAAATGTTCACACAGGACCAGATACGCATAGACCGAGTTCACATCCAGCGGAGGACATGCTTTGATCAATGCATGGATTTGTGCACCGTCTTCCCGTGTAGGTTGGCGCAACGAAAGTACGGCTTTGGAGGTAACTGGTGCAGCCTTGGCGGCACCAGGATGACCATTGCCGATTTGCGATGTTCGATTCAATTCTGTTGGACTGCTCATACCACTAACCCCGACTCAGGCGGCGCGCCGGTGGTGGGCACGTCTAAGATTGAAGAAGCCGGGTCCGACAGGCTATCCACCGGGTGCTGACCACCCTCAGCCATCAACGACACGATGCGCTCGAGCGACAAGGTAATCGTGGCCTGCTCGAGCTCGGGCAACGCGTTCAACGCGTCGGCCAAATGCTTTTGCAGGGGGGACGGTGCCTCGCTGGCCACCGCAACACCTGCGTCGGTTGGCCAGACGAACACGATGCGGCGATCTTCGCGCCCCCGCTCACGTCGAATAAGACCTTTATCTTCCAGCCGATCAAGAATGCCCACGACGGTGCTTGGGCTGACGTGAATCTCTTTGCTGATCGCCGTGGCCGTCAACGGCCCGTTGGCAATGACCGCGCGCAAACACATCAGCTGTGGCGCGGTGATGTTGCTCACGGCGGCCAACTGGCGAGAATGCAGTGCGATCGATCGCGTGATCTGGCGCAAAGCGCGCAAGATTCGGAGATCATATTGGTGACCCGGAGGGCTGGAAGAAATCGTCATTCGAATAGGTCTTATTGAATTAGTTTCAGCACTAATCATATGGGTGCAGGATATACACGTCAACCCAAAAGGTCGTCAAGATACCAACAATTAGCTGAATGTAGCAGTGGATTTAACAGGAGTTCAACGTTTAATATCTAAACGTAACAAGTGCAAGATCGTCAAAAAACGACTGTAAATCAGTCGTGTAGCGGCATCACGCCCACCTGCATAGACGACCGAGGCTCGAAGATACGGCGGAATTTGAAACTATTTCTTTTTGCCCGTCTTCTGCATGAAAACTGCTGCACAAGGCTGCCACCGCCACAGGCGCTGGTGCAGCATTGAAAAGAAAAAACCGGGGACTATTACCCCCCGGTTTCGTATGGAACATGGCCTGCCGTCAGCTTAGAACGGGCGAGAGCAGCGGATCCTTCGGCCTGACCTCCAGCAAACGACCTTTTCTTGCCCGTTTGCCGATATAAACCGCCAAGTGCGCCCCCGCCAGAATATCCTCCGACGGTTTGGTGCGATATATACCGGTAGCGCGCAGACCCAGCTTGGACACAGGAACAACTTGCGCCAGCGTGTCGGCAGGATCGAGCTGCATCAGTACGGTGCCACGCCCTCCCCCTGTCAGCACTTTGACCTCGGCCAGATCCACCACCAAAATCTTGCGCTTGGCCGAGAGCAGCGCCACGTGTACCGCGCCCGCAAACACCGGTGAGGGCCGCAACAGCACATCATCTTTGGCATCGGCCCGCGTCAATGTGATGAATTGCTTGCCCGCACGTTGCCGTGACGTCATGTCTGCGGTACTGGTGATGAAGCCCATCCCGCCTTCGGTGGCGAGCAGCCAATTTGCGGTCGGTGCCGAGGCCAGCATATGAATGATGCGACGACCCGGCTCCAGCTCGACCATGCTGGTCACTGGCTGACCATCGCCGCGCGCGGAGGGCAGTGCCGACACCGGTACCGTGTACACCCGGCCGCCGTCCGAGATGGCAATGAGCGTATCGGTCGTACGGCATTCGAAGGCACCATACAAGCCGTCGCCCTGCTTGAAGGTGAATTGCGTGACGTCGTGACCGTGGCCCTGACGCGCACGTAGCCAGCCCTTTTCCGACACGACGACGGTCACCGGCTCATCAACGACACGGGTTTCGAGAACGGCCCGCTCAGCCACCTCGATCAGGGTGCGACGGTCGTCACCATAGAGTTTCGCGTCCGCATCGATTTCTCGCACCATCAAGCGTTTGAGCGATGCAGGATTGTCACGCAGGTCCGTCAGCTTGATCTGTTCTTCGCGCTGCGACGCAAGCTCCTGCTCGATCTTGATGCCCTCGAGTCGAGCCAACTGGCGCAAGCGCATCTCGAGAATGTCTTCGGCCTGGCGCTCGGATAACTTGAACCGTTGCATCAAGGCCGGCTTGGGTTCGTCCGACTCACGAATCGTGCGAATGACCTCGTCCACGTCCAGATACACCACCATGCGCCCTTCCAGGACATGGATGCGATCCAGCACTTTTGCGAGTCGGAAGTGCGTGCGCCGTAATACCGTATCGGTTCGGAAGGCCAACCACTCGAGCAGAATCTCTCGCAGGTTTTTCTGACGCGGTCGACCATCGGTGCCGATACACACCATATTGATAGGCACGCTGCCTTCCATGCTGGTCTGGGCCAGCAAGGTATTTACAAAATCGTCGCGATCGATCTTTGAGGTTTTGGGTTCGAAGACCAGGCGCACCGCAGCGTCCTTGCCCGATTCGTCCCGCACGGCATCGAGCAGCCCCAACATCACCGCCTTCGCGGCTTGCTGATCCGTCGACAGCGCTTTTTTGCCGGACTTCACTTTGGGGTTGGTAAGCTCTTCGATTTCCTCGAGCACTTTCTGGCAGGAGGTCCCAGGCGGCAGTTCGTGCACGACCAAACGCCATTGGCCGCGTGCGAGCTCTTCGAATTGCCAGCGAGCGCGCACCTTCAACGATCCCCGTCCGCTGTTATAGATCGAGGATATGTCGCGCGCTGCCGTGATGATCTGGCCGCCGCCGTTGAAATCGGGGCCCGGCACCAGCGCGTACAGGTCGTCATCCGAGAGGTTGGGCTGCTTGAGCAGCGCCGTGCACGCGCGTGCAATTTCCCTCAGATTATGCGCGGGAATTTCGGTGGCCATCCCCACGGCGATACCCGAGGCGCCATTGAGCAACATCATGGGCAAACGCGCCGGCAGCATTTGTGGCTCTTGCTGGCTGCCGTCGTAGTTAGGAACGAAATCGACGGTGCCCTCGTTCAACTCATCGAGCAATAGTCGCGCAATGGGTGTCAATCGGGCTTCGGTGTAGCGCATCGCAGCGGCGTTATCGCCGTCACGGGAACCGAAGTTTCCTTGTCCATCCACCAGCGGATATCTCAAACTGAACGATTGCGCCATACGCACCATGGCATCGTACGCGGCTTGGTCGCCATGCGGATGGTATTTACCTAATACATCGCCCACGACCCGCGCGGACTTGACCGGTTTGGCACCCGCGGCAAGCCCCATCGCCTGCATCGCGTAAAGGATGCGGCGCTGCACCGGTTTTTGACCATCGCCGACATCGGGCAGTGCGCGGCCGCGGACCACCGACAGGGCGTAGTCGAGATACGCCTGCTCGGCGTAGTGGCCGAGCGTAATCGCGTCCTCATCGTTAGGCGGCGCGTCGAACAAGCCGGGTAGTTCTCGATCACTCATACAGAAAACTCACTTTACTTAAATGTCCAACTCGGCCAGGTCGCCCTTGAGCTCGATCCACGCACGGCGCTGGGCAGACTCGCCCTTGCCCATCAACATATCGAACATCGAGGTGGTTTCCGCGGGATTCAGTGCACCGTAACCTACGGTCAACAAGCGCCGGGTGTCCGGGTTCATGGTGGTTTCCCACAACTGCTCGGGACTCATTTCACCCAGTCCCTTGAACCGGCTCACGCTCCAACTGCCCTCACGCGCGCCCTCCTTGCGCAGCTTGTCTTCGCAAGCCACGAGTTCACCTTGGTCCAGGCAATACACCTTGCGTGCCGGACGCTTGCCGGCAGCAGGCACGTCGACCCGGAACAGGGGAGGTTTGGCCACGTAGACATGGCCTTTCTCGACCAAGCGCGGGAAGTGCTTGTAGAACAGTGTCAGGAGTAATACCTGGATGTGCGAGCCGTCCACGTCTGCATCAGACAAAATGCAGATCCGGCCGTAGCGCAGACCCGAAAAATCGGGATCGTCACGGGGCCCGTGGGGATCTACACCAATGGCGACGGATATGTCGTGGATTTCATTGTTCGCAAACAGGCGATCGCGATCCACCTCCCAGGCGTTCAATACCTTGCCGCGCAACGGCAGCACCGCCTGGAACGTCTTGTCGCGTCCCATCTTGGCCGACCCCCCTGCCGAATCACCCTCCACCAGGAAGACTTCGGTGCGCGTGGCGTCCGAAGACTCGCAGTCCGTCAGTTTGCCGGGCAGCACCGCCACGCCGCTGCTCTTGCGCTTTTCGACTTTCTGCGCTGAGCGTGCGCGGGCTTGCGCCTGCTTGATGGCGAGTTCAGCCAGCTTCTTGCCATACTCCACATTGGAGTTGAGCCATAAGTCGAGCGCGCTGCGGGCAAAGCCGCCGACTAACCGAACCGCGTCCCGGCTATTGAGTTTTTCTTTGATCTGACCCTGAAACTGCGGATCCAGCACTTTCGCAGAAAGGACGAAACTGGCTCTTGCAAAGACATCCTCAGGCAGCAATTTGACACCCTTGGGCATGAGACTATGGAGTTCAGCAAACCCTTTGACGGCGCCAAACAGGCCTTCCCGAAGGCCCGCCTCATGCGTTCCGCCCGCCGAGGTCGGAATCAAGTTCACATAAGACTCTCGCATGGCCTGGGCCTCTTCGGTCCACGCAACCACCCACTGCGCGCCCTCGCCTTCGGCGAACGTCTCGTGATCGCGCCCTGCATATTGCTCACCCTCGAACATGGGCACCATCAGCTCATAGCCCGCCAGCGCTTCGGTCAGATAGCCTTTGAGCCCGTCGGCATAATGCCAGTTCCGCACCTCGCCGGTCTTCTGGTTGGTCAGCGTCACTTTTACGCCAGGCAACAGCACGGCCTTGCTGCGCAGCAGATGAGCCAGGTCATTGAAGGGAATGGCCGCACTGTCGAAATACTTTGCGTCGGGCCAGGCCCGCACGCGGGTGCCCGACTTTTTGCGTCCCGCTCCGGTTTCAGGTGCGAGCGGCTCGACCACATCGCCGCCGGCGAACACCAGCTTGTGCACGCCGCCGTCGCGCCAGACCACTACTTCGAGTCGTTTGGACAGCGCGTTCGTCACCGAGACGCCCACGCCATGCAATCCGCCGGAGAAGGCATAGGCACCGCCCCCTTTCTTATCGAACTTGCCGCCTGCGTGCAGACGGGTGAAGACGAGCTCCACGACAGGCGCGTGCTCTTCGGGGTGCATGCCCACCGGAATGCCGCGGCCGTCATCTTCCACCTCGACCCCGCCATCGGCGAGCAAGGTGACCTGTATATGTTTGCAAAATCCAGCCAGTGCCTCATCGGCTGCGTTGTCGATCACTTCCTGAATGATGTGCAACGGATTTTCGGTCCTGGTATACATACCCGGACGCTGCCGGACAGGCTCCAGTCCCTTCAAGACGCGAATGGATGCCTCGGTGTAACGCGGAGTGGCCAAGTTATCCCCAAATTCTGTGGAAAAAAACACACAAACGCTCGTAGGCGCCAGGATTGGCGCGCTTTGAGCTAGCTTGCGCAGCACTTGCGCTGCGCGATTCGAAACCCGACATCGGAATCGATGGCGGCGCTTATCCTACACAAGAAACCACGCCACCGTTGTCGCGGCTATATTAAACGCGGATTGAACCGATGCCTTCAAGGCAGGGATCCACAGCTGCAGATGCGCCAATACGCACACCTGGGCTCAGGCGGTGGTATGCTTTGGTATTCACAACTTTTTCGTCGTGCACGCCGCCATTCGCGCTGCACTGACCGATACCCGAGACTTACGCACTATGAGCGACGCCATCAAACACGTTACCGATGCCAGTTTTGAAGCCGATGTACTCAAGGCTGACAAACCCGTCCTGGTCGATTACTGGGCAGCCTGGTGTGGTCCCTGCAAAATGATTGCCCCCCTCCTTGAGGAAGCCGTCAAGGAGTATGGCGACAAGGTCTCGATCGTCAAAGTCAACGTCGACGAAAACCAGGACATTCCCGCCAAATACGGCATCCGTGGCATCCCCACGCTGATGTTGTTCAAAAATGGCGAAGCCGCCGCAACAAAAGTCGGCGCATTATCTAAATCGCAACTGACCGCATTCCTGGACAGCGCACTGTAAATCGGGCCTGTTCGTTTATTGGGTTGATTGCTTCCGCGCGGGCCCTTCCGTGGCCCGCCACCCACCCTCACTTATCACCTCCCCATCGTAATGCATCTGAATGAACTGAAGGCTCTGCACGTTTCGCAGTTGCTGGAAATGGCAGCAAGCCTAGAGATCGACAACGCAAACCGCCTGCGCAAGCAGGAATTGATGTTTGCCATCATGAAACGGCGCGCCAAGCAAGGCGAGCAGATTTTCGGCGACGGCGTGTTGGAAGTCTTGCCCGATGGCTTCGGATTTCTGCGCTCGCCTGAAACCTCATACCTGGCCAGCACGGACGACATCTATATTTCGCCGTCGCAAATCCGCCGCTTCAACTTGCACACGGGTGACTCGATCGAGGGCGAAGTCCGCGTTCCCAAAGACGGCGAACGCTACTTTGCGCTGGTCAAGGTCGACAAGGTCAATGGCGTGGCACCCGAGCAGATCAAGCATCGGATCATGTTCGAGAACCTGACGCCTCTGCATCCGAACAAATCGATGCGGCTCGAGCGCGACATCAAGAGCGAAGAGAATTTGACCGGGCGGATCCTGGATGTCTTCGCACCCATGGGTAAGGGCCAACGCGGCCTGATCGTGGCGAGCCCGAAATCGGGTAAGACGGTGATGATGCAACACATCGCCCACGCGATCACCGCCAATAATCCTGACGCGGTGATGATTGTGCTGCTGGTCGACGAGCGGCCGGAAGAGGTTACCGAGATGCAGCGTACGGTTCGAGGCGAAGTGGTTGCCTCGACCTTTGATGAGCCGGCTACGCGGCACGTGCAAGTGGCTGAGATGGTGATCGAAAAAGCCAAGCGTCTGGTCGAAATGAAGAAAGACGTGGTCATTCTTCTGGACTCGATCACGCGCCTCGCACGGGCCTACAACACCGTCGTGCCGGCTTCCGGCAAGGTGTTGACCGGTGGTGTGGATGCCAACGCCCTTCAACGTCCCAAGCGCTTCTTCGGTGCGGCCCGCAACCTGGAAGAAGGTGGTTCGCTCACGATTATCGGTACCGCGTTGATCGAAACCGGCAGCCGTATGGATGAAGTGATCTACGAAGAATTCAAAGGCACCGGCAACTCCGAGGTCCACCTCGAGCGCCGTCTGGCCGAGAAACGGGTGTACCCATCCATCAACTTGAATAAGTCGGGCACCCGCCGCGAAGAGTTGCTGATCAAGCCTGACGTGCTGCAGAAGGTCTGGGTGTTGCGCAAGTTCATCCACGACATGGACGAAGTTCAGGCGATGGAATTCATCATGGACAAGATGCGTGCGACCAAGAACAACGCCGAATTCTTCGATATGATGAAGAAGTAATCAGGGCGTGATGTGTTCGGTGTTGCGGCGTCTGTTCGTAACACCGCCATCTTTTACCTGCCCGTTTTTCTCCAGCGACAGCACGTCCGGTGCGTCCCATGGGCCGGTAACGCGATAACGCTGCGTCATCGCTGCCTCCACTGGATTACGCAGTGCCCATTGCGCCAGAAAAGCCCCGACACCTACCACGGGATTGACGATAAATCCTGTGGCCAGCGCGGCACCGCTGACGTCCAGATTCGGGATGACGGTCGCCTTGATGTCCCAAGTCTGCGCGGCGAAGTCCGACTCGCCTACCAGCTTG
>Ga0075364_10002571_pt1 | contig 10171 bp, 6 predicted proteins | sample EndMetdeltDD1764_FD_71517 | JGI IMG/M metagenome (GOLD analysis project Ga0075364, IMG submission 71517) | Populus endosphere microbial communities from Tennessee, USA - Endosphere MetaG P. deltoides DD176-4 | ecosystem: Host-associated > Plants > Roots > Endosphere | place: USA: Tennessee...
ATAAGTTTGCCTAACGCGGTCGTGTTTCACCCCCCCGGGTGAAATGCCTCTAAGCCACCATCCCTACCTTGGCGCTCACAGCGCTGCTGTTCCTCAATAATCGAAAAATCCCTACCGCACAAATCGGGAGAGCCTCGCCTTAAGCAGACGGTGTCATTTGAGGCTTTTCTTACTCAGCAATTTGCGTTGCCGGCTGTTCATAGCCACCAGTCGTTTGCAGCCGATAAATACACCAGTGATACTTAATGCAAATCCGCCCAAACTGAGTGCCAAGACCACCACATCCCATGCCGGACGTCGTTGGAGTAAAGGCAACCAATCCCAGCTATGCAGCATCTGAAACAGCCAGCGCCGCAACCTTCCTTGCGCGTTGGTTTGATCGAGCACCTGGGCAGTGCGAGCATCGATGTGCACCCAGGTGGCGTCCGCATCGCCAAATATTGCACGAATAACCGGCAGCGGCTTGTTTCTCCCGCCCAACATGGTGTGGGGCGCACGATCGTAGTAGTACAGGTCGTAGCGCTCAAGTCTCTCGGTGTGCTTCATCGGCGCGTCAAATAGGCGCGCTGCAGCTCTGGCGATTTGCGCCTCGTCGAATACCATCGGCTTACTGTCTTCAATTCGGATCACCGTCTGCGCGCCGCTGGCTTGAACGAGCAAAGCGACAGTCTGGTCCAGGCGCGTTGCCCAGCGAAGCTCACGCGCACTGATGTCGCCCACTAGCAAATCTGCAGGCGGGGTGGTCAACGCCCGCACCTGCAAGGCTGGGCCCTGCATTCGTGCAAGATGTTGCGTCAGACCCGGCTCACGCAAAAAGCCCCACGGCCCCATCGACATCAAACCACTAAACAGCCAGGTGAGAGTGATCACCGCAAACAGTAGACCGGTCATGTGATGCCAGCGCATCATTCTGCCTGGATAAGGTGAACGCGAACCGTTGCGGTAAAGGCGAGTGAAACGCCACCGCAAAATGCCCACGACCGCACCAGTCAACGTCAGCACCATACCGAAGATAGTCAACCCGTTCACGATGTTGGCCCACTGACTATCGAAGACATTGCCACGAAAAGGATAGAGCCAATGAATCCAGGCCCCCAGATAATTCCAGCCGCGCTGGGCACGGGTCGCGTGACGCACAACTTCGCCTGTTACGCTGGAGACGTAGAGACGCGTTGCCGCCTCGTCAGAAATCGCGATGCGATGGAGTGGGCGATGCCGGTCGAGTGCACCCGAATGCGTGAACGCATCCTCGTGCACTAGGCCTTCATACGTCAACGCGACGGCTGACCCGGCGAACACGCGGGCGCTAGACAATGCCGTCGCCTGGTCCGCCGCCTCGGGCACCCTGCCATCTGAGGCGTCGACCTGCACCCTCCTGCCATCCTGAAACCAGGCGTGATAAGTGGCCCGCCCCGCCCGACCAGCGCTCAGCGACAGCTCGCGCAAGGGGCCCGCCGCGCCTGCACGCGCGAAAGCCTGGGCCGGGCTGAGCAACGACGTCGGCGTGATCGATGGCAGGTGACTCAGGCGCTCCTGCTCGGTCAGCTTAGGGTAGCCGACATACATCATCACTACGCCAGAGAAGAACCACATAGCCAAAAACAGGCACAGCACGATGCCCAGCCAACGGTGTGTGAGGTAGAGCCAGCGCTTGAGGGTGGTCATCACGATCTGTCTCAGAACCGATACTGGAGCGTGAGGTCGGCCGTCCTGGACGCACCCAGGTACGCGCTACCTGTTCCGACGTTGGCCGCATACACCTTGTCTGTCACGTTGCGCACGCGCCCCACCATCCGTGTCTGTGGATTGATCTGCCAGGCCAGTGCAAGATCGAGCAACGTATAGCTTGGCCAATACACGGTATTTGCCGTGTTTGCATCGACCCGCCCAACGTGACGCACACCCGCACTGGCAGTGACGTCCGTGGCCACGACATAGCTGACCCAAGTGTTGGCCACCACCGATGGGGTGTTGGTCGGCCGGTTGCCAGCCAGTGATACGCCACCCTGGCGGAAGTCATCGTACTGTGCGTCGACATAACTGATGTTGCCCTGCAGGGAGAGCCTCGCAGTGGGTTGCAGGCCGACCGCAAGCTCGACTCCGCGTGAGGACTGCTGGCCTACCAGCACGGTCAGCAGACTGTTGTTGGGATCCTGACTGGCAATGTTCTTTCGCTTGATGTGATAAAGCGCAAGCGTTGCATTGCCTTTGCCCTGCCAGAAGTCAAGCTTGCTGCCGACTTCAAACTGCTCCCCTTTCGTCAATTCGCTGTTATTGCGTACGTCGGCGAAAGAGGCCGTGGACAGTACGCCCGAGGGTGGATCTGCGGCAGTGGCGTATTGCACATAAGCGTTGAGGTTGGGCGTCACGTTCCACATGAGTGCCAATCGCCCAGTCGTGGGACTGTAATCGCGCTGGTAGGAGGCTGGATTGGTCGAGGTGACCTCGCGCCGGTTAGTCAAATCCAGTCGGATGCGCTCGTGGCGCAGCGCACTCACCAGTTGCAGGTTGGGCAGCAGATGCGTACGGTTCTCCAGATACAGGGCCGTGGTGGTCACCTTGTTGTCGCGGTCCGGACGATAGCCCCGTGTCATGCCCGGCACGTCGTAGAAGTACTCCGTGTCAAAGTTATAGGGGTCCACCGTGCTGACCATGCCGGACAAGCTATTGGGAAAACGCGTTTGTTTGTTCACGCTGAAGTCCCCACCGAATGACCAGTCACTGCGCAGGCCGAAGAGCTGCGAGGCGTATTGGCCTTCAACGCGATTACCGACGACACGTTGGTCGTGGCGCTGAAGCAAGGTCCCCGATCGGACAACGGACTGATTGTCCGGCGTGTAGCGGTAGGTCTCCACATTGCGATAGTCGCGCTGTGCGTTGTAGAGATAGAAGGTATTGCTCAGCTGCAAGGCATCGGACACTTGCCACTGTGTGAGCGAGCGCAGCCAGTGCACCTGCTGGCCGTAATGGCCATCCCTGCTGTTGTAGTTCTTGAAGCGCACCGATTCGTCGATGCGCGCGCGCCCCACCGCCGGGTTGAGCAGGGGCGTTCCCCAGTATGGCCGGGTGACGTTTTCCTTCTGGTATTCATATGCCAGCGTGTGACGCACGCCGCTACCCAAATCCGACAGCAGTGATGTCGCCAATTGGGTCGAGCGCGACCTCACGCCGTCTACCCATCCATCGGCATCGCGATGATTGGCGTCGATTCGAAAGTAGTGATTGCCCCCACCCGAGCCGTCGCCCCACATATGGCGGTTCAAGCCGACCGAGGCTTCCCGAAGGTCGTGGGTGCCCAGACGAATGCGACCTTCGGCAAAATCCGCCCGCTCTGCCAGTTTGGTCACATAGTTGATCGTGCCTCCAACAGCCCCTGCGCCAAACAAGAAACTGGATGGTCCGCCGATCGCTTCGACGCGGTCGTAGATCCAGCTATCCACCGGGCGCGCCGCGATCGTGTATTGCACATTGATCCCGTTGAACAGCTGGCTAAGCGAGGACCCGGAGAAACCTCGATAGCTGACGCCAATGTTTCCAGGAGCGTCGTGGGCCGTCACCCCGGGAATGCTCTTCAAAATTTCCTGCGTATTCTCCGCGCCTCGATCCTCGATCATCGCGCGATCCACAACAGAAACGGTGGCCGGCGTCTCTCTGATCGTTAAGCCAAGACGGCTTCCAGTTTGGACAGGCGAGTTCAAATCCAGCAAACCATCGGTTGCAGTCAGCCCTTGCCCCATTACGACAACTGGAGCCATGGTCACTGCAGGATCCACGCCATTTACGGGAGTCTGCGCATAAGCGCCCCCCATCAACGAAAAGGCGCAATAAATCGTTCCAACTCTTTTGCACAAATGCATTGCTCTTCCCTCTATCGACTAATTCACCTCAGTGCTGCAACCCACGACGACGTGAGTCAGCGTTAAGCAGAAACACATAGTCGGTGTCGTGGAGACAAGACGCGAGCGGTCAAACTTCGCCGCGCCAGCCCACGTGCACACTGCATGGACGTAAAAGCAACGTCCAGCCGCAGCGCAGATAGTTAGTCTGTCTGGAAGCTGGAATCGTCAGCGTCAGATGAGGCCGAAAGGAGGAGCCCGAGAGCCGAGAGGAGGCCCGGTGGGCGGATGGCCGATTACAAAGTGCAGAACATTCGAGAATGTTTCTTCGACGAGGTAGATGGCGTCAACTACAGGTAGGGAGGGGTTATCTCCGCCAGCCGCAGCGGACAGGCTGAGTATTCCAAACGGGCAGTCAACCAAGGCGTTTTCCGGGTCCGACTCGCCTTCAATTGGCAACTCGATGATCTGTGTGTGCAGTCTGCCATCAGCTGCACATAGAACGATTTCGAACTTGGCAGCGCTGCTCGAATTCCAATTCGGCATATACCCGGATGGCAAGAATGCACGCATCACAATGGCGCACAACGCGAAAGTCATAGCTACGCGCCATGACAGTCGAGACCAGCCCATATTTTGCGCGGCGGCATTCATAGCGCGGCAGTTTAGCTCGAAAAAACAAGCTCGCACATAAGCGGATATAACTGCAGACGTAGAATATTTTCGCCAACTGATTTAAGTTTTGCGGCCCAATTCCTCCTATCGAGCTTATCTTGTAGGCCTGCTGCCTGGGCTTGCCCCGCCCATCCAGAGTTGCTTAAGCTCCGCTCTACAGGATGCAGTGGACGATGACTTAATTGAGAACAATCCACTCAATGGGTGGGTCTATCGAAAGAAAGAAGGCGAACGACCTGAAGACGATGTTGATCCACTGTCGCCAGAGGAGCAATCGGCCGTGCTCGAGCGCTTGAGGCCACATCTCGCAAATCTAATCCAGTTTTGCTTTTGGTCAGAGTTACGCATAAGCGAAGTCATCGCCCTGGATTGGTGAGACGTCGACTTTTGGGAGAAAACGGTGCGGGTCCGACGGGCGCTCACTCGGGCAGCTAGAGGAGTACCAGAGGCCACAAAGACCGCAGCCGGGCGGTGCGATATAAAGCTTTTGGTCCCGGCCAGCGCCGCCCTACAGCGCCAAAACTCGCTGACCCGCGTGAGAGATGATGGAGCACTCTTCCGCAACCCGGATTCTGGGAACCGCTGGACCGACGCTCAGATCTACCGGAATTGGGGGCACGCATTAAAGCGAGCAGGTGTAAGGTACCGCAGGCCCTACCAAACACACCATACGTATGCGTCGATGATGCTGTCGAGTGGCGAGCACCCAATGTGGGTTGTTATCAGATGGGACACAGCGACTGGACAATGATCGCCAGGGTCTACGGCCAATGGATGCCTTCAGAAAACAGCGCGTCAGGGGTTAAAGCCGAGCAGGCATTCGGAGCAAAGCTGCTGACCATCGGCTCGGAAAAGACAGCCTAATAGGTTGTCATTAATGCTGGCATTACTAGGCCCAAACCATCCAAAACAGCCCAAAAATCAGACAGCCAAAACATATAGATCGTTGATTTATAAGGACTCGGATGGTGCGAAGGAGGGGACTCGAACCCCTACACCTGTTACGGCGTCAGGACCTAAACCTGGTGCGTCTACCAATTTCGCCACCTTCGCCCGCAGATCCAAGCCGGTGATTGTAGCGCGAATTGATCCCTCTGCGCGGTGCGGACGCAGGCGTGGCGGCGTTTGCTTGCTAAAATCCGCAGTATGAATCCGCGCCTAGATGCTCTGCACCCCTACCCGTTCGAGAAACTGCGGCAACTGCTCGCACCTGTCGGCGCCCTGCCCCCCGGTGTGTCTGCCATCAATCTGTCGATTGGGGAACCCAAGCATGCGGCTCCGGCGCGCGTCGAACACGCCATTGCACAGAACATGTCGGGCCTTTCGATCTACCCGCCCACCAAGGGCGAGTTGCCCTTGCGGCGTGCGATTTCCGAGTGGCTGGCGCACCGATACAGCATCATGGCGCCCGACCCGGACACGCAGGTGTTGCCCGTGGCAGGCTCGCGCGAGGCCTTGTTTGCGTTCGCGCAGGCTGTCGTCGATCCCGCCGCGCAGGCGTACGTGATCTCACCGAACCCGTTCTATCAGATCTACGAGGGTGCGGCGCTTCTGGCAGGCGCGCAGCCGTACTTCGTCAATGCCGAGGCCGAGCGCGGCTTCGACTGCGACTGGGGCAGTGTGCCTGAGGCGGTCTGGGAGAAGACGCAACTGCTATACGTGTGTTCCCCAGGCAATCCCGCCGGCAACATCATCGACCAGGCGCAGTGGGAGCACCTATTTGCGCTGTCGGACCGCTATGGTTTTGCGATCGCGGCCGATGAGTGCTACAGCGAAATCTACCTGGACGAACACAACCCGCCGCTGGGCGCATTGCAGGCGGCGCGGCGTGCGGGTCGCGATGACTATGCCAATCTCGTGGTGTTCGGCAGCCTGTCCAAACGATCAAACCTGCCCGGTCTGCGCTCGGGTTATGTTGCTGGCGATGCCAGCCTGCTCGGTCGCTTCCTGCTGTATCGCACGTACCATGGCAGCGCCCTGAGTCCCCTGGTTGCGGCGGCGAGCATCGCGGCATGGACGGACGAAACCCATGTGCGCGACAATCGCCGTATGTACCGCGAAAAATTCGATGCGGTCGTGCCCCTGCTGTCCCCCGTATTGGACGTGGTACGCCCGCAAGCCTCGTTTTATCTTTGGGCAGGCGTGCGGGGCTCAGACACCGAATACGCCCGCGCACTGTATGCGAGCACAGGGGTGACGGTGCTGCCGGGCAGTTTTCTGGCGCGTGAGGCGCATGGACGCAATCCAGGCGCGTCAAGAATTCGCATCGCATTGGTGGCCCCATTGCACCAGTGTGTCGAAGCTGCACAACGGATCGTGCGCTTCAATCGAACTTATCCCGGCTGACCGGCAGCAACGTTTGCCACCCGCCAGCCGGCCTCCACTACTTTGAACGGAAATCAGCATGACGCTTGATCTGCAAACCACCATCGAACAGGCATGGGAAAACCGTGCGAACCTCTCGCCCGGCGATGCCGAAGCATCCATTCGCGACGCGGTCGAACACACCATCGACGCGCTGGACCATGGCCGTTTGCGCGTGGCTGAGAAGTTGGACGGTGACTGGGTGGTGCATCAGTGGATCAAGAAGGCCGTGTTGCTGTCTTTCCGCCTGAGCGACAACGAGGTCATGGGCGAAGCCCCCCTGCAGTTCTATGACAAGGTGCCGACCAAGTTCGGCGGCTACGGTGCACAAGCCTTCAAGGAAGGCGGCTACCGCGTGGTGCCGCCTGCCGTGGCCCGCCGCGGGTCGTTCCTGGCCCGTAACGTCGTGCTGATGCCCTCCTATGTCAACATCGGCGCCTACGTCGATGAAGGCACCATGGTCGACACCTGGGCCACGGTCGGCTCGTGCGCGCAGATCGGCAAGAATGTGCACCTGTCTGGCGGCGTGGGCATTGGCGGCGTGCTCGAGCCGCTGCAGGCCAACCCGACCATCATCGAAGACAACTGCTTCATCGGGGCCCGTTCCGAAGTCGTCGAAGGCGTGATCGTCGAAGAGAACTCGGTTCTGGCCATGGGCGTGTTCCTGTCGCAAAGCACCAAGATCTTCGACCGCGCTACGGGCAAGATCACCTACGGTCGCGTCCCCTCCGGATCGGTCGTCGTCCCGGGCTCGCTGCCGTCGGCCGACGGTTCGCACAGCCTGGCGTGCGCGGTCATCGTCAAACGCGTGGACGCACAAACACGCGCCAAAACCAGCATCAACGACCTGCTGAGGGCCTGATGGACAACCCCGTTCTCGATCTCGCCAAGGCCCTGATTGCCTGCCCCTCTGTCACACCAGACGATGCAGGCTGCCAGGCCATTCTGATCGACAGACTGCAAGCCATCGGCTTTGAATGCGAAACGATCGAGAGCGGTGGCGTGACCAATCTGTGGGCCCGGCGGGGTTCAGCCCGGCCGGTGGCGATGTTTGCCGGACATACCGACGTGGTACCACCCGGCCCGGTTTCGCTCTGGACGTCGCCGCCTTTCGAGCCCACTGAGCGCGGTGGCTACCTGTTCGGTCGCGGTGCGGCCGACATGAAGACGTCGATCGCCGCCTTCGTTGTGGCAGTCGAGCAGTTCGTGGCCGCGCATCCTGACCATAAGGGCTCGATCGCCTTTCTGATCACCTCCGACGAAGAAGGCCCGGCAACCGATGGAACCGTCAAGGTGTGTGAGGTGCTGGCCGAACGTCAGGTGGCGCTCGACTATTGCATCGTCGGCGAACCGACCTCGACTTCTGTCCTGGGCGATATCTGCAAAAACGGGCGGCGCGGATCGCTGAGCGGCCGTCTGGTGGTCAAGGGTATTCAAGGTCATGTGGCCTACCCTCACCTGGCTCGCAACCCGATGCATCAACTCGCGCCCGCGCTGAGCGACATCGTCAACATTTCCTGGGACGAAGGCAATGCCTACTTCCCGCCGACCACGTTCCAGGTATCGAACCTGAACTGCGGCACCGGTGCGACCAATGTGATTCCAGCCGAGGTCGTAGCCGAATTCAATCTTCGGTTTTCGACCGCGAGCACGCCTGAGGCGCTTCAAAAGCGCATCTGCGATGTGCTGGACAAACATGGTCTGGAATATGCCATCGATTGGTCACTGGGCGGTGAGCCCTTCCTGACTCCCCGTGGCGAACTCTCTGCAGCCCTGACTTTGGCCATCGAAGCGGAAATGGGCCGTACGCCCGAGTTGTCTACGACAGGCGGCACGTCCGACGGACGCTTCATCGCCCGCATCTGCCCCCAGGTGATCGAATTCGGTCCCATCAATGCAACGATTCACCAACTCGACGAAAGTGTAGAAATCGCCACCCTCATGCCGCTGGCGAACATTTATCGTCGTACTCTTGAACATCTGTTGAACGCGGCTTAATGCCCCGTTCGACGTGAGCGGATCACGGCCACGCGGCCATGCTGCTCGCACCAGGCGTCGTCTGCCGACGCCTGCTTCACGGAACTACCATGCACGCCTCTGCCCGTACTGAACGTTTTACCGTCCGCGATCTGATCCGTTATGCCGTGTCGCGCTTCAATGCTGCGCACCTCGTGTTCGGTCATGGCAGCGACAATGCCTATGACGAGGCGGTCTATCTGGTGCTGCATGGTCTGCATCTGCCGCCCGATACACTGGAGCCTTTTCTGGACGCCCACGTCCTGCGCGAGGAGTCGGCGCGCGTGCTCGATCTGATCGAACAGCGCGTGCAGTCGCGCATGCCTGCTGCGTATCTGACACGTGAGGCCTACCTGCAAGGCCATCGTTTTTACGTGGACTCGCGCGTCATCGTGCCGCGCTCGCCCATCAGCGAGCTGCTGGCCGATGGCCTGCAACCCTGGGTGGCCGACCCCGACGCGGTCAGTCATGTGCTGGACATGTGCACAGGGTCGGGCTGCCTGGCGATTCTCGCTGCCCTGGCGTTTCCCAATGCCCAGGTCGATGCGGTGGATTTGTCCGATGAGGCCCTCGCGGTCGCACAGCGCAATGTGGACGACTATGGCTTGGTTGAACGGCTGACGCTGTATCCCAGCAACCTGTTCGAGGATCTGCCTTCGGCGCAGTATGACGTCATTGTCTGCAATCCGCCCTACGTCAACCAAAGCAGCATGGCGGCGCTGCCGCCCGAATTCAAGCACGAGCCAAACATGGCGTTGGCTGGCGGTGCAGACGGCATGGATCTGGTCAAGGAGATCCTGCGCGCCGCGCCCGACTTCTTGTCCGAAGCCGGTGTGCTCGTTCTGGAAATCGGCCACGAAAAGTCGTTCTTCGAGGCCGCCTTCCCCCATCTCGACCCGGTCTGGCTACAGACCGACGCGTCGGATGACCAAATTCTTCTTTTGACCCGGGATCAGTTGCTGTCGTGATACGTGGAACCAACCTGACCGTGCGTCGCGGCATCAAAGTCTTGCTCGACGGCGCTGAATTTGTCATTCACCCGGGTGAGCGCGTAGGCATCGTGGGCAAGAACGGGGCGGGCAAGACCACGCTGTTCGGCCTGCTGCTCGGCCAGCTCGACGCGGATGGCGGTGATCTGGACATGCCTGCGGGCTGGCGCATCGCCAGCGTCGAGCAGGAACTGCATGCCGATGACCGGCCAGCACGCGAATTCGTCATCGACGGCGATACGACGCTGCGCGCCCTGCAGGCCGAACGCGCTGCCATCGACGAGGCCCACA
>Ga0075364_10002572_pt1 | contig 10171 bp, 8 predicted proteins | sample EndMetdeltDD1764_FD_71517 | JGI IMG/M metagenome (GOLD analysis project Ga0075364, IMG submission 71517) | Populus endosphere microbial communities from Tennessee, USA - Endosphere MetaG P. deltoides DD176-4 | ecosystem: Host-associated > Plants > Roots > Endosphere | place: USA: Tennessee...
GTTCCAGCGCGCTGATCGAATCCTGCACGGTGCCCGCCTCGCGCTTGAGTTCGATCGCGCGGGCCTGGCTGGCGCGCACGCCGGTGACCACCACCGTGTCCAGGGTGTCGACCGAGGGGTCGGGAGGCACCGTGGCGCCGGTGTCGGCGGACTGGGCGTGGGACAGGCCGGGCTGGGCGGCCAGCAGGGCCAGGGCGATGCAGCTGAAAAGCGTGTTCCGGTGCAGTGCGGTCGTCACTTCGTCTCTCCTCGAAGGCGGTAGCTGTAGCGGGGGCTTAACAAACGAAAGCGAGACTATCTTATGTTTCGTTATGCATCAATAGCGAAATTTAACGAAAAGGGTCATACTTTCGGCACACGGATGGAGCCACCATGACCGCACGCCGCGACACCAGCCAACGCCGTCTGCAGATCAGCGAGCTCGTGCGCCAGCACGGAAGCGTGCAGGTGGCGACGCTGGCGGACCGGTTCGGGGTCAGCGTGCAGACCGTGCGCAAGGACCTGCGCTACCTGGCCGAACGCGGCGTGATGGCCCGCGCCTACGGCGGGGCGATCGACAGCAGCGTGGTCGGCGGCCCGGTGGCCGAGCCGGCCTACGAGGCCAAGCGCACCGTGCATCTGGACGAGAAGCGCCGGATCGGCAGGCGCGCCGCGACCCTGGTCAAGGCCGGCGACATCATCGCGATCGACTCGGGCACCACCGCGATCCAGCTGGCCGAGGCGCTGCCCAACATCGAGGTGACCGTGGTCACCAACGATTTCGGCGTGCTGACCGCGCTGACCCCCAAGAGCAACATCCACATCGTGATGCTAGGCGGCGAGCTGCGCCGCAAGAACATGGCCTTCTACGGCGGCCTGACCGTCGATGCGCTCGACGCGCTGCACGTGGACGTGGTGTTCCTGGGCGTGGACGGCTTCGATCTGGAGCGCGGCATCACCACCCACCACGAGCCCGAGGCGATGCTCAACCGCAAGATGGTCGAGGCCGCGCGCAAGGTGGTGGCGATCACCGACAGCTCGAAGTTCGGCCGCATCTGCCTGCACCGGATCATCCCGGTGTCCGGCCTGGATGCGCTGATCACCGACAACGGCGCGCCCGACGAACTGCGCGAGGCGGTGCGCCAGCTCGGCGTGGACCTGCAGCTGGCCTGAGCCCGCCGCCGCAGGTCGGGGTCGGGCGAGCGCCCCTTCCGGACGACCGCGCCATGCGAGACCTCCACTGGAGGCCGACCGCGATGCATCCGCCCAGCGCAGCGCCGCAGCGGCGTGTGGCGGTCGGGGCCAGGCTTCCTCCTGCAGGAGCGGCTGCAGCAGGCGGACACGGCCTCAGCGCGCACCTGCGCCGAACACCCGCGCCGCGTTGCCGTAGTAGACCTTGTCGATCACCGTGCGCGGCAGCGCGAGACCCGACACATCGGCACGGATCGTGTCGATCCGCTGCACGCCATCGGTCGCCAGGAACATCCAGTCCGAGCGCCAGACATCGTGCGCCGCGGCCTTGAACGCCGCCGGATCGCCGGCCGGATCCTGGGTCAGGTCGGTGCCGTACAGCAGCCGGTCCTGGTAGGCGATGAAGAAGTCGCGGACCTTGGCCGGCTCGCGCACCGCCTGGTACTGGACCTGGGCCATGCGCGCGGCCAGGTCGACGGTCGCATCCGGAAACCGGTCCAGGAACGCGCCCAGGCGCTCCACATCCCATTCCAGGCTGGCCATGTGCGCACCGACGAAGCGCAGCTGCGGATGCGCGGCCAGGAAACGGTCGCGCACCGCCATGTGGTCCTCGTAGCCGGGCTGATCCGGCTGCAGGTACATGTGGTACTCGGGATGGTTGCCGAAGTACTCGCGGTCGTTGTCGGTGGTCATCTGCTCCAGCGGCAGCCAGCAGTTGTGCGGCTCGCCCTGGTGGCCGATCAGCGGAATGCCCAGCGCCTGGATCCGCTGCACCACCGGCTCCAGGCCGGGATGGTCGAGCATGATCAGGCGGCCATCGGCGTCCTTCTCGACCATGCCGATGTTCTTCCAGATCTTGACCGCGCGCGCACCGCTGGCGACCTCGGCCGCCAGCGCATCGCCGGTGGCCTGGGCCCAGCCGGCATCGCCGAAGCCCTGCATGGTGAAGGTCGCCGCCCAGTGGAAACGGGCCGGATCGGCGGCGGCCTGCTTCAGCGCGATCGCATGCTGGTCGGCCACCGGCGGAAACGCCGGGTAATCGACATTGATCGACAGCAGTTCGAATCCATCGGCCCGCGCCTGCTCGAGGAACGCCGTCGAATCGGCATTGGCGTGCACATGCGCATCGAACTTGCGCACCGAGGCGAAGTCGTCCATCGCATAGGTCGCGGTGTCGGCGGCGGGCGGCGCTGCGACGGGTTCCGCGGGCGGCTGGCCGCGACCGCAGGCGGCGAGCAGACAGGCCGCCAGGGCCACCGGAACAGTGCTGGACAGACGCATGCCTCACCTCGGCTCAGTTTCGAAACGAAACCTTTCTAACACATAACGAAAGAAAATTGTTGCAGCGGTTCGGCGTTCGGGGCAGACTCCGGCGAAACCGACCGAAAGGGGAAAGCCAGCCCATGCTGCCGATCCGTCGCCGCACCGTTCTCAAGCTCGTCTCCGGCAGTGCCGCCTATGCCGCCGCCCTGCCGCTGGTCCAGGCCGCCATCCCCGCCAGCACCGCCGCATCCCGCGCCGTCGCAAACGACAGCCTGTTGTCGGTCGAGTTCGATCACGCGCTGAAGACCCGGATCTCGGCGAAGGGTCAGGCGATCACCGGCTTCGACGCCAGCGAGGCGCTGCTGCTGGCAGACGGCAGTGCGGTCGAGGACTTCGCCTTCGTCGACGAACGGATCGAACGCGTGCGCGACCGCCGCCACGGCCCCGGCCGCCGCCACACCGTGCGGGGCCGCGCCGGCAACGGCGTCGAGAAGACCGTGATCCTGACCTTCCACGAGCGCCATCCCGGCATGGCCCTGCTGCAGACGCGCTATCTCAATGCCGGCGCCGCGCCGCTGGAGATCGCCGGCTGGCGCAACGGCGCGCATGCGATGGCCGATGCGGGCGACGGCTTCTGGAGCTTCTCCGGCGCCACCCACACCGACCGCCGCGACTGGGTGCAGCCGATGGGCGAAGGCTTCGACCAGCGCAACACGCTGGCGATGGATTCCTCCGACTACGGCGGCGGCACGCCGGTGGCCAACATCTGGCGCCGCGATGTCGGTCTGGCGGTCGGCCATGTCGAACCCAAGCCGCGCCTGCTCGACCTGCCGGTCGCGCGCAGCGACGACGGTGGCGCCCGCATCGCGATCGAAAGCACCCGCGCCGACACGCTCGCGCCCGGCGCCAGCCTGACCAGCGACCGGACCTTCATCAGCGTGCACACCGGCGATTACTTCGCCGCGCTGCTGCACTACACCCGCTACATGGCCGACGAGGGCATCGCCGCGCCCGAAGTGCCGGCCTCGGCGTTCGCGCCGATCTGGTGCGCCTGGGGCTACGAGCGCGACTTCACCACCGAGCAGGTGCTGGGCACGCTGCCGAAGGTGAAGGAGCTGGGCTTCGAATGGGTGGTGCTGGACGACGGCTGGCAGACCAACGAGGGCGACTGGCGGATCGACACGCGCAAGTTCCCGCGCGGCGAGGACGACATGCGCGCCTTCGTGCAGGCGATCAAGGCCCAGGGCCTGCGCGCGCGCCTGTGGCTGGCGCCGCTGGCGGCCGATCCCGGCAGCGAAGTGCTGTACCGCCACACCGACATGCTGCTGCTGGACCAGGACGGTGCCAGCCAGAACGTGACCTGGTGGAACGCCTTCACCCAGTGCCCGGGCTACCAGCCGACCGTGGATTTCTACGTGGCGCTGGTGAAGAAGGCGATCGGCGACTGGGGTTTCGAAGGCCTGAAGCTGGACGGCCAGCACCTGAACGCCGTCGCGCCCTGCTACAACCCCGCCCACAACCACGCCGACCCGATGGAGTCCTGCGAGGCGGTGGCCACGTTCTGGCAGGCCATCCACGACGCCGCGCACGAGGCCAACCCGGATGCGGTGGTCGAACTGTGCCCCTGCGGCACCGCGTTCGCCTTCCACAACATGCCGGCGACCGACCAGTACCCGTCGTCCGATCCGCTGTCCTCGTGGCAGGTGCGGCACAAGGGCAAGACGATCAAGGCGCTGATCGGAAAGCGCGGCAGCTACGCAGGCGACCACGTCGAGCTGGCCGATGGCGGCCGGGACTTCGCCTCCAGCGTCGGCATCGGCGCGGTGATCTCGACCAAGTTCACCTGGCCGCACGACATCCCCGACCCGAAGCTGGCGATGCCGCCGGGCGGCCTGGTGCTGAATCCTGAAAAGGAAGCGCTGTGGCGCAAGTGGATCGACCTGTACCGCGAGCACATGCTGCCGCAGGGCGACTACCTGGGCACGCTGTACGACATCGGCTTCGACAGGCCCGAGACCCATGTGATCGGCAAGGACGGCGCGCTGTACTACGCGTTCTACGCCGAGCAGTGGGACGGCCCGCTGCAGCTGCGTGGCCTCGGCCGTGGCCGCTACAGGGTGCGCGACCTGTTCAACGGCACCGACTTCGGCAGTGTCGACGCGCGCAGCAACACCCTGGCCTCCGCCCCGTTCCAGAGCTTCCTGCTGCTGCAGGCCACGCCGGAAGGTGCCGCATGAGCACGGTGGCCGCCGCGTCCACCGGCCACCGCGCGTGGCTGTGGTTCGCACTGTCCACGGTGCTGCTGTGGGGCGTCTGGGGCACGCTGTCCGGGCTGACCGCCAGCCCGGCCTTTCCCGAGACCCTGGTGTACTGCGTGTGGTCGCTGACGATGGTGCCGCCGACGCTGTTCATCCTGTGGCGCAACGGCTGGACGATCGACCGCAGCCCGCGCGCGATCTGGTACGGGATGATGATCGGCCTGCTCGGCGCAGGCGGGCAGATGCTGCTGTTCAAGGCGCTGGCCAGCGGCCCGGCCTACTTCATCTTCCCGATCATCTCGCTGTCGCCGGTGATCACCATCGCGCTGTCCTTCAGCCTGCTGCGCGAGCGCACCACGCGGATCGGCGCGGTCGGCGTCGCGCTGGCCCTGCTCGCGCTGCCGCTGCTGGACCTGTCGTTCGACAACGGTGGTGCCGAAGGCCTGGGCTGGTTCGTGCTGTCGCTGCTGATCATGGCGGCGTGGGGCGTGCAGGCCTACTTCATGAAGCGCGCCAACACCGTGGTGCGGGCCGAAAGCATCTTCTTCTACATGACCGTCGGCGCGCTGGTGCTGGCGCCGGTGGCCTGGCGGATGACCGATTTCAGCCAGCCGATCGCCACCGGGCTGGACGGGCCTTGGCTGGTCGCGGCGGTGCAGGTGCTCAATGCGGTCGGTGCGCTGTGCCTGGTGTATGCGTTCCGCTACGGCAAGGCGATCGTGGTCGCGCCGCTGACCAATGCCGGCGGCCCGCTGATCACCGCGGTGCTGTCGCTGATCCTGGCCGGCGTGGTGCCGGGCCCACTGAAGATCGTCGGCCTGGTGATGGCGCTGATCGCCTCGGTGCTGCTGGCGCTGGAGCCGGAACGCGACAGCCCGGCCAACTGAAGACTCCCACAAAGAAAGAGAATCGCGATGCACGCCCTGCTCGACCTGGTCGCGCGCCACAAGCGCGGTGATGCCGTCGGCATCACCTCCATCTGCTGCGCCCATCCGCTGGTGCTGGAGGCCTCGCTGCGCCATGCGCAGCGCCACGCCCTGCCGCTGGTCCTGATCGAGGCCACCTGCAACCAGGTCAACCAGGAGGGCGGCTATACCGGCATGACCCCGGCCGACTTCGTCGGTTTCGTCCACGGCATCGCCGCACGGGTCGGCTTCGACCCGGCGCGGATCGCGCTCGGCGGCGACCACCTGGGCCCGAATCCGTGGACCGCGCTCGATGGCGACGCGGCGATGGCCAGGGCCGAAGTGATGGTCGCTGCGTATGTCGCCGCCGGTTTCCGCAAGATCCACCTGGACTGCTCGATGTCCTGTGCCGGCGATCCGGTGCCGCTGCCCGAACCGGTGATCGTCGAACGCGCGGTGCGCCTGTGCCGCGCGGCCGAGGCCGCGTACGCGCAGGCCGGCGGCGAACCGCCGGTATACGTGATCGGCACCGAGGTGCCGGTGCCGGGCGGCGCCACCGAAGACATCGAAGGCCTGCAGGTGACCACGCCGGCCGCCGCGCTGGCGACGATCGACGCGCACCGCGTCGCCTTCGCCGGCGCCGGCCTGCAGGACGCGTGGACGCGGGTGATCGCCTCGGTGGTGCAACCGGGCGTGGAGTTCGACCACCACCAGGTGATCGACTATGTGCCGGCCGATGCGCGCACGCTCAGTGACGCGATCGCCGATGCGCCCGGCCTGGTGTTCGAGGCGCATTCGACCGACTACCAGACCCGCGACGCGCTGGCCGCCCTGGTCCGCGACCACTTCGCGATCCTCAAGGTCGGCCCTGGCCTGACCTTCGCGCTGCGCGAGGCGCTGTGGGCGCTGGATGCGATCGAGCGCGAATGGATCGCCCCGGAACGGCGCGCCAACCTGCGCGACACCGCGCTGGCCCGCCTGCGCGAACAGCCCGGCTACTGGCAGCGCTACTACCACAGCCAGGGCGAGGCGCTGACGATCGACCTGCAGTACAGCCTCAGCGACCGCATCCGCTACTACTGGCCCGATCCGCTGATCGACGCCGCCTGCCAGCGCCTGTTCGCCAACCTGCGCGACACCCCGCCCCCGATGCCGCTGGTCGGCCAGTACCTGCCGCAGGCGCTGCGCGCGCTGCGCGCCGGCCACGCCCCGCTCGACCCGGCCGCCCTCGTGATGGCCCACATCGCAACCACCCTCGACGACTACCTCCATGCATGCCTCCCCCATGACCAGCACTGAGCACCTCGGCATTCCCGAGGCGGACCTGTCCGCCAGCGGCGCGCTGTGGACCGCGCGCGAGATCGAGCAGCAGCCGCGCATGCTCGCCCGCACCCACGCCCTGGTCAGCGACCTCGCCGCGCAGCTCGCCGCGTTCGCCGGTCCGGTCACCGGCAATCCGGCCGCGCGGGTGATCCTCACCGGCGCCGGCACCTCGTCCTACATCGGCGAGTGCCTGGCGCCGCTGCTGGACCGCCAGCTCGCCGCGCGGGTCGACGCGGTCGCCACCACCGACATCGTCAGCGCGCCGCGGCTGTATCTGGATCCGGCCCAGCCGCTGCTGCTGGTCTCGTTCGGCCGCTCCGGCAACAGCCCCGAAAGCGTCGCCGCGGTCGAACTGGCCGAGACACTGGTCGCCGATGTGCGTCATCTGGTGGTGACCTGCAACGCCGACGGCGCGCTCGGCCGGGTCGCGGTGCGCCAGGCGATGACCGTGCTGCTGCCGGAGGAGACCCACGACGTCAGCTTCGCGATGACCTCCAGCTTCAGCTGCATGATGTACGCCACGCTGGCCGCACTCAGTGGCCCGGCGACGCTGGACGCGCGCATCGCCGCGATCGCCGCGGCCACCAGCCGCGTGCTCGAGAACGCGCGCGGGCTGACCCAGGAGCTGGCGCTGCACGGCTTCGACCGCGTGGTCTATCTCGGCAGCGCGCTGTTCAAGGGCCTGTCGCGCGAGGCCGCGCTGAAACTCGGCGAACTGACCAATGGCGGCGTCGCGACCTGTTTCGAATCGCCGATGGGCTTCCGCCATGGCCCCAAGACCTTCGTCACCGCGCGCACGCTGGTGTTCGTGTTCGTCTCCAACGATCCGCTGACCCGCTGCTACGACCTCGACCTGCTCGACGAACTGCGCGGCGACCGCGCCGCCGGACGCGTGATCGAGATTACCGCCGGCACGCCGCATGGCGACGCCCGCGATGCGGCGGTCGTGCCCGGCCTGGATGGCGCCGCCGATGTCGACCTGCTGTGGCCGTACGTGGCCGTGGCGCAGCTGTTCGCGTTCCACGCCTCGCGCGCCTCGGGCATCAGCCCGGACAGCCCGAACACGCAGGGCACGGTGAACCGGGTGGTCCAGGGCGTGCGCCTGCATCCGCTGGCCTCATGAGCACCGGCAGCGCCTATCTCGGCGTCGACGGCGGCGGCACCAAGACCCGCTTCGTGCTGGTCGATGCCGCCGGCAGCATCGTCGCGCAGACGCAGCGCGGCACCACCTACCACCCGCAGGTCGGGCTGGACGGGGTGCGTGCGATCCTCGCCGACGGCATCGGCGAGGTGCTGCAGCAGGCGGGTGTGGATGCCGCGGCGATCGGGCACGCCTTCTTCGGCCTGCCCGCGCACGGCGAGGACAGCGCGGTCACCCCGCAGCTGGATGCGATTCCGGCGGCGATCCTCGGCCACGACCGCTACACCTGCGGCAACGACATGGTCTGCGGCTGGGCCGGCTCGCTGGCCTGCGCCGACGGCATCAACATCGTCGCCGGCACAGGCTCGATCGGCTACGGCCAGCGCCAGGGCCGCGATGCCCGCGCCGGCGGCTGGGGCGAGGTGTTCTCCGACGAGGGCTCGGCCTACTGGATCGCGGTGCAGGGCCTGAACACCTATTCCAGGATGAGCGACGGGCGTCTGCCGCGTGGCCCGCTGCATGCGGCGTTCAACGCGCACTTCGCGCTGGGCGACGATCTCGACCTGTGCGCGCGGATCCATGGCGAGCACGCCTTCACCCGCGACCAGATCGCGCGCCTGTCGCTGCTGGTCGCACAGGCCGCACGCGACGGCGACGCGATGGCCGCGGGCATCTACGCCCGCGCCGGGCAGGAGCTGGCGCTGATCGCCGACGCGCTGCGCCGCACGTTGGGCTTCGGCGAGGACGAGACCGTGCCGCTGTCGTGGTCGGGCGGCGCATTCAGCGCCGGTGCGCTGCTGCTGGATCCGTTCGAGGACGCATTGAAGGCCAGCTGCGTGGGCTTCGACCTGCGCATGCCGCTGCACGAGCCGCACTACGGCGCGGCGCTGTATGCGATGCGGTTGGCCGGCGACGCCGGATCCTGAGCTGCTGCACGGGCGGGCCGTCGCGGCCCTGGCCGGTGCCGAGGGCCGGCGACGCCGGGCGCGCGGCCAGCGCGGGATCGCACCGTGATCAGGCGCCCGAGGCCGCCGCCACGCTGCAGGAGCCGGCCTCGCGCACGGGCGGGACCGTGGCGTCGCCCTCGTCCACGAGCTGCTGCCCGATCATCGCCGCCAGCATCTCCAGCGTGCGGATGGTTTCGGCATCCAGCAGCGCGGGCTCGGGGTCGAACGCGAACAGCGTGCCGAAGAAGCTGCCGTCACGGCGCACGATCGCCACCGACACGTAGCTCTCGAAGCCGTACATGGCCGGCGTTGGGTGCGCGGAATACACCGCATCGGCGCTGGCGCGATCGAAGAAGATGGTGCGCCGGTGCTGGCGGATCTCGCTGCAGATCGTGGTGTCCAGGTCCAGTTCCTGACCGGGGCGCAGGCCGAACGCGAGCTGGTCGTGCACCGCGCAGGCGGTCCAGCGGTCGTCGGTGATGCGGGCGATGGCGACGAAGCGCATGCCGGTGGCGCGGCTCACCGTCTCCAGCAGCACCGGCACGCCTGGCATCTCCGCGATCGCGACCAGGTCGCGCAGCAGTGCCGGGGTCCGCGGCGTGCGCGGACGCGGCCAGGCCGATTCGTCCTCGCCGATCCCGACCACCATCCGCTGCTGCAGGCACTGCCGCGAGACGCGATGGACCAGTGCCTTGAGATCGGCGGCCAGCGCACGGCCGTCGCCCATCGCACCGGCGGCGTTGACCGCGCGGCCGCTGACACCCAGCGCGCGGAGGCCATGGGCGGCGATGAAGGCATCGGCGTGTCCGCCGAACAGCTCCCGCCAGGCGGCCGACGGCGCGATGTCCAGCAGCACCATCAGCTCCTGTTCGCCGACCGCCCCGGATGCGGGGAGATCGACGCCGACGATGCCGGGGCAATGCGGATCGGTGGAAGGACGTGTCATGGGCCGAGAGTAGCATCGGCGATTCCGCACCGGATGCGCGGATCCGGCCACCTGGCGACGCGTTCAGTCTGCTGCCGGCCTGCGTACAGCCTGGCCGCTCAGGCCGGCGCAGCGGCCTGCACCGCGCCCGGCGTCGACGACGCGGCGGCCATTGCCTCGAGGAACGCCGGCTCCAGCGGCAGCGTGCCGAACACGCCGCGCTGCGTACCGGTCAGCAC
>Ga0075364_10002573_pt1 | contig 10170 bp, 9 predicted proteins | sample EndMetdeltDD1764_FD_71517 | JGI IMG/M metagenome (GOLD analysis project Ga0075364, IMG submission 71517) | Populus endosphere microbial communities from Tennessee, USA - Endosphere MetaG P. deltoides DD176-4 | ecosystem: Host-associated > Plants > Roots > Endosphere | place: USA: Tennessee...
TCCGCGCACACGACAACCCCACCGGCCATACGCCCATTCCACGAGGCGATGCGCCGCCGGGCGCGGCGCGCCCAGCACAACTGGCAGGTCTTCGGACTCACAGGCGCACACCATCGGTGTTCCTACTGGCCGTCGCTTCCCGGCGTCAGCGTGAGCTGCGCACCAGTGCCTATGACGGCGGTCGTTCCTGCTTACCGCTGCGGGACAGTCCCGGATTCTCACCGGGTTCCCTCTCACGACGCGATCGTCGCCGACCGCGCCGCTCGATGCCGGGAACGCGTAACGCACGCTCCAGGCAGACCAGCTGCACCTGGCACTTTACCGGTCAGCAGACCGGGGTAGCAGCCCAGGTCTGTTGCTGCCGAGTTACTCCGAGTCCTTGGACCCGGTGGACTCCGCCGTGGTGGATTCGCGCTTGCCGCCACCGGATTGCGAGTCCGAGCCCGACGTCGACCCGCCCCCGGTGAGCTTCTTGACGGTGCGGCCGACGTTGTCACGGAAGTCCTTGATGCCCTGCCGGATTCCGGCGGCGGGATCGACCTTCGCGGGCTTGACCGGCTTGGTGGTCGCCGTCTCGTCGGTGACGGCTTCGCCTTCGGTTTCGGTGATGTCTGTGTCGTCGGCGGCGGGGGTGGCCGTTTCGGTGGGTTCCGGTGTCTCCACGACCGCCTCGGGCTCGACGGTCTCAGTGACCGGTTCGGCGATGGCTTCCTCGGGGGTGCCCACGACGGTGTCGGTGGTGGGCTCGACTACCGCGGCGTCGGTCTCGGTGCTGCTCTCGCCGCGGCCGGTGGACAGGCTGACCACATTCGCGTCGGCGTCGGGGACCGTGGTGGTCGTGATGATGTCGTTCGGGGTCTTGATATCGCGGACCCGCGGCGGCCGGCCCCACGGCGTGAACAGTCCCGGTGCCGGGATGTACTGCCCTTCGCGGCCGGGCAGGATCGGCCCGAGGTCGCCGTAGCCGCCGAACAGCAGCCCGTCGATCACATGGAACGGTGCCCTGACGATGGCCTCGATGAACGGCTCGATGCGCAGCGTCGTCATCGAGTAGAAGATCTCGGAGTGCGCCACCCCGGCGCCGCCGATGGCGCTCAGGACCGGCCCGATCAGCCGGACGAATGCGTACTCGACGAAGTCGGGGATCTGGCGGATCTGGTCGCCGAGCACGGGGAAGTTGCGGGCCACCGCCTCGGCGACCGCGTCGTTGAGCGGACCGATCAGCAGCGGTGTGACGGGCGCCAGGAAAATGTCGGTGACCAGGGCATAGTTCCAGTGCAGCAGGTCGGCGTCCGGCCACTGCTCATGCACCGTCCACCACAGATCGGGAATCTTGCGGGTGAGCGCATCCACGCTCTGCTCGACCGCCGCCCGGGCGCCGTTGCCGATCAGCTGCAGATCCTGCAACAGCCCGGCAGGCATCACATCGGCGGTGACGACGCGCGGTGTGTCGACGACTGCGCGCAGCTCAGGGGTGACGGTGACAGGAGTCAGTGCGATGGCGCCGGCACTGGCCAGAACGACGCCTGCGGTGAGAGTCTGTCGAAACACGTTGTTGGCCATGCCTTTAGTGACTCCTGCGTGGGATTCGATAGTTTGCCGACGCAAACGCTAGCCGAGCCTGCGGTGAAAGTGGCGGCTCCCTTTTCGCCGTCTGGGGGTTCGCTGTTCGCGTGGTTGCGCGCGAAACCTGTGCGACCTCGTTTATGGTTCGGCTGTGCCTGATTTTGATCGACGCAGCGCCCTGTTGATTCTGGGACTGGGTGCGGCCGCCGCCGCACTGCCCTCCCCGGCGGCCCACGCCGAGCCCATCCCCGGTGATTTCCCGCCAGGCCCGGTGCCCGGCCCCGGCGTTCCGGCGCCCGCGGCAGCGGCCCCGGCGATGCTGTTCCAGGACGAATTCAACGGTCCGGCGGGTTCGCCCCCGGACCCGGCGGCGTGGTTCATCGTCCCCGCCCGGGAAACGATCAGGAACCCCGTCGAATGGGACAAGCCCTACAACATGGGCCGCTACGTCACCGACCAGGAGCACGTCTTCCAGGACGGCAACGGCAACCTCGTCATCCGCGCCACCCGCGGCGAGGGCGCGAACATCCAGGAGAAGTACGCCAGCGCGAAGATCATCGGCAACTGGCGCGGCGCCATCGGCACCACATGGGAAGCCCGGATCAAACTCAACTGCCTGACCGACGGCGCCTGGCCGGCCTTCTGGTTGCTGAACGACGATCCGGTCCGCGGCGGAGAGATCGACCTGGTGGAGTGGTACGGAAACCGGGACTGGCCATCCGGCACCACGGTGCACGCCAAGCTCGACGGCACCATGATGGCCACCGACAAGCATCCGGTGGACAGTGCGTGGCACACCTGGCGCATGACGTGGCAGCCGAGCGGTCTGTACTTCTGGAAGGACTACCAGCCGGGCATGGAGCCCTACTTCACGGTGCCGGCGAACTCGCTGGATCCGTGGCCGTTCAACGATCCCGGGTACACCCTGGCGCCGATCTTCAACATCGCGGTCGGTGGATCCGGCGGTCGCGAGCCTGCCGGCGGCAATTACCCGGCCGAGATGCTGGTCGACTGGATTCGGGTGTTCTGACCGGGGTTACTTCACCCCACTGGACGCTGCGGTCCTGGGCGCCTTCGCCGTTTTCGCGGTCCGCGTGGTGGTCGTCGTCGCCCGCGGGGTGGCCGGTGCGATCTCGGCCTCCTCGGCGGGCTCCTCTTCGGTTTGCTCCGTGTCGGGTTCCTCGGTCACCTCGTCCGCGGGGGGAGCGGGAGCCTCCTCGCTCTCGGTGGCTTCCGGCTCGGTGGTTTCCGGTTCGGTGACGTCGGTGTCGACGACCTCGGCGGTCTCGTTGATTTCGGGTTCGGCGATGCCGGTGTCGACAACGTCGGGCGGAGCGACGTCGGTGTCGACGCCCGCTGCCTCGGTGGTTTCGGGCTCGATACCGGTGGTTTCGGCGGCTTCCGGTTTGGTGGGGTCTCCTGGCGTCGGCGGCTCGTCCTTGTCGGCCACCTCATCGATCGTCGATGCCGTTGCGGCCGGCATCATCCGGTTCTGCGCAGGTGCACTGCTCTCGATGCCCAGGCAGCTCTTGACCTTGGCGACCGCCCAGTTCACCGCATTGCTGATGGCATCGGCGATACCGTGCACCACCTTGGACGTGATGTCGACGATGCCCTCGACGACGTTGATCGTCACCTCGGCGATGGTCTTGACCACCCACACCGTCGCGTCGACGATCGCTTCGACCCCCCAGACGATGGCATCGACCACATCGTTGATCACCTCGCCGGTGATCTCGACAACGCGGCTGACGACATGGCGGATGGCGTCCCAGATGGGATTGCTGGGTTCGAGGTCTTCAAGAAAGTCCCGGATGACTTGAACCGCAGGCTTTTCCGTCCAGTCGGTGTACCAGATGCCGAAGTTGTCCTGATCGCTGGTGCTGCCGGTGTTGATGTCACGGGTCGAGTAGATGAAGATCGGCCCGGTACCGTCCTCCCGCTGCCAGCTCGCCAGGAAGTCCGCAAGGAACTCGGCCTGCTTCTCCGGCGAATTGTAGAGCAGTGGGTGTGTCGGATCGAATGGCGTTGTGGGCAGGCCGTATTCGCTGGCCCACACCTTGAGATCACCGTCGCCGTATTGCTCCATCAGCTCCCTGATGGCGCGGAGCTGCAGAATCGGCGAGTCCGACTGCGTCTCACCCTCGGAGAACGGGATGTCGTAGTGATACGGGTGGAAGGAGAACGCATCGAAGTAGCCGTGCGCATCGGCGTCGTACATGCCCTGCAGGAAGTCGATCGGGTTCATGGTGAAGTCGTTACCGACGGTGCGACCGGAGCCCAGCACGCCTGCAACGACGGTGATGTCATCGTCAGGGTCGTCAGGATCGTCGAAGGCCTTGATGGCCGTGTACGCGGCCTTCACCATGTTGGTGTAGGCGACAGGGTCGACCGGATTGAGAAAGAACCTCCCGTTCGGTTCGTTCCAGACCTCGAGTGCGGAGATCTTGCCCTCGTACTTCTCTGCGACTGCGCCGGCGAACTTCCCGAATGCCTCCAGGTCGGGAGTCCCCGACAGCGGTGGGCTGCCTGCCCAAACCGGGGTTTCGTGGAGCACCCCGAGCACGCCCATGCCCCGCCGGTACGCCTCGTTGATGACGTAATCCGTGTCGCCCCAGAAGAAATTGCCGTCCTTCGTGAGCTGTGTGGAGATCCATGAAATGCCGATACGGACGTTCTGAACACCGAGCGCCTGCATCATGTCGAGTTGTTTGTCGATGAGCGCCTGGTCGCCCAGGCGCACCAGGTTCGAGTCGGCCAGGCCGATGGTGGTGGGGGTCTCCTCGATGGCGGCCACCATGTCGACGGCGTAGGAGGCCGCGCGCAGGTCGATCGGTGGGCGCTGTTCCGTGGTGGCGCAGACCGTGGCGAGCACGACGGCCGAGGAGACGGTGATGATTGTTCGCCGCTGAATACTGCGAAGCGCTGGTCTGCCCATGCCCACTCCCGACCGTGATGCCATCGGCCGGCGGAAGCTCAGCCAGTTCAGAGACTAACCCAACAGACTCTGCGAAAAGGGGCAATGACGTGGTCAAACGTCGGAAATGTCGAGCGCGGCGACCCCCGCCGGATGGCACGCCGCACCGCGCTTTGCGGACAGGGCGGGTCGCCGCCGAAGTGTGGTTCCCATGGCCATGCTTGCGCAGACAATGAGTTAGCCGGAGGCAGGAGTCAGCCGGGACAGGCGGACATCCTGCCCCGGCTGACTTGTCTTGTTATTCGCCTGAGCCGCCGGCCGAGCTGTCGCTGTCCGAACCGCTGCTGTCCGAGCTGTCGCTCTGGGAATCGCTGGACGAACCTGTGCTCTCCGAAGACGACCCGGACTGGGTGCCGCCGGCGGTGGAACCAGCGGTCTCCGAATCACTTTCGGTGGTATCCGATGCGTTGTCCGCCGACTCGGTGGTGTCCGACCCGCTCGCATCGGATTCGTCGGATTCGGTCGCGTCGGCCCCGGGACCGTCGGACTCTTCGGCGTCGGGCTCATCGGCAGCGGTCGATTCCGTCGCCTCCGACTCCGCGGTGTCCGATTCCGTTGTCTCCTGCTCCGAAGTGGGTTCGGCCTGCGTGGCTTCCACCAGCGCCGCGCGGGACGAATCCGTGCTCTCCAGCGCGGGATCCGTTGCGCTGGTGGGCTCCCCGACCTCGGGGTCGGTTTCGGTGCCCTGCGCTGCCTCGCTGTCGTTCGCCGCCGCCCTGGCTGCCGCGGTGGCTTCTGCGACCGCCTGGGCCAGATCGGCCGGCTCGGCCGGTGCCTCTTCGGGTTCGGCTGCCGTCCGGGCCGACAGCGTCGTCGTCGCCGGCGCCGCGGTGCTCGCCTGTCCCCACGCCGCCGCCCAGTTCGCGGCGGCCTCCGCCAGCGCCTTCTGCCAGTTCGCCACGGCCTCGGCCACCGGGTCTGCCGGTGCCGGGGTGGCAGGCTGCTCGGTCACCGGATCGGTCGGGACCGTCGGCACCCCGATGTCGGGTATCTCATCGATCGGCACGCCGTCGGTGATGGGGCCGTTCTCCTCGATCCAGTTCTGCACGATCGCGGCGGCCTGCTTGGGCGTGTAATCGTCGCGGAACAGACCCCAGGTGTCCTCGACGTCGGTCGATGCGCTGTTGCGGTCGATGAGCGAATAGATGAACATCGGGCCGGTGCCCTCGTGTTCGGACCAGGTGTCCATGAAATCGTCGATGAACTCGGCCTGCTGAGCCTCCGAGACGTACGAGGTCGGCAGACCGTACTCGCTCGTCCACACGTCCTTGGAACCGTCGCCGTACTGCTCCATCAGGGCCTGCATCGCCTCCAGCTGGCCCACCGCCGAGATCGCGTTGCCGGCGCCGTCCCCGAACTTCCAGTCGTAGTTGTACGGGTGATAGGACAACGCGTCGAAATACCCCGCGGCGCCGCTCTCGTACATCGTCTGGACGAACTCGACCGGGCTGATGTTGACGTCACCCCAGGTCAGTCCGGCGGTGACCACACCACCGACGACGGTGCCGGTCGGGTCGACCTCCTTGATCGCGGTATAGCCGGCCTTGAGCAGTTCGGTGTAGGCCGCCGGGTCAGGTTTCGGTGACCAGAAGACGAAACTCTGTGGCTCGTTCCAGATTTCATATGCGGAGATGCGCGCGGATTCGGGATCGCCTTCGCCGGCGCCGTAGCGGCTGGCGAGTTCGCCCATGAAGCTGCCGAAGTCCTCGGGGTTGCGCGGCGCGCCGTATGCCGAGTTCTGAACATCCGACGCCCAGGTCGGGGTGCTGGTCACCGCTCCCAGGACGGCCATACCGCGTTCCTCAGCGGCATCGATCACCTTGTCCACGTCGGCCCAGTTGTAGGCGTCCGGGGTGGGTTCGACCGCTCGCCAGGGGATGAACATGCGGAACTGGGTGACGCCCATGGACTGCATGGTGTCGAGGGCGACGCCGACCTCTTCCGGGGTCATGAAGTACAGCTCGGATTCGGCGATGCCCACGGCATTCGACGAGGTGTCGATGGCCGCAGCCAGTGACACAGCCGCCGATACCTGCCGGATCGCATCCTGTTGTGGCGACATGCTCAGCGGCGCCGCAGCACCTACGTGCACTGCTGCACCGACGAGCGTGAACGCGAACAACGGTGCTGCGACTGAGCAAATCGGTTTTGCTGATCGCTGCTTAGGCCCCCACATGGCGTCATCTCCAAACTTCCGCAAACCCCGGATTAGTTGTTGTAATGCGGCTCACACCGCGGACAACTCGAGCAATACCCGGGTGCGAAGAATCCAATCAGTTGGCGCCATTGAACTGTGAATAGAGAATGGTTTGACATGCTGACTAAATAGCAAATAACCAGTTCAAACGCGGTAATGAAATTTGTGTCACGGTAAATTATCGAAATAATTGTGCGCAGTCGGGCCGAACGGCCGCGAGCATATTTCAGGACCGTCAATTAGTGACATAAACGCATGTCTGTTAATTTGCATTTGCGCTAATTAGCGAGGTTCAGCAAATTATCCTCGTCAATAAGAATTCAAGATCGTATTTGCTGTATTTCAACATCACCGCAAAATCCCCTAGTGAGCCGTCGCAGCGAGCGCGCCTTGACGCTTCGCGACAACTGGCAATCCCTGCCAAAAGTTCGCCAGCTGGCTCAGATGGCAAGGAACCGGCGGACCGCTGCGATCCCGGTGAGCTCGATATCGCGGCGGCGGACTGTCTGCCACTGCCGCCGCGACATCGAAAACGACAGCATGGTGTCGGGCCGATCGCGGCGTGGCTCCTGGGTCGCGTCTTCCGCGGTGTAGGGCAGCGAGCGGGTCACGCCCAGCGATGCGGCGTTGTCATGCCAGGCGCGGGTGGTGGCCTGCCGGCCATCGAGGCCGGCGAACAACAGGTGCAGTGCGGCTTCCCGCATCTCCCGCCCCAGACCCTGTCGATGGAATGCCATGCCGAGCCACGATCCGGTGCTCGCCGTACGCGACGTCGGGAACCGGTTGGCGTGCAGCGTGCACATGCCCACGACCCGACCACGGCGGTCCAGGGCTGCGAAGTTGAGATCCCAATGTTCGGGGCATGTCTCAGCCCGGCACCGCCAGTAGTAGCGCACCGAGTTGCGCTGCAACTCGGGAACCGGGGCGTCGGTCCACGGTTCGGTGAAGGGCATGGTGGCGGGGTCATGGATCCCTTGTGTCGCCAGCTCGGCGAGCTGGTTCCCGAGGTCGTCGGTCGCGTAGCGCAGCGTCAACCGCGGGGTCGACACCCGCAGGTCGAACAGCGGCCAGATCGCGGCGGTCATGAATCTATGGCAACGCAGGCCCGGGCCGATCCGCAACAGATTTCCGCGCGCGGACCGCACGAGCCGACCAGCGCAAACTGTCCATCTTGCGAGGTCTGCGGCGTGCTCTTGTTTGGTCGCCCCTGATCCAGGGCATTCAAGCGCGGCAATGGTGGCCCGTTGAACAGTTGCCGGCCCGACGATTTTCTTTTCCCGAAGAGGTAGATGTGACCACCGCGTACCCCTATGAATCCGATTCCCGGCTCATCGGCACCGTTGCCGACGGCGTCTACGCGCCGCGGGAGGATTCGAAGCTGCTCATCGACGTGATGGACAAGACCGCCCTCGCGCTCGGCGCCAAGGTCGCCGACCTGTGTACCGGCAGCGGTGTGGTCGCGATCAACGCCGCTGCGCAGGGTGCCGCGCGGGTCGATGCGTTCGACATCTGCGCCAAGGCGGTGCGGTGCGCCCGGGCCAATGCCCAGGTCAACGACGCCGATATCGCGGTCCACCTGGGGTCATGGGCGAGGGCAGCGGAGTTCGCGCCCTACGACCTGATCGTGTGCAATCCCCCGTACGTGCCGCACGACCCGGACGGTGGATCACTGCCGTCCACGCTCGGCCCGGCCCGTGCATGGGATGCCGGTTCGGATGGTCGACTCGTGCTCGATCCGCTGTGCGAGGCGGTGCCCGGATTGCTCGCCGATGGTGGCAGCCTGCTGCTGGTGCAGTCGGAATTCGCCGATCCGCGTAAGACCCTGGAATCTCTCTCCGCTGCCGGTCTCGACGCCGATATCGTTGCCTGGGAATGGATTCCGTTCGGCCCGGTACTGCAGTCGCGCGCGCAGTGGCTGGAGGAAACCGGGCTTCTGCAGTCGGGCCGCCGCGAGGAGGAACTCCTGGTGATCCGGGCCGACAAGCCATGACAGACCGGGAACGGCGTGCCGTACGGGTGGTGCGCGGGGGACCGGTCATGGTGGAGGGGCCGGTCAGGATCGAACTGCCCGACGGTGCCGTCGTCGAGTCCGACCGGTTCATGGTCGCGGTGTGCGCCTGCGGGCGTAGCAAGAACTACCCGTTGTGCGACACCAGTCACCGACGCCAGATTCGAGCCAAGCGTGCCAAGGCTGAACGCGCGACGCCCCGGTCGGCCTGAGTCGGGTCAGTCGCGGGTGTCGATGACCTGCTGAGCGACTGCCACCAGCTTGGTGTTGCTCTCCTGCGACACCTGGCGCAGCATCTCGAACGCCTGCACGTCACTGACCTTGTAGCGCTCCATGATGATGCCCTTGGCCTGCCCGATGCGGTCCCGGGTGGACAGGGCTGCCTCCAGCTGCTGGCCTTCCTGGCTGGCCAGGATCGCCGCTGCAGCATGTGCGGCGAGCACGACACCGATGGTCTCGGCCTCGCCGCGCCAGACATTGGGCTGGAACCCGAACAGATTGAGGGCCCCTGCGGTGCGGTCCGAGGTGTACAGCTTGAACGACAGCCCGCTGAGCACGCCGATCTCGACGCAGGCGGGTGCGTAGCGCGGCCAGCGGTCCTCTTCGCGGAAATCGTCGGTACGCACGATGAGGTCATCGAGTGCCGCCTGCACGCAGGGCCCCTCGTCGAACTGCATCTGCAGCCGGTGCAGTTCGGTGGTGAGGCGTGCATCTTTGGGCATCGTCTCGAAGGTGCGTTCCTTGCCGATGAGCAGCACACCGGCCGTATCCACACCGGGAATGAGTTCCAGGGCTGCGGCAGCGACACCGGACAGCACCTCATCGAGGCTGCGCGGCCCGGCAAGGGAGCGCGCCAACTCGGCCATCCGTGCAGCCAAGTCCTGCTTATCCAAGAACGTCATGGGTGAAAGTCTCCCCTAAAGCGTAAATCGCCGTACCAACCTTCGATCATCAGGCGTTGAGAGCGGCCAGCGCTTCGTCGAGGGTGGGGAAGATGTCGATGATGTCGGCGATTCCGATCAGTTTGAGCGGTCGACTGGTGGCCGGGCCGTCGGCGACCAGCGCAAACGGGATCGCCGGCGTCAGGTCGGAATGTGCGGTCACCAGCACACCCATCCCTGATGATCCGAGGAAATCCACCGCGCTGAGATCGACGATCACAGCGGTCGGGGCGGACGCGGTTGTCGCCTTGATCCGCGCTTCCAGCTCTGGGGCGGAAAGTACGTCGAGGGTGCCGGAAATCGCCAGTACGACGAGCTCGCCGATGACGCGTTCCTCGACGTTGCAGCCGGGCGCCGCTTTCGGACTGCCGACGACCGATTCTGGCTCGCCCGCCATCTTCACCTCCGAATTTCTGTGCTCCCCGACCCGACAATTGACCGAATACTATCCGTGGTCGGGGTGCGCAGCGCTACCGGTGGC
>Ga0075364_10002574_pt1 | contig 10168 bp, 6 predicted proteins | sample EndMetdeltDD1764_FD_71517 | JGI IMG/M metagenome (GOLD analysis project Ga0075364, IMG submission 71517) | Populus endosphere microbial communities from Tennessee, USA - Endosphere MetaG P. deltoides DD176-4 | ecosystem: Host-associated > Plants > Roots > Endosphere | place: USA: Tennessee...
GCACCCATGCGGGCTTGAAGTCCTGCAGTTCCTGATAGCCCAGCCACGGGCGCGCAAACAGCGTGTCCCCCGATGGGGGCGCGGGCGTGACGTGGATCACGCCGGCTTCGCGATCGACGGAGTTGATCTCGTGCAGCGGGCCCGTGGCGTCCGATGAATCGTGTCCGGGCCCCTGCGTGATTTCAATCCAGCGGTTCGACTGAAAGGCGCCGTCGAGATCGCCGGCGTTGTGCACTTTCAGGCTCGAGCCCTCCGGTGACACGGCCAGCACGGTGGAGCCGTTGTTCCGCGCCCACTTGACGCTGGCGCTTCCTGTTTTCTTCACCGAGTGCACCTCGACGCGATACAGCGTGTTGTCGATGCGGTAGGCGGTGCGCCCACGCGATCGAGCCGGATCGCCTGCCGCAGGGCGGGCCCTGGTTTGGAGCTTGAGCCGCGCGGCGGGTTTCTCGCGATCGTTCTTGAACGCCGTCCACGCCGGCTCCTCGTCGTCACCCGGCTTGCGCGTGCCTTCAGCCGCCACGCACCCGATGTCCCAACGAATCCTGGTGCGTCCGGCGGTGTCGATTCCCCGCAGCGCCGGCTCCACCATCGCCGGATCCTCCGCGCCGGACTCGTACTCCTCCCACGCATGGATGTAGACGAGGTACGGCTGGCCGGGCTCGTGCTTCATGGCCGGCGGATCCCACGTGCCCTCGCTCTCGCACATCAATCCATGCACGTAGTACCGCCCGGCTCCGACGGAGAATTTGTGGGTCTCGCCCGGGACGGGGTCTCCCACCTTGAATCCGTCGCCAATGGCGGCGTACTCGCCGAACACGTCGGCGGCCAGCGTCTCGAGCCTGTGCAGCAGCACCGAGACCTGCTCGTTCCAGTCGGCGTCGAGCCACGGCCGCCCCTGCTGCGCAATGACGCGGCGGATGTCACGGGCCGCTTGAAACGTGTCGCGCGAAATGTCGGCCTTCATGGATGCACACTCTCAATCAACGAAAATGACCGCCGCGTCGAACCCGACCGGCACGTACTCGGCCAGCCGCGCTCTCAGCACCGCCTCGCGCTGCGGCTCGAACAGGTCGTGGTACACGCCCATCTCCGACTCGTCGTCTGCTCCACGCCTGATTTCGACCGGGCAGTCGCGCGCGAGCTGACAGTAGCGGCTGCCGTACCGCCGGCTCGCGAACACCGGACGCACGTGCGCCGCGGCCGCCGCGAGCGCCCCTGGCGCCGGATCCTGGGCGCGGCGATGCTCGATCGCGAGATCGGGCTGGCAGTTGAAGCGCGCCGGCGTCTTCGAGCCGGGAGGCACGTAGCAGAACCGCACGCACCCGTCCTGCCGCCGCGCCACGAGCAGCTCGTCGCCGAAAATCGCGTTCTCCGCCGTCGTCAACGCGTGCACCCGGACGCGCCCGAGGATCGTGCTGCGGCGGACCGTCAACGCGACGTGCGCGAACAGCGCATCCGGGTCGGCAATCGCGTCGCGACCCTCGCCGAGCGCGTCGACGATGCTGTCCTCGATCGACAGCGTGAGCGGCTCGCTCCGTTGTCTCGGCGGCTCGATGCTGATCGCGCCGACGATGCTTCGCACGACGGAGACATGGGGAGCCGACTGGCTGAAGCGCAGGCTCGGTTCGGTCAGGTGAGGCGATGCGGAATCCACCTTGAAATCCCAGCCGGGCACGAGCAGGCAATCGCGGATCGTGATCCGCCGCACCGCCCCTCGCACGTCGACGCCGCCTCCCGCGATCAGCAGCCCGTCGAGCACCAGGTGTCCGCCGCGTGTCTGAGAGCCCTGGTGCTCGCGCGTGTGGGAATGAGCGGATTCCGCGCCCGGACCCTGAACGACGATGGCGTCGCGCGCCGCCCCTTCGTAATCGACGACGCGAACCACTGGACGGGCGCCAGGCCTCGCGCGAAGCTCGAGCGTCCGGCCTTCCGCGAGGTCGACGTGCAGCCCGGACTCGCTGTAGACGTGGCTGTCCGCGATCTCGACGATCGCGTGCGCGTGTGGACTTGCCTGCCACTCGCGGACGGCGGCTTGAAGGCGATTGTGGGTCTCGCCCGTTCCGGAGATCTCCTTGAAGAACGTGCCGGACCGCACATGGCTGACCGTGCGCGAGTACTCGCCGCCGCCGATGTCCGCGGGGAATCCGTAGTGGTAGCTGACGCGAAGCGATTTTGGAACGGTGCCGGGAGCAAACGCGATGCGACCGAGCTCCGGGTCGAGCGCGACGCGGTTTCCCTTGGGGCGAAATACCCAGCCATCCAGGCTCGCTGGAAGAATGCGGGCGGCGGGAATGGCATGGCCGTCTGCGTAGAGCACGACGCTCCTGCCCTCGCCGTAGTAGTCGTCCGACGCACGACGATCGCCGTTCGGATCGATCGTGTCGAGCGCGAGCCTCGTCAATGGCAGCGGCAGATTGTGCGGATCCGCGATGTGCGCCGGATCGCGCTCGGCGCAGGGCCTGACGAACAGCTGCGTGTCGTTGCCGAGCGCGGAGAACGTGAAGGTGCCGACGGGATCCACCGAATGCGGACTGCATCCGGTCACGGGATAGGATCTCGAGCGCGTGACGAACACGCCGACGTTGGACGGATTGAAGTACCCGGGCGTCGCCGGGGAGGCGGGATGGCGCACGTCGATCGCGCGGGCGACGCGGTCGAAGGGCGTGTTGAGGAGCTCGAGCGCCGCCGTGTCGCGCACGTCGACCGATCGTCCCCGCCCGGGCCGGACGTGATCCATGTGCTGGAAGACGCCGACGAGCGTCCCGAATTCAACGGCGCGTGCCGGCCAGCCGGCGACGTCGCGCGCGAGCTGCTCGAGCACCGCGAGCGATCCCTTGCGTCGCCGATACCGGATCGTGTGCGCCACTTCACGGCGCGGGACCAGGAACCGGTTCTTCAACGCGGCTTCGCGATCTCGTCCATCCGCGGGACGGCCCGCCTCCGGCACCGCGTCGTAGCCGATGAGATCGGCGAGATAGGGGACGACCCACTCGTCGCACGTCTCGATGAACCAGTTGGCGTAGAGACGGTCGATGTCGGCTTCGACCAGATTCACCTGTTCCGAGACGATCCGCAGGAGGCTTTGCAGCGGACCAGGCGACGCGCCGTCCGCCGCCTGCCCGCGATCGAGCTGGCGATACGAGGCCGGAAGCAGCGTGAACAGGCGATCGGGTGTGGCCATCACGTTATGTCCTTGAAGCCGAGCGCAGCCGGCAGGGCGGGTGACGCGTAGACGAGCGCGCCGGCCGATCGCACTGCGGGGAGCCGGTCGAGCGGAAGCGTCGGGAGACCCAGCGCCGTGATGGCGTCGGTCAGCTTCTGTTCGGTCGCCACGTCCTTCGCGGAAATCGTCGTGAACAGATCGACGTCGACCGAGTGGACGCCCTCGACGGCGTGCATCACCGCCACGACGTGTGCGAGCGGAAGATCGTCGCCGAGCCGCCGCCGCTCGAAGCTGAATGCGTCGAGGAGCGCGCGCCGGAGCATCGGCTGCACCGCATCGAACGAGTAGTCCGGCAGGAGGCGGACGCCCGCGTGCAGGACGAGGAGATGGCGTTCGAAGTCGACGACTTCGACGGCGCGGGACGGATCGCCGAGGCCGCGCAGGGCGGCGACGAGGCTCCGGTGCAGTTCCGATCCCGCGATCGGCAGGCCTCCGGCGGCCGCGACGGTCACGACAATCTTCGGCCGCGCGCCGGCCCACGCGGCCACGGCGTTTGCCTTGGCGATGCCGGCGAAGAGCTGCGCGAAGTCGCGATAGTCGCTGACCGACACGAGGCGGTCGAGCGCCTTCACGCTGAGAGGCGCGATGTCGCGCGCGTGGTCGGGCGTATCCGGATCGCCGCCCCCTTCCGCCGGCAGCGGGTTGGTCACCTCTTTCGCGCCGGGCGGACGATCCAGCAGCTGGTTGACGTTCCCGGCTCGCGTGTTTCCAGCCGCGCCGATGCCCACGCGATACTGCGCCTTGACGTTCTCGACGCCGGTGGGCGCGCGGGCGCCTCTCGTGCCATCGCCGAAGACGACGCGGGCGCCGCCCTTGCCATCGCGCTCCGCGACGAACGCGCGGTCGTCTGGCCTGGCGTCGATCAGGCTGTCCACCTCGTGCCACTGGATCTCGTTGACGCGCAGCTCCAGCGTGCTGGCCGCTCCGGACGGCGTCGCCGCCGGCACGAAGGTGATCGGACCCTGCCGCAGGGCAAACGTCTGGTACGGCTTCGACGCATCGCCGCTGCCCATGACTTCCTTCCGAATCTCTCCATGCGTCGCACGAACGACGTTGCCGTGGATGATCACCGTGTCCCGCTTGTACGCGTGCGTCAGCGCCGGCGTCACGGTCAGGTGCGAGTGGGACGTGTCCTGCTGACCGTGGATCGCGAGCGGATCGACCGCGGCCACGCGGACGAGCTCGGCGGTCCGTACACCGCTCGGCCGGATGTCCAGGGGCTGACCTGTTTCGTCTTCTGCGTTGTTCTTGCTGAGCTCCTTCGCGTTCTGAAGCAGATCGGCGCGTTCTCCCTCGACGATGATCCAGCGTCCCGGGGTGAGCCCGTCGTGGAGACGATCGAGCTCGATCGTCGCGCCCATCACCGGTTCCGTGATCGGCAAGTCGGCGAGCTCGAGCCGTTCGCTCTGCGCAAACACGACCGTGTCGCGGATCGTGTGAAACTTGCGCGCGGCGGCGTCTCCCTTCATTTCCGGTTCGAGCCATCCCTTGGTGAAACCGAGCGGCTTCAGCTTCGTTCCCTCCGTCGTGATGGCGGACTGCTTTTCCGGCCTGAGAGCGATGCGCGTGACCTTGCCCGTCACGCCGTAGTCGGAGCGGGACGCCACATCCACCTGTGCGGCGCGGTGGACGAGAAGCCCGCGGGAATGCGGTTTGTCGTCATCGGCCGGGCGAATGATGGCGACCCAGCTTTGCGGAAGGATGGTCTCGTGCGCGGTCTCCAGCGTGATGCTGTTGCTCTCTTCGAGGCCGGCAGCCTTCGCGGGATCCGGCGACACCTCAACGGCGTTCATCTCCCATTCTTCGTAGTCGAGCACGCCGCGCACCGGCGTGGTCCTCCCGACGTTGAGGGCGTTCTCGGATCGCGTCGGAACCCCGAACATCGCCCGCTTCGGCGCGTTGTTGCCAAACGGCGCGGAGTGCACGCGGAACGCGTACACGTCCGTCGCCGCGGAGCCCGGCGCCTCCGCGCGCGCCACCGCGGTCAGGTCATCGAGTGACACCCGCGGATCGAGCGCCGCCAGCACGTCGCCGAGACCCGACGGGCTCAAGAGCGACGCCGGTTCACTCACTTTGATCGCGGGCGCAATCGAAGGGGAGGAGGGTTTATTCCCGTCGACGGGCGGCGCGATCGCGAGCGCGGCCGGCGCATCGAGGTCTGGGGCCGTCGCGCCGGAAAGGCTGGCTGCGGGCGGGTCGCCGCGCAGGCTCGCGGCCACGCTGAGGGAGGCCTTCGAGAACGCCGCCACGTTTGGCGCGAACGGCCGGTCGGGCGGCTGCAGCGTGACTTTGGTGAGGCCGCGGTCGAAGTACGCCTCCACGGCGTCGATGCGCACGAACCGCGAGGGCTTCTCTGTCTGCTTGCCCGCATCGACGCCTCTCGCGACGAACAGCAGCGGGTCGTTCACCTTGAGCCCGAGGTTGGCCCCCTTGAAGTAGAGCACTTCCGTCTTGTCGCCGATGTTCTGCGGCATCGTCAGCCGCGGAGCGAGAGTGTTCCACTCGGCACGGGCGACCAGGTCGGCGGACGTTTCGTACGTCTGCGGCAGCTCGCCCACGGCCCCGGGCACGCTCTGGACGCGAGTGCCTTTCCTGATCGTGAGACGCGCGGCCTTTTCGAGCACGTACGCGAGAGGCACGCCGGCCGCGACGCCCGGACGGGGACTGTATCCGAGCAGCCTCGCCAGCTCGAACACGGAGCGCCTCTCCGTCGCCGTGCGCAGGAACCCCTCGTTCGCGATGCGCTCCTGATAGAAGGTGAGGACGTCGGCGACGATCGCCCACGCGTCGAGGAGCGCGATCGCGGGGTCCGATCGATCGCGCGTCGTGAGCGCGGCCAGCTCGGGGTACGCGGCGCTCGAGAGACGGCCCTTCATGTCCGCCAGGAACGAGCCGAACGTGCCAATCCTGTATTCCAGCTGGGAGAGACCCGGGCGGTTCGCGATGTCGGCGCTCATCGCCCACCCTCCAGATCGATGCGGACGCTGCCGCGTTCGGGAGAATCGGGATCGTTGTCGAGCCGCGCGATCTCGAACGACGAGAGCTCGAGCACCCCCTTGACGAGCACGGCCTCCGAACGGGCGTCGACAGGATCTCCGCGCCTGGTGGGCGCCGGCGGCCGATCCTCGAATCGCGTCAGCGTACGGATGGCGGCGCTGTCGACGCCCTCGACGCGCTGCGCGGCCGCAACAATCCGGCTCGGGTACACGTTCTCGCCGAAGCTCATTCGATCGGGATGAAAGAAGCCGAGCGCGCCGCCGGGAAGACGCCGATTGCTGAACGTGTCGAGGAGCGCGGCCAGCACATGGCCCCGGAGATAACCGTCCTGCACGCGCACGTCGATCGCCAGTGCGAGCGGCACGTACGCGGCGGCCACCACTTCGAGATCGTGTCCGATTCGCCGATACCGGAAGAGGAATCGCTTCAGCTCCGAGAGGAGCCGCGGTTCCGCATCGATGCGTCCGAGCGGGTCGATGGCGACGACGACCGACTGGCGCGATCCATTCCACGCGATGCGGCCGGACGCGCGCTGCACTCGAGGGTCACGCTCCGCGAGACGCGCATAGTCATCCGCCGTCACCGCACGCTCGAGCGTGGCCCGGAATGCGTGCGGTGCGGTGAGCCGCACGTCCGCGACCGGCTCCGGATCGAGTCCGCCCGCGGCCGCCAGAGGGTTCCTGACGTCGAGCCCGTGTCCCGTCACGAAGCCGCCGCGGGAGACGATGTGGCGGATCGCGTCGGCCCCGACGTTGCCGGCCCGGCCGCTGCCGATCCGGTATTGCGCCCGGAAGCTGCCCCCCGCCTCCAGCGCCTCGCCGAAGCGCACGTGCGCGACACGCTCGTCGTCCACCTCCACCGCGAAATGGCGATCGAGCGGATCGCTGTCGAGGAGGTCGGTGCGTGGCTCCCAGCGGACGGCCGGCAGGCCCGGTCGTACCTCGTCGAACGTCACCTGCGCCACCGACGCTCGTGGATCCTGGACCACGACGCCGGTCGCCGCGCCCGACGTCGTCGTGTATGGAGCGCTGAACGTGAGGTTGGCCCGTCGAAGCGCCGGCTGGAAGACGGCGGCGGTCTCCTGGCCGAACACGGGCCGCGCCTCTCCGTCGCAGACCGCCTCCGGTACGAGCGACGGCACTTCGCCGAGCGCCGCATTGGCCTCGAAGCCGCCGATCATGCCCGCCCAGGGCGCGGCCGCTTCCGCGACCGACCGTCCGTGATCGACGAGGATCACGTTTCCAAGCGCGACGACGATATCGACGGCATCCGGCCGATCGGGATCGGGGCCGAGGTGGCGGCACGCCGGCGCCGGCCCCAGCGCGGCAAGGCACAGATCGAATGGCAGCGCGTCCGCCTCGGACCACGTGATGTTCACGACGGGACGGCCGCCGTGGTCGGCGTCGTACAACGGATCGACGAGCGGCTCGACGGCTGTCACACGCACGGCATGCCGGTGACCGGGATCCGCGTCGGCCAGGGCGCCGGTGGCGGGACTCCGGCGCTCCTCGAAGATCACGATGTCGCCTGCCGCGATCCGCAGTCGTCTGCGGCGGGGCTCGTGATCGGAGCTTGCCTGCTTTGCCTCTGCCTTCTTGGCTTCCCCGCGAGCGTAGTCGCCGCGCTTCGCGTCGTCACCAACCGGGACCGGATCGTCGGCCCATGCATCGAAGAGCGTCGCGGACGTGGCGCCTTCACGGAGCCAGCAGGTGCGGCTGCCCCACGTGTAGAAGCGCATCTCGCTTCGGGCAGCCACGATCTCGAATGGTTGCGCGGAGCGCTCCGGCTGCGGGTGTGCCGGGTGGCATCCGAGCCCGCGGGGACAGCGCATCGCCCCGGCGGTCGCCATCAACGGCTCGAACACCTCGTACTCCGCCACGGGCACTCGTTCGAGGTCCGCGATCGTAATCGCGGCGGTGCGGCCCGATCCTGTCGCGCGGCAGCTCGTGATGAAGAACGTGTCCGCCAGATCGATCGTCCGGTCGGTCGACGACGCCAGGTGAAGCAGCGCCCGCGCGTTGCATCCCTCGTGCATCGCGTAGTCGACGAGCCTGGCGTGGCGGCGAACCGAGATCCGACGCCGCGCGGTCCGCAGGTAGGCTTCCGTCGCGACGGCGTCCTGGTAGTAGCTCAAATGATCGCCCGCGTACGCGAGCAGCTCGACGATCGCGATGCCGAGGTCCGGCACGTGCCGCTCGCTCCACGACGGCATCGTCGTCGCCAGCCGGTCCAGCATGAGCTGACGGAAGCTCGCGTAGTCTTTCGCGAGGTAGTCGATGTCGGGCGTGGCGTAGGGCGGCGGCTCGGCGAGGTCGCGGGCAGCGCAGTCGAGCGCCGACGGACGGTCGGCCGAGAAGATGACGGACGCCGACGCGTAGAGAGGGTCGATGCCGGCGATCCCGCTGACGGCGATGGTGTAATGCCCCAGATCGGCCTGACGGCTCAACGTGAGTTCGACAGCCTTCTCGGGGGACTCGCGCGACGAGTCACCCGAGCCGATCCCGCGCACGCGAATCTCGCCGCTGCCCCTGCCGCCTGTGAGGCGAAAGTGCGCGGGCGTCAGACCCTGGGGAACGGCGTTGAAGAAATGGACGGTCAGCGTCGACCGATCGTCGCCGGCGTCGACGTAGTCGATGCCGTTGACCGTCTCCCGGACCCGTTCCCGGCGGTGCTCGTCACGACACAGATCTTCGAAGTTCATGGCGGCTACACCGTCCGGGTGAATTCGGTCGTCACGAGCTCGCCGGTCTGCCTGACGATGTACGTGACGCCGACGCGGAGTGTCGAGTCCTCGCTGCGGACGTCTACTTCCCTGACCTCGATCACGTCGCCGAGGTATTGCTGAAGCAGCGCCTGGGTCGTGAACTGCAGCGTTGCGGCGAGCTCCGCGCTGTTCGGCGCGAAGAGCAGCTGCAGGAGTCCGCTGCCGAAATCCGGCCGGTTGACGCGCTCGCCGGGATTGGTGAAGAGCAGCTGCTCGAGCAGCTGGCGCACGTGCGGATCCCCGTCCGACTCGGCGGTCCGGCCACGGCGATCGAACTGCAGCGGGTAAGCGATGTTCACCGGCTCCTCATTGCGCAACCACGCGCGTCTGGCACACGAGCGGCACCAGCGGGGTCGCCGACAGCACGCACAGCGCAACGCTGTCGATCAACAGGAGCGGCAGGCCCATCGACGTCACGCGCAGCGAGCCCGTGACCCACATGGCCGTGACGCAGGGTCCGTTCGCCAGGGGCGGCGGAGGAAGCCCGCAGCCGGCCACGATCCACGGCGCCGGCATCGGCACGACTGGCTGGCTCGACACGGAGACCCTGGCGCTCGGCACGGTCGGCTGCGCCTGGCCGCCGTGCGCACAGATCACCTGACTGCCGACGTGGAGAAGAAAGCCCGGCATCGGTCTCACCTCGAGTCAAATCACGACCAGCGCCGTCTGGTTGACGGCCACGATCGGTCCGGTCATCGAGATCGTCGCGCCCTGCCCGCTGGAGAGGATGATCCCGATTTCGCTGATGCTGATGAATGCGCCGCTCCGGCATTTCAGCAGCAGGCCGCCGGCCGGTCCGGGCAGATCGCTGATGCTGATGCTGTTCTGTCCGGCTGACTGGAACACCAGGCTCGGACTGCCCGGCACGCCGGCAAGCGCCAGCGCAGGCACTTCAGCCACCGATCCCCAGAAGCCGCCAACCCAGATCGGCAGATTGATGTCGCCGTTCTCGAACTCCACCCAGACGCCAGAGCCGATCTGGGGCACCATGAACGTGCCCATCTGCTTGCCCGCGATCGGCACGCACGGCAGCGCCCAGGACGACGGCAGGAGACCGGTCACACCGGGCACCTGCACGTTGACACGACCCATCTGAAGCGGGTCGATGTTGTTGATCACCGTACCGCGGTGCTTTCCGTAGTGCCTCTTCATGCCACGACCCTCGGCACGGTGGAGATGAG
>Ga0075364_10002576_pt1 | contig 10165 bp, 8 predicted proteins | sample EndMetdeltDD1764_FD_71517 | JGI IMG/M metagenome (GOLD analysis project Ga0075364, IMG submission 71517) | Populus endosphere microbial communities from Tennessee, USA - Endosphere MetaG P. deltoides DD176-4 | ecosystem: Host-associated > Plants > Roots > Endosphere | place: USA: Tennessee...
ATGGGCGACATGTCGATCGTCGGCCCGCGACCCGAGCGACCGATCTTCGTGGACAAGTTCAAGGAAGAGATTCCGGCTTATATGAAGAAACACCTGGTCAAGGCCGGTATTACAGGCTGGGCACAGGTGAACGGTTGGCGAGGCTCTACAGATCTGCAGCGACGCATCGAATGCGACATTTACTACATTGAGAACTGGTCACTCGTTTTTGACCTACGAATTATATTCCTGACCCTTCTTAAGGGATTTATCCACAAGAACGCATACTGAAACTAAGTTCTGGACAGCAGTCAAAAAGTGAATATCGTTCACCTAATAGAATCTTCTGCGACAGGCACGCTCTCTATGGCGAGCCTTCTTGCGAACTCACAAGCAGCCAAGGGGCATCACGTTCGCTTGGTTTACTCTAAACGACCTGAGTCGCCGAAGAACCTGCAAGAACTTTTTCACAGCGACATAGTTTTGGAAAATATCCAAATGAGGACCATGCGCGAGAGAATCGTAGCGGCCTTTAGGATAAGAAAATTATTCTCAAGTGCAGACGCTATTTTTCTGCACTCATCTATTGCCGGATTCATCGGACGACTGAGTGCAATAGGACTTAGAAAGATAAAAATATTCTATATTCCTCATTGCATTTCCTTCATGCGCAAGGACGTCCGAGCACTGAAACGAGCGGCATTCATTGCCTTGGAATGGACAGCTGCATTCAAGAGCGCGGCCTACATCGCATGCTCCCGAAGTGAAAAAAAAGCAATAGAAAGAATAATTCCTTTTCGACCATGTTTACTGATTGAAAATGCGGTCGAAACAATCGATACCAGCAAGAAAGATATTAGCGAAACACCTGAGACACTAAGCATTGTTACGGTGGGACAGATCAGAATTCAGAAGAACCCGAAACTTTTTGCAGAAATAGCGAATTTACTTCGATTAGCCAGTCCGCAGCTCAGGTTCAAATGGATAGGTGATGGAGATATCGAGCTTAAAAAAGCGCTACTCAGTGCGGGTGTTGAAGTTCTAGGCTGGATGCCCAAGAACGAGGTGATAGGCCAACTTTCAAGGTCTCATATTTATCTCTCAACCTCGCTTTGGGAAGGAATGCCGGTGTCAGTGATAGAAGCTGCCTCATGCCACCTTCCTGTAGTCGCGCATCGCTGCGCGGGAAACAACGATGTGATCGATCATGGCATTAGCGGGCTTCTTTTTGAAAGCCCACAAGAAGCCGTCTCGCAGATTAATTCGATTGTCAACGATCGTGATCTAGGTATCTCACTAGCATCGACCGGACACCGGAACGCACAGAGCAGATTTACTGCCGAGCGATACATTCGCGAATTCAGCCTACTCTTAGAATCATAATTATGATTATGATGGAGACAAACCGATTTAATCTCATTCACTTGGAGAGATATTTAAACCCTAGAGGGATGACGTAATGATCACGGGAGCAAGCGGGAGCGCTCGCGTCAAAGTCATTCACAACGAGCCCAGTAAGCACCTGCAGGATCTCGGAGTACAGTTAAATCCAAAACGCTTTGAAGTCGTTTCGCCACCTCTAACTGAAAGTCGTGCAAGAAGAGAACATAAAAGCGCGGCGGCGATCTTAAGCACGATATACCATTCGTCAATCTCAATCGATCTTGCGAGAATTTCTCGCGATACACACGCTCTTCATATTTTCTTCTCTGACGGAATTGAAGAGTGGCACAACATGACAAAGAATAGCTTCCTCACGAGGCTCGGGCTTAAACAGCATTTTCCTGCCTACTCCGACGTCTACTTTACATGCACCATCGGCGCCAAGAGAATGCTTGAGGGAATGGGTAAGATGGTTTTCATGTATGTGCCAAAGAAAGCAGCTGCTCGCTCATCGCTGGCAGAGACGAAGGTTCCGGACTACAACTTTCTTATATCCACAGCCAATACTCCTTTTTTTAATGAATCAGAATTACTGCATCTCCTTGAGCTAATCAGGATTGTGGTCAAGGAGGCTGATTCTCTGGGCTTGTCTTACGCATTCCGAGTATTCGACTCCAGGATCATCGCGGAACTAGGCATCGACCCAAATCGCAATATGCTCGACTGTGACATCTCAAACGCTCTACATCGCGCCGATGCGTTGATCACCACGCCGTCAAGTGTTTCGATTACTGCAATTCAGCTCAACAAACCTGTAGGAACGCTTGATTATCGAGATGGTCCTCTACTCTTTCAAACGGGTTGGCGTCTGCACAAATCGGTATCTATACGACAAGTGCTTATAGACATGTTGGCAGAAGACGAGGAGCGAATGACCTTCCAGCAAACTCAGATCAGAAGTTCGATGACGCACCAAGAGGCGAGCGAGTTGGCTGAGAGGCTCATTCTTCAAAACGAAGTTGCTACCGAGAAGCTGTTCAAAGGCCGGCGAGGTAAATATGCCGGCACAGAGCATTGGTTGAGATTGGTGGTTAATATAATTCGCCAACGCTCGGTCGCTTTCAAGAAGATAGTAGACCTTATAAAGCGCCGGTAGATATTGCTCAATATGAAAAGAAAGTATTTTCTTGTAATTGCCGCGCTAACAATATCTATGGCGCTTGACAGCACGTTAAGAGCAGTAGCTAACGTGTTTTTCTTTGGCTCCATTGGCCTTCTTGGCCTGATGCCGCTATCGAAAGCGATTAAAACCGGAAGGATTATCACTTCCCCTCGCTCCGGTGCGATCGTCGTGATGATGATTTTAATCATCGCGAAGGACGTAATACTTATATCAACCGGATCTTCTTTTACAGCGTTAGATCTAACAACTCAACTTGCATGTCTCCTTCTTTCTGTAGTCTTGTTCACTTCTGTCTGTAGCCACAATTGGCAGTACTTGTTCAAAGGCTGGTCTATAACGATTTACTCTGCGGGCCTGGTTTTGGGTCTTTTTAGTTATTATGGAATCGATCTTCCGATTCATGAAAACTTTCCCGCTGCGTTAATGGCCCCGCTAGCTATTTTCCATATCTATAAATTTTGTAAGCGAGCCTGGCTTGGTAATTTAGCAATTATCATTGCTATGACCATGTGTATACTTACTGAGTCGAGAGCTGCCCTAGCTTGCATATTGATAGCGCTCATCTTCAAACTATTCTGGAAAATTCTTGGCCGCGGCGGCGGAAAATATATCTTTATCTCACTCTTTGGCCTAGGTCTTCTTGCACAGACGTTTGTTGCAATCTGGAATGATCCATTTAGCAATGCGGCCTTAACGAACAGACCTGTTCTTTGGAATTTCTACTTAGAAAAGTCGCTGGAAAGGCCCATTTTCGGGCACGGGCCAACCTCTTCGTCTGGATCAGCCGAAGCAGCCGCACGCTTGTCCAGCTACTTAGATAGAGGCGTAGCTGAAAGCTACGGCCCACAGTCGATGTATCTAAGATATTTTTATGAATCGGGATTGCTCGGGCTAGCTTTACTTGCCATCCTGCTGGTTGTCTTACCTTGGGGTGGGTTTGGAAGCTTCATCTCAGCGGTTTATCTACTTGTTTCCTTCAGCGAAAGTAGCCTAATAGGACTGCCGTCTGTCTTCGGAATGCCTCTAATCTTTGGACTTTCGGTTGCCTTTGCTGAGAAGAGAAGGCCCTCCGAAATTGCTGGCTCGTCACCGTGATTAAAACCTTGGTCCATCGAGTAATCTCAATAGTCCCGGCACCTGTTCGTGCCCTTTCGATTAGCGGCATTGGCGCTGCCCTGGGGCTTGTTAGCGAGATGATTATCTCTAACAGCCTGACAGCTCCGGACTATGCACTTTTTAGATACTCTTATTCTTTAGTTATTATTGCTTCAAGCTTCGCTCTTTTTGGCGCATCGCAGGCGATCACCCGTGCAGTAGCCACCCAAGAGGTAACAGAACTAGCAGGCGACGATGCAGCGTCCGCTTTCTTACTTTCTTTCACCTGCACGCTCCTAACGATCTCTTCGATAGCGATACTCGCAGTAATGGGGATCTTGGAAATCAGCGGGCCAGTGCTACTAGGCATTGTTTCCCTATGGATTATTCTGCGAGTTACATTTCAAATGTATAGGAGTGTTGCGATCGGCAGGGGAAAATACTTGTCGGCGCAGCTGAGCGATAGAATCGCCCTTAACGCCATTCCAATACTTGTTCTAGCTCCAGCACTTTGGACGAGCACGCCCCTCACCCCTATCGTAGCGCTTTGCGCATTCTTGCTTTCATCCGCTCTGTCACTGTTGATTGCAAAGCTATCGGTTGGTGAATATGGCGTTTTTAGAAGGATGCGCCTTCTGAATTTGAGATCCATCAAATTGCGGTTTAAGTCAAGTGCACAACTAGCGGTTGGCGATGGCGCTGATGCATTTATCAGAATGGGGGTTGTGATCGTCGCTGCTGTTAATCTCGACCTAACCGAAGTAGCGGTTCTAGCTCTAGCGATTCGGCTAACCGAGGCGCTCGGATTAATCAGTTCGGCTGCGAGCGCGGTTTACTCGCGCGCTATAGCAATTGAGATCAGCTCACATGACAACGCCGGAGTGCGACCGAATAGTATGATGCGGCACTCGTTGTTCTGCTGTCTCTTTGTTTCCATCTGCTGGATCATTTGCCTGCTCTACGGCGACGAGATCACAACTGCTTTCGGAGTTAATTATGATTTGGACGTCAATCCTTTAGTCATCACGACTATGGCTCTTCTTATTAAAAGCGCTCTCGGACCTTGGAATCTCGCGCTTTTCTTTCTCGGCAGAGGCGCGACCTACTGCTTGATAAGTATTATATTCTCAGCTGTTCTCGTTACATCTACTCTAGTTCTATCTGATGCATTTGGACTTGCCGGAGCGTTGGCTTCTTACTCCACGTCTCTAGTTCTGCAATCAGCTGCTGGCGCATTTTACGTACGGAGAGTATCGGGTGCACGTCCCGGCCTACTCATCTAAGTGCTCGCCTCACAAGACGGACAATTTCTGTGAACTTTGATATCAGTAAAGACATTAAGATTGGAAACTCTCTTCCATTTGTTCTCTTTGGTGGAATAAATGTTATCGAATCATTAGACCTGACGCTTAATATTGCTTCTCACTTCGTGGAGGTGTCTCGAAGCCTAGATATCCCTCTAGTCTTCAAGGCCAGTTTCGACAAGGCCAACAGGTCGTCGTCCCGCTCCTTCCGGGGGCCTGGCTTGCAGGAGGGCCTCGCGATCTTAGAGAAAGTTAAGCTTGAGCTTGGCGTACCTGTATTGACGGACATTCATGAGGAGGCTCAGGCCAAGCCGATAGCGGAGGTTGCAGATGTGATTCAGATTCCAGCATTCCTCGCTCGGCAGACGGACTTGGTTGTGGCCTCAGCAAAGACAGGGCGGATAATTAATGTGAAGAAGCCCCAGTTCATGAGTCCTTCGCAGGTTCAACATGTCACTAACAAGATTGTTGAGACCGGAAACTCTAGGGTGATACTTTGTGAAAGGGGAACCCAGTTTGGTTACGACAATCTTGTTGTCGACATGCTTGGGTTTAGAGAGATGGCTGAATCGAGCGGCGGATTCCCAGTAATATTTGATGTCACTCATAGCTTGCAACGCAGGGATTTTGGTAGTGAAGCTTCAGGCGGTCGCAGAAAGCAGGTTGTCGAACTTGCTCGTGCGGGTATAGCTTCCGGGCTGGCAGGCCTTTTTTTAGAGGCGCACCCCGATCCTGATCATGCGCGCTGTGATGGGCCCAGCGCCTTGCCTTTAATTGCGCTCGAGCCATTTCTCACGCAAGTTAAGGCAATTGACGATCTTGTTAAGAGCTTTGTTCCACTCGATATTAATTGACTTTGCGACGCAGATATCATCGCCCAGTCCAACCTGTTCCGCTTTACATAAAAGATCCTCTAGCTGACAGTTCGATATAGCCTCGCTGTTTCGCGCATGCGATCGATCACATGTTCAAGAATCCGTGAACCAGTCATTGGGGCCACGCAATGTGTAATGAGCTAGCGAACCGAAATACCTCGGAAGCGGGCTTTGCGATGTCGCACGTCTAGAACAATTTTCAAGGATTGAGCAATTTCATGATAGCTACGTTCGATTTGCATGCTGGTCACTTGGATGTAGCGCGCCGCGTCTTCGAGATTGAAGCGCGAGCGATATCCGGCTTGTGCGATAGTCTAGATGCTGATTTTTCTGTCGCAGTCCAGAGTATTCTTGACACTACGGGTCGGACGATTGTTTGCGGTATGGGGAAGTCGGGTATTGTCGGCAAGAAGATTGCTGCGACGCTGGCCAGTACTGGCACGCCAAGTTTCTTTATGCATCCTGGCGAGGCCTATCATGGTGACCTTGGCATGGTTACGCCAGAGGACATTTTTATTGCAATCTCCAATTCTGGAGAAACCGATGAGATTTTGAAGCTTCTTCCGTTCCTGAAAGACAACGGCAATGTCCTTGTGGGAATCACCGGCAACAGAAATTCTACTTTGGCTCGCGCAGCTCATTGCCACCTGAGCATTAGTGTCCCGCTCGAAGCGTGTCCTCTGCAGCTAGCGCCGACATCGTCTACAACGGCAACTCTAGCTATGGGAGACGCATTGGCAGTCACATTGATGGAATGCCGAGGATTCCAACCAGAGAATTTTGCACGATTTCACCCCGGCGGCTCGCTCGGACGGAGGTTGCTAAGCCGAGTTGAGAATGAGATGGCTGATGTTGAACTTCCGCTAGTTGATCCGGCTTCTTCAATTATGGAGGTGATCACTGCCATCACGCGGTCCAGCTTGGGACTTGCCATAGTCCCAACTGCTAACGATTTCGGCATCATTACAGATGGGGATGTACGTCGCGCTCTTGCACGTTATGGCCAGGATGTCTTCTCGCAGAAAGCTTGCGACCTTATGTCCATCAATCCCAAGCGAACCAGAGTTGGGACCCGAGTCGAAGACGCGCTTCAACTTATGGAGCGCGCTAAAATATCGTCTTTACTGATTTTCGACGGAGATACTTTAGCTGGTGTCTTTAAGAAGTAGTTACTATTGTAAAGTTGCTTTATCTAATAGTTCCCGTGCTGGTATCCGCATGAGGATTAGCGCCTTCTGGATTAAGTGTCCACGGCTGCTACTCACTTCTGCTGTGGTCCTTATTATTTCGACGGAACCTAAGCTTTTTTTTGGATTTACTTAATGACAAGCAATTGGCAAAGACACCGCCAAAGGGCAGCTAATGGCGGAATCTGCGTTTACGACTAGCGCGCAGATGCAGATTATTAGTAACGTTTGAGTTTTTGGATCTTTCTAAAGAGATGGGCATTCGCATTCTTGTTTGCGGCGGCGCTGGCTATATCGGCAGCAATATGGCGAAATGGCTCGATCGCCATGATGCCGATGTCGTGGTGCTGGACAACCTGTCGACGGGGCATCGCGAGGCGGTGCAGTTCGGGCAGTTGATCGAGGCGGATCTGCTCGATCCGGCATCGCTGGATTCAGCGTTCGCGCTGGGGCCGTTCGATGCGGTGATGCACTTCTGCGCGCGCTCGCTGGTGGGCGAGTCGGTGCAGCAGCCCTACGACTACTACGACAACAACATGGTCGGCACGCTCAATCTTCTGCGGGCAATGCAGCGGCATGATGTGGGGAAGATCGTGTTCTCGTCGACGGCGGCGGTGTTCGGCGAGCCGGTGTCGGAACGTATCGACGAATCGCATCCGAAAGCACCGATCAATCCCTACGGCGCCAGCAAGCTGATGGTGGAGCGTGTATTGGCCGACGCTGCGGCCGCCTACGGCCTGCGCTCGGTGTGTCTGCGCTATTTCAATGCGGCGGGTGCAAGCCCGGACGCCGACATCGGCGAGGCGCACCGGTGCGAAACGCATCTGATTCCGAACGTATTGCGGGCGGCACTGGGCAGTGGCGACCGGTTGAAAGTGTTCGGCGACGACTGGCCGACACCCGATGGCACCTGCGTGCGCGATTACATCCACGTGGACGATCTGGCGCAGGCGCATTGGCAGGCGCTGGCCTACATGGATGTGCATGCGGGCGCACATGTATTCAACCTCGGCAATGGCCAGGGTTTTTCGGTGCGCGAGGTGATTGCGGCGGCCGAGGCGGTCAGTGATCGCAAGGTGCCTTGGGACATGGCGCCGCGACGTGCGGGCGATCCGGCGGTGCTGGTGGCATCGAGCGACCTGGCACGTCGTGAGCTTGGGTGGACGCCGCGCTATACGTCGCTGCCGGAGATCATCGAGACCGCGTGGCGGTGGCATTGCGATCAGAAGTTCTGAGGGCTTGCTGTTTCCGGCGACCTGGCGGGTGATGGGTTTCGCTGCGCTATCCGTCCTGCATACGGTGCATTTCCCGGTTTCATCTTGGGCGAGGCCGTCGTGAAAGCGACACATTGACTGCCTAGCATCGCCGCGGGTCCTCTCGGGCACGCGGATGCGCATCGCCATTGCCGGTACCGGATACGTCGGTTTGTCCAATGCCCTGTTGCTGGCGCCGCGTCATTCGGTCGTCGCGCTGGATATCGATCCCTTCCGGGTGGACGCGCTCAACCAGCGGGAATCGCCGCTCGATGATGTCGAGATCCGGGCCTACCTGTCGCGTGGGGATCTCGATTTCCGCGCCACGCTGGTTCCGGCAGAAGCCTTCCTTGGTGCGGACTATGTGGTGATCGCCACGCCGACCAACTACGACCCGACTACCAACACCTTCAACACGCGCTCGGTCGAAGCGGTCATCGCCAATGTGCTGGCGATCGAACCCGATGCGGTGATGGTCATTAAGTCGACTGTGCCGGTGGGCTACACGGAGCGGGTCCGGGAGATGTTCGGGACCGATCGGATCCTTTTCTCGCCCGAGTTTCTTCGTGAGGGGCGCGCACTTCATGACAATCTGCATCCCAGCCGAATCGTTGTCGGCGAGCGCTCCGAGCGCGCTGCTGTGTTCGCTGAGCTTCTGCGCGAGGGTGCGCTGAAGCCCGACGTTCCGGTGCTCTTCACGGAATCGACCGAAGCGGAGGCAATCAAGCTCTTCGCCAACACTTACCTCGCCATGCGGGTCGCGTACTTCAACGAGCTGGACACCTATGCCGCCACACATGGGCTGGATACACGCCAGATCATCGAGGGCGTCTGTCTGGACCCGCGGATCGGTGCGTATTACAACAATCCATCGTTCGGCTACGGCGGCTACTGTCTGCCGAAGGACACGCGCCAATTGCTCGCGAACTATGACGCCGTTCCGCAGAATCTGATCCAGGCGATCGTGTCTGCTAACACGACCCGCAAGGATTTCATCGCATCTGACATCGTGCGCCGGGATCCGAAGGTCGTGGGCATCTATCGACTGGTGATGAAAGCCGGCAGCGACAATTTCCGATCATCCGCAATCCAAGGCGTGATGAAACGTATCAAGGCCAAAGGCATCGAGGTCATTGTGTACGAGCCGGTTCTCGATGCGCCGGATTTCTTCCGGTCGCGCGTGGTCAACGACCTTGGGGCGTTCAAGAGGGAAGCGGATGTGATTCTCGCGAATCGAATGACAGACGAGATTTGCGACGTTGCAGAGAAGGTGTACAGCCGGGATCTGTTTGGCGGGGATTGAGACCGGGATGCGCGGGAATCGGCGAAGGGCTAAGCCCCTCGCGCGCCAGCGCGCGCCTACAGAGGGTTTTGCCAGTGGGGGCGGTGGGTGGGTGCTTCGTTGCCTGAGAGCAACGTGGCGATGGACTGGAACCACTGCTCGGTGTTCGGGCGGTCGGCGCCGGTCTTCGCTGCAAGTGCCAGTACGCAGCAGACGGCTGCCAGCAGACCGAACGCCCGCTTGTCGAATGCGGTCGTCCACAGCGCGCGGATCCAGAGCGATGCCGCACAGGCGCCGAGGATCGTGCCTGCCATGACTTCGCTGATCGGATGCGCGCCCAGCGGTACGCGCGACCAGCCGACGAGCGCGGCAATAGCGATGCCGACGAGCAGCAGCACGATGCGCAGCGCGCGCATCCGCTCGGGCGCCAGCAGCATCAGCAGCACCGGCCACGCCAGCCACGCGGAGACGGTGTGGCCGCTGAAGCAGGTCAGGTTCCAGCGACGGATGCCGGTGCCCCAGCCGTAGAAGGCGATCTTGCTGGCGGCCACGAGCAGAAGGCTGGTCACTACGATCGCCGCCCATTGGAAGGCAGCGCGCCGTTGCGGCTTGCCCTGCAGGGCG
>Ga0075364_10002577_pt1 | contig 10157 bp, 8 predicted proteins | sample EndMetdeltDD1764_FD_71517 | JGI IMG/M metagenome (GOLD analysis project Ga0075364, IMG submission 71517) | Populus endosphere microbial communities from Tennessee, USA - Endosphere MetaG P. deltoides DD176-4 | ecosystem: Host-associated > Plants > Roots > Endosphere | place: USA: Tennessee...
CGCTACGACGTGCTGCTGTGCGACGTCTGGGGCGTGGTGCACAACGGCCGCGAGAGCTTCCCCGCGGCCTGCGCGGCGATGGCCAGGTTCCGCGAGACGCGGGGTCCGGTGGTCCTGATCACCAACTCGCCCAGGCCCCGGGACGAGGTGGCCGCCCAGCTCGACGCCCTGTCCGTACCCCGTTCGGCCTGGACCGAGATCGCGACCTCCGGCGACGCCACCCGCGCCCTCCTGGCCGAGCGCGCGCCAGGCCCGGTGTGGAAGCTGGGGCCGGACCGGGACGAGCCGCTCTACGCCGGCCTTGGCCTCGCCGCCGCGGACCTGGACCAGGCGGCCTTCATCTGCTGCACCGGCCCCTTCGACGACGAGAACGACGAGCCCGAGGACTATCGTGCGCGCTTCCAGGGCGCGGTGGCGCGCGGCCTGCCTTTCGTCTGCGCCAATCCCGACATCGTCGTGCAGCGGGGCGACAAGCTGATCTACTGCGCCGGCGCCCTGGCCCAGCTTTACGAGAGCCTCGGCGGCGAGGTGCTGACGGCGGGCAAGCCCTTTCCGGCCATCTACCACCTGGCGACGGCGCTGGCGGAGACGGCGCTGGGGCGGCCGCTGGACATGGGCCGGGTGCTCTGCGTGGGCGATGGCCTTCCCACCGACATCCGCGGCGCCAACGCCCAGGGCCTGGACGTGCTCTTCGTGGCCGCCGGCATCCACGCCCTCGAGGCCGTGGGCGCCCAGGGCTTGAACATGCCCGCCATCGGCGACCTCCTGCGGCAGGAGGGCCTCACGGCCCGCTGGGCGATGGCCGATCTCGTCTGGTAAGGGTGGGCCGCCAGAGCGCGTCAGGCGAAAGTGGAATCCGGTTTCGCCGCCCGGCGCGCTCTAAGTTTTTGAAGATTAGAGCCTTCCTGTCCGGTTCAGGCGGGCCGCCTGAACCGGACAGGAAGGCTCGGGGGGGAGCGCCAGCTTGCAGGGTTTCTATTTCGAGGATCTCAGCGTCGGCCAGAGCGCCGAGCTGACGCGCACAGCCACCGACGAGGCGATACGCATGTTCGCGCAGGTCAGCGGAGACGTGAACCCGGTGCACCTGGACGAGGCCTTCGCCGCCCAGACCAGCTTTGGCGGCCGCGTCGCCCACGGCCTGCTCGCCGCGTCCTACGTCTCGGCCGTGGTGGGCGATCGGCTTCCGGGGCCCGGCACGGTGTACCTCACCCAGAGCCTGCGCTTCCGCCGGCCGGTGCGCGTGGGCGACGAGGTGACCGCCAAGGTCACGGTCAAGGCCCTGCATCCCGGCCGCGGGCACGTGACCCTGACCACGATCTGCACCGTGGGCGGCAAGACGGTGCTCGACGGGGAGGCCCTGGTGGCCGCGCCGAGGCGGCCCGCATGAGGCGGCTCCGGGTCATCCACGGCTGGAAGGGCCTGCCGGCCGACGACCGCGGCGCGGCGGTGGCCATGGGCAGCTTCGACGGCGTCCACCTGGGCCACCAGAAGGTCATCGGCCTGGCCGCCGAGGCCGCCCAGGCGATGGGCGCCCCGCTTGGGGTCATCACCTTCGATCCCCACCCCAAGGCCTACTTCCATCCCGAGGCCGGCGCGGTGCTGCTGATGAAGCGCGACCAGCAGGCCCGCGCCCTGGAGGCGCTGGGCGTGGACGCCCTCTACGTCCTGCACCTGGACGCCGAGCTGGCGCAGATGACCGACCACGAGTTCGCCGCCAAGGTGCTGGTGGAGGGCCTGGGCGCGCGCCACGTCTCGGTGGGCTTCGACAACACCTTCGGCCGGGGCCGCACCGGCACGCCGGAGAAGATGCGCGAGTACGGCGCCCAGCTCGGCTTCACCGTCTCGGTCGCCCAGGCCGTGGCCTTCGAGGCGGGCGACGACCAGCCCAAGCTCTCCTCCTCGGCCGTCCGCGAGGCCCTGCAGGAGGGCCGCCCCCGCGAGGCCGCCAAGATCCTGGGCCGCCCCTTCGCCATCGAGGGCGCGGTGGTGCGCGGCCGTCAGCTCGGCCGCAAGCTGGGCTTCCCCACCGCCAACGTCCCGCTGGGCGATTATGTGGCTCCCAAGTTCGGCGTCTACGCCACCCGCACCCGGCTGCAGGACGGGCGCAAGCTGGCGGGCGTGGCCAACATCGGCGTCAACCCGACCATCCAGGGCGTCATCGCCCCCCTGCTTGAGGTCTGGATCTTCGACTTCGACGAGGACATCTACGACCAGGTCATCGAGACCGAGCTGATCGACTTCCTGCGCCCCGAGGAGAAGTTCCCCAGCCTCGAGACCATGACCGTCCAGATCCTCGAGGACGCCCGCCAGGCCCGGGCGATGCTGGGGGCCTAGAGGCGAAGTTGCTCCACCGCCTGCGGGGGGAGCTGTCAGCGAAGCTGACTGAGGGGGCGAACGGCCGAGCCGCTTGCGCCCGCCCCCTCCGTCTTGGCGCTCGCGCGCCGATCCACCTCCCCCGCAAGCGGTGGAGGAATTGGTTCTCCGCCAACCCGCGCTTGGGTTCGCCGCGGTCCTCTGTTAGAGCCTTGCGCCCATGACTTCGGGTCGGACAGAGCTGCGAATTAAGCGCCCGGCGTGACGCCGCCGGACCTGCTCCAGCGCGCGCCGGGACCCTCATCCCGCACCTTCCCTTCCGACCAGGCTGGATAGCTCTATGGCCGACGACGCCGACACCCCCCAGGACGGTGGGACCCGCGACTACCGCGCAACCGTCTTCCTTCCCGACACGCCCTTCCCCATGCGCGCGGGCCTGCCCAAGCTCGAGCCGCAGATTCTCGAGCGCTGGGATCAGATCGGCCTCTACGGCGCGATGCGGGCCGCCCGCCAGCAGGCCGGAGCGCCCCTGTTCGTCCTGCACGACGGGCCGCCCTACGCCAACGGCGCCATCCACATCGGCCACGCGCTGAACAAGATCCTCAAGGACTTCGTCGTCCGCTCGCGCTTCGCCCTCGGCTACGACGTCGACTATGTCCCCGGCTGGGACTGCCATGGCCTTCCCATCGAGTGGAAGATCGAGGAGCAGTACCGGGCCAAGGGCCGGCGCAAGGACGAGGTGCCCACCGCCGAGTTCCGCGCCGAATGCCGCGCCTACGCCGGCCGCTGGATCGGCGAGCAGATGCGCGAGTTCCAGCGCCTGGGCGTCACCGGCGACTGGACCCGCCGCTACGCCACCATGGACTACGCCAGCGAGGCGGCCATCGTCGCCGAGTTCCACAAGTTCCTGATGAGCGGCCAGCTCTACCGCGGCTCAAAGCCGGTGATGTGGAGCCCCGTCGAGCGCACCGCCCTGGCCGACGCCGAGGTCGAGTACCACGACCACGTCAGCCCCACGGTCTGGGTGAAGTTCCCGGTCACCGAGGGCTCCGACGCCGCCGACGGGGCGGCGGTGGTGATCTGGACCACCACCCCCTGGACCATCCCCGCCAACCGGGCGGTGAGCTACAATCCCGACATCGCCTACGCCGTCTTCGAGGTCGAGGCGATCGAGGCGGACCTGGCCTTCGAGCCCTGGGCCAAGCCGGGCGACCGGCTGATCCTGGCCGAGAAGCTGGCGGCCGACGTCATGAAGGCGGCCAAGGTCGCGCGCTTCCGCAAGGTCGAGACGATCGACTGCCAGGGCATGGAGCTGGCCCATCCTCTGGCCGGGCTGGACCGTCACTACGGCTTCGCCGTGCCCATGCTGGCCGGCGACCACGTCACCGAGGAAGCCGGCACGGGCTTTGTCCACACCGCCCCCGGCCACGGGGCGGACGACTATGTGGTCTGGCTCGCCCACGGCCATCGGGAGATCCCCGAGACCGTCGATCCGGACGGCGCCTACTATCCCCACGTCGCCCTCTTCGGCGGCCTCAAGGTGCTGGAGACCGAGGGCAAGAAGGCCGGCAAGTTCGGCCCCGCCAATGACGCGGTGATCGGCAAGCTGATCGAGGCCGGGACCCTTCTGGCCCGGGGCCGGGTGGAGCATTCCTATCCGCACTCCTGGCGCTCCAAGGCGCCGGTGATCTTCCGCAATACGCCCCAGTGGTTCATCCGCATGGACCACGCCCTGGCCGACGGCCGCACGCTCCGCGAGACAGCCCTCTCGGCCATCGAGGCCACCGCCTTCTATCCGGCCGCCGGCAAGAACCGCATCGGCGCCATGGTCGAGGGCCGTCCCGACTGGCTGATCAGCCGCCAGCGCGCCTGGGGATCGCCCATGGCCATGTTCGTCGAGAAGGACAACGGCCAGCCGCTGCACGATGCGGCGGTCAACGCCCGCATCGTCGAGATCATCGCCAGGGAAGGCGCCGACGCCTGGTTCGTGCGTCCCGCCGCCGACTTCCTGGGCGGCCACGATCCGGCCCGCTACGAGAAGGTCGAGGACATCCTCGACGTCTGGTTCGATTCCGGCTCCACCCACGCCTTCGTCCTGGAGGGCCGCTCCGCCGACGGGGGCCTCACGCGCAGTCCCGCCGACCTCTATCTGGAAGGCTCCGACCAGCATCGCGGCTGGTTCCAGTCCTCCCTGCTCGAAAGCTCCGGCACCCGGGGCCGCGCCCCCTACAAGGGCGTGCTGACCCACGGCTTCACCCTCGATGAGAAGGGGGAGAAGATGTCCAAGTCCCTGGGCAACAGCGTCGAGCCGCAGACGGTCATCAAGGACAGCGGCGCCGAGATCCTGCGCCTGTGGGCCGCCACGGTGGACTACAGCGAGGACACCCGGATCGGGAAGACCATCCTGCAGACCACCACCGACGCCTACCGCAAGGTGCGCAACACCCTGCGCTACATGCTGGGCGCCCTGGCCGGCTTCAGCCCGACCGAGACGGTGGACGTGGGCCAGATGGAGCCGCTGGAGCGCTACGTCCTGCACCGGCTCTGGGCCCTGGACCAGGAGGTGCGCGCCGCCTACGAGCGCTACGACTTCCAGGACGTCAGCCGCGCGGTGCTGGAGTTCTGCCAGACCGACCTGTCGGCCCTGTTCTTCGACATCCGCCGCGACGCCCTCTACTGCGATGCGCCCGCCAGCCTTCGCCGGCGCGCCGCGCGCACGGCGATGGACGCGGCCTTCGAGCGGATCACCGTCTGGCTCTCGCCGCTGATCCCCTTCACCTGCGAGGAGGCCTGGACCACGCGCTTCCCCGAGGCCGGCTCCAACGGCCTGCGCGTCTTCCCGCAGACGCCCGAGTCCTGGCGCAACGAGGCCGAGGCGCAGCGCTGGGCCAAGGTGCAGGCGGTGACCTCGGTGGTCACCGGCGCCCTTGAGATCGAGCGCCGCGAGAAGCGGCTGGGCGCCTCCCTGGAGGCCGCGCCGCGGGTCCACCTGGCCGACGCCGGGCTGGCGGCCGCCTTCGAGGGCCTGGATGCGGCCGAGGTCTTCCGCACCAGCGCCGCAAAGCTGGCCCGCGGCGAGGGCCCTGCGAGCGCCTTCCGGCTCGCGGAGACGAGCGGCGTGGCGGTCGAGCCCGTGCGGGCCGACGGCTGCAAGTGCGCGCGCTGCTGGCGCATCCTGCCCGAAGTGTCGCCGCCCAAGATGCTCTGCCTGCGGTGCGACGAGGCGGTCGCCGACTGGGACCGCGCCCACGCCACGGTGGCCGCATGAGGGGGGTCTCGCGTCTGGGCCTCTTCGCCTATGCGCTCGCCGCGGTGGTGGTGGCGCTCGACCAGCTCTCCAAGCACTGGATCCTGTCGGTCTTCCAGCTCCCGTTGAGGGGCGGCGTCGCCATCGCCGGCCCCCTGCACCTGACCATGGTCTGGAACCGCGGCGTCAGCTTTGGCCTGCTGCGGGCCGAGGTCGACGTGACCCGCTGGGCGCTGGCGGCCTTCTCGGTGGCGGTCGCCCTGCTGCTGGCGGTGTGGGCGCGCCGCGCCACCTGCGGCCTCGCCGCCCTGGCGCTGGGCCTGATCATGGGCGGAGCGATCGGCAACGTCATCGACCGCGTGCGCTTCGGCGCGGTGGTCGACTTCATCGACGTCTCACGGCTCTGGTTCCCGTGGATCTTCAACCTGGCCGACGCGGCGATCAGCTGCGGCGTGGCCCTGCTGCTGCTCGACATGCTGCTGCAGGAACGCCAGGACAAGGCCGCCAAGGCCGGGGCCGGGGATGCGATCTAATGCGCGTGGCGCGGCCCGCGCGATTGCGCTAATCAGGCCCAACTTCCGGCCGGGGGCGGCCTTTTGGAGCTATCCAGGTTCATGAGCCTAAACCGTGTGATCGTCGCATCCGCCCTGGTCGCGGCCGCAGGCCTCGCCGGCTGCCAGTCGACCCGCAGCGCGCTCGGCATGACCAAGGTGACGCCGGATGAGTTCCGCGTCGTCTCGAAGGCCCCGCTCGTGGTGCCGCCCGACTACGGCCTGCGCCCGCCGGCGCCGGGCGAGCCGCGGCCCCAGGAGCTGCAGCCGGAAAGCGCCGCGCGCACCGCCCTGCTGGGCGCCCGCGAGGCCGAGGTCCGCTCCGACGGCGAGAAGATGCTGGTCGCCAAGGCCGGCGCCGAGAAGGCCGATCCCCTGATCCGCTACGTGGTGGACGACGAGTTCGGCGACATCGCGCACAAGGAAAAGAGCTTCGCCGACAAGGTCATGTTCTGGCGCAGCTCCAAGTCCAAGGCCCCGGACGTTGGCCAGGACACCGCCGCGCCCGTCGACGCCGATGCGGAGACCCAGCGGATCACCGCCCTCACCGGCGACAAGTCCATCGTGATCCAGCGCGAAGAGAGCCACCACCTCAAGCTGCCGGGGCTGTAGGAGCCCTCTCCCCCCGCGAAGCGGAGAGGGAGAGGAGGTTCCCGCTCAAGGCGTGAAGGGCACCATCGGCTCGACGCGGGTGTCGGGGGTGTCGGCGCGCCAGCGGACCGAGCCGAAGGGCCGCTCGAGCTTGCGGCGGATGCTGCGCTCGGCCCCGCCGCGGACGAACTCCAGGGCGTTGGTCTGCAGCTCGCGGTCCATGTGGGTGAAACGGCTGCGCAGGCGCAGGTAATCGCCCCAGGTCGGGCACAGGTAGCGCTCGGTCCAGATGCTGGTGTCGGCGACATCCCGCGAGAGCGACCATTCGAAGGCGCCGTTGCGCCGCCGCGCCCGCTGCAGCTTCAGCATGGCGCCGTAGAAGTCCCGCGCCAGGTCCGGGTCGACCTCGTAGTCGATCTCGATGACGATCGGCCCGCTGCGCAGGGTCAGCGCCAGGGCCACCTCCGGCTCGTTGCGCACCTCGATGGTCTCCGTCGCCTTGGCGGTGCTGGTGGGCACCGGCAGCAACAGGCCCAGGAGCGGGGTGAGCAGCAGGGCAGAGCCGGAGACCAGGAAGGCGTGACCCACGCCCAGGTTCTGGGCCGCGGTCCCCCAGACCCAGGCCCCCAGCGCCATGCCCCCGGTCAATGAGGACGCGTACCAGGAGAGCGCCCGGGCGGTGACCCAGCGCGGCGCGGCCAGCTGCACGCCCAGGTTCAGGGTGGTCATCAGCAGCATCCAGCCCGCGCCCGCCACGGCCATGGCTGGGCCGGTGAAGAGCACGCTGTGGCTCATGCCGATCACCAGCAGCATCAGGCCGGTGGCCAGGGCGCAGATGGTCACCAGCCGCTCGGCGCTGAGGTGCGTGCGAAGCCGGGCGGAGAACAGCGCCCCGACCACCGCGCCCGCGCCATAGATGCCCAGCATCAGGCCATAGGCCCCCGCCCCGCCATGCAGCAGGTCCTTGGCCACAAGCGGCGTCAGAGCCGCCACCGAGGAGCCCACCGCGCCCTGCACGAAGACCCGGATGAACACCGAGCGGATCGGCGGGGAGTGGCGGACATAGCGGGCGCCCGAGACGATCGCCCGGTCCATCCGCTCGGGCGGCAGGCGGGAGGGCACCGGCTTGCGCTTCCAGAACAGGAAGGCGGTGAACAGCGGCAGGTAGCAAAGTGTGTTGACCAGGAAGGCGGCCTTGGCGCCGGCCAGCACCACCACCACCCCGCCGACGGCGGGGCCGAAGCTGCGGGCCAGGTTGTAGCTGATCGAGCCCAGCGCCACGGCCTGCGGCAGGTGCTCGGCGGAGACCTGCTCGCGCACCGAGGCCTGCCAGGCCGGGCCATAGAGCGACACGCCCGCCCCGATCAGGAAGCAGAAGGCCAGCAGCACCTTGGGCGAGGCGTAGCCCATCACCGCCAGGACGGTGAGGATGCAGGCGCAGACGATGGCGAAGGCCAGGCCGCTCAGCGCCACCTTGCGGCGGTCGAACATGTCGGCGGCCGCGCCCGCCGGCACCGCCACCAGCATCATCGGCGTCCAGAGCGCGGTCTGCACCAGGGCCACCATCTGCGGCGATCCGGTGAGCTTGGTCATCTGCCAGGCGGCGCCCACCCCCAGGATGAGCTGGCCGAAATTGGAGAGAACGCTGGTCGACCAGATGACGCCGAAGGCGCGTTCCTTGAGCGGCTCGAAGGGCCCCCAACTGCGCGTCGGCGGGCTGCGGCCTGGCGCGCCTTCCATCCCCTGGAATCTCCCTATCGGCCGCGATCGGACGCGGCGCAGCGAATCTAGGCTAAACGGCCGGTGCTGCGGCCACAACCCGACGGGTCAGCGGGTGGACTGGGCCTCGGCCACGCGGGTCCAGGTCTGGCTCTTGCAGAAGATGCCGCCGATCAGGCAGCCCTTGGCCTCGATATGGCCCGCGTCGATCGCCCGGGCCGAACCGGCGAAGACATGGTTGAGGTCGGGCACGAAGACCTTGCCGCGCCAGCCGCCGCCGGCCGGGGCGAAGTCGCGCAGCAGCTGCTGGCCCACCAGGTTCTGGCCGCTGCCGCGCCGCGCGTCCGCCTGCGCCTTGGCCGAAGCCCAGACCACCACGCCGCAGGCCGAGCCGCCACACGGCTTGATCTCCAGGTGGACGCTGTCCCGGGGATTGCGCCAGACGCCGTAGAGGTCGTCGACGGCGGCCCCGGCGGGCGTAGCGATCAGCCCGGCCGCGAGGCCAAGCAGGGAAACAATGGAAAACAGGCGACGCATTCCGCGCCATTTGCCCCGGAATTGCGAAAAACGCCAGGGGCCGCGGCGTCGCGCCTACGCCTTAGGGCTCGCCCGGGGTCTTCACCTGGTAGCCCTTGGCGCGGAGCTGGTCGAGCACCCCGCCCTTGGCCAGCAGGGGGCGAAGCTGCACCACCGCCAGGGCGTGGCCGGGCTTGGTCAGGGCCGCCTCGATCGCCGCCACCTGGTCGGCCTTGGCCCGGGCGTCGAAGTCGGCCGCCCCCGGGACCATGGCGATGCAGCGCTCGTAGGTGCGCTCGTTCTCCAGCGCCCCGATGGTGTTGCCCTCCGCCCAGGCCCGGGCCGCCGCCTGGGTGACGCCAGGGCCCGCCTCCACCTGGTCCATCACCGCGTCCAGGCAGGCCCGGCCCGCCGCCGGCGAGGTGCGGACCACCTGGCCCAGCAGGGCGCCCAGGGAATAGCTGCGCTGGACGACCGGCACGCCCGCCCGCTTGGCGAAGTCCTTCACCACCTTGGCGGTGTCGGCGTTGGTCAGGCGGGCATGGTCGCGATAGTCGCCAGCCAGCAGCAGGCCCGCGGCCAGGGCGTTGTGCGTCGTGTAGCGCTTCGCCGGCTGGCCAAGCTTGTCCCGGGCCGCGGCGAAGCGGGCCCTGGTCTGCGGATCGAGGGTCTCCTCGAAGGGGCCCCCGGCGCGCAGGCGCAGGTAGTTCCAGGCCGCCCCGATCGACCCGGCCGCGCGCACCTTCACCGTCAGGAACGGCAGGATGACTTGTGTGGCGCCATGCATGCGGCGCTCCAGGGTGGTGGTGTCCCAGCCCGTGCGGATCGGCGCCAGCGAGGGGGCGCCCAGCACATAGACCGTGCTCGTCCCGTTGGAGACGGTCCACCAGGCGGGGCCGCGGTCGCGGGCGACCACCACCAGCTCCTCCACCAGCACCGAGTCCGGATCGCTCCCCTGGGCGGTGGGCGCGAGCGGGACCTGGGCGGCCGACGCGGCGGCCATGGCCAACGCCAGGCCCAGCGCCGCAGATGCTCGTCCAAGACCTTTTCGCATGCCCATGGCCGCTCCGGAATCGTCCTATACTGGCCCGTTCGCAAGGCCCGTTCCGATGCCGATTCACCGCCTCCCCACCGAGACCGTCAACCGCATCGCCGCCGGCGAGGTGGTGGAGCGGCCATGGGCATGCGAAAAGGTCTTGGACGAGCATCTGCGGCGCTGG
>Ga0075364_10002578_pt1 | contig 10154 bp, 6 predicted proteins | sample EndMetdeltDD1764_FD_71517 | JGI IMG/M metagenome (GOLD analysis project Ga0075364, IMG submission 71517) | Populus endosphere microbial communities from Tennessee, USA - Endosphere MetaG P. deltoides DD176-4 | ecosystem: Host-associated > Plants > Roots > Endosphere | place: USA: Tennessee...
CATCGACCAGAAGTCGACGAACCGCAACCCGCGCTCGACGGTCGGCACGATCACCGAGATCTACGACTACATGCGCCTGCTCTGGGCGCGCATCGGCATCCCGCACTGCCCGGTCTGCGGCGAGCCCATCCAGCGCCAGACGGTGCAGCAGATCGCCGACCAGTTGATGGAGCTCGAGACGGGCACCCGGTACCAGGTGCTCGCCCCGATCGTGTCGCAGAAGAAGGGGGAGTTCGTCGACCTCTTCAAGGAGCTGCAGACCGGCGGGTACTCGCGCGCCGTCGTCGACGGCGAGACGATCCAGCTCACCGAGCCGCCGACGCTCAAGAAGCAGTACAAGCACGACATCTCCGTCGTCGTCGACCGGCTCGTCGCCGCCGACGACCTGCTCACCCGGCTCACCGACTCCGTCGAGACCGCCCTCGGGCTGGCCGGCGGGCTGGTCACGATCGACTTCGTGGATGTCGACGGCGCGGCGGGCGCACGCACGTTCAGCGAAAAGCTGTCCTGCCCGAACAACCACCCCATCCAGCTCACCGAGATCGAGCCGCGCACCTTCTCGTTCAACGCGCCCTTCGGCGCCTGCCCGGAGTGCTCGGGCCTGGGCACCAAGATGGCGGTCGACACCGACCTCGTCATCGGCGACCCGGCCCTCACGCTGCGCGAGGGCGTCGTGCTGCCCTGGAACCAGGCGGGCAAGGGGATGTACTCCTACTTCACCCGGCTGCTCCAGGGCCTCGGCAAAGACCTCGACTTCGACCTCGACACGCCCTGGCAGGACCTGTCCGAGGCGGCCCAGCAGGCGATCCTCCGCGGCAACGACTTCGAGGTCGCCGTGTCCTGGCGCAACCGCTACGGCCGCACCGTGAAGTACTCGACCGGCTTCGAGGGCGTGATGCCCTACATCGAGCGCAAGTTCCAGGAGGCCGAGGGGGAGTGGTCGAAGCAGCGCTACGGCGAGTACCTGCGCGAGGTCCCGTGCCCGGTCTGCGACGGGGAGCGGCTCAAGCCCGAGGTGCTCGCGGTCAAGGTCGACGGCGAGAGCATCTCCGCGGTCGCGAACCTCAGCCTCAGCGGCGCGTACCAGTTCATGGAGCGCCTCGAGCTGTCCGCGCGCGACGCGAAGATCGCCGCGCAGGTGCTGCGCGAGATCCGGCTGCGGCTCGAGTTCCTGCTCGAGGTCGGGCTCGGCTACCTCACGATGGCGCGCGCGGCGGCGACCCTCTCCGGGGGCGAGGCGCAGCGCATCCGGCTGGCCACCCAGATCGGCTCGGGCCTCACCGGGGTGCTCTACGTGCTCGACGAGCCCAGCATCGGACTGCACCAGCGCGACAACCGGCGGCTCATCGACACCCTCGTGAAGCTCAAGAACCTCGGCAACACCCTCATCGTCGTCGAACACGACGAGGACACGATCCGCACCGCCGACTGGCTCGTCGACATCGGGCCGGGTGCGGGCGAACACGGCGGCGAGGTCGTGCACTCGGGCGACTACGCGTCGCTGCTGAAGAACACCGCGTCGTTCACGGGCGACTACCTGGCCGGCCGCCGGTCGATCGAGATGCCGAAGACCCGTCGCCCGATCGACAAGAACCGGCAGATCACGGTCGAGGGCGCGAAGGCCAACAACCTCCAGGACGTCACCGTCAGCTTCCCGCTCGGCGCGTTCGTGTCGGTCACCGGGGTCAGCGGCTCGGGCAAGTCCAGCCTGGTCAACGACATCCTCTACAAGGTGCTCGCCAACGAGCTCAACGGGGCCCGCCAGGTGCCGGGTCGCCACAAGCGCGTCACCGGGCTCGAGCAGCTCGACAAGGTCGTGCACGTCGACCAGGCGCCGATCGGGCGCACGCCGCGCTCCAACCCGGCGACCTACACCGGGGTCTTCGACCGCATCCGCACGCTGTTCTCCGAGACGATGGAGGCGAAGGCCCGCGGCTACCAGCCCGGCCGCTTCTCGTTCAACGTGAAGGGCGGCCGCTGCGAGACGTGCTCCGGCGACGGCACGATCAAGATCGAGATGAACTTCCTGCCCGACGTCTACGTCGCCTGCGAGACCTGCGGGGGAGCGCGCTACAACCGCGACACCCTGCAGGTGCACTACAAGGGCAAGAACATCGCCGAGGTGCTCGACATGCCGATCGCCGAGGCCGCCGACTTCTTCGAGCCGATCAGCGCCATCCACCGCTACCTCAAGACCCTCGTCGAGGTGGGGCTGGGCTATGTGCGGCTCGGGCAGTCGGCGACGACCCTCTCCGGGGGCGAGGCGCAGCGCGTGAAGCTCGCGACCGAGTTGCAGAAGCGGTCCAACGGCCGCAGCGTCTACGTGCTCGACGAGCCGACGACCGGCCTGCACTTCGAAGACGTGCGGAAGCTGTTGCTCGTGCTCAACGGGCTCGTCGACAAGGGCAACACGGTGATCGTGATCGAGCACAACCTCGACGTGATCAAGAGCGCCGACTGGGTCATCGACCTCGGCCCCGAGGGCGGCTCCGGCGGCGGACGGGTGCTCGCCACCGGAACCCCCGAGCACATCGCGACGGTGCCCGAGAGCGCCACCGGCGTGTTCCTCGCCGAGATCCTCGACGAGCCGGCCCGCAAGGCGGGATAGGTGCCGTCCACCGGTCCGCGGGCCCGCCCGACCCGGGCCGACGCGATCGAGTGGCGCCCGAAAGCCGGCGAGATCCCGACGGGGCCGGGCGTCTACCGATTCCGGGATGCCCGCGGGCGCGTGCTCTACGTCGGCAAGGCGATCAACCTCCGGCAGCGGCTCAGCAACTACTTCCAGCCGATGCGCAACCTGCACCAGCGCACCCGCGCGATGGTGCTCACGGCGACCGGGGTGGAGTGGACGGTCGTCGGCAGCGACCGCGAGGCCCTCGACCTCGAGTACAGCTGGATCAAGGAGTTCACGCCGCCGTTCAACGTGAAGTTCCGCGACGACAAGACCTACCCCTACATGGTCATCACCCTCGCCGACGAGGCGCCCCGGGTCATGGTCACCCGCAACCGCCGCATCCCCGGCGCGAAGTACTTCGGCCCGTATCCGAAGATCTGGGCGGTGCGCGACACGATCGAGTTGATGGTGCGGGCGTTCCCGATCCGCACCTGCTCCGACTCGTCGTACAAGCGGGCGATGCAGACCGGGCGCCCGTGCTTCCCCGGCCAGATCGGCCGCTGCGGCGGGCCCTGCTCGGGCCGGGTCTCGATCGAGGAGCATCGGCAGATCGTCGACGACTTCGTCGCCTTCATGACGCACCCCGACCGCGCGGTCGTGCGGCTGCTCGAGCGCGAGATGAGGTCGGCCGCCGCAGAGTTCGAGTACGAGCGCGCGGCGAAGATCCGCGACCGTCTGCAGGCCCTCGAGAACGTCCTGGAGCGCAGCGCGGTCGTGCTCTCCGAAGACGCGATCGACACGGATGTCTTCGGCATCGAGTACGACGAGTTGGCCGCCGCCGTGCAGCAGTTCACCGTGCGCGGCGGCCGCATCACCGGCACCCGCAGCTGGGTCGTCGACACGGAACTCGATCTGCCGATCGGCGACCTGGTCGAGGCCGTGCTGCTCAGCGCGTACGAGAACGAACAGCCGCCGCGCGAGATCGTCGTGCCGAAGCTGCCCGACGACGCCACGGCGCTCGAGGCGTGGCTCACCGATCGACGCGCCAAGGGGTCGGTGGTGCTCCGAGCCGCCCAGCGCGGCGACAAGGCGGCGATCCTGCAGACCGCGACGCTCAACGCGAAGCAGGCCCTCGGGCTCTACAAGATGCGGCGCAGCGGCGACTACGTGGCGCGCACCCAGGCGCTCACCGACATCCAGGAGGCGCTCGGCCTCGACGAGGCGCCGCTGAGGATCGAGTGCTACGACGTCTCCCACCTCGGCGGCACCAACATCGTCGCCTCGATGGTGGTGTTCGAAGACGGTCTGCCGTTGAAGAACTCGTACCGCAAGTTCGCGATCAAGGAGTACGCCGACGACCTCGCGGCGATCTCGCAGGTGCTCAGGCGGCGCCTCGCCCGGCTCGAGGAGGACGAGGCCGACACCGGTGAGGAGGACGGCACCCGGCGCAAGCGCTTCGCGTACCGTCCGGGGCTGATCCTGGTCGACGGCGGCGAACCGCAGGTCAACGCCGCGGCCGCCGTGCTGCGCGACCTGGGGATCCGCGACATCCCCGTCGCCGGGATCGCGAAGCGGCTCGAAGAGGTCTGGCTGCCGGGGGAGCCGTTCCCCGTCATCCTGCCCCGCAACAGCGAGGCGCTGTTCCTCATCCAGCGCCTCCGCGACGAGGCGCACCGCTTCGCGATCAGCTTCCAGCGGCAGAAGCGCAAGAACGACATCGCCTCCGTGCTCTCCGAGATCCCCGGACTCGGCCCGGCCCGCGTGAAGGTGCTGCTCGCCCATTTCGGCTCCGTCGCCCGGCTGAAGGGCGCGAGCGTCGAGCAGATCGGCGAGGTCAAGGGCGTCGGCCCGTCCCTCGCCGCCGCGATCGTCGGTAGGCTGAACGGCGACACCGAAGGGCAGTGACCGTGGCACGGACCGGCGATCAGACGCAGGCCGAGGCGCCCGCACGCCGGGAGCTCCTGCTCGTGACCGGCATGTCGGGAGCCGGCCGGTCGACCGTGGGCAATGCCCTCGAGGATCTCGGCTGGTACGTCGTCGACAACCTGCCGCCGCAGATGCTGCGCCCGCTGATCGACCTCTCCCGCCACACCGGCGACACCATCCCGCGGGTCGCGGCTGTCGTCGACATCCGCGGCGGGAAGTTGTTCGCCGACGTGCAGGAGGCCCTCGAGTCGCTGCGCGGCACCGACGACACCCGCCTGCTCTTCCTCGATGCGACGGACGCGGCCCTCGTGCGTCGATTCGAGTCGGTTCGGCGGCCGCATCCGCTGCAGGGCGACGGCACCCTGCTCGACGGGATCACCGCCGAGCGCACCCGCCTCGCCGAGCTGCGCGAGCAGAGCGACATCGTGATCGACACGAGCGAACTCAACATCCACCAGCTCAGCCAGCAGATCACCGACCAGTTCTCGACGGCGGGCGACCCCGCCATCCGAGTCACCGTGATGAGCTTCGGCTACAAGTACGGGCTGCCCTCCGACGCCGACCATGTCGCCGACTGCCGATTCCTGCCGAACCCGTTCTGGATCCCCGAGTTGAAACCCCTGACCGGGCAGGATCCGCGGGTCAGCGAGTACGTGCTCGGCCTGCCCGGAGCGCAGGAGTTCGTCGACGGCTACGTGCAGGCGCTCGTCCCGGTGCTCGACGGGTACGGTCGGGAGAACAAGCGGCACGCTACGATCGCTCTGGGATGCACCGGCGGCAAGCACCGCTCCGTGGCGATGGCCGAGGAGCTGAAAGCCCGGCTGAGCGTGCTCCCGGGCCTCGCGGTCAGCGTGAAGCACCGCGATCTCGGTCGGGAATGACCGACTCACGAACAAACAGGTAGGGACGACTGCGTGGCACTGACCGCCGATGTCAAAGAGGAACTCGCCGGGGTCGAGGTCGGCAAGACCGCCGTGCGAGCCGCGGAACTGGCGGCCCTGCTGCGGTTCTCGAGCGGACTGCACACGATCTCGAATCGCATCGCGGTGGAGGCCGAGCTCGAGTCGCCGCGGATCGCCCGCCGCGTGCGCAAGGATCTCGCCGAGCTCTACGGCGTGCGCAGCGAGGTGTCGGTCATCTCCGGCAGCAACCTCCGGCGCACCAGCACCTACCTCGTGCGGGTGATCGAGGGCGCTGAGACGCTCGCACGCCAGACCGGTCTGATCGACGCCCGCAACCGGCCGGTGCGCGGCCTGCCCAACCGGCTGACCACCGGGTCCCGGGAGGAGCTCGCGGCGATCTGGCGCGGCGCGTTCCTCGCCACCGGCTCACTGACCGATCCCGGGCGGTCCGCCGCCCTCGAAGTCGTCTGCCCGGGCAACGAGGCCGCGATGGCGCTCGTCGGCGCCGCCGGACGGCTCAAGGTCTCCGCGAAGGCCCGCGAGGTGCGCGGCTCGTTCCGGGTGGTCGTGCGCGACGGCGAGGCGATCAGCGCGATGCTGCAGTTGATGGGCGCGAGCGCGAGCGTCACCGCCTGGGAGGAGATGCGTCAGCGCCGCGAGGTGCGGGCGACCGCCAACCGCCTGGTGAACTTCGACGACGCGAACCTGCGGCGCTCGGCGCAGGCCGCCGTCGCCGCGTGCGCGCGGGTCGAGCGCGCGATGGAGATCCTCGGCGACGACGTGCCCGAGCACCTCCGCTACGCCGGCGCGCTGCGCCTCGCGCACCGCGACGCGAGCCTCGACGAGCTCGGGCACCACGCCGACCCGCCGATGACGAAGGACGCCGTCGCCGGCCGCATCCGCCGTCTGCTCGCGATGGCCGACAAGAAGGCGTCCGACCTCGGCCTGCCGAGCACCGACGCGGGCCTGCCCGACCTGGACTAGCGCGCCGTTCCTCGGAGTTCACCGTCAAGCCCCGGCGGCTGGAGGTCGCCCGAGCGTAGGCTGAACGCATGGCTGACTACACGCTTCCGGACCTCCCGTACGACTACGCGGCTCTCGAGCCGCACATCAGCGCCAGGATCATGGAGCTGCATCACGACAAGCACCACGCCGCCTACGTCGCCGGCGCGAACACGGCGCTGGAGAAGCTCGCCGAGGCGCGCGACTCGGGCGACTACGGCAACGTGCCGAAGCTCGAGAAGGACCTCGCGTTCCACCTCGGCGGGCACATCAACCACTCGATCTTCTGGAAGAACCTGACGCCGGACGGCGCGGGCAAGCCCGAGGGCGAGCTCGCCGCGGCCGTCGACGAGTTCTTCGGCTCGTTCGACAAGTTCGTCGGGCACTTCTCCGCCGCCGCGAACAGCCTGCAGGGCTCCGGCTGGGCCGTGCTCGCGTGGGACCCGGTGGGCTCGCGTCTGCTGATCCACCAGCTCTACGACCAGCAGAACAACACGCCGCTCGGGGTCACCCCGATCCTGCAGCTCGACATGTGGGAGCACGCCTTCTACCTCGACTACGTGAACGTCAAGGCCGACTACGTGAAGGCGTTCTGGAACATCGCGAACTGGGCGGATGCCGGCGCCCGCTTCGAGGCGGCGCGCAAGGGAGCGGCGGGGCTGCTGCTACTGTCGTAGAGGCGTTCTGCGCTTGAAAAAGCGCTGTGGCGACCGGGATCCGGGTTCCCTTCCGGGACCGGTCCCGGTCGCCTTCCGCCACCGCCACCACATGCAAACGACCACCGCTTAAGGAGCACTCTGTGTCGGTCAAGATCGGTATCAACGGGTTCGGACGGATCGGGCGGAACTACTTCCGCGCGGCACTGGCCAAGGGCAGCGATCTGGAGATCGTCGCCGTCAACGACCTCACCGACAACAAGTCGCTCGCCCACCTGCTGAAGTACGACTCGATCACGGGCCGCCTCGACGCGACCGTCGAGTACGACGGCGACCAGATCATCGTCAACGGCAAGCCCATCCGCGTCTTCGAGGAGCGCGACCCCGCCGCCCTCAAGTGGTCGGACTACGACGTCGACATCGTCATCGAGTCGACCGGCCGATTCACCAAGGCCGAGGACGCCCGCAAGCACATCGACGGCGGCGGCGCCAAGAAGGTCATCATCTCGGCGCCCGCGACCGAGCCCGACGGCACCTTCGTCATGGGCGTCAACGAGTCGACCTACGACCCGGCGACGATGCACATCATCTCGAACGCGTCCTGCACGACGAACTCGCTCGCGCCGCTCGCCAAGGTCTTCAACGACAACTTCGGCATCGAGCGCGGTCTGATGACCACCATCCACGCGTACACCGCCGATCAGAACCTCCAGGACGGCCCGCACAGCGACCTGCGTCGCGCCCGTGCCGCGGCGATCAACATCGTGCCGACCTCGACCGGCGCCGCGAAGGCCATCGGCCTCGTGCTGCCCGAGCTCAACGGCAAGCTCGACGGCTACTCGCTGCGCGTGCCCGTGCCGACCGGCTCGATCACCGACCTCACCATCCAGGCGTCGCGCACCGTGACGAAGGACGAGATCGACGCCGCGTACAAGGAGGCCTCGGAGGGCTACCTCAAGGGCATCCTCAAGTTCTCGACCGACGAGCTCGTCTCGAGCGACATCGTGAGCGACCCGCACTCGTCGATCTTCGACTCGCCGCTGACGAAGATCATGGGCGACCAGGTCAAGCTGTACGCCTGGTACGACAACGAGTGGGGCTACTCGAACCGCCTCGTCGACCTCACCGAGTACGTCGCCGCGCGTCTCTAGCCGCCCGGCTCGACGCCTCCTTCCATGAGTCTCCGCACCATCGAGTCTCTCGGCGACCTCGCCGGGAAGACGGTCCTGCTCCGCTGCGACCTCAACGTCCCGCTCGACGGCGACCGGATCACGGACGACGGGCGCGTGCGCGCGTCCGTCCCCACGATCCGGAAGCTGCGTGACGCGGGCGCGTCGGTCGTGGCCATGTCGCATCTCGGCCGGCCCGAAGGCACGCCCGATCCGAAGTACTCGCTCGCGCCCGTCGCGGTGCGGCTCGCCGAGCTGCTGGGGGAGCCGGTCGCGTTCGCACCGGGTCCGGTCGAGTCGGTTCGGCCGGGCGCCGGCGTGACGCTCCTCGAGAATCTCCGGTTCGACCCGCGCGAAGCCTCGAAGGAGGCGGGCGAACGCGCGTCGTTCGCCGAGGAGCTCGCCGCCCTGGGCGACGTTGTCGTCTCCGACGGATTCGGCGTCGTCCACCGCAAGCAGGCGAGCGTCTACGAGCTGGCGAAGGCCCTGCCGTCCGCGGCGGGTCTGTTGATCGCGACCGAGCTCGACGTTCTCGACCGGCTGACGGCGAACCCGCAGAAGCCCTACACCGTCGTGCTCGGCGGCTCGAAGGTGTCGGACAAGCTCGGCGTCATCGACGCCCTGCTGCCGAAGGTCGACCGGCTGCTGATCGGCGGCGGGATGCTCTTCACCTTCCTCGCCGCGCAGGGCCACCGCATCGGCAAGAGCCTCCTCGAGGACTCGCAGTTCGACACCGTGAAGCGCTACGTCGCCGAGGCGGCCGAGCGCGGCGTCGAACTGGTCCTGCCGACCGACATCGTGATGGCATCCGGCTTCTCCGCCGATGCCGAGCACGTCGTCGCCGCGGCCGACGCCCTCGAGGACACCGCCTTCGGCGCCGACGGCATCGGCCTCGACATCGGGCCGGCGACGGCGGCGGTGTTCGCCGAGCACATCCGCTCGTCGCGCACCGTGTTCTGGAACGGCCCGATGGGCGTGTTCGAGTTCCCCGCGTTCGCCGCCGGCACGAAGACCGTGGCCCAGGCGCTGACCGAGGTCGACGGCCTGGGCGTCGTCGGCGGAGGTGACTCCGCGGCCGCGGTGCGCGCGCTCGGCTTCGCGGACGACCAGTTCGGCCACATCTCGACGGGGGGCGGCGCGAGTCTCGAGTTCCTCGAAGGCACCACTCTTCCCGGATTGGAAGTTCTCGGATGGCAGGCACCAGCATGAGCCCGAAGCAGCGCACCCCGTTGCTCGCCGGCAACTGGAAGATGAACCTCGACCACTTGCAGGCGATCGCCTTCGTGCAGAAGCTCGCGTGGACGCTCAAGGACGCGCAGCACGACGCGGCGTCGGCCGAGGTCGCGGTGTTCCCGCCGTTCACCGACCTGCGCAGCGTGCAGACGCTCGTGAACGCCGACGACCTCCCGATCGCGTACGGCGGCCAGGACATCTCGGCCCACGACTCGGGCGCGTACACCGGGGAGATCTCCGGCGCGTTCCTCGCGGCCCTCGACACGAAGTACGTGATCGTCGGGCACTCCGAGCGTCGCGAGTACCACGGCGAGACGGACGAGGCGATCGCCGCCAAGGTGGCCGCCGCCCACCGCCACGGCATCGTGCCGATCATCTGCGTCGGCGAGACCGCCGACGACCTCGAACAGCACGGCCCGAGCGCCGTGCCCGTCGCACAGCTCCGCGTCGCCCTCGAAGGCGTGGCGAAGCCCGGTGCCGGGGCACAGAGTGAGATCGTCGTCGCCTACGAGCCCGTCTGGGCGATCGGCTCCGGCCAGGCCGCGACGAGCGAGCAGGCCCAGCAGGTCTGCGCCGCACTCCGCGTGCTGATCGCGGAGGTGCTCGGCGAGGAGGTCGCCCAGGCGACCCGCATCCTCTACGGCGGCAGCGT
>Ga0075364_10002579_pt1 | contig 10154 bp, 3 predicted proteins | sample EndMetdeltDD1764_FD_71517 | JGI IMG/M metagenome (GOLD analysis project Ga0075364, IMG submission 71517) | Populus endosphere microbial communities from Tennessee, USA - Endosphere MetaG P. deltoides DD176-4 | ecosystem: Host-associated > Plants > Roots > Endosphere | place: USA: Tennessee...
CGCGGAATCCGTCGGCCGGGCGCCGGGTGAGGTCGTTGGCCAGGCCCGTCACCGCGTCACTGTTCCCGACGGCGAACACAGTGGTCTGATAGCTCCCGTCGGTGCGCTTACGTGCCACGTATCGGCGCGCCAGCCATCTGCTCACCACCAGTCCGAAGATGCCTGCGGGAAGCGCCACCGCGAGGTAGCCTCTGGCGATCTCGAGATGGAAGATGTACTCCGTCATCGCGATGGCGCCGAACGTCCAGATGGACGCCTCGACGGCGCGCCGGTACTCCTCCATACCCCTGCCGATGATCCGTGTGCACCTGGCGCGGAACCCGGCCAGCAGCGACAACCAGATGATGACGGTCAAGACCGAACAGGCGGTTGCATAACGGTTTTCGTGTCCGGTAACGAAGGGCGGCAGACCGAAGCGAACATACTGCGCGAACGCCACTGCCGCGCACACCACGATGGCGTCGGTGATGCGCAGGTTGGCGGCATAGCGCTCCTGCCACCGCGGACGGGTGAGGTCGGTGCGCGGCGATCGCGCCGCATCCAGTGCCGGCCCTCGTCCGGTATCGGCCACCTGAACCCGCTTGTCGGCGGTACTTCCCGGCGTACTCATGATGCGCGGATCTCCTGCATCGTCGCGATATGCCACTCGATGGTGCGCGCGAGCCCGTCCTGCAGCTCGACCTCGGGGTTCCACCCGAGTAGTTCGCGGGCCCTGGTGATGTCGGGTTTGCGGCGGGTGGGATCGTCCTCGGGGAGCGGGTGGCGCTCGATCTCAGACGAGGAGCCCACCAATTCGGCTACCAACTCTGCGATCTGGTGCACCGTGAGCTCGGTCGGGTTGCCCAGGTTGATCGGCCCCTGTTCGTGCGAGTCGAGCATCGCCACCAATCCCCGCACGAGGTCGTCCACGTAGCACAGGCTCCGGGTCTGGCTGCCGTCGCCGAAGACCGTCAGGGGTGCGCAACGCAGTGCCTGGTCGATGAAGTTGGTCACGACCCGCCCGTCGTCGGAGCGCATCCCGGGTCCGTAGGTGTTGAAGATGCGCACGATCCCGGTGTCCACTCCGCACGAGGTGCGGTAGGCGGTGGTCAACGATTCCGCATAGCGCTTCGCCTCGTCGTAGACGCTGCGCGGGCCGAGCGGGTTGACATTGCCCCAGTAGTCCTCTGATTGCGGATGGACCAGCGGGTCACCGTAGACCTCACTGGTCGAGGCCAGGACGAAGCGGGCCGAATGCGTAAGTGCGAAGTCGAGCGCGTTACGGGTGCCTTCCGAGCCGGTGCGCAAGGTGAAGATCGGTCGCTCAAGGTATGCCGGCGGCGAGGCCGGACTGGCCAGATGTACGACGCCGTCGACACGTTCGGTCAAAGAGATCGGTTCCAGGACAGTGCCTTCGATGAAGGTGAACTGGGGTGAGGTGAAGAGGTGTTCCAGATTCGTGCGGCGGCCGGTCGACAGATCGTCGATGCAGAACACCGTGTCCCCACGTCCGACGAGCACGGTGCACAGGTTCGATCCAAGGAAGCCGGCTCCACCGGTGACGAGAATCCTCATGAGTTTTGTCCTCTGCTGTCCGAGTAGGTCCGATCATTGAAAGTCGTCATTGGCATCCCAGCCCGCGATAGGTCCAGCCCGCCGCTCGCCAGATGTCCGGATCGAGGCAGTTTCGCGCGTCGATGATGCGCCGGGATGTGGTGACAGCGGCCAGTTCCTGTGGCCGAAGCCGGCGGAACTCGTCCCACTCGGTGAGCACGAGAACGGCGTCGGCTTCCATGCAGGCCTCGACAGCGGAGAACGCAAAGTTGAGCGCCGGGAAAGATTTCCGGGAGTTGTCCATCGCCTTGGGGTCGTAGACCGTCACATCCGCACCCTCCGAACGGATCTGGTCGGCGACGGCCAGCGCGGGCGAATCGCGGATGTCATCGGTGTTCGGTTTGAACGCCGAACCGAGGACGGCGACCCGTGCTCCGGCGAGTGATCCACACTCCTCCCGGGCCATCGTGACCACGCGGGTACGGCGCCGGAGGTTGATGCCGTCGATCTCCCGCAGGAAGTTCAGTGATTCGCCCACACCCAGTTCGTGTGCGCGGGAGATGAATGCCCGGATGTCCTTGGACAGACAGCCGCCACCGAACCCCAACCCGGCATTGAGGAATCGGCGTCCGATACGGTCGTCGTACCCGATCACGTCGGCGAGCGATGTGACATCCGCAGAGGCGGCCTCACACACTTCGGCGATCGCGTTGATGAACGAGATCTTGGTGGCGAGGAACGCATTGGCCGCGACCTTGGCCAGTTCGGCGGTCTCGAGGCTCGTCACCAGGAACGGGATGTCCTCGTCCAGAAGCGGGGCATACAGTTCCCGGATGGTCTCCTCGGAGCGGAGATCGCGACGGTCTTCCAGGCCCAGCACGATCCGGTCCGGATGCAAGGTGTCCTGTATCGCGAACCCTTCCCTGAGGAACTCCGGATTCCACGTCAGCTTCACCGCGGCGCCGGCGGGGGCGGTCCGGCGTACCCGATCCGCCAGCCGCTGCGCGGTTCCCACCGGCACCGTCGACTTGCCGACGATGAGCGCGGGCCGGTCGAGATGGCGGCACAGGGAGTCGATCGCCGCCTCGACGTAGGACAGGTCGGCGCTCGCATCGTCCTTGTTCTGCGGTGTGCCGACGGTGATGAAATGTATGTCCGCGAATGCTGCTGCTTCAGAGGATGATTCGGTGAACGCGAGACGTCCGGAGGCCATTCCCTCTTGGACGAGGATGTCCAGTCCCGGCTCGAAGAACGGCACTGCGCCAGAACGCAGTCTGGCCACTTTGTCCGGATCGGTATCGGCGGTCAGCACGCTGTGCCCGAGTTGCGCCAGACATGCGGCATGTGTCAGCCCCAGGTACCCGGCTCCGATTACGGCGACCTTCACGTCAGATCCCCCATTCAGGCCGCGGCTCGGACTCCGGTGAAGATTCCGGACGGCGAGACGGCCGATCAATGTCAGCAGGCTGGCTGCACGAACACTCGTGGCGAACACCATGTCGAGTCATCTCGTGAAGCACATGCTCACTATTGTTTGCTGGCTGCCGGCAGTACATGGACCATAGGAACGATATTTCGGATGAATCGCTACCCAGTCCCTGGATTAACCCGGCTAGCTCTCGGGTTTCGTGCGCTCGCGCCCACGCCGGACCATTGCGCTGGTTGTGCAGACGTTTCCGCGGCGGGCGCGGCGCCCTAAGCGCAGATGCACGGTGATACGAGGGTCCAGGACCTGCCGGTCCGCCGGGTCCGGAGGAACTAGACCCGGGGGTGATGGAGAACTAGCCCCCGGTTCACCGGTGGGTGTTGCAGGGGCCTCCGGAAGCCGGTGTCGGTGGCGAAAATGCCTACACCCCTGTCGGTTACGTCTTGGAACCCCTAGCGAAACTCGCCGCATACTCGTACTCTTCGGTGACAGAAGAGACGTCATATCGTCTTTCGAGCCATGTGCGGGCCAGAGTCAAAAAACCAGCACACCAACATAACCGGACGTGGGGGCGGCCATCCGATGTACTCCGACGCATACGATCCGCTCGACGGCATTGCGATCATCGGCATGGCCGGACGCTTTCCGGACTCGCCGAGTGTCTCCGCGCTGTGGCAGAACCTGCTGGCCGGCCGCGAGTGCATCACGCGCTTCGGATCCGAGGAACTCGAACGTCCGCAGGGCGAAGCCGGGGATGCACAGACCCGTGCGCACTACGTGCGGGCCCGTGGTGTGCTGGAGGGTGTCGACGAGTTCGACGAGGAGTTCTTCGGCTTCACCCCGAAGGAGGCCGCCATCGTCGATCCGCAGCAGCGGCTCTTCCTGCAGGCGGCATGGGAAGCCATCGAGCAATCCGGACACGATGCCCAGCGGTTCGACGGCCCGATCGGTGTCTTCGCCGGGGCCACCACAAGTAGTTACTATCTGCAGAATCTGCTGTCGCGCAACGATGTAACCGATCCACTCGGTCCGATCATGGTCATGCTGGGCAACTCGAACGACTACGTCGCGACACGGGTGTCCTACAAGTTCGACCTCAAGGGCCCCGCCCTGAACATCCAGAACGCCTGCTCGACCTCATTGGTCGCAGTCTGCACCGCGGTGCAGAGCCTGCAGACCTATCAGTGCGATATGGCGCTCGCCGGTGGGGTGTCGATCATGCTGCCGCAGCGACGCGGGTATCTCCACGAAGAAGGCTCGATCCTGGCTCCCGACGGTCACTGCCGGCCGTTCGATCGTGATGCCGCAGGCACGGTTTCCAGCAACGGACTCGGCGTCGTGGTGCTGCGCCGGCTGCGCGACGCGATCGAGGACGGCGACACGATCTATGCCGTCGTCAAGGGATCGGCGCTCAACAACGACGGCAATGCCAAGGTCGGGTTCACCGCGCCGAGCGTCGACGGTCATGCCCGGGTGATCTCCATGGCGCAGATGCTCGGGGGTATCGATCCCGCGACGATCTCCTATGTCGAAGCCCACGGCACCGGCACCGCGCTCGGCGACCCGATCGAGATCGCGGGGCTCACCCAGGCCTTCCGCACCGGCGGCGCCGAAGAGAACGGCTTCTGCGCGATCGGGTCGGTCAAGTCGAACATCGGACACCTGGACGTCGCCGCCGGTGTCGCGGGACTGATCAAGACCAGCCTCGCACTGCACCACCGGGTACTCCCCGCGAGCATCAACTTCGAGTCGCCGAACCCGAAGCTCGGCATCGAGAGCACCCCGTTCTTCGTCAATGCCGACCAGCGCCGTTGGCCCGAGGGACCGACCCCGCGTCGGGCCGGCGTCAGCTCGTTCGGCCTCGGTGGGACGAACGCACACGTGGTACTCGAAGAGGCGCCCAGTGCGGGACCGGCTGTGCCCGCCTCCCGGCCTGCGCAGCTGCTGGTGCTGTCCGCACGCGACCCGCAGGCCCTCGATCGGGTGGCCCACAATCTCAAGGACCACCTCGAACAGGACCTCAGCGCCGATCTCGCCGATATCGCGTACACCCTTCAGGTCGGCCGCCGTCGCTTCGGGCACCGCCGCGCGGTGGTGTGCCGCGATCGCGACGACGCGATCGCACTGCTGACCACCGCCGACCCGCTGCGGGTGCAGGGCCGGGGCGCACCCGCCGAATTGTCCGGTGGCGTCGCGTTCATGTTTCCGGGGCAGGGCTCGCAGTACGTGGACATGGGCCGTGGACTCTACGAATCGGAGTCGCTGTTCCGGGAGACGATGGACGCGTGCGCGCGGGTGCTGCGGACCGAGACCGGAGTCGACCTGCTCGGTGTCCTGTATCCGGGTGACCCCGATCGTGACAGCGCGCACGCGCAGCTGAGTCAGACCGCGATCACCCAGCCGGCGCTCTTCGCGATCGAATATGCCTTGGCCCAGGTGTGGATGTCCTGGGGGGTGCAGCCCACCGCGATGATCGGTCACAGTATCGGTGAGTTCGTCGCCGCCTGTGTCGGCGGCACGTTCTCGCGGGACGAGGCGCTGCTGCTCGTCGCGGCTCGCGCCCGCCTGATGGGCAGCATGCCGGCCGGGGCGATGCTCGGTGTGCGCGCCCCCGCGGATCTGGTCACCGCCGAGCTGACTCCCGATGTGGCGATCGCCGCATTCAACGGACCCAAACACACCGTCGTCTCGGGTCCGCACGACGCCATCGCCGGCTTCGAGGCGAGGTTGACCGCGATCGGTGTCGCGCACCGACGCCTGCACACCTCACATGCGTACCACTCGCCGATGATGGAGCCCGCGGTACAGCCGTTCGCCGAACTGGTGGCCGGAACATCGCGCACCGCACCGGCATTGCGGTGGATCTCCAGCCTGACCGGGCGCCCGATCACCGATGCCGAAGCGTGCGATCCGCAGTACTGGGCCCGACAGCTGCGGGAGCCGGTGCAGTTCGCGACCGGTGTGGGGGCGCTGCTGGATCCGCGGATCGCGCTCGTGGAGGTCGGTCCGGGCCAGACGCTTTCCATGCTGGCCCGCCAGCATGAGCGGCGACTGCCCGAACAGCTGATCACGACATCGCTGCATCCCGGTCAGGAGTGGGGTCCGGACGTCGACTGCCTGCTGACCGCCGCGGGCCGGCTGTGGACTCGTGGTGCCGATATCGACTGGCACGGTCTGCACGGCGGGACCCGCCGGCGCGTCGCGCTGCCCACCTACCCTTTCCGGCGCCGCCGGCACTGGGTCGACCCGAGTCCGGGGCGTGAATCGACACAGCCGGCTGCCTCACCCGACCCGGTGCCGAGTTCCTCTGCGTCCCAGTCGATCAAGCCCGACTCCGGTGACCGTTCCGCCACCCTGCTGGCTCACCTGCACACGGTGTTCGTCGAGCTGTCCGGAGTCGACCGGTCGGATCTGACGCCGGGTGCGAGCTTCCTGCAGATGGGCTTCGATTCGCTGTTCCTCACCCAGGCCGCCAGTGCGTTGCAGAAGCAGTTCGCGACCACGATCACCGTGCGCACCCTGGTCGAGGAAGCGCCGACATTCGACCTGCTCGTCGACCACATCATGGCTGCGACACCGGATGACGCCCCTGACCTCGCGGCCCCGCGGATCGCACCCGCCCCGGTCCCGGCTGTGCCGACACGCGCGCCCGTGGTCGGGCTGACCGATCGACAACAGCAGCGTCTCACCACGCTGATCGAACGGCACCGCTGGCAGGAGGCGGTCGGCCCGGCCATCGCGGTGCAGTCCTCGGGTGCGTACCTGCGCGATGCCGGCGGGCGGGCGCACATCGATCTCACCAACGGCGGCGGCGCCGTCTTCTTCGGCCATGACCCGGCCTTCATCCGCGACGCCATCGAGACCGAGTACGCCTCCGACTCGGCGAGCGGATCGCCGGACGCGCTGGCGACCGAAGTCGCAGCCCTCGTGTGCGAGATGGTCGGCATGCAGCATGCTGCGTTCTATCCCGACGAATCCGGTGCCTTGACGGCGGCCGTCCAAATGGCCCGCACCCGGTCCGGGTGCGACACGATCGTGGCGGTCACCGGCGCGGGCCACACCATGGAGACCGTGCCGGGCGGCCGGGTGGTCGCCCTCGAGTACGGCAGTGCAGCGGCGCTCGCGACGATCAGGTCGATGCGCGGGGAGCTCGCCGGCGTGCTGGTCGAACCCGTGCCGGTGCGGCGGCACCGCGAACACGCCCCACGGGAGTTCCTGAACGCCGTGCGCGAGGTGACCGCCGAGACGGGCGTGGCACTCATCCTCGATGAGGTCCGCTCCGGATTTCGCACCCACCCCGGCGGCGCCCAGGCGCTGTTCGGTGTGCAGTCCGACATCGCCGTCTACGGCAAGGTCGCCGGTGGCGGACTGCCGATCGGGATCGTCGCGGGCAGTGCGACGTATCTCGATGGTTCGCACGCCGGTGGCTCTCCGCTGGCCCTGGCAGCGGCGCGCGTGGTGTTGCGACGACTCCGCGACGATGGTCCCGCCCTGCAGCGCGGGCTCAACCAGCGCACCACCGCCTTCGCAGAACGGCTGCGCACCGTCAGCGCCGAACTCAATGCGCCGGTGCACATCCGGCATTTCTCGTCCTGGTTCGACGTGTCATTCCCGCCCGGACTGCCACTCGAACCGCTGTACCACGCACTCATGCGGGCGCGCGGTGTGCACACCAGGGAAGACGGGCCGGGATTCCTGACGCTCGCGCACACCGATGCAGATCTCGAGTGTGTCGTCTCGGCCTTCGGTGAGAGCCTCGCGCAGATGCGGGCCGACGGTGTCCTGCCCGAGCGCGCCGCGACACCGCGCCGAGGCCGCGACGCCCACGGGCGCGAGGCCTGGTTCGTGCCCGATCCGGACCGTCCGGGCAAATATCTGCAGGTTGTCGGTGCCAGTGTCGGGGAGGAGATGGCGCATGGATGAGGTGGTGGACAGCTACGAGCTGTCGCCGATGCAGGCGAGCATGCTGTATCAGGCATTGAGCGCGCCGGGGGACGGCACGAACATCGAACATGTCGTCATCTCGGTGGACGAGGAACTCGACGTCGCGCTGTTCGAACAGGCCATGGCACAGGTGATGCAACGGCATTCGGTCATGCGCACGCGATTCCGCTGGGTGGACGTCGGGGAGCCGTGCCAGGAAGTGCTGGCGCATGCGCCACTCGCCGCCACCGTCGCCGACTGGCGCGATATCGCCCCGGAGGTGGCCGGCGAGCGCTTCGATGCCCACGTGCTCGCCGACAGCCGCCTCGATGTCGACATGTCCCAGGCCCCGATGATGAGGCTCTTCATCGCCCGGCTTCCTGCGGGAAAGAGCAGAGTTCTGTGGACATTTCACCACGCCCTGCTCGACGGACGTTCCTACATCGTGTTGCACGAATGGTTCGCGCTCTATGAGGCCGCGCAGCGTGGGGAGTTGTTGTCATTGCCGGCGGCACGTCCGTACCGCGACTACATCGAATGGCGTCGCTCGCTCGATCACGGTGTCGCCGAGACATTCTGGCGCGAGCGGCTGGGTGACTTCGGCACGTCGACACCCTTCGGGATCGACGCACCGCATGCCGCCGATGAGAGCACCGCACCGGCGAGCGCCTGTGAGCAGCGTCTGCCGAAGGATCTGACCGAGCAGCTGCGCCACGCGGCGCACCGGGCCGATGTCTCGGTCAGCACGATGGTGCAGGCCGCATGGGCGGTCCTGCTGCACCGCTACTCCGGAGAGTCCGACATCGTGTTCGGGGTGACGCGCGCCGGCCGCATCACCGGATTCGATGACGCCGACCGGATCACCGGCCTGTTCATCAACACCCTCCCCATGCGGGTCGGCGTCGACGACGACGCCGAGATCGGGCCGTGGCTGCGCGCGCTGCGCGCTCAGCAGAGCGCGCTGCGGCCCTACGAGCAGACCCCGCTGGGCACCGTGCAGGCGTGCAGCGGGGTGGCACGCGGCGCACCGCTGTTCGAGAGTGTGATCGTCTACGACCACCACACTCTCGACATGCAACTCCAGATGCCGGGCCGGCATTTCGAGTACCGGGGACAGACGAACTTCCCACTCGCACTGATGGCCTACGGCGACGACGGCTCCGGCGCCATGCTGCTGCGGCTGGACTACTCGACCAAGCGTTTCGCCGCGGCAGCCGTCACGCGGATGCTCGGCCACCTGGTGCACCTACTGGCGCAGTTCGCCGATGGCGATACGAAGTTCCTCGGTCAACTCGACCCGCTGAGTGCGGGTGAGCGTGTGGTGTTGGTGGGTGATGGTGGGGTTCCGGTGGTGGTGCCTCGGGATGTGACGTTGCATGCGGGTTTTGCGCGTCAGGTGGCGGCGCGTCCGGATGCGGTGGCGGTGTGTGCTGATGGTGCGGGTGGTCGGGTGGAGTTGAGTTATGCCGAGCTTGACTGTCGGGCTGAGGCGGTGGCGGGGTGTCTGCGTGGGTTGGGTGTGGGTGCCGGTGCGGTGGTGGGTCTTCGGGTTGCCCGTGGTGTTGATGTGGTGGTGGGGATTCTGGGGATTTTGAAGGTGGGGGCGGCTTATCTGCCGTTGGATCCGTTGTATCCGGTGGAGCGGGTGGGGTTCATGCTCGCTGATGCCGGTGTGGGGGTGGTGTTGACCCAGCGTGGTGTGGCTGGGGAACTGGGTGGGCTGCCGGTGCGGTGTGTGTGTCTTGATGAGCCGCTGCCGGTGGTGGGCCGCGATCCTGCGTCGCCGGCGGCGCAGGGTCGCGGTGGGGATCTGGCGTATGTGATGTATACCTCGGGTTCGACTGGTCAGCCCAAGGGTGTGCGGGTGACTCACCGTAATGTGTTGCGGCTGTTCGAGACCACGATTGAGCGGTTTGGTTTCGGGCCCGATGATGTGTGGACGTTGTGGCATTCGTATTCGTTTGACATCTCGGTGTCGGAGTTGTGGGGGGCGTTGCTGGTCGGGGGTCGGCTGGTGGTGGTCGATCATGACACCAGTCGTGATCCGGCGGCGTTTCGTGGGTTGGTGGAGCGTGAACGGGTCAGTGTGCTCAGTCAGACGCCGACCGGGTTTTGTGCGTTCATCGATGTCGATCGGGTTGCTCCGCGTGCTGGGTTTGCGTTGCGTTATGTGTTGTTGTGTGGTGAGGCATTGCAGTTGGCGAGTTTGGCGCCCTGGTTCGAGCGTTACGGTGATGACAGTCCGCAGGTCATCAATATGTACGGGCCCACC
>Ga0075364_10002580_pt1 | contig 10153 bp, 8 predicted proteins | sample EndMetdeltDD1764_FD_71517 | JGI IMG/M metagenome (GOLD analysis project Ga0075364, IMG submission 71517) | Populus endosphere microbial communities from Tennessee, USA - Endosphere MetaG P. deltoides DD176-4 | ecosystem: Host-associated > Plants > Roots > Endosphere | place: USA: Tennessee...
CCTTGGTGATTCGCGGCTCTCTCGCGCGCTCGAATCGGCCATCACGCGCCGTCATTCCCGGCGCCACCGTCACGCCGATGACAGGTGGCTGGCACCTTTTCCGGAAGGGTGCCAGCCACCTGTCAAGGGGTTGACGATCGACGTGAGGTGCCGGTGCCGCCGCGCGGGGCTCCGCCTGCTAGCGGCCGCGGCGACGCCTGGAATCCCCGAGATGAGAGGGGTGGCGGGCCGATGACAAGGTGGCTGGCACCTTTTCCGGAAAGGTGCCAGCCACCTGTCAAGGGGTTGACGATCGACGTGAGGTACCCGTGCCGACGCGTGGGGCTCCGGCTGCTGATAGCGGCCGCGGGGGTGGTGCCGACGCGCGCGCAGGAGGCCTGGAATCCCGAACCGTCGTACGACGGGCGCGTCACCATGGTCCGGCTGCGTGGCGGCGCGTCGCCGTGGCGGGCGTCATCCCTCTGGGTACGAGCGTCAGCGCTTCGCGCGCGCGATCAGGTCGCGGACGTAGGCGGCGCGCTCGATCGCGACCGGGTCGGTTTCCAGATCCTCCACCGGCCACGGCAGACGCCACGTCCAGTTCTCGTCGTTGATCAGCGCCGGCGTGTTGATCCGCTCGCGCCAGCCGAACACGTCGTGGATCGGCACCAGGACGATGTCCGACGCCGAGCGGAAGAGAACCTCGAGGATCGCGTCGCGGATCCGCGCGTCGAAGGGCCCCTCGGGATCGCAGGCCGCGTCGTGCAGCACGGCGGCGACCGCGCGGCGCTCGTCGATCGGCGCTTCGTCCCACCACTGCGCGTTGGTCTCGGTGTCGTGGGTGCCGCTCGTCGCCACCGACGATGCCGGGTACGACGCCGGATCCCTGAAGGGACGTCCGTCCGTGTCCCACTCGCGTTCCCACCGCAGCACCTTGAACCCGGGAATGCCGAGCCGCGCCAGCGTCTCGCGCACGAACGCGGGAATGACGCCGAGGTCCTCGGCGATCAGCCGCGCGCCCGCCCCGCTCAGCACCTCGAGGACGCGCTCTCCCTGGCGAATCTGATCCGGCTCGTCGGAGGGCACGAACGCGGCGCGGCCGTCGGTCTCGCGCACGTAGGTACGGAAGAAGCCGACCAGATGGTCGACGCGGTAGGCGTCGTAGATCTCGGCGTTGCGGCGGGCGCGCGCGGCGAGCCACTGGAAGCCGCCGGCCGCGATCTCGTTCCAGCGGTAGGCCGGGAAGCCCCAGTCCTGCCCGGTCTCCGAGAACGCGTCCGGGGGCGCGCCGACCGACGCGTCCATGCGGAAGTCGTCCTGCCGCGCCCAGACGTCGGCGCTGTCGCGGCTGACCATGAACGGGAAGTCGCCGAAGACGCCGATCTCCGCCGTCTCGCGCGCCTCGGCCCACTGCTCGGCCGCCAGCCACTGCAGGTAGGCGTAGAACCGGATGTCCTCGGCGAGCTCGACGCGCGCGTCGGCGAGCGCCGCGGGATCGCGGCCGCGCAGCGGCGCGTCCCATTCGGTCCACGCGCGGCCGCCGAACTTCGCGTGCAGCGCGCGGAAGAGCGTGTAGGCGTCGAGCCACCAGCGCGATCGCTCGGTGAACCGCTGCAGGCGGCGCGCGCGCGCGGTCTTCGGCGTCCACTCGTGCTCCACGAACCGCGCGAAGGCCGCGCGAAACGCAGCCGTCTTCAGGTCCCTGACGCGCGCGTAGTCGATCGTCGCGGCGGCGCGGACGGCCTCCAGATCCGCGCGCTCGCGCGCGCTCAGCACGTCTTCGACGCCGAGCGCCTGCAGATCGGGCACGGCATGCGGCGCGATGAAGATCGGATCGATCGCCATCGCGCTCAGCGCCGAGTACGGCGAGCTCTGGCCGTCCGCCATCTCGTTGAGCGGCAGCAGCTGCACGAACGCGAACCCGGCGCCCGACATCCACGAGGCGAGCGCCGGCAGGTCCATCAGCTCGCCGATGCCCCAGCTCCGGCGCGAGGGAATGGAGAAGAGCGGGACCAGCAGCCCCGCGTAGCGATCGTGGAAGAAGTCACGCGGCATCGACGCGCTCCAGGATGCGCGCGACGCCGCGGGCGAAGACGTCCGGCTCGGGCAGCAGGCTGATCACGAGAAACGCCTCGTGCGCGAAATCGAAAAAGTATCCCGGGTGTGTGACGACGGCGTCACGGTCGAGGAGCTCGAGCACGAGCGCCTCCTCGCTGCGCGTGGCGGGCACGCGCAGCACGGCCGACCAGCCGCCGTCCGCCGCCAGCACGCCTACGGCCGAAGACGCGCCGGCGAGGCGGCGAAGCACGGCGTCGTTGCCGCGGACGCGCGCGAGGATCGCGGCGCGCACCGGCTCGCTGTCGCGCAGCAGCGACCGCGCGGCGATCTGCACCGGCGTCGAGACCGACAGGTAGGTGTCGGCGATCAACTCGAGCCGCTCCAGCGCCTGCGCGACGAGGGCTGGCGGTCCGTCGAGCGCGATCCATCCGAGCTTGACCTGCGGCAGGCCGGCGCGCTTCGAGAGCCCGCCGAGGCGGGCGACGAGGCACGGCGGGACGCGCAACGCCGGCGGCTCCACGAACGCGTCGCGCAACGGATAGTCCCAGAACACCTCGTCCACGATCAGCGCCGCGCCGCGGGCAGCGCAGCGCGACGCCAGCTCATCGGCGTCTTCCGCGGTCAGGACGGATCCCGTGGGATTGTTCGGGCTGACGGCCAGGACCGCGCGCGTGTCGTCCGTCCAGGCGCGATCGAGCGACGCGCTGTCGATCGTCCACGCGCCGTGATACTCCAGGGCGTAGCGCTGCTGGCCGGCGCCGTCGAGGCGGGCGAGGTGATCGAACAGCGGATAGCTGGGCACCGGCGTCAGCACGTCGGACCGGCCGGGATCGCAGAGCAGCTTGAAAAGAATGGAATACGCTTCACTCGTGCTGGCTGTCAGCACGATCCGTTCCCGATCGATCGCCAGGCCGCGCTGCGCGTACGTGCCGGCGACGGCGGCGCGCGCGTCCTCGAGCCCGAACGGCTCCGGGCGATAGCGGAGCGCCGCGGGATCCGCGAGCGGCCGCAGCAGATCCGCGGGATACGGGATTCCCGCGCGCGTCGGGTTCGAGATCGTCAGATCGAGGAGCGGCCCGCGCGTCCGCGCCGCCTCGAGCGCGCGGGCGACGCGCGTCGGCGCGCGATCGTCCGGAACGCGATTCGAAAACACCTCTCAATGGTATCCGAGGGGCTTCGCCGCGCTCGCGTGAGGACGAACGCGCGATGGCGTATTCTTGATCGATGCGACGACTGCTCCCCATCGCCGTCGCCGCGGCGCTCGCGGCCGGCGCGCCCGCGGTCTCGGCCCAGAAACGTTCCGGCGTCGCCTACACGCAGTTCGATCTGCCCAACGGGCTGCACGTCATCCTGCACGAAGACCATACCGTTCCGCTGGTGATGGTGAACGTCTGGTATCACGTCGGGTCCGCGCACGAGAAGCCCGGACGAACCGGCTTCGCCCATCTGTTCGAACACCTGATGTTCATGGGCTCGAAGCACGCGGCGTACGGCGTCTTCGATCGGCTGCTGGAAGCCGCCGGCAGCACCAACGACGCGACCACGGCCGAGGACCGCACCAACTACTACATCGACGTGCCGTCGAATGCGCTCGACGTCGCGCTGTTCCTGGAGTCCGATCGCATGGGGTGGCTGCTCGACGCGATGTCGCCGAAGACCGTCGACGCCCAGCGCGACGTGGTCAAGAACGAGCGGCGGCAGAGCTACGAGAACGCGCCCTACGGCATGGCGTCGATCGAGATCGCCCGGATGCTCTACCCGAAGGGGCATCCGTATTCGTGGCCGACGATCGGGTCGATGGAAGACCTCTCGGCCGCCAGCTATGAAGACGTCGTGCAGTTCTTCAAGACCTACTATCAGCCGGCCAACGCGAGCCTCGTCGTCGCCGGCGACATCGATCCGGTCAAGGCCCGGGCGGCCGTCGAGAAGTGGTTCTCGGACGTGCCGGCGGGAACGGTGCCGGTCGGGCCGATCGACTATCCGCGGCCGGACCTGCGCGACGTCACGAAGAAGACCATCCGGGATCGCGTACAGCTGCCGCGGCTGTACCTGACGTGGGTGACGCCGCCGCACTTCGCGCCCGGCGACGCCGAGCTGGACGTGCTCTCGCTGCTGCTCGCCGGCGGCAAGAACGCGCGGCTCTACAAGCGTCTCGTCTACGACCTGCAGATCGCGCAGGACGTGGCGGCGTTCCAGTCGTCGAAGACGCTCAACTCCGAATACCAGATCGTCGTGACGGCCAGGCCCGATACGTCGATCGATCGGATCCGCGCGATCGTCGACGACGAGATCCGGACGATCCAGCAGGCGCCCCCGTCCGAACGGGAGTTCCGCCGCGCCATCAACCAGATCGAGTCGTCGTTCTACGATCGGATGGAGCGCCTCGGCGGCTACACCGGCGTCGCCGACCAGATGAACAGCTACTACGCCGCCACCGGCAATCCGGACTACTTCAACCAGGATCTCTCGCGCTATCGCGCGCTGTCGCCCGAGGACGTCACGGCGGCGGCGCTCAGATTCCTGCCGCTGACCCGGCGCGTCGAGCTGGTCGTGGAGCCGTCGAAGTGACGCGCCGCGATCGGCTCGCAGGCGGGACCGCTCGGGTCCGGCGTCCGCTGACGGCGCTCGCGCTGTGCGCGGCCATCGGCGTCGCGGCCGCGGCGCAGCAGGCGCCGCCGGATCGCTCGAAACCGCCCGCCGCCGGGCCGGCGGCGGCGCTGCACGTCCCCGCGATCGAGAAGCGCACGCTGGCCAACGGCCCCGCCGTCTGGGTCGTGCCGATGCACAAGGTCCCGACGGTGCACCTGCGGTGGATCAACCCGATCGCCGGCGGCAATCCCGCCGGGTCGGCGCCCGGACTGGCGGGCCTCGTCGCCGACATGCTCGACGAAGGGGCGGGCAGCCGCAGCGCGCTCGAGATCGCCGACACGATCGACTATCTCGGCGCGCAGCTGACCGCGGACGCGTCGTGGGACGCGGCGACCGTGGACCTCCACGTGCCGGTGGCACGGCTGGCCGACGCGCTGCCGGTGATGGCGGACGTCATCGAGCGCCCGACGTTTCCGGCCGACGAGCTCGACCGGATGAAGAAGGAGCGGCTCGCATCGCTGCTGGAGGCGCAGGACGATCCGGAGGAGCTGATTCGCTTCGCGTTCCCGCGGATCGTCTACGGACGCGCGCATCAGTACGGCACGTCGATGCTCGGCACGGCCGCCGGGATCCAGGCCTTCACGGTCGAGGATCTGCGGCGCTTCCACCAGGCACGGTACCGCGCGCTCGCGCGCACGCTGATCGTGGTGACGGGCGACGTCACCGCCGACACCGTGGTGCCGATGATCGAGAAGGCGTTCGGAACCGGCACGGCGGCGTTCGACGGCGGCCAGGCCGGCGACGCCGCGCCGACGGCCGGCACGCGGCGCGTCTACCTCCTCGACAAGCCCGGGGCAGCGCAGTCGCAGATCCGGATCGGCTGGACCGGGGCCCCGCGCGCCACGCCCGACTACTTTCCGATCCGCGTCCTCAACATCATTCTCGGCGGCATCTTCACGTCGCGCCTGAACACCAACCTGCGGGAGGTGCACGGCTACTCGTATGGCGCCCGATCCTCGTTCGAGATGCGGCGCGGCACGGGACCGTTCTACGCGGAGGCCGGCGTCCAGACCGACAAGACGGTCGAGTCGTTGAAGGAGTTCTTCAACGAGCTCACCCGCATCCACGAGCCGGTGCCGGCGGACGAGCTCGAGAAGGCGAAACGGTTCCTCGCGCTGCAGCTCCCGCGCAATTTCGAGACGACGCACGACGTGGCCGCCTCGGTGTCGCAGCTCTTCGTCTACGGCCTGCCCGGCGACTACTACCAGACCTACGGCGCCCGCGTCGCCGCGGTGACGGCCGAGGACGTGAAGCGCGCCGCCGACAAGTACATCCATCCCGGCGAGCTCGCGGTGGTGATCGTCGGCGACCGCAAGGCCATCGAGGCCGGCGTGCGATCGCTGAACCTCGGACCGCTGACCGTGATCGAGGCGGGAGACATCTTCAAGTGAGCGATTGAGACGCGCCACGGCGACGCTCCGCCACGAAGTCCACGAAGACGCCACAGAGATCACGCACAATCAATTGTTCTTGTGATCTTCGTGATCTTTGTGCCGGAGCGTCGAGCCGTGGCCGTCGGGCGCAGGGGTCATCGATGAATTTTCGGTACGACGAGTTTCTTCGCTACACACAGGAAGAGCGCGACAAGTGGCGCCTGTGGTTCGCTGCGCACCCGGAGGCCGTGGAGGTCGAGGTCCAGCCGGGTGCGCGCTATCAGACGGTGGGCGCGCTCATCGATCACATCTTTCTCGTCGAGCGCCGCCACCTCCAGCGGCTGACCGGGATGCCGCTCGATTCGAAGACCGGCCTGAGCGGCAAGCATGCGCCGCCGCTCTTCGACTACGGCGCCTCGGTCCGGCGCGAGCTGGAGCAGTTCGTCTCCGCGTTGGACGAGGACGCGGCCGACGAGCCGCGGACCTTCACCGTGCAGACCGGGGGCGATTTCGTGCTCACGCCGCGCAAGCTGCTCGTGCACATCCTGCTCCACGAAACGCGCCACTGGGCGCAGATCGCGCTCGCGCTGCGGCGCGCCGGACTGGAGCCCCCGGGGAATCACGATTTGTTCTACTCGCGGGCGATGAAATAGGCGCGCGGAGACAGTCGCGTTCGCGCTCTCGCGCAGGACGCGGAGGACTCGTATGAGGAGAGCGAGTGTGGCGGCGGTGCTGCTGCTGGTCGTGGCGTGCGGCCACGATCGAGGCCCGACGTCTCCGACGACGAATCCGCCGCCGGTCACCGAGCCCGATCCGCTCCGCGCGGCGGCGGGCGCGGCGGGCAAGCTCGTGGGGACCGCGGTCCAGTCGTCGCTCCTCAACGACCCGCGCTACGGCGGCGTCTTCGCGCGCCACTTCGACTTCGTCACCGCCGAGTACGAGATGAAATGGGATCCGATCGAGCGCACGCGCGGCGCCGAGGACTTCTCCGGCGGCGACGCGATCGTCGCCTACGCGGCGGCGCGCGGCATGCAGGTCAAGGGACACGCGCTCGTCTGGCACCAGGCGGTGCCGTCCTGGGTCAACGGCCTGCCGGCCGCCGACCTGCGCACCGAGCTCGATCGGCACATCAGGAGCGTCGCCTCGCACTACCGCGGGCGCGTGCTCGCGTGGGACGTCGTCAACGAGGCGATCGACGACAACGGATTCGGGCTGCGCGACTCGATCTTCCGCCAGAAGCTCGGCGATCGCTACATCGCCGACGCCTTCCGGAGCGCGCGCGAGGCGGATCCGCAGGCGCTGCTCTTCTACAACGACTACTCGGGCGAAGGCCTCGGCGGCAAGTCCGACGCGATCTACGAGCTCGTCCGGAGCCTGCTCGCGCAGGGCGTGCCGATCGACGGCGTCGGCCTGCAGATGCACGTGCGCGCGGGCGCGCCCCCGCCGGAGTCGAGCGTCGCGGCGAACATGCGGCGGCTGGCCGCGCTCGGCCTGCGCGTCAACATCAGCGAGATGGACGTGCGCGTCGGCGATCTCGGCGGCGCCACGCCGGCGAATCTCGAGCGGCAGCGATCGGTGTACCGCTCGCTCGTCGGCGTCTGCGTCGCCGAGCCGGCGTGCCACGCCGTCACGTTCTGGGGCTTCACCGACGCGCACACCTGGATCACCAGTACGTTCGGCCCCGACGCGCCGCTGCTCTTCGACGCGCAGTACGCGCCGAAGCCCGCGTTCTTCGGCGTGCTCGACGCGCTGGCGCGCCGTTGAGCTCGGCGCCCGCCTGATTTTCGGGTCGAAACTGCACGCGAACGTCCGAAATCGTTCCGCCCGCGGCCGTCTACGACAAAAGAGCGATGAAGAACCTGCGGGTGCTTGCGTTGGTACTTTCGAGCGCGGCCGGCGTCTGCGCGTGTCAGGCCTGCCAGACGGCGGCGCCGCCGCCGACCTCGGCCGCCAGCCAGCCGCAGACGGCGCCGCGCCCGCGTGCCGACGTGGCGCCCGTGCCGACACCGGCGGGCGACGTCGAGTTCCGGTCGGCGCTGGATCTCGGGCAGATCCCGGGGCCCGGCGAGCCCGATCTGCGCGGCGGCCGCGAAGCCGTGTCGTCGGAGTGGCCGGCCTCCCTCTACGCGACGTTCGCGGCGCGCGGCGCCACCGCCGCGTGCACCGCGGCGCTGATCGGACCGACCGTGATGCTGACGGCCGCCCACTGCGTGCCCTCGTCGGGCGGCGTCACCTTCACGTACGAAGGCCATACCAAGCCCTACGTCGCCACCTGCGCGAAACACCCCGACTATGCGTCGGCGGAAGGAGACGCCTCGGCCGACTTCGCGCTGTGCACCTTCACGCCGGCCTTTGCCGCGCCGTCGGGCTTCCGGTACGAGACGGTGAGCACGTCGGGCATGTCGGGGCTGATCAACCGCACCGTCGTCCTCACCGGGTTCGGCTGCGTCAGCAGCGTCGCCTCGGCGGCGCCGTTCGACGGCAAGTACCGGATCGGCTTCAGCACGATCGACGATTCGTCGGCCTCCGCGTCGCGGGCGCGCGGCGACGAGTTCTACGCCCCGCGCGAGCGCAACAACCTCTTCACGAGCGCCGATCCGGGGCAGGCCGACCTGTGTCCCGGCGACAGCGGCGGCCCGGTCTTCACCCGCACCGCCGACCTCCCCGACGTGACCAGGCGGGAGATCGTCGGCATCACGTCGCGCGTCTTTCAGGATCCGGCCCGCGGCGGCTTCGGTTCGTCGATCATCTCGGCGACCGGCAGCCCGGCGTTCCGGTCATGGGCAGGCCAGTGGGCCCGCCAGACCGGCGCGTCGGCGTGCGGCATCGCGGGAATCCTCTCCAATTGCAGAAGCTGACGAGGCGCGCGGTGTAGACTGGGGCGCCCCCCGATGAAGCCCCTGATCTCGTGCGTGCTGGTCACCCGCGATCGTCCGGGCTTTGTCCGTCAGGCGCTCCGGTGCTTCGCCGCACAGCGCTATCCCCGCAAGGAGCTGGTCGTCGTGGACGACGGCGAGGCGGCGGTGGGCGGCCTGTGCAACGGCGCCGCCGGCGTCACGTATGTCAGGGTGAAGGGCCCGGTGCCGACGGGGACGAAGCTGAACCTCGGCGTCGAGATCGCGCGCGGCGACATCCTGCAGAAGCTCGACGACGACGACTATTACGCGCCGGGATTCCTGTCGCGGGCGGTCGCGCGGCTCACGCGCGCACGCACGCCCGACACGCTCGTCGCGTGGTGCTGCTTCATGGTCCTCATCGCAGGGGAACGGCGGGTGTACTACTCCGGCCACGGCTGGAAGACGGGCGGCACGCTCTGCTTCCGCCGCGCGCTGTGGCAGCGTACGCCGTTCCGCGATCTCTACCGGTCGTCCGACAGCTGGTTCCTGCGCGACAACGCGCCCACCATCGCGCGCGTCTGCGATCCGATGCAGTATCTGGTCGTCCGCCACGGCGCGAACACCTGGACGGAGATCGCGGGACAGGAGTCGGTCGAGGCGTACTTCCGTCAGCATCCCCGCCGCTGCGCGCTCGCGCGCATCGTCGGGCGCGCCAACGTCGCGTTCTACCGATCGCTGGCGGCGGGGGCGCCTCACGCGGCATGAGCGAACCCTCGCGTCACGGCGACACGCTGTCCTCCGACGACTGGGAGCTCGTCAAGGACATGGTGTTCTCGTGCCTGCCGCTCGATCGGCCGGCGCGCGAACGCTGGCTCGACGAGCAGCGGCCGTCCGAGCGGGTCCGCCGCGAGGTCGAGCGTCTGCTGGCGGCGTCGCAGACGTCGGTCGGGTTCATGGACGTCTCCGCGCCGCGGCGCGTCCTCGACCTGCCGGCCGAGCATCCGGAGCACATCGGGCACTTCCGAATAGAGCACGTGCTCGGCGCCGGCGGCATGGGCGTCGTCTACGCGGGCGTGGACGAGCGGCTCGGCAGGCCGGTGGCGATCAAGGTCCTGCAGCCCGACGCCGCCGCGGACGACACCCGTCGCAAGCGGCTGATCTGGGACGCGCGCGCGGCCTCGACGCTCAACCACCCGAACATCGTCTGCGTCTACGAGGCCGGCGAGGCCGCCGGCGTCGCCTACGTCGCGATGGAGT
>Ga0075364_10002581_pt1 | contig 10152 bp, 8 predicted proteins | sample EndMetdeltDD1764_FD_71517 | JGI IMG/M metagenome (GOLD analysis project Ga0075364, IMG submission 71517) | Populus endosphere microbial communities from Tennessee, USA - Endosphere MetaG P. deltoides DD176-4 | ecosystem: Host-associated > Plants > Roots > Endosphere | place: USA: Tennessee...
CGGCGACCACCGGAGCGGGCGCAGGCGCAGCGGCCGGGGCGGGCGTTGCGACCGCAGGTACGGCGGCCGGTGCCGGGATGGCGACAGGCGCGGCGGCAGGCGCCGGAGCGGTCGCGGTCTGCGGCGGAAGCGCCGGCGGGTCGGGAAGGGTGGTGCTGCCGGTGACGTCGGCGGCGGTCGGCGGCGGGACGTTCGCGGTGTCGGGCAGAGGCACGTTGGCTTCGATCTGCGTCTGATCCATCGTCGCCTGCGCCATCGCCGGGGCGATGCAGGCGGCGCTCAGGATCAGCGCGATCGCTGTTCCGGTCAGAATGTGGTCAAAACGCCGGCCTTGCATGGAGAAATTCCCTCGAAATCCCCGCGGGATAACGCAACACAAACCCCAACAGCGCGCGGCGCGGGAAGCCGCGTCATCTCCACCCGGGGTAGACCTGACTCCAAACTGGGAACGAAATCAACCAACAACAATGTCGCTGGTTCGGTGCGAGCGCTGAATCGCCCGAAACTGTCACCCGCTCGCCACGTTTTCGTCGTCCTCGTTCGACTTCGCGGCGCCGAGTCCGAGGTCGTCCAGCTTGCGGTAGAGCGTCGAGCGCCCGATACGCAGGCGGCGCGCCACCTCCGACATCTGACCGCGATAACGCGCGATCGCGAAACGAATCACGTCGGCTTCGATCTCTTCCAGCGGCCGCACGTTACCGGCCGCATCGATCAGGTTCATCGCGTCGCCCGCCGGTATCGCGGCGTGTGTGGGAGCTGCCGGCGCATCGTCGAGGATCAGCGGCGCGATCGCGGGTGCGGTATGCGGCGGCAAGTCTTCGGTCGCCGCAACAGCGGGCTGGGGCGCCGGGCGGAGCTGTCCATGCACAAGCTGCGGGAACTCGCCGGCGCCGATCTCATCGCCGTCGGCGAGCACGACCGCACGGAACACCGCGTTCTCAAGCTGCCTCACGTTGCCGGGCCACGGATGCCCAGTGAGAAGCCCAAGCGCGTCGGCGCTGACCGCGCGGATGCGCTTGCCTTCCTCCGCGGCGAACCGCACGAGAAAGTGACGCACCAGATCCGGGATGTCCTCGGGACGTTCACGCAAGGGGGGCACCGTGATCGGGAACACCGCGAGGCGGTAGTAGAGGTCTTCGCGGAAGCGCCCGGCCGTCACTTCGCCCATCAGGTTGCGGTTGGTGGCCGACACGATGCGTACGTCGACCTTCACGGGCTTCTTTCCGCCAACCGGATCGACCTGGCCTTCCTGAATGGCGCGCAACAGCTTCACTTGCGCGGCGAGCGGCAGTTCGCCGATCTCGTCGAGGAACAGCGTGCCGCCGTTCGCCTCGGCGAACTTGCCGAGATGCTTTTCGGTTGCGCCCGTGAACGCGCCCTTCTCGTGCCCGAACAGCGTGGACTCCACGAGGTTTTCGGGGATCGCGCCGCAGTTCACCGCCACGAACGGTTTCGCCCGGCGCTCGCCCGAGCCGTGTACGGCGCGCGCGATCAGTTCCTTGCCGACGCCGCTCTCGCCTTCGATCAGCACCGGAATCTGCGAGGCCATCGCCTTCTCGGCGGTGCGCAGCACCGCATGCATGCGCGCATTGCGCGTCACGATGTCCTTGAAGGTCATCGTGCCGGCGCGGCTGCGCTTCAAGCGCTGGAACTCGCCTTCCAGCGCACTCGTGGAGAGGGCGTTGCGCAGCGAGACCTGCAGGCGCTCGGCGCCGACCGGCTTCACGACGAAATCCATCGCGCCCGCGCGCATCGCCGACACCACCGTGTCGATGCCGCCATGCGCCGTCTGCACGATCACCGGAATGTTCAGGCCGGCGTCGCGCATGCGCGAGAGCACGCCATAGCCGTCGAGGTCCGGCATCACGAGGTCGAGGATCACGCAGTCGATGCGCGTATCCCCGGTCAGTGCCGCAACCGCCGCATCGCCCCCGTCGGCGGTGATGACCGTGTAGCCGAAGCGGGTCGCCATGCCTTCGAGCAGGCGGCGTTGCACGGGGTCGTCATCGACGATCAGGATCGTTTCGGCCATGGGGGTTCCTTACCGGCAGTTGTGCCGATTTGGGTCGCACTCTGGCCGAGGGGGATTAATGACCTGTTAAGGCTGGGGGTTGTGCCCACGGGGCGCGCGTGCGGTTGATCGCCCCGGTTTCCCGACTATGTTCCGGCCGACAACGAGGATTCGCCATGCCCGCCGCCAAATCCCGCGCCAAAACCACCGCGAAGGCGAAGCCCGCCGCGAAAAAGAGCGCAAAGGCCGCCAAAAAGCCCGCGGCCGTGAAGCTCGGCGCGCTGCCCGAGTGGAATCTCAATGACCTCTATCCCGGCCTCGACGCGCCGGAACTCAAGCGTGATCTCGAACGCGCCGCCGCTGACAGCGCGGCGTTTGAGATCGACTTCAAGGGCAAGCTCGCCACGCTGACCGCCGAGGGCAAGCTCGTGGACGCTGTGAAGCGCTACGAGGCGCTCGACGACCTGCTGGGCCGTCTGATCTCGTACGCGGGCCTCGTCTACGCCGGCAATACAAGCGATCCGGTGCGCCAGAAATTCTACGGCGACATGCAGGAGAAGGTCACGCAGGCCTCGCTGCATCTCCTGTTCTTCACGCTCGAACTCAACCGCGCGGAGGATTCAGCGCTCGAAACCGCGATGCAGGATGCAGCACTCGGCCACTATCGCCCGTGGCTCGAGGACATCCGCAAGGACAAGCCCTACCAGCTCGAGGATCGCGTCGAGGAATTGTTCCACGAGAAGAGCGTGACCGGCGCCGGCGCCTGGAACCGCCTGTTCGACGAGACGCTCGGCTCGTTGCGCTTCAAGATCGGCGGCAAGGAGTTGGCGCTCGAACAGACGCTGTCGTTCATGCAGGACCCCGACGGCAAGAAGCGTCAGGCGGCCTCCGAAGCGCTTGCGACCACCTTCAAGGCGAACCTGCGGACGTTTGCGCTGATCACCAACACACTCGCCAAGGACAAGGAGATCTCCGACCGCTGGCGCGGCTTCAAGGACATCGCGGACGCGCGGCATCTTTCCAACCGCGTCGAGCCCGAAGTGGTCGACGCGCTGGTGGCGGCGGTGCGCGAGGCGTATCCGCGGCTCTCGCATCGCTACTACGCCCTGAAGGCCAGGTGGTTCGGCAAGAAGAAACTGCCGCACTGGGACCGCAACGCGCCGCTGCCGAAGGTTGAGAGCCGTCCGATCGGCTGGACGCAGGCCAAGGACACCGTGCTCGACGCCTACGGGGCGTTCTCGCCGCGCATGGCCGAGGTCGCGGGGCGCTTCTTCGAGCGCAATTGGATCGACGCGCCGACGCGGCCCGGCAAGCAGTCCGGCGCGTTCTCGCACCCGACCGTGCCGTCCGCGCATCCCTATGTGCTGCTCAACTACCAGGGCCGCCCGCGCGACGTGATGACGCTTGCGCATGAACTCGGCCACGGCGTGCATCAGGTGCTCGCGGGCCCGAATGGCGCGCTGATGGCGCCGACGCCGCTGACGCTCGCCGAGACCGCGAGCGTGTTCGGCGAGATGCTGACCTTCAAGGCGCTGCTCGCGCGCACCACGGACGTGAAGACGCGCCGCGCCATGCTCGCCTCGAAAGCCGAGGACATGATCAACACGGTGGTGCGGCAGATCGCGTTCTATACGTTCGAGCGCAAGGTCCACACCGCGCGCCGCGAGGGCGAACTCACCGCCGACAAACTCAACGAGATCTGGATGAGCGTGCAGGGCGAGAGCCTCGGCCCGGCGATCGAACTGAAAGCCGGCTACGAGACCTTCTGGGCCTACATCCCGCATTTCATCCATTCGCCGTTCTACGTCTATGCGTATGCTTTCGGCGACTGCATGGTGAACTCGCTCTATGCGGTCTACGAGAACGCGCACGAGGGCTTCGCCGAGCGCTATCTGGCGATGCTCGCCGCTGGCGGCACCAAGCATCACTCCGAATTGCTCAAGCCCTTCGGCCTCGACGCGCGCGATCCGACCTTCTGGCAGGGCGGGCTCAAGGTGATCGAGGGGCTGATCGGCGAACTGGAGGCGATGGAAGGCAAGAAGTAGCGCGCCGGCCGCCGCAACACGGTTGAGCAGACCTTAACGCGCCGCGGACACTTGTGCTGCCCGGATTAGCCGGGGATTGGTATCCCTATAGTAGTTTCCCTGATGGGTTTCGTGCGGCGAGACGCGCCGCGTTCCATTCGGGGTGACAATCATGCGCCGCGGCCTCTTCATTCTTGCGATGTTCGTCTTCATGGCCGTGTCCGGTCAGGACGCGCACGCCAGGGGAATTTTCGGCACCAAGGAGTCGATCAATCATCTGCTGGATATTCCGATGAAGGGGCCGAACGGCGAGTCCCTTTATCTCGGCTTCCTCACCTCCACGCACGCGTTCATGCTGCCCTATTCGATGTCGAGCGGCGGTCATGTGATCGGCATCAAGGGCGAGAGCGGCAAATACTATAAGCCGCCGAAGGAGATGTTCGAGCAGCTGCAGCTCGCCGGCGCGTTGCCGAAGACGCTTCCCGTCTATCGGTTTACGACGCTGGACTACATCTGGGGTTATTCGCTGTGGCTGGGTCTGGTGATCATCGCGATCGCGTGCTTCTTCCAGATGCGCAAACGCGAGCCAGACGGGTACAGCGAGATCCGCTCGGCGTGAGCGGTTGCAGTTGACGGCGAGCGCGCCTAGTTGAGCGCGCTCGTCAGCGCCGCGAGATTGCCGTTGGTCTTGCCGTCGACGGGCTTTTCCCGCAGCGCCGCCACGATGTAGGAAAGCGTCTTGCGATCGTCCGGTGTGGCGATCTTGGTCCACACCGTCAGGCTCTCGCTCACCGCCGTGGTGATCGCCTGGACGTTGCTGCCCTTCGTCTGCGGGTCGGCGGCAAAGCCAAGCGCGCCCTGGATCGCCTCGATGTAGCCGCGCCGCATCTTCGCGAACCCCTCCTGCCGGACCTTGGACGCGCGCTCCTCAGCCGACAGCGTCGCCATGAAGGCGTCCGCCGCGACCATCAGGCGCGGCATCAGCTTGATCTGGAACACGGACAGAGCGGCGAGCTCGTCTTCGTACTGCCGAACGTTCTTGAGCAGCGTCGCCTGCGTGTCGGGCGCGCTGAACTTGGCAGGATCGGCGGCGAAAAACAGGACGCTGCGATTGGTGATCGTCACGGCCTGAAGAACCTCGATCATCCACGGCATGTCGCTCGCGGCAGGCGCGGGCAGGGCGGCGAGGCCTTTGAGGTCGACGATCTTCTGGAAATGGTCGCGCGCAGGAGCTCGAGTCAGATCCATGCGCTTGCCTGCGGCCGCAATCTCCGTCGCGTGGGCTTGCAGTGCCTTCGCGTTTTCGACCGCTTTGGCGCCAAGGCTCGGGCCGTTGGTCTGCGCAAGGGCGGGGGCGGCGAACAGGACGAGCCCGAAAAGGGCCAGACGAAGCGGACGCATGAAAAGACCTCTGTCTGAAAAGGATAGCGTGCCGGGGCCACAACCCGCGCGGCTATGGTGTCCGGCCTCAGAATGCCTATGTTGAGTGTCATTGAGGCGCGGGAAGGTTCATGACCGACGCAGAGAAAAACCGCTTCTCGGCCCGCGCCGCGCGCTACGCGCGCGTTGGTACCAATGTGGGCGGCGTCGCTGCAAAGCTCGCGGCGAGCCGGCTGTTTGGGCTGACCCTCAACCGCGGCAAGAACGCCGGCGAACTTGCCGCAGCCCTCGGCGGGCTGAAAGGCCCGATCATGAAGGTCGCCCAGCTGATGGCGACCGTGCCGGACCTCTTGCCGCCCGAATACGTCGAGGAGTTGCAGAAGCTCCAGAGCGAGGCCCCGCCGATGGGCTGGGCCTTCGTGAAGCGGCGCATGATTGCGGAGATGGGCGCGAGCTGGCAGGACAAGTTCGGCGAGTTCGAGCATCAGCCGGCTGCCGCCGCCTCGCTCGGTCAGGTGCATCGCGCGTGCTCGCGCGACGGCGATCTCCTTGCCGTGAAACTCCAGTACCCCGACATGCAGTCTGCCGTCGAAGCGGACCTCAAACAGCTCGAATGGGTGTTTGCGATCCATCGCCGCATGGACCCGGTGATCGACACCAGCGAGATCCAGAAGGAGATCGGCGCGCGCGTGCGTGAGGAACTCGACTATCGCCGCGAGGCCAAGCACGCGATGCTCTATTCGGCCATGCTCGGCAAGGCCGACCTCGTGCGCGTGCCGGACGTGTGGCCGGAGCTCTCGACCGGCCGCCTGCTGACGCTGCAATGGCTCGAAGGCCGCAAGCTGCTCACCTACAAGGACGCGGGCATCGCGGTACGCAATCGCATCGGGCAGGCGATGTTCACCGCCTGGTGGCTGCCGTTCAGCCGCTATGGCGTGATCCACGGCGATCCGCATCTCGGCAACTACACGGTGTTCGAGGAGGGCGGCGAGGTCGGCGGCATCAACCTGCTCGACTACGGCTGCATCCGCATCTTCCCGGTGAAATTCGTCGGCGGCGTGGTTGATCTCTACAACGGGCTCCTCAAGGGCGACGACGATCTGGTCGTGCACGCCTACGAGACCTGGGGCTTCAAGGGGCTGTCGCGCGAGACCATCGACATCCTCAACATCTGGGCCAAGTTCATCTACGGCCCGCTGCTCGACGACCGCGAGCGCACGATCGCGGATGGCGTGAAGCCGTCCGAGTACGGCCGGCGCGAGGCGTTCCGGGTGCATCAGGGCCTGAAGAAGCAGGGCGGGGTCAAAGTGCCGCGCGAGTTCGTCTTTATGGACCGCGCCGCCATCGGGCTGGGGGCGGTTTTCCTGCACCTCGACGCGCGGCTCAATTTCTATCGTTTGTTCAATGAGGCGATAGAAAATTTCTCTTTAAAAGACGTCGCAAAACGCCAGTCGGCCGCCCTGACCAAGGTCGGATTGGCTGAAGTCACGGCCGCCTGAAAATATCGCAGCCGCGTTTGCTGCACCGCCGTTGCTCTCGGCAGACAAGTGCGCTAATCCCCGGAATGAGGATGTTTCGGAGCTGGAGCAGGCACAATGGCCGGTCACGGTGAGGTCGAATACGCAACGGCGGACGGCAACGACTACGCCGAGCACGAAGCGACCTATGCGATGTTCATCACACTGACCAAGTGGGGCATCGGCTTTTTGGTCGTTCTGCTCATCTTGATGGCCTACTTCCTCGTCTGATCCTGCAATTCGGTCCCCGGCCTCGCGGGTCGACCCGCACAGCCGGGCTCGCCGTGGAGGTCTCATGAAGATCGCGATCCCCGCCGAGATCGATCCGGCAGAACCGCGCGTCGCCGCCACGCCTGACACCGTCAAGAAGCTCAAGGCCCTCGGCGCGGATGTCGCCATCCAGAGTGGCGCGGGCGTGAAGTCCGGCGTCCTCGATGCCGACTACGAGGCGATGGGCGCGACGATTGCACCAAGTGCGGCGGACGCCGTACGCGACGCCGACGTGGTGTTCAAGGTGCGCCGCCCGACGGCCGAGGAAGCCTCCACCTACAAGTCCGGCGCGCTGGTCATGGCGATCATGGACCCCTACGGCAACGAGGCCGCGCTTGCCGACATCGCCAAGTCCGGCGTCGTGGCGCTCGCGATGGAACTGATGCCGCGCATCACGCGCGCTCAAGTCATGGACGTTCTCTCCAGCCAGGCGAACCTTGCCGGCTACCGCGCCGTGATCGACGCGAGCGCCGAGTTCGGCCGCGCCTTCCCGATGATGATGACGGCGGCCGGCACCGTGCCGGCGGCGCGCGTCTTCATCATGGGCGTCGGCGTTGCGGGCCTGCAGGCGATCGCGACCGCGCGCCGTCTCGGCGCCATCGTGACGGCGACCGACGTGCGCCCCGCCACCAAGGAGCAGGTGGAAAGCCTTGGCGCGAAGTTCCTCGCGGTCGAGGACGAGGAATTCAAGAACGCGCAGACGGCCGGCGGCTACGCCAAGGAAATGTCCAAGGAGTATCAGGCCAAGCAGGCCGCGCTTGTCGCCGAGCACATCAAGAAGCAGGACGTGGTGATCACCACCGCGCTGATCCCGGGCCGTCCGGCGCCGAAGCTGATCTCGGCCGAGATGGTGAAGTCGATGAAGCCCGGCTCGGTGCTCGTCGACCTCGCGGTCGAGCGCGGCGGCAACGTCGAGGGCGCGGTCGCGGGTCAGGTCACTGACGTGAACGGCGTGAAGATCGTCGGCTTCACCAACGTGGCGGGCCGTCTCGCGGCGTCGGCCTCCGGGCTCTACGCCAAGAACCTCTACAACTTCCTCGAAGTCCTGGTGGACAAGAAGGCGAAGACGCTCGCCGTCAACTGGGACGACGAGATCGTGAAGGCGACGGCGCTGACCAAGGATGGCGCCATCGTGCACCCGAGCTTCCAGCCGAAGTCGGCTGCGTGATCCCTGATCGGCCCTGAAGGAGCCAGACATGGCAGCCGTGAACATCAACGAAGCCGCCGACCGCGCCCAGGCCGCTGCCGAAGTCGCGAAGCAGGCGGCGGAAGCCGCGCAGCAGTACGCCGACGCGGCAGCCGCACTCGCGGCAGCAAGCGTGCACGCCGTGACCGGCGGCGGCATCGACCCCTTCGTGTTCCGCTTCTCGATCTTCATCCTCGCGGTGTTCGTCGGCTACTACGTGGTGTGGTCGGTGACACCCGCGCTGCACACGCCGCTGATGTCGGTGACGAACGCGATCTCGTCGGTCATTGTGGTCGGCGCGCTGCTCGCGGTCAGCGTCGAACTGGTAGCGCGCGACAGCGGTCCGATCTGGGCGCGCATCCTGGGCTTCTTCGCCCTGATCCTCGCATCGGTGAACATCTTCGGCGGCTTCCTTGTCACCCAGCGCATGCTGGCGATGTACAAGAAGAAGGGTTGAGGGCGCGCTTATGAGCCAGAATCTCGCCGCCCTCCTGTATCTCGTCTCGGGCGTTCTCTTCATCATGGCGCTGCGCGGGCTTTCGAGCCCGGCCACCAGCCGTCAGGGCAACCTGTTCGGCATGATCGGCATGGCGATCGCGATCGCCGTGACGCTCGCCTCGCATCCGCCGGCCAGCTTCTTCTCGTGGGTGCTGGTGATCCTCGGCCTTGCCATCGGCGGCGGCGCGGGCGCGGTGATCGCCAAGCGCGTGCCGATGACCTCGATGCCCGAGCTGGTCGCGGCCTTCCACTCGCTCGTCGGCATGGCGGCGGTGCTGGTCGCGGCCGCGGCCCTCTATGCGCCGCGCGCCTTCGACATCGGCTCGCCCGGCGACATTCCGAAAGCGAGCCTCATTGAAATGTCGCTCGGCGTCGCGATCGGCGCGATCACGTTCACCGGCTCGATCATCGCGTTCCTCAAGCTCTCCGCCCGCATGAGTGGCGCGCCGATCATGCTGCCGATGCGGCATGTCATCAACATCGCGCTGTTCGCCGCGATCGTGCTGCTGACGGTCTGGTTCGTGCGAACCGAGAGTCACGCGGCGTTCTGGCTGCTCACCCTCGCTTCGTTCCTGTTCGGCGTGCTCATCATTATCCCGATCGGCGGCGCCGACATGCCGGTCGTGATCTCGATGCTGAACTCCTACTCCGGCTGGGCCGCCGCCGGCATCGGCTTCACGCTCGGCAACTCGGCGCTCATCATCACCGGCGCGCTGGTCGGCTCCTCGGGCGCGATCCTCTCGTACATCATGTGTAAGGGGATGAACCGCAACTTCATCTCGGTCATCCTTGGCGGCTTCGGCGGCGAGGTCGCGGGGCCTGCGGCTGGCGGTGAAGCGCGCCCGGTGAAGCTCGGCTCGGCGGACGATGCGGCCTTCATCATGAAAAACGCCGGCAAGGTCATCATCGTGCCGGGCTACGGCATGGCGGTGGCGCAGGCGCAGCACGCCCTGCGTGAATTGGCCGACAAGCTCAAGGCCGAGGGCGTCGAGGTCAAGTACGCCATTCACCCGGTCGCGGGCCGCATGCCTGGCCACATGAACGTGCTGCTCGCCGAAGCCAACGTCCCGTATGACGAGGTGTTCGAGCTCGAGGACATCAACTCCGAGTTCGCACAGGCCGACGTTGCCTTCGTCATCGGCGCCAACGACGTGACGAACCCGGCGGCCGAAGATGACAAGACCTCTCCCATTTACGGCATGCCTGTCCTTCAGGTCTGGAAGGCCGGCACCGTGATGTTCATCAAGCGTTCGCTCGCCTCGGGCT
>Ga0075364_10002583_pt1 | contig 10147 bp, 10 predicted proteins | sample EndMetdeltDD1764_FD_71517 | JGI IMG/M metagenome (GOLD analysis project Ga0075364, IMG submission 71517) | Populus endosphere microbial communities from Tennessee, USA - Endosphere MetaG P. deltoides DD176-4 | ecosystem: Host-associated > Plants > Roots > Endosphere | place: USA: Tennessee...
CTCCAGTGCTGTTGCTGAAGGAATCCCGCGGCCGGGCGGTGGTTCCCTAGCCGGCGGCCCGCAGGGCCAGGATCGCGCCCGTCAGATGGTAGAGGGAGGTGGCCGGCGCCGGCGCCTCGACAAGTCCCCCGCCCGGCGCGCGCCGGTCCCGCCAGGCGCCGCCAGGATCGAGATAGGCGAACAGGCCCTCCGCGGCCCTCAGCGCCTCGTCCGCTTCGCCAAACAGCAGGGCCGCCTTCAGATACTCGGTCTGCGCCCAAAGCCGCCCGCCAGGGTCGGCGACCGCCAGGCTGGCGTCGAGTGAATTCACGGCGATCCCCAGGTCGCGATCGACCCCGCGCAGCCCGGCGGCGTAGAGCCCCCGCGCAAGGACCCGGACGTCAACCCGCCCGCGCCGCTCGGCCCACCGATCCAGCAGAGTCGCCCATTCGAACTGGTGGCCGGGCTCGATAAGCTGGCCGGCCCCCTCGGCCAGGGGGCGCCAGTCCGCATCGAAGAACTCCTGCAGCACTGGAGCGGCGGGCGCGATGAAGCGGTCGAGCGCAAGACTGGCCACCGCGTCGGAAACCGCCGCCCAGTCGGACTGGCCGGCGTCCTCCCAGGCGAGCGCGGCCTCCAGCAGGTGCATGTGGGCGTTGGCCTGGAATGGCTGCTCGCCGGCCTCCCGCCAGCCCCCGGCCGGATGCCGCAGGGCCTCCAGCGCCGCGCGCAGCTCGCGCGCTTCCCGCGCATAGCCGCCGGCGGAGTCCAGCCGGTGCAGGGCCGAGAGCGCCAGCAGGACGAAGGCCTGCTCGTAGAGCATGGGGGTGGCGTCGCCGGTCCCGCCCCCCGGCGCGACGCTGAAGGTGAACAGGCCGTCGGCGCGGCGGTAGCGCTCGCGGAAGGCCGCGTAGGCCCGCTTGGCCAGGACGCCGTAGCGCTCGCCCAGGCCGGCCATGGCGGCGGTGGCGCAGACCCAGGTCTGGCGCGTCTGCACCCGGCTGCGGCGCGGGCCCGGCCGCGGCGCCCCGTCCGGGTCCAGGGCCTCGTGGAAGCCTCCCCAGGCCTCGTCCCAGCCAGCCCCCGTCCAGAGCGGAAGGGCGGCGCCTTGGAGCCAGGCGCCAAGTTCGGCGCGGGCCTGGTCGAGCGTGGCGAAGCGGGCGGGCATCGCGGCCCAGATAGCCGAGGCCCGCCCGCCTGGCCATGGACCTAGCTGAAGATCCAGCCGGTCGGCAGGCTGGCCACCTGGGTGTGCTGCAGGATCAGCGCCCCACCGCCATCGATATCGATCACCAGGTCGGCGCCTTCCTGGTGGGGATGGTAGCCGACGCCCGGGTCGACGTGGATGCGGTCGCCTTCGGTGGGGTTGAAGTCGGTCACCACGGTCACCCCCGCCCCTGAGAAGCTGTGGAAGATGTCGGCTCCCGCCCCGCCGGTCACGGTGTCATGGCCCCGGTCACCGCTGATCCAGTCCGAGCCTGTCCCGCCGAAGATCACATCGTCGCCCTGGCCCCCGCGGAGGGTGTCGCCGGCGGCGTCGCCGTAGATGGTGTCGGCGCCGAGGTTTCCGTTGACGGTGTTGTGGGCGGTGGAGCGGGAGGTGTCGATCAGGTCGTCCCCCTGCCCGCCCAGGATGGAATCCCCCGTCTGCGAGCGGCCGATCAGGGTGTCGTTCCCAGCGTTGCCGTTCATCAGGTTCTGCTGGGCGCCCCCGGTGATCCGGTCGTCGCCCTCCAGGCCGCGGATGGCGTTGGCGTGGTCGTCCGCGCCGGTCAGGGCGTCGGCGCCGGCCGTGCCGTCGATCTGCCCGGCGACGGAACCGCCCGACGCCGGGATGGCCGCTCCGCCGTCCGCGTAGGGATTGCCGCTCCAGGCCCGCACGTAGTCGATGTCCATGTGTGCGGGGAAAGGGGTGCTCCCGTCGGCCGCGCCGGGCCAATAGCCGCCCACGGCCAGGTTGGCCATGACGTACATCGGCTTGTGCATGTCGGCCGGCGTATCGGCCTGGAAGACCGCCTTGCCGTCGAAGTACCAGGTGATCTTGTCCGCCTCCCAGTCGACGCCATAGGTGTGATAGCCGGCCGACATGTCAGCCACGCTCGTCCCCTGGGCCTGGAAGGTGTGGGCGCCGTTCGCCGCGGTGTGGACGGTGGTGTAGAGGCGCGTCGGGTCGTTCCCCAGGACCTCCATGACGTCCAGTTCAGGCGGCCAGGAGCCATCCTTGGGCAGCAGCCAGAAGGCGGGCCACAGACCCTGCCCCGAGGGCAGTTCGGCGCGCATCTCGAAATAGCCGTAGGTCTGGCTGAACGAGTGGAAGGTGTTCAGCATGCCCGAAGTGTACTTGTAGCCCTCGATCTGGGCCGAGATCTCCGGGCTGGCCGGCGCGGCGGTGAGGGTCAGCACGCCATTGTCGACGGTCCAGGGCTTCACCTGGGCGGTCGGGCCGTACTGCGAGTTGATGTACCACTCCTGCTCGCCATTGGTGCGCAGGCTGGTTCCCGCGCCCGCCTGGTCCTGCCACCAGTAGGTGGTGGCCCAGGTCCCGGAGCCGCCGCTCCACAGATTCAGCGAATTGAACTCATCATCGAAGGTGAGTTGGGCCGTCATCAGGCTGTCCTGGCTGGTCTCGGCGCCCCGTCGCCGTACGCTCAGACCCTAGCCAGCATCGGCGCGCGCAGTCGCCGGCAATATGTCGCGGCTGAAGTATAGGCGGCGCCAAGATGCGGCGCCGGAATGTATAAGCGTCACCATACGCCACATTATCGCCGCGTGCCGCAAGCTTGGCAGTAGAGCGCTTTCACCCCTATTCGGCGCACGCCTGGAGCTTGACTTTAGCTGTTCAGAATAAGGCGGACGGAACACGGCTCGACGACCGCGGCGCGGTCAAGCCTGCGTCAACCCGCCACAGGCCCATGTCGGGGGCGGTTCAGGTTCGCCGGTGACGATGGTGACGGACCGGCCGCGCATGGGCGGCGTGACGCCCTCCCCTCGCCCCGCGCGCGTGGCTTCTCATCGCATGAGCGTGGCGAGCGGCGTGGGCGGCGTGACGGGTCTTGGCGCGCGCCGGCGCATGGTGGAGGACCGTGCCGTGACGGGTCTTGGCGCGCACCGCCGCATGGTGGCGGGCCTTGCTGTGACGGACGTTCGCATGCGTCGCCCGGGCGTGGCGCGCCTTCATGGCGTGGGCGGCGTGGCGGCGACTGGCGGCCCGGGGCGCAGCGGCGTGGCGGGCGTGGCGGGCGGCTCGCGGCGCCGCATGGCGGGGGGCCTGGCGCACCTCTTCGGAGACGCAGCGATCCTGCCCGGCGTACTCACAGGCGCGGTATTCCGGCGGCGGCGGGCCGACCTGGGCCGCGGCGGCGATCGGGACGACGCCAAGCAAGGCTGCGATAAGCAAACGACGGATCATGACGCCCCCCGCGACTTTGGAATCGCGGAGCCCCATGCGTCCGCAAACCTGAGTGTCGCGGGACGGCGGCGCGGCGTACAGCCGAAAATCGGGGGCCTCAGACAGCCTGATGCGGGCGGCCGCTCCGCACGCGGCGATGCGGTCCAAGCCCTCGCCAGACGGCGCGAAGCGCGATGGCCGCGCCCACGATGACGATCAAGGCGCCCAGCGGATGCAGGGTGGCCAGGTCGAGGACGCCCCCGGCGGCGATCATGTCTCGCATATTGGGTCCTCCTGGGCGCGGTCGCTGCAACGACAGATGGCGCGGCCGCCTAGGCTAACGCAGTGCTAGGCTCCCCGTTTCTTCCACGCAGGTCGAGGCGAACTCCGTCTGCACGACCCCGGCGCGACCGGCGGACGATTCCGAGGCGCCGGGCGCCGCAAAAGAGGGCGTGTCGGCCCGACCTTCAGGGCTGGTCGTAGACGATCACCGAGCATCCCTGCGTCAAGGCCCGCTGGAAGCTCGCGCGCAGGTCTTCCGGCACTCCGTCCGGATCGGTGATCTCGCCATTGCGCAGGATGGCCGCATCGATCCAGCCCAGCAGCTCGAGGCCGCGCCGCGCGACGGCTTCGGCTTCGTCAGCGTCGCCGCCCCGGGCGAACACCAGAAGGTCGTAGGTGCGGCCGTCAGGCTCGGCGTTCGCCGGGCCCGCCCCCGCCTGCATGGTCAGAACGAAGACGGCCGGCTCGGACATCCGCCGAGGCTCTAGAAGAACCGTTCCTTGATGCGGATCGTATCGCCCGGCGCCACGGGCGTGGCGCCGGTGAGCGGATACTCCACTTCCTCGCTATCGTCGGAGCGCTTGATGAACACCCGCTTGGTGTTGGCCCGGTAGGTGAAGCCGTTGGCCGTCGCCACCGCGTTCATCACCGTCAGGCCGTTGGTGTAGGGATATTCGCCCGGCTTCTGAACCTCGCCCAGGATGTAGAAGGGCCGATAGGTCAGGACCTCGACGCTGACGTGGGGATCCCGCAGATAGCCCTGCTTGAGAGCCGTCTGCACCTCGTCCTGGAACTGCGAGATCGTCAGGCCCGCGGCCTGCACCTCGCCCACCAGCGGCAGCGAGACCTTGCCCGAGCCGCCGATGATGAACTCGCCGGTGAGGGCTTCCTCGCCGAAGGTGATCACCCTGATCTTGTCGGCCGAGCCCAGCTTGTATTCGGGGATGACCCGGGTGGCCGCGGCCGGCTCGTCCTCGGCGGCGCGCGCTGCGCCGCCTGGGACAAGGACCATGGCGCCCAGGCAGACAGCCACCAGCGTGGCCGCCAGCATCATGAAGCGTCGCATTTCACCCAACTCCGCACGCACCCCTCGCGCCGCGTTTCTATCGCAGCGCACCCAAGGACGGAATACTATTCGGTCTTTGGTGCAGAAGGTGTTCAAGCGCCGCGCGCCGCGGCGGCCGTTTGTTGCGCTTCCATCAGTCCGTCGACCTGCCGAAGCATGCGCTTCATGTTGGCCACGTTGATCACGGCCGCCCGGATTGCGCCGGGCTCGTGCAAGATCTCCGGCGGGAAGCGCAGCCCCTCGGCGACGCGCAGGCAATAGCCCTCCTTCACCAGCCAAGCCACGTGCCGCCGCGTTGTCTCGTAAGGCACGCTGAGCCGGCGAGAAAGGTCCGCCATTCGCACCGGCCGGCAATTGTCAGGCGCCGGCTCGCCGGCGCGGGCATGCCTCATCACGACTTCAGGCAGCAGATGCTCGACGTTCCCCCGCAGGATCGCCAGATAGATGAGGCCGGTCAGCGGGTCCGGGATCCCTCGGCGCAAGGGCTCCAGGCTGCGCAGCCAGAAGGCGGTGATGATGCGGTTGACCCCGGCGACGGGCGCCGCGGGATCCTCGGCCGGAGGCGGCGTGAACTTCGAAGGCGGGACCAGGCCGGCGCGCTGCAGCTCCTCGCGAAACCGCCAGAAGCAGTCGTAGCGCCGCCGCAGTATGCCCCGGGCGCGGTCGTTGTCGGTGGTGGCGGCCGGGGCGTAGACGCCATTCGGCGTGTAGACGATGCGGCCTTGCGCCGCCTGCGCCGTCACCCGCCGCCGCACAGTCTCGAAGGGCAGATGCAGCGAGATCGCCAGGGCGTTGATGCTGATCGGCCGACGCAAGGCGACCGGCGCTGGCCGGCCAAAGTGCGAGTATCGGAGATTCAGCTGCGGATCACAGGCCAGGTGACCAAGATTGGCGCTGATGATCGCAGTGACCACGAGCACATCCAGCAGATCGCCCCGTCCCGAGGCGACCTCCGCCAGGTCGAGAATGAGATTCAGGGCCTGCCGACCGGCGATGATGCCCTCGAAATCCACCTTCGGCGCGGGCGCATCCTTGGGCGCAGGCGCAGCCGGCCCCCACCTCGACGCGAGCGGGTTCTGAGAGAGATCGGCCGTCGTCATGAATCCGGAATCAAAAAACGCCGCTATTTCGAAGGCCGGAACAAGCACACTGGGATGGGCGATGCAATGGTGCTGCGACCTCAGATGGCGCCGGGCCGGGGAACACGCCTGACACGCGTCCGTTAACTATGCGGAAGGGGCGACTCACGCCTCACTAAAGGGCTGTTGCATCCGAGTGACGTCCATGTCCGAAGCCACCTATGTCGTGTTCGTGCCCCGCAGGAAACGGGACGAACTGCGCCAGATCCTGCGCACCGAGGACACCGGCCCGCTGGCCTGGCGCGAGCTGCGCTCCTGGTTTGGCAGCGAGTTCTATTTTTCCGGTCCCCCGGTGCTCGCGCGCAAGGCGCAGGCCTATGTGGCCGAATGGGTGATCGGCGCCTGACGGACGGGCTTTCGTTCCCCGCGAAGATGGTTGCAAATGCAAAGACCCCCCTTGCGACGGGTGGGCGCTCCTGTGTTACACGCATTGTGACATCGCTCGGCGGCGGAGATCCGCCGGGCCGGAGGAGTCGTCCATGCACCATATCCGCACGCTTCTGCTGGGCGCCGCGACCTGCGCGGTCCTGATGGGTTCGGCCGGCGCCGCCCCAGCCGCCCGGGGAAAGGCGAAGCCGCCGTCTTCGGCCGCGGGACAGGTGTTCGCGTCCCCAAGCCCTCTGCTCCTGCACGCGCCGCAGTTCGACAAGATCAAGGACAGCGACTTCAAGCCGGCCCTCGAGCGCGGCATGGCCAGGCAGAAGGCTGAGATCGCCGCCATCGCCGCCAACCCGGCGGCCCCCACCTTCGACAACACCATCGCGGCCATGGAGCGGTCGGGCCAGATGCTGGAGCGGGCGAACAACGTCTTCTCCGCCCTGACCGCGGCCAACACCAACGACGCCCTGCAGAAGATCGAGAGCGAAGAGTCGCCCAAGCTGGCCGCCCACGCCGACTGGATCTACCTCAATCCCAAGCTGTTCGCCCGGGTGAGCAGCCTCTACCAACGGCGCGAGGCCCTGGGCCTGAACGCCGAGCAGGCGCAACTGCTGAAGGTCACCTATGAGACCTTCGTGCGCGCCGGCGCCAAGCTCTCGCCGTCCGACAAGACCAAGCTCAAGGCCCTGAACGGCCGCATCTCCACCCTGGAGACGGACTTCGGCCACCAGTTGCTGGCCGCCACCAAGGACGGGGCGCTGGTCGTCGACGACAAGGCCAAGCTGGCGGGCCTGTCCGACGAGGAGATCGCCGCGGCCGCCAGCGCGGCGGAGGCGCGCGGGCTGAAGGGCAAGTGGGTCCTGGCTCTGCAGAACACCACCCAGCAGCCGCTGCTGCAGGACCTTGCCGACCGCAGCGTGCGCGAGCAGCTCTTCAACAACAGCTGGACCCGCGCCGAGCGCGGCGGGCCCAACGACACCCGCGCGGCCATCGCCGAGCTGGCGCAGCTACGCGCCCAGAAGGCCAAGCTGCTGGGCTTCCCCAACTGGGCCGCCTACACCCTCTCCAACCAGATGGCGGTGACGCCTGAGGCGGCCGAGACCTTCATGCGCCAGCTGGCCCCGCCCGCGCGGGCCCGCTCCAACGCCGAAGCGGCCGAGATCCAGAAGATGATCGAACAGGGCGGCGAGCATTTCGACGTCCAGCCCTGGGACTGGGAGCGCTACTCGGAGCGGGTGCGCAAGGCGCGCTACGACCTGAACCAGGACGAGATCAAACCCTACTTCGAGCTCGATCAGGTCCTGCAGAAGGGCGTCTTCTTCGCCGCGGGCGAACTCTACGGCGTGACCTTCAAGGAGCGGAAGGACCTGCCCGTCTACCATAGCGACGTGAGGGTCTTCGAGGTCCACGACAAGGACGGCTCGCTCATGGGCCTGATGTACTTCGACTACTTCAAGCGCGACAACAAGTCGGGCGGCGCGTGGATGAGCAACTTCGTCAACCAGTCGCACCTGATCGGGACCAAGCCGGTCGTCTACAACGTCGCCAACTTCACCAAGCCCGCGGCGGGCCAGCCGGCGCTGATCACCTTCGACGACGTGACCACCATGTTCCACGAGTTCGGCCACGCCCTGCACGGCCTGTTCGCGGACCAGACCTACCCCACGCTGTCGGGCACCAACGTGGCCCGCGACTTCGTCGAATTCCCCAGCCAGATCAATGAGAACTGGGCGCTCGACCCGAAGGTGCTGGCCAACTACGCCCACCACTACAAGACCCGCGAGCCGATCCCCCAGCCCCTGGTCGACAAGATCAAGGCCTCGGCCAAGTTCAACCAGGGCTACGCCATGGGCGAGCTGATCGCCGCCGCCGAACTGGACATGCAGTGGCATGAGCTGTCCGCGGACGCCCCGCGCCAGGACGCGGACGCCTTCGAGACCAAGGCGTTGAAGGCCAGCGGGACCGACTTCCCGCACGCCCCGCCCCGCTACCGATCCACCTACTTCCGGCACATCTGGTCCAACGGCTATTCGGCCGGCTACTACGCCTACCTCTGGACCCAGATGCTGGCGGACGACTCCTGGAAATGGTTCGAGGCCCACGGCGGGCTGACACGCGAGAACGGCCAGCGCTTCCGCGACCTTATCCTCTCCAAGGGCCACACGCTCGACTACGGTCCGATGTTCCGGGCGTTCTACGGGAAGGATCCGGAGATCGGCCCGATGCTGGAGCACCGCGGCCTGGCGGGCGAAGAGAAGTAGGTTTCGCGGGACCTATCCGGCGCGCCAGTCGTTCTGTCGGCGGGACGACATCGCGAGAGGCCGGCATGAGAGCGCGCGACGTTCGGGCGATCATCTTCTGCGTCGTCACGACCCTGCTTCTGTTCCTCGGGTTGCTGGCGTTCGCCGGCTACCTGGTGGCGCTCGGCGGGGCGGGCGCCTACGGCGCCTTCGTCGCCACCCGTCCGCGCATGCTGCGGGTCTTCCACCGCCTGCGGGGCGAACCGGACTGGAGCGGCTATTTCGACAACGGCGGCGAAAGGGCCCGGCTCAACGCTCGCGCGCCTGCAGGATCGTCACCTCCGGCCCGTCCAGCCTCACGGCGGTGAGCACGCCCGTCGCATAGGCGCCCGTATCGACGCCGATGCGGCAGCCCATCATCTGGGGCTGGTCGTTGAGCCAGGTGTGGCCATGGACCACGACCCGCTCGAACGGTCCCGGCGCGTCGAGGAAGCCCCCGCGGATCCACAGCAAGTCGGCCTCGGCCTGGGCCTCCAGCGGCCGTTCGGGCCGCACGCCGGCGTGGGCGAAGGCGTAGTCGCCGACCACCACCATCAGCTCCAGCTCGCCCAGCATCTGCAGGTGCGAGGCCGGCAGGCTGTCCATCAGCGCGTCCCGCGCGCGCACCAGGCCAGGCGGGCCTTCGGTGGCGTCCGGCGGGGTGACCCCGTAGGAGGACAGCGTCTGGGCCCCGCCGTAGGCCAGCCAGGCGCCGCCCCGCTCCGGGTCCTCAAGGAAGCCCAGCAGGCCCTGCTCGTGATTGCCCTTGATCAGGCGCAGGGCGAAGCCGCCCTGCCGCTGCAGCCAGACCAGGGCCTGCATCACCCGGGCCGAGTCCGGACCACGGTCGATGTAGTCGCCCAGCAGGACCAGATGCGCCTGTCGGTCAGCGGCGACCTTCGCGCTGTCGGCGGAGATCTGGGCGAGCAGGTCTTTGAGGAGGTCGTATCGGCCGTGGATGTCGCCCACCGCGTAGAGGAGCTGGCCGTCCGTGCTCCGCGCAGGACCTTCGGGGCGCTGCAGCGCCGAGGCGGCGGGGCGCGCGCTCACGGCCGGTGAGACGCCGGGTGATGACGAGCCCACCGGGCGGGCGGGCGCCGGGCGAGCCGCTCCAGGTCGCCGGCCATCCCGCGATAGCCCACGACCACGCGCGCCGGATCGGTGGGGGCCCGCGGTCGCAGCCGGGCCCAGCGGGTGCGATAGGACGCGAGCACCGGCCGCGCGACTCCCGCCCGCACGGCGGCGGCGTAGGCGCTGCGCAGTCGCCGGTCGGCGGCCATGACGTCGACGCGGCCGCAGCGGCGATGCGCGCCGCAGACCTGGGGCGCGGCGTGCGCCCGGCTGGCCGGCGCCTGGACAGCCGGCCGTCGCGCCGGCGGGGCCTGGACAGGCGCCACACGCGCTGGCGGCGGCGCGGCGGCGATGGCCGGCCGAAGGGCCAGGGCGGGTGCGAACGCCTCAGGCTGAGGCAGGGCGAGCGGCGGGCGCGGCGGCGGCGGCGACCGCGCGGGCAGGTGCGCCAGCAGAGCGCCGGCTGACACGCCCAGCAAGGCGACGGCCAGGAGCGCGCCCAGGCGGCCGGCGCGGCGCTCCGGGGCGCGGGGCGATGGCGAGCCCCCTGCCCCAAGCCGCAACC
>Ga0075364_10002584_pt1 | contig 10147 bp, 8 predicted proteins | sample EndMetdeltDD1764_FD_71517 | JGI IMG/M metagenome (GOLD analysis project Ga0075364, IMG submission 71517) | Populus endosphere microbial communities from Tennessee, USA - Endosphere MetaG P. deltoides DD176-4 | ecosystem: Host-associated > Plants > Roots > Endosphere | place: USA: Tennessee...
CACGATGACGGAAAGGCTGCTGATCCTGCTTTCGCGCTATCGCGAGGCCAGCATCGCCGTCGTCGCCATCGTGCTGGTCATCTATTTCCAGTTCGGCAGCGATGGCGGCTTCCTGTCGCCGCAATTCATGAGCGTGGTGCTGCGCGACACCGGCCGGCTCGGCCTGATCGCCGCGGCGGAAGTCATGCTGATGATCACCGGCGAGATCGACCTGTCGCTCAGCGCCATCTTCTCGATCGCCCCCTATGTCATGGCTCTGCTGTCGGTCACCTATGGCGTGCCGCTGGCCGTCGGCGCGCTGATCGGCGTGCTGATCGGCATATTGGTCGGCGCCATCAACGGCATCATCACCGTGCGCTTCAAGGTGCCGTCGCTGATCACCACCGTCGGCATGCTGTTCTTCCTGCAAGGCATCGTCGTCTCAATCTACAACAGCCAGCCGATCGTGGCGCCGGTCGAGCAACCCTTCAACGCCATCTTCGGACAGAGCCTCTACCAGCCATCGGATGCGCTCTTGTCCTGGCATGGCATCACCGCCTTCACGCCCTTCCTGTGGGCGGCGGTGCTGGTGCTGGTGCTGGCGCTGGTTCTGAACCGCACCACCTTCGGTCTGCACACCATCGCGACGGGCTCCAACATCATCGGCGCGCGTGAGATCGGCGTGCGCACCGACCGCATGAAGATCTACAATTTCATGATCGCCGGCGGCTTCGCCGCCTTCGCCGGCATCATCAACACCGCGCAGTTCACCTCGGCTGATCCGCAGGCCGGCAGCCCGTTCCTCACCTTGCAGGCGATCGCCGCGGCGGTCATCGGCGGCACCTCGCTGCTGGGCGGCTCCGGCACGGTCATCGGTGCGCTGATCGGCGCCTTTGTCGTCGCCTCGCTCAACAACGGCCTGGTGATGATCGGCGCGCAGGCCACCGTATCCGACATCTATCTCGGCGCCGCCATCATCGCCGCCATGATCCTCTCAATCCAGGTCGACCGCCTGCGCACACGGAGGCGCGTATGAACACGCAAGATATTCCACCCCTCAGCAAGGATTCGCCCGTCGTGCTGGAGATGTCCAACATCTCCAAGAGTTTCGGCGCGGTCACCGCCCTCGTCGACGTCTCGATAAAATTGCGCCAGGGTGAAGTCCTGGCGCTGGTCGGCGACAATGGCGCCGGTAAATCGACGCTGATCAAGATCCTGTCCGGCTTCCACCAGCCCGATACCGGCACGATCGTCTCGCAAGGTAAGGAGGTGCGTTTCGCCTCGCCGCGCGATGCGCGCGCCCAAGGCATCGAAACCGTCTATCAGGACCTGGCTCTGATCGGCGACCTCAGCGTCTTCCACAATATGTTTCTGGGCCGCGAGTACCACAAGCGCTTCCTTGGCCTGAACCTGCTGGACAACAGGAAGATGCGCGAACAGGCGCAGCTCTATCTCGATACGCTCGGCATCTCGATCCCCAGCGTCAACAGCACAGTCGATCTCCTGTCGGGCGGGCAGCGCCAGTGCATCGCGGTCGCCCGCTCGATCTATTCGTCACCGAAGATCCTGGTGCTTGACGAACCGCTGGCGGCACTGGGCGTGCGCGAGAGCGCGCATGTGCTGGGCCTGATCCAGAATTTGCGCCAGCAGCGCCAGGTCTCGGTGATCCTGATCGTCCATAACTACAACCAGATCTTCGAAGTCTGCGACCGCATCAACTTCCTGCATTCGGGCGAGGTCGCGCTGGACGCGTCCACCGCCGACACCAGCGAGGAGGAGCTGATCCGCATCGTCAAATCGGGCCTCGGCCGCAAGGCGATCGACGCCGCCGCGGCTGAAGTGCGGCCGGGCCTCGTATGAACCTGCCTCGCGGCTGAACCAATCCCCGCCGGCCCGACCACCATCGGCCCGGCCCCTCGCACGGAGTATTCGTTTTGACGTTCTCACCCACCGAACTGACCAGATCCCTTGGCCGCGGGCTGCTGTCCTTTCCGCTGACCTTCTTCGATGATGACGGCGGCTTCAACGAAGGCGGCTACCGCGCCCATGTCGCCAGCCAAGGCGCTGCCGGCGCCAGCGGGCTGTTCGCCGCCGGCGGCACGGGCGAATTCTTTTCGCTGACGCTCGAGGAATACAAGCGCGTCGTGCGGGCGGCGTCTGACGAGGTGCCTGATCATTTGCCGCTGCTGGCCGGCGTCGGCTACGGCACGCATATGGCGGTCGAGTTCGCCAAGGCCGCCGAGGCCAATGGCGCCGACGGGTTGCTGGTGCTGCCCCCCTATCTGGTCAAGTCGGAGCAGGAGGGCCTGCGCCGGCACCTGACCGCCATCTGCCGCTCGGTCGGCATCGGCGTGATCGCCTATAACAGGGACAATGCCATTCTGACACCCGAGACGCTCGAGCGTGTGGCTCAGGATTGCCCTAATTTGATCGGCTTCAAGGACGGCGTCGGCGACATCGAGTTACTCACCGCCACGCGCTACCGAATGGGCGACCGGCTGGTCTTTATCGGCGGCATGCCGACGGCCGAGGTCCATGCGAGTGCGGCGGCCGCCATCGGCATGACGACCTATTCGTCGGCCATCTACAATTTCGCGCCCGCGATTGCGCTGCGCTTCTTCAATGCGCTGCGCGCCGGCCACAAGACGGAAGTCGACGACCTCATCCGCTCGTTCTTCCTGCCCTACCTCGCCATCCGCAACCGACGCGCCGGCTATGCCGTGTCGATCGTCAAGGCCGGTGCGCGCATCGCCGGCATCGATTGCGGCCCGGTCAGGTCGCCGCTTCTCGACCTGACTGATGATGAGGAGCGGCAGCTCGCTGATCTCATGCAGTCCTGCGAGATGCCGGTCGCGGAGCTGGCGTAGGACGGGATGATTTGCTGGAGTGGATCGAAGACCCGAGTTGACGGCGCGCTACGATCGGGCCGAACCGTCGACCATGCGGCGATAGCGTTCCCGGCCAGCCTCCAGATGCTCGCGCAAGGTGAAGCGGGCGGCTTCGACATTCTGCCGCTCGATGGCCTGATAGATGCGGCGGTGCTCCATCTGGACCTGTTCCAGATAGTGCCGCCGCTGCTCCGGCGTTTCGTCGCGCGGACGCATCAGCTGGCGTGGAATGACGACGGGGCCGAGAAAATGCATGAAGCGTTCGAAATAGGGATTGCCGGTGGCCGAGGCGATCGCCCGATGGAAGGCAAAATCCGGCTCGATGGCGCTCTCTCCCGCCGCGATCGAGGCATCGATGGCGTCGAGGCAGTCGCGCATGCGGGCAAGGTCGTCGTCGCTGCGTTTCTCGGCGGCGATGCCGGCGGCTTCCTGTTCCACCGCCAGCCGGAGCTGCAGCACGTTCTGGACTTCGGTCAGCGAGTGCAGCTCGTCGGAGACGATGCGAAACGTGGTGTTGGCCTGATGGTCGGCGACGAACACGCCAGAACCCTGGCGGCTGACGACGAGCCCTTCCGATCGAAGAGAAGCCATGGCTTCGCGGATCACCGTGCGGCTGACACCGAATTGCGCGATCAGTTCCTGCTCGGTCGGCAGTTTCTCGCCGCTCGTCATATGGCCGGCACGTATTTCGCGCGCAAACCAGTCGGCAACCTGCGCCGTGCGGCTGATCTGCGGGGGAAGGCCAAAGGAACGTTTCATCGCCACCAAGCAATAAACGAACCGCCGTCCTTGGCAACCGATTATTTATACGGTGATATGATGAAATTTGCGGAATGCTCGCCACGACCAGTCTTCATTCGCCTTGCCATATCAGCGCGAACATGTCCGCGGTCTCAGCGAAAGGACTGGATGTGATGCTGACCGACAAACCGGTCCTGGTGACCGGAGCCTCCGGCACGATCGGGCGCCTGCTCTCAGTCCGGCTGGCGGCGCTGGGCTGGACCTTGCGGCTCACCGATGTCGTGCCGTTACCGATCCCGCTGCCGCCAAACGCAAGCTTCACCATCGCCGATCTCGAGGATCAGCAGGCGGTGAACGATCTGGCGGAGGGTTGCGGCCTGATCCTGCATTTCGGCGGCATCTCCACCGAGCAATCCTTCGAGACCGTGCTTGGCCCCAATTTTCGCGGCAGCTTCCACATCTACGAGGCGGCACGCAGCCAGAAGGCGCGCGTGGTCTTCCCGTCTTCGGTCCATGCGGTCGGCCTCTACGAGCGGACGCAGATCCTCGATCAGGACTGCCTGCTCAGGCCCGACGGCTATTACGGCCTGTCGAAGGCCTATGGCGAGATGCTGGCGCGGCTCTACTTCGACAAGCATGCGGTGGAAAGCGTGCTGATCCGCATCGGCTCGGTGCTGCCCGAGGTGCCGGACGAACGCATCCTGTCGACCTGGATTTCGCATGACGATTTCGTGCGGCTGATCGAGCGTTGCGCAGCGGCGGAGCGGGTCGATTGCTCCGTCATCTGGGGCCAGTCCAATAACAGCCGCGGTTTCTGGCGGCATGATGCCAGGGACAAGATCGGCTGGATCCCGCTCGACAGTTCAGACGACCAGGCCGAACGCGTGCGCGGCAAGGTGACGGACAATCCCGTGGTCGAGCGCTACCAGGGTGGCAAGTTCATCGTGGCGGACTACAGCCGCACCGACTTTCCGCCGCGTGAGATGTTTGACGACTAGGCCGTCGCCGCAGGCAGAGGGCCGCGCCCGGCGATTAGATCCGCCGCCTTCTCGGCAATCATGATGACCGCGGCGTTGGTGTTGGACGACACAATGCTTGGCATCACCGAGCTGTCGCAGACACGCAGGCCTTGCAACCCGCGCACACGAAGCTCGGGATCGACGACGCTCCCGGCATCGCCGCCCATACGGCACGAGCCGACCGGATGATAGGCGCTGCGCCCATGTTCGCGGGCGAAGGCTTCGAGTGCGGCGCGTCCCTGCATGGCCGCGCCTGGAAGATGCTCGCGGCTGATGTATTTTGAAAAAGCCGGCTGCGACAGGATCTCGCGGCTGATCTCGATGCCGTCGATGGCGCGCTCGAGATCGTAGCGCTCGGCGAAGGGGTTGGGGTCGATGACCGGCGCATTGCGCAGGTCCGCCGAGCGCAGCGTGACGCTACCGCGCGAGCGGGGGCGCACATGGTAGGAATTCAGTGTGCAGCCATTGCCGCCGGGAACCGAGCCGATGCCTTCCTCGACGCCGGCGCCGGGCAGGAAATGGAACTGGATGTCGGGCGTTTTCTGCGCGCGGTCGCCCCACCAGAAACCGCCGGCTTCGACGATGTTGGAGGCCACCGGCCCCTTGCCGAACAGCGCATATTCGAGGCCCGCGACGGCCTGCCAGCGCTTCTTCTTGTAGCGATCGATGCCATGCGGTCCGTTGAGCTCGGCGACGACGTCGACATCCATGTGATCGTGCAGGTTCTGGCCAACGCCGGCGAGATCGCGGACCACCTTGATACCGTGCGCGCCGAGATGCGCGGCCGGGCCGATGCCGGACAGCATCAGCAGTTTCGGCGAGCCGATGGCGCCGGCGGTGACGATCACCTCACGCTCGGCGCGCAAGAGTTCGGTGCGGTCCTTGACGATGACCTCGACGCCGATGGCGCGGCCGTTCTCGACGACGATGCGGCTGACCGTGGCGTCGGTGCGCAGCGTCAAATTCCGACGGCCAAGTGCGGGCTTGAGATAGGCGACGGCGGTGCTTGAGCGTTTCCCCTGACGCGTCGTCGTCTGATAGAAGCCGGTGCCTGCCTGCTCGCCAGCATTGAAATCGGCCCTGAACGGAAGACCCGCCTGCTGCGCCGCCTTGACGAACACCCGGGTCAGCGGATGCGGGGCGCCGCTGGAAACGCCGAGCGGGCCATCGATGCCGTGCTCACGACCCGCGAAGGTGTCGTTGCCCTCGGAGCGGATGAAGTAGGGCAGCACCTCGGCGTAGCTCCATCCCGTACAGTCATCATCAGCCGCCCAGCCGTCGTAATCCTGCGGGCAACCGCGCGTGAACACCTGGGCATTGATCGAGGAGCCGCCCCCCAGCACGCGCGCCTGCGGATAGACCATGGTGCGGCCGTCGATCGCCTTGCCGGGGGCGGTATCATAGCCCCAGATCAGCGGCCCCGACGTCATCTTGAAGAAGCCGACCGGCAGATGGATGTAGCGATCGGTGTCAGGCGGGCCGGCTTCGAGCAAGGTGACGGAAACGTCCGGATCCTCGCTCAGCCTGGCGGCCAGAATGCAGCCGGCCGAGCCGCCGCCGACGATGATGTAGTCAGACATTCTCACTCCCTTGGCAGCGCGAAATCATCGCCCTGCTCTGCTCTGCGCAACGATCTCAAGTCGCTTGTGCCGCGTCAAGAGAAAGGGTATGGTTATCGTGTTGAAGGGTTGTCGTACAAGTGGAGGAGCTTGGCAACCCATCGATCGGAGGCCCGGCCGCGCTCCCCGCGCATGCCGCCGGGCGGGAAACAGATTTCAATCGGGAGGTTTGAATATGAAGGACAGGACAGATCTTACGCTTTCGGTCAGCCGCCGGACGCTGATGATGGGCGCCACCGCCGGCGTGGCGGCGCTCGCCATGCCGAGGGTCTTACGCGCCCAGGAAAAGCCGACGCTGGTGACGTCGATCCGCTCGCTCTCAAACCCCTATCACGCAGTGTGGAAGACCGGGGCCGAGGCCTACGCCAAATGGGCCGGGCTCGAACATGTCACGCTGGTCTCGGAAGGCAACAGCGAGAAAGGCATCGCCGACATCAAGGCGATGCTGGCAAAGACTGGCGGCAACATGGTGCTCAATTCCGATCCCAACGACACGCCGGATGCGCGCCCTATCGTCGAAGCCTGCGCCAAGGCCGGCGCCTATGTCGTGACGCAGTGGAACAAGCCGGCGGATCTGCATCCGAAGGACTTCAACCCGAACTATGTCTCGCACATCGAGTTCGACGGCATCGCAAGCGGCAAGACCATTGCCGAGATCCTGTTCAAGACCATTGGCGGCAAGGGCGGCATCGTCGCGCTCGGCGGCCTGATCTCGACCACGGCGGCGATCGAACGCAAGAAGGGCCTCGACGCGGCGCTGGCCGCCAATCCTGACATCAAGCTGCTCGACTTCCAGGTCGCCAACTGGAAATCGACCGAGGCCTTCGACCTGATGGGCAACCTGCTCACCCGCTTCGGCGACGACATCAAGGGCATCTGGGCCGCCAATGACGACATGGGCTCCGGCGCGCTCGAAGCGCTGCGCGCCGAAAACCTCGCTGGCAAGGTGCCGATCGTCGGCGTCGACGGCATCAAGACGGCGGTTGATGCGGTGCGCACCGGCGAATTCGCCTGCACCGTCACCTCCGATCCGTTCTGGCAAGGCGGCATGGGTCTCGCCATCGGCTACAACGCAAAGATCGGCAAGTTCGATCCGACCAAGGAACCGCCGGAACACCGTGAATTCTACGGCAAGGCGGTGCTGATCTCGCACGACAATGTCGAGGAATATTACAAGACCAATGTCGACGCCAAACCGGAGATCGACTGGAACGATCTGTGGGGCCGGGTGACCGGAGCCATCCGCACCTGACCGCCGGGCGGGCCGCTGCTCCCTGGCGGCCCGCTCCCCTTTTCAGCAGACGGGAAGCGGTTTCTTGACAATCCATACAGAACCCCTGAAGTCCGTTTCGGACATCGAGCGGACAACGCTTATGACATTGATCCCCGGCCGTATCGCCGCTGTGTTCGGTGGCAGGCGCTGGCGCAGCCTGGCGCCGCTGGCGGTACTGATCGTGCTCTGCGTACTGATCGCCATCGCCAATCCCAACTTCATCGAGCTGCGCAATCTGGTGCGGCTTGCCAACTCGGCCGCCGTGCCGCTGACGCTGGCGATGGGGCTGACCTTCATCATCCTGATGGGCAGCATCGACCTCTCGGTCGAGGGCACCCTGTCGGTGTCGGCCATGGTTGTGGTGCTGCTCGCCGCCAATGACGCGAACGGCAACGATTATGGCTGGTGGGCGGTGCTCGCCGCCGTGGTCGCCGGCACCGCAATGGGTTTCGTCAGCGGGCTCATCCAGACCATGCTGCGCATCCCCTCCTTCATGGCGACGCTCGGTATGTGGTTCATCGGCCTTGGCCTGTCGGTCTATATGCTGGGCGGCTCGGCGATCCGGCTCAACGACGCCTCGATCCGCGACCTGGCATTGCACCGTTTCCTTGGCTTGCCAGTGGCGGTCTGGGTCGCGTTCGGGGCTTTCCTGCTCGCCGCAATCATCCAGTATCACACCAAGCTCGGCCGCCACATATTGGCGATCGGCGGTGACGAGGATGTGGCCAAGCTCTCCGGAGTGAACGTGACCCGCGTGCGCATCACCGCCTTTGCGCTCGCCGGTTTCTTCTTCGGCGTATCAGGCGTACTTGCCGCCGCGCAGCTTGGCCAATCGCATGCGGTCATCGGCGACGGCAGGCTGTTTGCTGCGGTCACCGCCGTCGTCGTCGGCGGTACGGCGCTGACCGGCGGCGAAGGCGGCGTCGTCAACACGCTGATCGGCGTCTTGATCGTCACCGTGCTTGCCAACGGCATGATCCTGCTCGGCATCTCGCCCTATATCCAGCAGACGGTGCAGGGGCTGATGATCATCGCCGCGGTAGCGCTGTCGCTCGACCGTGTGCGCCTCAGGATCGTCAAGTGAGCGCCATGCTGAACGCGTCCGGCATCATCAAGAACTTTCCCGGCGTCCAGGCGCTGCGCGATGTCTCGATCGAAGTGCGGCCCAACGAAGTGGTCGGCCTGATCGGCGAGAACGGCGCCGGCAAATCGACGCTGATGCGCGTGCTGGCCGGCAGCTACCGGCCTGACGGCGGCAGCCTGACGCTGGACGGCGAACAGCTTCGCATGCGCAGCCCACGCGACGCGGCCAGGCATGGCATCGGCATGGTGTTCCAGGAACAGTCGCTGGTGCTCAATCTGACGGTCGCCGAAAACATCTATCTCGGCGAGGAAGACCGCTTCACTCGCTTCGGCCTCGTCAACTGGCGCGCCATGAACGCGGCGGCGCGCCGCCAGTTGGCCAAGATCGGCATCGACATCGATGTCACGGCGCGCACCTCCGAACTCACCTTCGCGGCGCGCCAGATGGTCGAGCTGGCCAAGGCGCTAACCTTGGAGGAAGTGGTCGAACGGCAGTTGCTCATCCTGCTCGACGAACCGACCTCGGTGCTCAACGCCGCCGATATCGAGGTGCTGTTCGCGCGCGTGCGTTCGCTCAAATCGCGCGCCAGCTTCGTCTTCGTCTCGCACCGTCTTGACGAGGTGCTGGCGATTTCCGACCGCGTCTACACGATGAAGGACGGCGCGGTCGTTGCCAAACACCGCGCGGCCGAGGTCACGGCGCCGGAGCTGCACGAGATCATGGTCGGGCGCGGCCTGCAGGCGGAATATTACCGCGAGGCCCGCCAGCTTGCGCCGCGCGACACGGTCATGGTCGAGGCCAAGGGATTGGGCGCCAACGGCGCCTATCACGGCGTCGACCTCAATATCAGGGCCGGCGAGATCGTCGGCATTGCCGGCGTCGTCGGCTCCGGCCGCGAGGAGGTCACGCGCACCATAGGCGGCTTCCTGCAGCATGATGCCGGCGAGATGAGGATCGCCGGCGACATGGTGCGCTTCGCCTCACCGGAACCGGCGGTGCGCAAGGGTATCGGCTATGTGCCGCGCGAGCGCAGGCTCGAAGGGCTGGTGATGTTCTTGTCGATCGCGGAAAACATCTCGCTCGCCGATCTCTCCAGCGTCATGCGCCATGGCGCCATCGACTATGGCAAGGAGCGCCGGCTGGCCGCCGACTGGATCAAACGGCTGCGCATCAAGGCGCCCGGCCCCGATGCAGCCTGCCGCAAGCTCAGCGGCGGCAACCAGCAGAAGGTGGTGCTGGCGCGCTGGATGACGGCCGGCTCGCGCATCCTGGTGCTCGACCACCCGACGCGCGGCCTCGATGTCGGCGCCAAGGAGGAAGTCTACGAACTGGTGCGCGATCTCTCCGCGCAAGGCGTGGCGATCCTTTTGATCTCCGACACGCTGGAAGAGACGATCGGCTTGTCGCACCAGGTGCTGGTGATGCGCGACGGCGAGATCACCGCGCGCTTCGACGCCAGCCCGGGCAAGAAGCCGAACCAGGTCGATTTGCTGCGAGCAATGGTGTGAGCCGATGAACGAAACGTCCATCCGACAGATGTTCGA
>Ga0075364_10002585_pt1 | contig 10145 bp, 9 predicted proteins | sample EndMetdeltDD1764_FD_71517 | JGI IMG/M metagenome (GOLD analysis project Ga0075364, IMG submission 71517) | Populus endosphere microbial communities from Tennessee, USA - Endosphere MetaG P. deltoides DD176-4 | ecosystem: Host-associated > Plants > Roots > Endosphere | place: USA: Tennessee...
GCCTCGCACACCGAGACATCCGCCGCCGGCTCCGCATCGTCGGTCGGTGCGGTCTCCGGCTCTCCGGCGCAGCCCGCGAGGACGAGCGCCGAGGCGAGGACGAGAGGGACGGCGAAGAGCGGACGGCGCAACAGAATTCCTTCGAAAGCCGCCGGCGCTGGTGGTCTCACGAGGCTGCCGGCGGAGGTGTCGTGGCGAGGATGTCGACCACGTACACCACCGTATCCGTCGCGGCTATGCCGGAACTGGGAGCACCCGCCACCCCGAAGCCGTCGGCGGGCGCGACGACCACGACGATCCGCGAGCCGACCGGGCGGCCGACGATCGCGGCGTCGACGCCCGGGAGGATCGACAGGAGGGACCGGGGCGCATCCCCCCAGGTCTCGTCGAACACCTCGCGGGTGCGCCAGTTCACGGCCTGGAACTGCACCAGGAACTCGTCCCCCGCTCCGACGAGCGGGCCGCTCCCCTCGAGCAGGGTCGCGCTGGTCGTCGTCGCGGGCGGGTCGGTCTCCGGGATCGTGATGGTCGGGCGACCGTCGTCCTCCACCTCGATCCCGAGGTCGGGGAAGCCGTCCGGGCGCCCCACCGATTCGCCCGCCGCCTGCTGCGGCACGAGGGCGAGCACGTCGACGACGAACACCAGGTCGTCGTCGGGGCCGATCGCGAGCTCCGGCTGTCCGGCCGAGCCGAACGCCTGCTCGGCCGGCACGACGCCGACGATGCGGCTGCCCGGCGTGGTGCACAGGATCGTCGCGAGCAGCCCCGGCTGCGTCGACGCCTCGGTGAGCAGCACGCGCGCGGTCGCGGTGCCGGGGGCGCGCTCCCCGCTCGTCGCGTTGACGATCGTGATCGCGACCTGCACGAGGTCGCCGCGCTCCACCGGCTCGCCGGACCCCTCGACGACGACCGTGCGCTCGACCCGGTCGACCGAGAACGGTCCGTACGCGGTGATCACCGGAGCCTCGCCCAGGTCGCCGTAGACGACGACCGCGTCGGAGGCGTCGCCGGGCGCGGCGCAGGCGGCGGAGGTCGGGGTCGGGCTCGGCGTCGGCGCCGGGCCGCCCAGCACGGCGGGACGAGCCGCGCATCCCGCCAGGACGAACAGGATGCCGAGGGCCGCGATCGCCGTCGCGCCGGTCGGGATTCGGGTCGGGCGGCGCACGGGTTCCATCCTCGCCGACGCCGTCCCCGCACGGCCGTAGGCTGCCCGTATGGGATTCTCCGTGCCGCAGGAACGCCGCCTCGTGACCGAACTGCCGGGGCCGAAGTCGGTCGCCCTGCAGGAACGCCGCGTCGCCTCGGTCAGCCGGGGAGCCGGAACCCTCGCCAACATCTACATGGATCACGGCGCCGGCGCCATCCTCGTGGATGTCGACGGCAACCAGTTGATCGACCTCGGGTGCGGCATCGGGGTGACGACGATCGGGCATGCGAACCCCGAGGTCGCCGACGCCGCGTACGCCCAGGCGCAGAAGCTGACGCACACGCTGTTCACGGTCACCCCGTACGAGAACTACGTGCGCGTGGCCGAGAAACTGCAGCAGATCACTCCGGGTGACTTCGAGAAGCGCTCGATCCTCGTCAACTCCGGTGCGGAAGCCGTCGAGAACGCCGTCAAGATCGCCCGCAAGTACACCGGCCGCCGGGCGATCGTGTCGCTCGACCACGCCTTCCACGGCCGCACCAACCTCACGATGGCGATGACCTACCGCCCCTGGCCGGAACGCGCCGGGATGGGGCCGTTCCCCGGCGAGCTGTACTCCGTGCCGATCTCCTACCCGTTCCGCGACGGGCTCTCCGGCGAGGAGGCCGCCGCGAAGACGATCGACTACATCGTCACGCACATCGGCGCGAGCGAGGTCGCCGCCTTCTTCGCGGAGCCGATCCAGGGCGACGGCGGCATCATCATCCCGGCGCCCGGCTACTTCGCCGCGATCAAGGCGTTCTGCGAGGAGAACGGCATCGTCTTCGTGGCCGACGAGATCCAGGCCGGCATCGCCCGCACCGGAACGTGGTACTCGATCGAGCACCACGGCGTCGTGCCCGACCTCGTCACGAGCGCGAAGGGCATCGCGGGCGGCTTCCCGCTCGCCGCCGTCACCGGCAGGGCCGAGATCATGGATGCCGTCCAGCCCGGCGGCATCGGGGGCACCTTCGGGGGCAACCCCGTCTCGACCGCGGCGGCGCTCACGGTGTTCGAACTGATCGAACGCGACGGACTGCTCGGTGAGGCGCAGCGGGTCGAGCGCGCGCTGCTCGCCCGCATCGGCGACTGGGCCGAGAAGTTCCCGGTCGTCGGCGAGGTGCGCGGCAAGGGCGCGATGTTCGGCGTCGAACTCGTGAAGCCCGGCACGAAGGAGCCGAACCCGGACGCGCTCAGCGCCGTGCTGACGCATGCGACGACGAACGGCGTGATCGCCCTCGACGCCGGCTCATGGGATTCGGTGCTGCGCATCATGCCGAGCGTCGTGATCAGCGAGGAACTGATCGACGACGCCGCGGGGGTGCTCGAGGAAGCCCTGGCGAAACTGGCATGAGCCGGAAACCGGCATGAGCCACCTGCCGCCGCCGTCCGGGCCGCCGCGCGACACGTCGGCCCCGGGCCCGGTCGCGCCCCTGCCCGCGGCGCCCCTCCCCTATCCGGCCGAGCGCTACGGCACGCCGCCCGTCCCGGCTGCCGACATCCCCCCGCGGCGGCGCCGCATCCGGCCGTGGCCGTTCCTCGTCGGCGGGATGGCGGTCGCCGTCCTGGTCGCCCTCGGGGTGCTCGCGAGCGGTTGGAACCTCGGCCGCATCCAGGAGTTCCACGACGCCTACGTGGCCTGGGCGGAGCCGATCCCCGCCGAGGTGGCCACGATCGCCCGGACCACCGGGATGAGTCCGGCGGGCGAGCTCATCTACCGCGCCTCGACGCCGGCGATCGAAGACGATTCCGCGTTCAACCAGCACTGCGCGATCGAAGGCGGCGCGGTGCTCGGCTGCTACTTCGAAGGCAACGTCTACGTCTACGCCGTCACCGACTCCCGGCTCGCCGGAACGGTCGAGGTCACCGCCGCCCACGAGATGCTGCATGCGGCGTACGAGCGGCTCAGCCCCGACGAGCGGGCCCGGATCGACGAGCTCGTCGAGGAGGCGGTCGCCGCCATCCCGGAGGACGACCCCGTCTACGCGGACCTCGCGCTCTACCCCGCCGACCAGCTCGCCGACGAGTGGCACTCCCGCCTCGGGACCGAGTTCGCCGACCTGCCGGCGGCCCTCGAGGAGCATTACGCGGTCTACTTCGACGACCGCACGAAGGTCGTCGAGCTCAACGTGCGGGCGAACGCGTACTTCACCGAACTGCAGGGCCAGATCGACGCTCTCGTCGCCGAGATCGACGCCCTCGATCCCGTGCTCGATGCGCGGATCGCGGCCTACGACGCGGCCATTGCGGCGTACAACGCCGACGTCGACCGGTTCAACGGCCGGGCCGACAGCGGCTACTACACCACCCAGGAGCAGTTCGACCGGGACCGCAACGCCCTCGTCGCGCGAGGCGCCGCGCTCGACGCCGAGTTCGCGGCGCTCGACGCGGAGATCTCCCGCTACAACGGCCTCGTGGCGCAGCTCACCGCGCTCGACGCCGACTACGCCGACCTCTACAGCGCTCTCGACTCGAGCGACGACCAGCAGACCGTCTCCCCCTAGCCGACGGCGGGAGCGGTGAGCACGGTGGGTTCGTGCCGCACCGGGAAGTTGACGCTCGACGCGATGAAGCACAGTCTGTTCGCCTCGGCATGCAACGCCGCCGCGCGGTCGGGATCGCCCGAGGAGATCGTCACCACGGGGCGCAACACGACCTCGCGGAACCTCCCGCCGCCGTCGGGCGTCGTGACGAGCACTCCCTCCGCCGCGTCTGTGTACGACTCGACGACGACGCCGTTCTGCACGGCGACGTAGAGGTAGCTCAGCAGGTGGCACTGGGCGAGCGCCGCGATGAGCATCTCCTCGGGATTCCACCTGTCGACGTCGCCGTGGAAGACGCGCGCGGCCGAGCCGTGGATGTCGGGCTTCCCGGCCACCGCGACGACGTGATCCCGGCCGTAGGCCCGGGTCGCCGACGTCCCGGTGCCCCGATTGCCGGTCCAGGTGAGGGAGGCCAGGAAGAGGTGATCGGCATCCATCGGGCTCTCCTCGCTCCGGGCCGCTCGGCGGCCGCGGTTCTAGACTCGTCTCCATGACGGACACGCTCGCCCCCACCGTAGTTCCGACCGAACGCCGGGTGCTGACCGCCATCCCCGGGCCCCTGTCGATCGCCCTGCAGGAGCGCCGCAAGGCCGTCGTCTCCGACGGCGTCTCGTCGGCTCTGCCGGTCTTCATCGCGCGCGCCCACGGCGCGATCATCGTGGACGTCGACGGCAACGCGTTCCTCGACCTCGGCGCCGGCATCGGGGTCACCACGATCGGGCACACCGACGACGCCGTCGTGGCCGCCGCCCGGCAGCAGCTCGGCGACGTCATCCACACGCTGTTCACGATCACGCCGTACGAGGAGTACGTGCGGGTCGCCGAGCTGCTCGCCGAACACACCCCCGGCACGCACGCGAAGAAGACGGTGCTCGTCAACTCGGGCGCCGAGGCCGTCGAGAACGCCGTCAAGATCGCCCGCAAGCACACCCACCGCCCCGGGATCGCCGTGCTCGAGCACGCGTATCACGGCCGCACCAACCTGACGATGGCGATGAACTTCAAGGCGATGCCGTACTCGGTGGGCTTCGGGCCGTTCGCCGGCGACGTCTACCGCGCGCCGAACTCCTACCCTCTGCACGACGGCCTCTCGGGCGCCGACGCCGCCGCGCGCACGATCGCCTACCTCGAGAAGACCGTCGGCGCGTCCGACCTCGCCTGCCTCGTCGTCGAGCCGATCCAGGGCGAGGGCGGCTTCGTGGTGCCCGCCGACGGCTACCTCCCGGCGCTGCAGGAATGGTGCACCGCGAACGGCATCGTCTTCATCGCGGACGAGATCCAGTCGGGCATGGCCCGCACCGGCGCCTACTTCGCCTCCGAGCACTTCGGCCTCGTGCCCGACCTCGTCCTCTCGGCGAAGGGCATCGCCGGCGGCCTCCCGCTGGCGGCCGTCACGGGACGGGCCGAGATCATGGATGCCTCCCAGCCGGGCGGTCTCGGCGGCACGTTCGGGGGCAACCCGGTGGCCTGCGCCGCCGCGATCGCGGTGTTCGAGCGCATCGAGGCCGACGGGCTCCTCGAAGAGGCGGCGCGCATCGAGAGCACCCTGCGCCCGGCGCTGCTCGGACTGCAGGAGAAGTACCCGATCATCGCGGAGGTGCGCGGCATCGGCGCGATGCTCGCGGTCGAGCTGACCGATCCCGCGACCCACGCCCCGCGCGCCGACGCGGTGTCGACGATCGCCGCCGAGGCCGCCCAGCACGGCCTGCTCGTGCTGACCGCGGGCACCTACGGCAACGTGCTGCGGTTCCTGCCGAGTCTCGCGATCAGCGACGCGCAGCTGCTCGACGCCGTCGAGGTGCTCGACGCGTGCTTCGCGGCGCTCTGAGCCGCCCGCGGCGGGCTACGGCTCGAGGATGACCTTGCCGCCCGCGTGGCCCTCGACGAGGAACGCGTAGGCGTCGGCCGCCGCGGCGAGCGGGAACGTGCGGGCGATCTCGACATCGATCGACCCGTCGGCGAGGAGGGCGGCGAGGTCGAGCCGCGCGGCCGCACGCACCTCACGGCCGGGATCGGCGCCCGGTCCCCCGCCGATCGCCTGACCGCCCGCGGCGAGAGCCGCGGCGAAGTTCACGATCGTCACGAACCGCGCGGGATCGGTCATCAACTGCAGCGACACGTCGAGCGCCTCGTCGGTGCCGACCGTGTCGATCGCGGCGTCGATGCCGCCGGGGGCGAGTGCGTCGACCCGCGCGGCCAGGCCGTCGCCGTAGGCCACCGGCTCGATGCCGAGCGCGAGCAGTTCGTCGTGACGTCTCGCCGAGGCCGTCCCGACGACCCGCGCGCCGCGCAGGATGACGAGCTGCGCGGCCAGGCGTCCGACGCCGCCGCTCACGCCGTGGATGAGCACGGTGTCGCCGGCGCCCACCCGCACCGCCTCGATCGCGTGGGCGGCCGTCGTGCCGGTGGAGAGCAGCCCGGCCGCTTCGGCGAACGACGCCGACGCGGGCTTGCGGATGAGGTTCTCGGCCTTCACGGTCAGCTCGCTCGCCTGCGCTCCCGGCAGCCGATGCCCGTAGACCTCGTCGCCGACCGCGAGCGGCTCACCCTCGAGCCCCACGGCATCCGGACCCACCGCGGTCACCACGCCCGCCGCCTCGCTGCCGAGCCGCAGCGGCAGCTTCGCGGGGTCGGTGCCCGCGGCCCCCGAGGTCATCTTCGCGTCGAACGGGTTGAGCGCGGCCGCCCGCACGGCGACGACCACCTGTCCCTCGCCCGGTGCGACGGAGTCGACCTCGATGACGGTGACGGCGGACGGACCCTCGTAGGAGGTGGCGGCGACGGCGTTGACCATGTCCCCATCCAACCGCAGTCGGCTGAGAGCCGCTTCCGCGCGAAAGCAGGCCTCAGCCGTACAGGCTCGCGACGGCTTCGCGGAAGGCGACGGTGTGCCGGGCGACATCGTCGGACGTCGTCGCCGGCGACATGAGCGCCATGTTGTGGAACGGCGTGATGAGGATGCCGCGGTTGAGCGCGTGCAGGTGCAGGTACTGCTGGAGTTCGAAGTCGTCGGCCTCGGCGGCCTCCCGGCCGTCGCGCGGCGGGGTCGGCCGGAACGAGTACTCGGCCCGGCAGCCGAGCTGGGTGACCTGCCACGGCACGGCGAACTCGTCGAGCGCCGCCTGCACCCCCGCGGTCCACTCGGTCGCGCGCGCGATCATCCCCGGGTAGACCTGGGGGGTCAGCACCTCGGCCAGGGTCGCCCGGATGCCCGCCATCGACACCGCGTTGCCCGCGAGGGTGCCGCCGACCCCGCCGACGTCGATGTCCTCGAGCCCCGCGCCGTCGGGATCGAGGTGCGCGCGCACCCGATCCGCGAACGGCGTCGTCATCCCCCAGGCGCCGGCCGGAACTCCCCCGGCGATCGTCTTGCCGACGACCACGGCATCGGGCCGCAACCCGTCGCGGGCCGTCATCCCGCCCGGTCCGGCGCACAGCGTGTGCGTCTCGTCGATCACCAGGTAGGTGCCGGAGGCCCAACACGCCTTCGTGACCGCCTCGTGCCAGTCGGGGTCGGGCAGCACGATCCCGATGTTCGTCATCGCCGGCTCGATGAGCACCGCCGCGACCTCGCCCGTCGCGAGCGCCGCCTCCATCGCGGGGATGTCGTTGAACGGCACGACGATCGTGGTGAGCGCGACATCCACCGGCGGTCCCAGGTTGCCGCGGCGCGGCACGACCCTCCCGTCGGCGTCGAGGGTCGCGTACGCCTCGTCGACGGTGCCGTGATAGCTGTGATCGATCACGACGACCTTCGGGCGTCCCGTCACCATCCGGGCGTAGCGCAGCACGTGCCGGTTCGCGTCGGTCGCCGAGAGCGTGAACTGCCAGCGCTCGAGGCCGAAGCGGCCGGCCAGCTCGTGCGCGGCCGCGGTCGCGTCCTCGGTCGGCAGCATGAAGGTCGCTCCGCGGGCGAGCCGGTCGGCGATCGCCCGCACCGACGCCTCGGGGGCGTGCCCGACCATCGCGCCGGTGTCGCCGAGGCAGAGGTCGACGTGGTCGATGCCGTCGGCGCAGACGAAGTGGGCCCCCTTCGCGTCGCCGACGGAGACGGGCCATGGGCCCGGCCACTTCACCATCCACAGCATCGGGACGCCCTCGGGCATCACCTCCCGCGCCGCCTCCCAGAGCCGGTGCGACTCCGGGCGCGCGGCCCGGAACGCCTCGACCTCCGCGGCGTGCAGGGCCGCCAGTCGCGCGCGATCCGGGTAGCGGGTCGGGTGGGCCACGGTGATCTCAGGACTGGCGCGCGAGCCGCTTGCGCCGCGCCGCGGTGAACAGTTGCGAGCCGACGACGAGCGCGATCGCGAGCAGGAACACCGCCGACGCGACGACGTTCGCCTGCGCCGGGATCCCGCGGGCGGCGGCCGTGTAGACGTACTTGGGGAAGGTCGAGGCGGCGCCCGCGTTGAAGTTCGTGATGATGAAGTCGTCGAACGACAGCGCGAACGACAGCAGCGCCGCGGCGACGATGCCCGGCAGCAGCAGCGGGAAGGTGATCCGCCACCAGACCTGGCCGGGACTCGCGTAGAGGTCGCGCCCCGCCTCCTCGATCGACGGGTCGAGACTCGACACCCGCGCGCGCACCGTGACGACGACGAACGAGATGCAGAACATCGTGTGCGCCAGGATGATCGTGCCGACCCCCTTCGGCACCCCCGCCGTCAGGAACTGCGCCGCGAGACCCGCGCCGAGCACGACCTCGGGGGTGGCCATCGGCAGGAAGAGCAGCAGGGTCGCCGCGGCCCGGAAGCGGAGCCGGTAGCGCACGAGGGCGATCGCGATGGCCGTGCCGAGGGCGGTGGCCGCGACGGTCGCGACGACGCCGACCAGGATGCTCGTGCCGAACGCCTCGCAGACCGCGCCGTTCTCGACGACGCAGATCGACGTCCAGTTGTCGAACGTGAATCCGCGCCAGACCAGGTTCGACTTGACCGAGTCGTTGAACGAGAAGGCGATCGTGTAGACGATCGGGATGAGCAGCAGCACGAGCCCGAGCACGGCGTAGACCCCGAGTCCCCACGACCCGACGCCGAAGCGCAGCCCGCGGTTCACACGAGGTCCTTCGTGCCGGAGCGCCGCACGTAGAGGGCGACGAGCAGCAGGATGACCGCCATCAGGATGATCGAGAGCGATGCCGCCACCGGGTAGTTCTGGGTGCGCAGGAAGTTCGCCTCGATCACGTTGCCGATCATCGCCGTCTGGGTGCTGCCGAGGAAGTCGCTCGACGCGTTGATGTAGTCGCCGGCCGCCGGGATGAAGGTCAGCAGCGTGCCCGAGACGACGCCCGGCATCGACAGCGGCAGGGTCACCTGGAAGAACGTGGTCACCGGGCTCGCGTACAGGTCGCCGCCGGCCTCGACGTAGCGCAGGTCGAGCCGCTCGAGCGAGGTGTAGATCGGCAGCGTCATGAACGGGATGAAGTTGTAGGCGATGCCGAAGATCACCGCGACCGGGGTGCCCGTGATGCGGGCGTCGTCGGGCAGGATCGTCATCGACTGGAGCACGGTCACGACCGGCCCGTTGTCGGAGAGGATCTGCTTCCAGGCGAACGTGCGCAACAGGAAGCTGATGAAGAACGGCGCGATCACCAGGACGAGCGCGAGCGCCTGCAGCAGCGGGAACCGGCGCAGCTTCACGCCGATGAAGTAGGCGAGCGGGTAGCCGATCAGCAGGGCGATGACGGTCGCGGCGATGGCGTACCCGAACGAGCGCACGATGTGCGGCCAGTAGGTCGTGATGACCTCGGTGTAGTTCTCCCAGCGGAACGCCGGCACGTACTCGCCGGGAGCACCGAAGCCGAGCGGGTCGGGGGCCTGGAAGCTGGTGAGGATCAGCGAGACGAACGGGACGACGAAGAACAGCGCCAGGTAGGCGATGCCGGGCAGGAGCAGCAGCAGCGCGACCGGGCTGCGCCGGGCGGGCGCCGCGTCGATGTCGACGGCGGTGCCGGGGCTGCCGCCGAACACGCCGAACGCCATCAGGCCTCCTCGAGCTCGGCCTCGATGCGGCGGCGCTGCGCGATCGCGATCGCCTGCGTGTCGTCGTCGGGGTCGAAGCGCAACGCCTCGTCGGGCTCGTCGGCGAGGCCGAAGCCGTGGTCGACCGCCCAGGTCACCCAGACCTCGGCGCCGTCGCCGACCACCGGACCCGAGACGAGGTTCTGCGCGAACAGCGAGAGGGTGCCGAGCCCCGGGATGCCGATCAGGTACTGCGTGCTCACCCCGCTGAACGACACGTCGTGCACGCGGCCCGGGCCGAGCACGTTGACGCCGGCCTGGGTTCCCGGGTCGGTGGTGTGCAGGATCAGCTTCTCGGGCCGCACGCCGATCGTGACGTCGCCCGCGTGCCGCGCGAGCGCGCGCAGCGGCACGGCGACCTTGCGGCCCGCGACGTCGACGACGATCGTGTCGCCC
>Ga0075364_10002587_pt1 | contig 10142 bp, 6 predicted proteins | sample EndMetdeltDD1764_FD_71517 | JGI IMG/M metagenome (GOLD analysis project Ga0075364, IMG submission 71517) | Populus endosphere microbial communities from Tennessee, USA - Endosphere MetaG P. deltoides DD176-4 | ecosystem: Host-associated > Plants > Roots > Endosphere | place: USA: Tennessee...
GCCGATTTTCGATTCAAAATCGGAGGGCCATATCCTTTGTTGATATTGTCCCTCCGATTTTGAATCGAAAATCGGCTCAAAAGAACCGAAAAATCGACTGAAACTTTTTAGTGGGATAGGTTCTTCGGTCCTCGATAAAATACACTGCGCACTTGCGTAACTTATTTTTGATAAATGGTATAAAAAAATTCTTCGCAACATTCCCTCTGAAAATCATCTTTTTGACTTGCGTTTTATGCAAAAAGGCTTATGATTTCAGGTTGACAAAACAAAATGCTATTCTACTTTAAACATTAGAAACTTTTGAAAAGTTTCGCTAACCTATCCAGAGGATAAATCGATGTCGCAACCGGCTGTGAAGGAATTTGGGAAGTGGCGGTCGTTTTTTTGGCCCGTCCACAAATTCGAGCTCAAAAAGCTCCTCCCCATGTTTCTTTTATTCTTCTTTATCAACTTTAACTACACCATTTTAAGGGATACGAAAGACACCCTGATCGTAACAGCCCCGGGCTCCGGCGCTGAGGCGATCCCCTTCCTTAAAGTTTGGGGCGTTCTTCCCTTTGCCATTATCTTCATGCTGGTCTACTCAAAGCTCAGCAACGTAATGAGCAAACAAAAGCTATTCCTTAGCACGATCGCTTTTTTCGGCGCTTTCTTCGCCCTGTTCGCGCTCGTTCTTTATCCGTTCCACGACGCTCTCCACCCAACAGATCTCGCAGCCCGCATGCAAGCGGCCTTGCCAGAAGGTCTGAGCGGATTGGTCGCGATCTTCCGGAACTGGACCTATTCCCTCTTCTACATCATGTCCGAACTTTGGGGCAGCGTAGCCATCTCCCTCCTCTTCTGGGGATTTGCGAACGACACAACAAAAGTTTCTGAATCAAAACGCTTCTATGCCCTTTTCGGCTTGGGCGCTAACCTCGCGATGTACCCATCCGGGATCTTGATCCAGAAATTCGCAAAACTGCGTGACATCCTCCCAACAGGAGTGGATGCTTGGGGAGTTACCCTGAACTACACTTTGATCTCCGTTGTGATCGCGTGCTTTTTCGTCATGGGAATCTACTGGTGGATCAATAAAGAGGTCCTCACCGATCCTCGCTTCTTCGATCCAAATGAAGTGAAAAAAGCGAAGAAGGAAAAACCAAAGATGTCGCTCAAGGAAAGCTTCCTTTTCTTAGCGAGATCCCCTTATATCGGCTGCTTGGCGATCCTCGTGATCGGCTACGGCATCGCGATCAACCTCGTTGAGGTCACCTGGAAAGGGCAGCTTAAACTCCAATACCCGAACGCGCATGACTACCAAAACTTCATGGGCGGATTCTCGATGATGACCGCAACGGCAACCATCTTCATGATGCTTTTCGTCGGCGGTAACGTCATCCGGAAGTTCGGCTGGGGCGTTGGCGCGCTCATTACCCCAGTGGTCCTGTTGATCACCGGTATCGGCTTCTTCTCCTGCGTCATCTTCCGCGAATCTCTCGGCGGCTTCGTCGCGATGGTCGGAACCACGCCGCTCATGCTTGCGGTCGTGTTCGGAACGATGCAGAACTTCATCAGCAAATCTGCGAAGTACTCTCTCTTCGACCCAACGAAAGAGATGGCCTACATTCCTCTTGACCAAGAATCAAAAGTCAAAGGAAAAGCCGCCATCGACGTCGTCGGCGCACGCCTCGGTAAAGCAGGCGGATCGGTCATTCAGCAAGGACTCCTTGTTGGATTCGGATCCCTTGCAGCGATCACTCCTTATATCGCTACGATCTTGTTCGGAATCATTTTCGCCTGGATCTTTGCCGCACGCGCTCTCAACAAGAGATTTACTGAGTTGAACGCTCAGAAAGAAGCTGAAAGAGCTGCAGAGAAAGCCATCGGCGCAGAGCCTATCGCTGCGAAAGCCGCTGTCTCCTCTCAAGCCGTAAACTAAAAGAAGTTTTCTATACTTTTATTAGTTTAAAAAGGCCCGTAATTTACGGGCCTTTTTTATTTATCTAATCATTGACCTTATAATCTATCTGTTTCATAATAAGCCCCAAAAAAAAGGGGATTTTATGTCACAACCGGTAACGCCTAAAACACCTCCAAATAGCTTTATTAGCTCATTATTCAACTCAGCAAATAATTTAATAACGCTTATTTCTCCGCGTAATAAATCACAATCTCAACTCAGCTCCACACCTCGCTCAGCTAAAGAAGCTATTGAAACCTCAGGCATTGCGGCGGCTGTTGCATTTGATGAATCCAAAAGCCCTAAGGGATCAATCAGGCAAAGAGGAAGCATTTACGAAGATTTTAACCCTGCTGCAGAAGCCCCCAAATCAGCTTCCAGAAATCTCACAGTTAATACGGAAACAGAAGAATCCCCATGTGGCCCATACACAATGACGCCTGCTGACGTAAAAGCAAAGAGGACAGAGGGCCGCCTTGAAGCAGTACACATAGCTATAAAACAACTTGCTTCTGGAATTTATAACTTGGTCAGTCCTGCAGCCACAAGAATCTATAACTTGGTCAGTCCCGCTGCTCATCGAGGCTCGATTTATACCCCTTACGTCGCTCCTACGCTTCCAGAAGGTGAAAATGGATCCTATTGCGCCAAAGCATCTGATGAAGATGTGCAAGCAGCAAAAGATGCTTACCATAAAAAGCAGGCAACTGTTGCATGTGATGAATCCAAAAGCCCTAAAGGATCGATCGGGCAAAGAGGAAGCATTTACGAAGATTTTAACCCTGCTGCAGAAGCCCCTAAATCAGCTTCAAGAAATCTCACAGTTAATACGGAAACAACAGAAGAATTCCCATGTGCCCCATACACAATGACGCCTCCTGACGCAAGAGCACAGAGGACAGAGAGCCGCCGTGAAGCTGTAGCCATAGCTAACAAACAGCTTGCTTCAGGGGTCTATAACTTGATCAGCCCTGTTAAAGGACACCGAGGCTCGATTTACACCCCTTACATCGCTCCTACGTTACCTGAAGGTGAAAATGGCTCTTACTCCGCTATAGCCTCTGATGCAGATGTGCAAGCAGTAAAAGACGCTTACCATAAAGAACATGCATACGATTCAGAAGTTTAAAGGACCTCTTACCCCCCATATTCCGCCTCCATCCCGATAAACATCCTGAATAAGGATGTTTATCTTTTATTTTAAATAAATTAATTGAAAAACAACCTTTTTTGTGATAGAATAGTAATAAATAAAAAGGATAATTATATTATGTCTTCTATCAATCAAGAAAGTTCAATTTCAACAACAAGCCATTCATCGCTCTCAAGCAACTCAGTCTCAACCACTAGCAGCTCACAACTCTCAAGCAGCTCAGCATCAATGACTAGCGATACAGAAAAAAGAACTTCATCTGCATCAAAGTGGATTTCACCTGTTCGCGATCGGACCAGGTCCAACTCTGCCGACTCATCTTTTACTCCCGCTATGCACCTGAACCAAGGACTGAGTCCAGAAGAAGAAGATTTTGTCCCTTATTCAAGCATAAAACCTACCCTCTCCAAAGCGAGCAGCGCAAAAAAATCTCCCCCAAAAACAACCAGGTCAGCTTCCTGGGCCGACTCCGCTGCATTTAAAGTATTGCACGATCTGGATCCTTCATCATTTCCCCTAAAATCCACCCAGAGAGAAGAAGAGACTTACTCCCCTTATCCGGGTGCAAAACCCTCTCTTTCCAAATCGAGCAGCACAGAAACATTGCCCCCCAAAAGAGAACGGTCTGCTTCGATCGAAGAATCTGCTTCATTTAAGGTGATGCACTCGATGGATCCCTTGGCATTTCCCATAAAATCCACTCAAAGGGAAGAAGAAACTTATTCCCCTTATCCGGGTGCAAAACCATCCCTCGCCAAAGCGAGCAGTACGGAAAACCCAAAAAAAAGCTCTCCTCCAAGAATCAGATCGGCTTCCTTAGACGAATCCACTTCTTTTAAGGCGATGCACCTTTCTGATAAACCTGCTCAAGAAGAAGAGTGTTATTCCCCCTATCCAGGAAGAATGACCCCAGATTCGCCAACGCCCCGTTCGGCCAGCCAACCCTCATCTCCTCGGATCGGATTTAAGACAACTCAGGGTGGGTCCGGCCATTTATCCAAAAGCGAATCCCCCTCTTCTCTTTCGATCGTCCAACACCCGAAGGCGCAGCCCCTTAAACTTGCGAAATCCCCCTCTAGGAGCCACACTCCTTCGCCTACTGCACCAACCAAAGAAAACTCTTCCAATGAAGGACGGAGAACTCCTATCAAAATGGATCCAGAGTTTCGCAATCTCTATGTATCTTTCATACCCAGCAGCGATCACTCCCCTCTCATGGTGGAGCCTTTGGAAAAGAAAAGCGCCGCTCCGTCTTCAGCGTCTGCATCCAAATCCCGGCCTGTAACCCCCATTAGAGTTCCCGCCCACTATTCGGACAGCCACGGGAAATTCAAGCCCATTTCACCTGCAGGACTTAAGCCATCGCTTCCGCCAGCTCACCCCTCCAGTCACCCTCCCCTGCATTCGCCGATTGCCCATCACAAACCTGTCACTCCTTCTTCGGCTCAGATGAGGCCGATTGAGGAGTCCAGTTCAGACGAAACGGAAACGCTACCTCCAGCCCGGTCGGCCCAACTCAACCCTTCTGTAGTGTAGAAGGACGCTTCTGCAAAGAGGGAGATTTAAACAATTCGATCGAAGCTGCGAAACGCGATCATCGTCGCATTGGTACCAGCTTCCCTCCACTTTCAAATAGGCGATCGAAGAAATCAATTGGTTGTCCGGACGCATCTCGATAAATGCGTCCAAATCATAATAAAACCATTCGGAAGAGATAAAAAACTGCCTCTGAATCAAATTGCACGACATCTCATTAACTCCTTGTATCGACACGAGAAGCTCCGATGGCCTTTCCCCATATTTTTCGTGAACCCATTCTTCAAGTGTTTTTTTTTGATTCACATCCCAAATCACATGCCATTGAGAGTGGAAAGCAATCGAATCGGGGAAACACGATTTTAAAGGAGAGGCCAACAAGATAGGCAATGAGGGAAAGAGAGCTTTCACAAGGTATTGAAAAAATTGATAAAAGTTAAATTCCCCTTCAAACAGGGGGGAGGGAAGCTTTCTCATCGCACAATAGACCAAGGAGAGCGTATTGGCTGAAGAAACGGCCCGATTCTCTTGCTGGTCTCGCTTGTATTGATCGATAAAATCTTGAAAGGCCTGAAAACTTTTGGGCGCAAAAAAGAAAAGATCGGCAAATCCAGGCAAAAATAGGAGGAATTGCATGAGTGCGTTAAAGGGATTGATCCAAAGTCCCCCCGATGAAAAAGGAAAATGCCTTTTCCGTTTTAAACCGATTGGAATTCTCCGACTCTCCTGATTTTTTTTCACCCTTCCCATAGATAAAGAGGCGGAGGATTCCTGAAGTCTTCCCCTTTCTTCAAAATCAGAAAGAGCAAAGGGAGAGAGCAAATCAACGAGGATCCAAGGAGCTATCGCCGATGAGAGCAAGGCGCTTCGGTTCGCTGGCTGGCAAATCCGGTCTAAAACAAACCCTTTCACTTTGGTGATCGATAAAGGATTTTTTTTCTCTTCGATCTGAGGCTTTGTTTTCTCTTGAAATCGATCGGCCGTTGGACGCACAGGGGAAATGGGAAAAGGACTCATAAAAAAAAAGATTTAAATAATAAAGAGTAAAGGAATCTTAAAAAAACCATCCTATTAAACACAATATTTCCTTAAAAAATTTCCAAGCCCCGCTTGCAAAGATCTGGGCGTTGGATTAAATTTGTCGGGATGTTTCAGTACAACCGCAAATACATTCGCAACTTCTCAATCATTGCACATATCGACCATGGCAAATCGACCTTGGCCGACCGTCTTTTAGAACTGACCCATACTGTAGAGGCCCGCGAAATGCAGGCCCAGTATTTGGACAACATGGAACTCGAGCGGGAGCGGGGCATCACGATCAAGGCCCGTCCCGTCACAATGTACTATGAGGCAGAGGACGGACACACTTATCAAATCAATTTGATCGACACTCCGGGACATGTCGATTTTGCCTACGAAGTTTCCCGTTCCCTTTCCGCCTGCGAAGGGGCCCTTCTCGTCGTTGACGCCGTTCAAGGAGTCCAGGCCCAGACGCTTGCAAACGTCTTTTTAGCAATCGACCGGAACCTGGAGATCCTCCCCGTCATTAACAAAGTCGATTTGCCGGCCGCAGACCCAGAAGGAGTCAAAAAACAAATTGAAGATGTGATTGGGATCGATGCGTCGCAAGCCCTGTCGATTTCTGCAAAGACAGGTCTTGGAGTCGAAAAGGTCCTTGAAAAAATCCTCACCACCATTCCCTTTCCTAAAGAACCTGAAGACAACTGCCTTCGCGCTTTGGTTTTCGATTCCCACTACGATTCATACCGGGGCGTCATGGTCTATGTGCGGGTAATGACTGGGGAGATCACCAAAAAATCGCTCATTCGTCTGATGTCGAACCACAAAACTTTTGAAGTGAATGAAGTAGGGGTTTTTGCTCCCAATGAAAAACCGACCGATATCCTCCGCCCTGGAGAGGTGGGGTTTTTCGTTGCGAACATCAAAAATACAGCCGATGTAAAGATCGGCGATACGGTCACCCTCCATAAAAACCCGGCCCCCAATGCGCTTCCCGGGTTTAAAGTGATCGCGCCCGTTGTTTTTGCAGGAATCTACCCCGTCGATTCTTCTGATTTTGAGCAAGTGCGGGACTGCCTCTATAAACTCCAACTCAATGACTCCGCGCTTCACGTAGAACAAGAGAGCAGCTTGGCCCTCGGTTTTGGATTCCGCTGCGGATTTTTGGGCCTTCTCCATCTAGAGATCGTCTTTGAAAGACTGACCCGGGAATTCGATCTCGCGATCATCACAACCGCTCCTAGCGTAATTTACCGCTTTACTCTCTCTAACGGAGAAACCCTCGAAATCGATAATCCAGCCCGTTACCCAGATCCAGCCCATATCGAGATCGTTGAAGAACCTTGGGTGAAAGTGCACATCATGGCCCCTGCCGATTATATGGGAGCGATCATGAGCCTTTGCATGGACAAAAGGGGCGAGCTCCTTAAAACAGAGACGATGAGCGCCACCCGCCTCTTGCTCACTTATCGGCTTCCGATGAATGAGATCATCACGGATTTCAACGACAAACTCAAGTCGGTGACGCGCGGCTACGGTTCATTCGATTATGAACCGGATGGCTACGCAAAGAGCGATATCGTAAAACTTGAAATCCGCGTGAATGAAGAACCGGTCGACGCTTTTTCGTGCCTAGTCCACCGTTCAAAAGCGGAACACAAGGGCAGATCTATCTGCGCGAAATTAAAAGAGGTCATCCCCCAACAGCTCTTCAAAGTGCCCGTCCAAGCAGCGATCGGCGGAAAAATCATTGCCCGGGAAACAATTAGCGCGATCACCAAAAATGTGACCGCAAAATGCTACGGCGGCGACATCACCCGAAAACGAAAACTTTGGGAAAAGCAGAAAGAGGGCAAGAAACGGATGAAAGAGATCGGCAAGGTCAACATCCCTCAAAGCGCCTTCATGGACGTTCTTAAAGCTGAATAAAGCCGAGTGCCAAGCCCGGCCTCATCTTACTGTTCTAAATCAAGACCTCTTGTCCGGAAGCCAAAGCGCTAGGCGCTGTTGCCCCGCCGCTTGTTGAAAAAGTGACTTGCCGGTATTTCCCAGCGGGAATAATGCCCGCGAGCGGCAAGCTGTTGGTTATGTCCAAAGAAAGAATGCCGCCGGTACTGATTGTACTTGACGCAACCGTCACAACATTTGTACTCATCCCTGAGTTGTCCGCATATCTTAGCGTAGCCGTGATCCCTTGAGTTGTGAGCAATGTAGTCATCGCTGCGTCGAACACATATTGCACAGTCGCATCTCTCGTTGCCGAAAGCTGCGTTGCTGTCGTCGCAGAACTAAAAGTGGGAGTGGAAAATGAGCGAGCGGAAAAAGTCGGCTTATTTTGGATGAAGTCCAAAGAGGCCGAATTCGATTGATCCCAATCGGATTGAATCTGAGAGATTTTTGACCAGACCTGAGAACCTATACTGGGATCGAGACATTGCCAAAGCTCTCCAGAAGCTGAGTTGTAAAAACGATTGTAAATGCCAATTACTCCAGGATCTGGAACTTCGCTAGCCGTAGGATCGTTTGGAGCCATCCAATATTCAAGAGGCCCGTTGATATGAGTGCATGTCATAAATCATCTCCTTTATCCCTGACGGCGTAAAACCCAGTCCTTTAGGTCTGGGATATAAGCCGACTCTTATCTTGTTTTTAAATGCTTTACTTCCTTATAGTCTCACTGTCGAGCAGGCTGAGACTAGTTTTCTAAAAACTCGTGGCTCTCGGTATAGATAGCCTGGGTATCCAATCCCTAAAAGCCCTCGCTACACATTGGGTGTAGCATTTGTAGTCGGTCCCTCGTAGTGGCGAAAGCTACTTTTGGGAGAAGCCTTCTGCCTTAGCTAAGGGAATATTCACTGAGTCCAGTAGCTTCCCCAGAAAACAAGTGTTGAGTTGTTTGCGGTCGTTGCGTTTGTAACGGCTGCATTCGCCAATCCATTTCCCATAAAATTAATAACGGCAATGGACCCTGAGTTGTTCACATTTCCATAAAGCTGAGTGCCGGCACCAGCAGAAAAGTTCCCGCCGTTTACAGAAAATTGATATGGAGAGCCGTTGGTCGTGGCTACCGGAATGGTGATAGATAAATTTCCAACTGAGCTGCCTTTGTTTGATAAAACAATCGATCCCCAAAAATTGACAAAAACCGCTCCGTTTGGCATCGTAGTAGTATGATAAACACCTGTATTTGAGCTATATGTCACTCCAACAGACGCGCCACCAAAAGCGATCGTTGGTGTATAGGATTGCACATTCGTCATGGACGGCACATTGACTGCGCCTGTGGTAAATGTTTTTACAGAACCGCCAATGCTCAATGTGTTTGCCGCGGAGTTGACGGCAGTAATGTTGTTTTGCACTGCGGAGGGCAGTGTTGATGAGATGGAAGGGACGCTGCTTCCATCTGTAACTAAGGTTCCATTTGCTGCGCTTGCTAGTCCCGCAACTGTATTCGTTGCGCTCGAATAAAGCAGTTGATTCGCAGTTGTCGTCGCCGGATAAGTCGCCGTAGTTGCAACCCAGTTCGTTCCGTCGGCTCGCAAAATTGTCCCCGTACCTGTCGCTGTGGACGGAAATGTTGCGGTTGACCAAGTGGGGGCTGCGTTTGCTCCAGATCTAAGCATTTGTCCAGCAGTCGCCGTCCCCGCCAAAATCGCACCCGCCGTGGCCGTCGAATAAAAAATCCCTCCGTTGGAGGCTGTCAAATTCGCATTCGTTCCGCCTCTCGCCAAAGAAAGTTGTCCCGTCCATCCGGCAGTGATCGAAGCTGCATTGACAAGAGCCGTGGTGGGAGACCCCCCCAGGGTTAAAGTGACGTTTGTATCATCAGTTTTGGTGAGGGCAGCTCCAGTCAGTCCCGATGGAAGAGTAGTTGAAATTGAAGGGACTCCACCTGCGCTCGTCACTAAGATCCCGTTATTTGCCGTCGCAAGTCCTGTAACCGTGTTCGCCGCAGAAGAATAAAGAAGCTGATTTATGGTTGTGGTAGCAGGATAGGTCGCAGTCGTAGCTGTCCAAGCGGTTCCCGTGCCTGTTAGAATCGTACTGGTCGTAGGCGTCGTCGCCCCTCCCAAGCCTCCTCTTGAGGTTGCCAAGGTTCCCGTCCATCCAGCGGTGATCGAAGCTGCATTAACAAGGGCTGTAGCAGGCGATCCTCCGAGAGTTAGGGTGACGTTGGTGTCGTCGCCGCTCGTCAAAGGCGCCCCTGTCGGAATTTGAGAAGTGGTCGCAAGCGTTCCCGTCGTTGGGAAAGTGACTGTTGTCGTATTGGTCATCGTGAAGGTCGAGGAAAAAGCACCCACCGTCGCTAAATTCCCGGCGAGGGTCAGCGTATTGGTTCCGTTATTAACCCCTGTGCCGCCATAAGTGGGGCTAATCACTGTGCCGTTCCAGGTCCCGCTTGCGATGGTGCCAAGGGAAGTAATGTTGCCTTGCACCGCTGTGGGCAGCGTTGAAGAGATCGAAGGGACTCCGGCCCCAGATGTA
>Ga0075364_10002588_pt1 | contig 10141 bp, 7 predicted proteins | sample EndMetdeltDD1764_FD_71517 | JGI IMG/M metagenome (GOLD analysis project Ga0075364, IMG submission 71517) | Populus endosphere microbial communities from Tennessee, USA - Endosphere MetaG P. deltoides DD176-4 | ecosystem: Host-associated > Plants > Roots > Endosphere | place: USA: Tennessee...
GCTGCCGACCGACCAGGACGAGGTCAACAAGCTGCTCGAGGGCAAGTCGGACCTGAACTACACGGTGTCCATCGAGGTCATCCCGGCGATCGCGCTGGCCGACTTCAAGTCTTTTTCCATCGACAAGCCGGTGGTCGACGTCTCCGATACCGACGTCGATGAAGCCGTCGGCAAGATCGCCGAGCAGAACCGTCCCTATGCCGAGAAGGCTGAGGACGCGAAGGCCGAGACCGGCGACCGCGTCACCATCTCGTTCAAGGGCACGATCGACGGTGAAGCGTTCGAAGGCGGCACCAGCGAGAACATCCCGGTGCAGATCGGTTCGAACACCTTCATCCCGGGCTTCGAGGACCAGCTTGTCGGCATCGCCAAGGGCGAGACGCGCACGCTGAAGGTCACGTTCCCGACGAACTACGGCAACGACAAGCTCGCCGGCAAGAACGCAGAGTTCGAGACGAGCGCGAGCCTGATCGAAGCGCCGCAGGCGATCACGCCGGATGACGAGTTCGCCAAGAAGCTCGGCCTTGAATCGCTCGCCAAGCTGAAGGATGCCGCGCGTGAGCGCATCAAGCAGGAGTTCGACGGAGCGACGCGTCAGCGCGTGAAGCGGCAACTGCTCGACAAGCTCGATGAGGCCCACAAGTTCGACCCGCCGCAGACGCTGGTCGACCAGGAATTCGGCATGATGTGGGAATCCATCAAGAAGGAGATGGAATCGGTCAACCGCACCTTCGCCGACGAGGATACGACGGAAGAAAAGGCGCAGGACGATTATCGCAAGATCGCCGACCGGCGCGTGCGGCTCGGCCTCGTGCTGTCGGAGATCGGCGAAAAGAACAACATCACCGTCACCGACGAAGAGGTGAGCCGTGCGCTGGTCGAGCGCGCCCGCCAATTCCCGGGACAGGAAAAGCAGGTCTGGGACTACTACCGCAACAATCCGCAGATGCTGGCGCAGCTGCGCGCGCCGATCTTCGAGGACAAGGTCGTGGACTTTGTGCTCGAGCTCGCCAAGGTCAATGAGAAGAAGGTGACGCGCGAGGAGCTGTTCAAGGACGAGCAGGCGCCGGCGGCTTAAGTTCTGAGTTTGGTTGCGGCAGTTCGGAGTTTGGTTGCGGCGTTTCGCCCCCTCCCGGAAGAGAGGGCGTTAACCGTGTGACTTACAAGGTCGATTTGGGCGGCACTGACGCTTTGCCGCATCGGCACGAATCAGATTCCTTAAAGCCGCCTGGGTAGTTGTGTTGGGCCGTGCGGCCCTTATCTTGAAGTCAGTGAAGTTTCCTGCATCACGAAGCGCGTCCGGGTTCGGCTCCGCTCTTCATAACATTGGGTGAGCCATGCGCGATCCGGTTGAAACCTACATGAACCTCGTTCCCATGGTCGTCGAGCAGACCAACCGGGGTGAACGCGCCTACGACATTTTCTCGCGCCTGTTGAAGGAGCGCATCATCTTCATCACCGGACCCGTGGAAGACGGCATGGCCACGCTGGTGGTCGCGCAGTTGCTGTTCCTCGAGGCGGAGAATCCGAAGAAGGAAATCTCGATGTACATCAACTCGCCGGGCGGCGTGGTGACATCGGGTCTCGCCATCTACGACACCATGCAGTTCATCCGCCCGCCGGTCTCGACGCTGTGCACCGGCCAGGCCGCCTCAATGGGCTCGCTGCTGCTCGCAGCCGGCGAGAAGGACATGCGCTTCTCGCTCCCCAACGCCCGCATCATGGTGCATCAGCCGTCCGGCGGCTTCCAGGGCCAGGCGACCGACATCATGCTGCACGCGCAGGAAATCCTGAACCTGAAGAAGCGGCTGAACGAGATCTACGTGAAGCATACCGGCCAGCCGTACAAGGCGATCGAGGACGCGCTGGAGCGCGACAAATTCCTCACCGCCGACATGGCGAAGGATTTCGGCCTGGTCGACAAGGTGATCGACAAGCGCCCTGACGAGCCGAGCTCGAGCGCAAAGGCCGCCTAGTCTTTTCGTCAAGCATCAGTTCCAAAGCGTCAAATCACCGTCGGGCAGTCCCGGCGGTGATTTTTTTCGACTCCGGCACAGCTTTTGTGCGGTCGAGCCCATAGCTCTGATGCAGGTCGCTGGATGCGAGGTCATGAGATGGACGTTGATGTGAAGGCGCAACAGATCCCAGGCCGCGTGGCCATCGTGACCGGTGGGGGCCGCGGGCTCGGCCGGGCAATGGTCCTGGGCCTGGCACAAGCTGGCCACCATGTCGTCGCGACTGCGGCGCGTGAGCGCTCCGAGATCGAAGCCGTCGCGGAAGAAGTTCGGCAGGGCTGCGGCGCATCTCGGGTTCTCCCGCTTCTCGCCGACGTCACGCAGGACGACGACTGCGCAGCGGTTGTCGACGCCGCGGTGCAGCGCTTCGGGCGGCTCGATATCCTGGTGAACAATGCCGCCCGCGGCATGAAATACGTCAGCAATGATTTCCTGAGCAAACCGACGCGCTTCTGGGAGGTCGCACCGGACACGTGGCGCCTGGTGATCGACGCCAACGTGAACGGTCCTTTCATGATGGCAAGACACGCGGTGCCGCCGATGCTGAAGGCGGGCTGGGGACGGATCGTCAATGTTTCGGTGAGCCAGAGCACGATGCGCCGGCGCGGCTTCTCTCCTTACGGTCCTTCGAAGTCAGCACTCGAATCCGAGACGATCATCTGGGCGCAGGATCTCGAGAGCACGGGCGTGACCGTAAATGCGCTGCTGCCGGGAGGACCGACGCTGACCGGTATGGTCCCACAGAACGTGCCGGAGGCGGCGAGATCAGCGATGCTCGATCCACAGGTCATGGTCCCGCCGTTGCTTTGGCTCGTGTCGGGCGAAGCCGATGGCGTGACGGGCCGTCGATTGGTGGCGAGCAAATGGCACGCCGGTCGCGATGGCCAATCGGCCGCAGAAGCTGCGACCGAACAGGCTGGCTGGTAGGGAGCGCGCGATCTGGGCGCGGTCAGGCGGCGAGTGCCTGCATCGCGGCGCGCAGGTCGCTCTTGCCCTCAAAGCCGATGCCCGGAAGCTCGGGCAGGGCGACGTGACCGTCCTTCACCTTGACGCCGTCCGGGAAGCCGCCATAGGGCTGGAACAGATCCGGGTAGCTTTCGTTGCCGCCGAGCCCAAGGCCTGCCGCGATCATCAGCGACATCTGGTGCCCGCCATGCGGAATGACGCGCCGCCACGACCAGCCGTGTGTCTTCAGGGCGTCGAGCGTGCGGCGGAATTCGACCAACCCGTAGGAGAGGGCGCAATCGAACTGCAGGTAGTCGCGATCCGGCCGCATGCCGCCGTAGCGGAGCAGGTTGCGCGCGTCCTGATGGCTGAAGAGGTTTTCGCCGGTTGCCATCGGCGCGGGATAGAAATCCGCGAGCGCGGCCTGCAATGAATAGTCGAGCGGATCGCCGGCCTCCTCATACCAGAACAGCGGATACTGCCGCAGCATCTTGGCGTAGGCGATGGCCGTTTCGAGATCGAAGCGACCGTTGGCATCGACCGCGAGACGGACGCGTGGGCCGATCTCCTGCAACACCGCCTCGATGCGCCGTGCATCGTCGGCAATGCTTGCGCCGCCGATCTTCATCTTGACGACGCTATAGCCGCGCTCGACATAGCTCGCCATTTCCGCGCGCAGCATGTCGAGATCCTTGCCGGGGTAATAGTAGCCGCCCGCCGCATAGACGAAGACGTTTGGATCGGCGGTCAGTCCTTCGCGTTCCGCCAGCAGGCGAAACAGCGGTTTGCCTGCAATCTTGGCGACCGCATCCCAGATCGCCATGTCGATCGTGCCGACGGCGACAGATCGCTCGCCGTGGCCGCCGGGCTTCTCGTTCTGCATCATCGCCGCCCAGCATTTTGCCGGGTCGAGATTGTCGGCTGCCTGATCGAGCAGAGATGCAGGATCTGCTTCCAGAAGCCGCGGCCTGAATCGCTCGCGAATGAGCCCGCCCTGGCCGTAGCGACCGTTCGAGTTGAAGCCGTAGCCGACGACCCGCTTGCCGCCGCGCTCCACGTTGGTGACGACAGCAACGAGGCTCGTCGTCATCTTGCTGAAATCGATATAGGCGTTGCGGATCGGTGAGGCGATCGGCTTGGTGACTTCGGCGATGTCGAGGATGCGGACGGTCATGATGTCTCTTGCATGCGCGGTGTGTGATGGACGGAGCTAGAGCGAAGCGCCGCCGCAGATGGAAATTTCCTGGCCGGTGATCGCGGCTGCGTCCTGCGATAGCAGGAAAGACACAAGACTTGCGACTTCATCCGGCCTGATCCGGCGGCCGAGCGGCGGCGTTTCCGGCGGCACCACCGCGCGATCCGGATCGACCAGCATGGCCGTTTCGGTTGCTGCCGGTGCGACGACATTGACCGTGATGCCACGGCCGATGAGCTCCAGTGCCCAGGAGCGGGCGAGTGCCGTGAGCGCCGCCTTGGCCGCGCCATACTGGCTCTTGCCGGCAACGCCCTGCGCCGCCCGGCTGCCGATCAGGACGATACGTCCGCCATTGCTCAAGCGCGGCGCGAAATGATCGGCGAGGCGGATGGCAGCGTCGACATGGATGCGCCAGAGCAAATCGCCGGCGTCGTGGTCGAGTTCACCGAGCCGCCCGCCGCGCATGATGCCAGCCGCATGCACCAGCGCGTCGACCGCCTCGATGCTGTCGATCGCGTCCTGACGCGCGGCCCGCAGGCTGAGGTCGATGGCGATCGACGTGAATGCGGGATTGGCAATCTTCGGCGGTGCGCGATCGAGCCCGGTCACGCGCCACCCGTCCGCGAGCAGGCGGGTGGCGATGGCGGCGCCGATGCCGGAACTGGAACCGGTTACGATTGCGGTGCGCATGCTCACTCAACTCGGCTGGAAGTTCACGCTTTTCAGCAGCTCGCCGGCCCGCACGATCTCGCTGCGGATGAACTTCTTGGTGTCGTCAATGCTTTCGGCGACCGGCTCGATCAGCGTGGTCGTCAACCGCTTGACGATCGCCGCATCGCGCATGGTGTCCTGGACGAGCTGATTGACCTTGCTCGCAATGTCGGCCGGAGTGCCCTTCGGCGCCCAGATGCCGTACCAGGAATTGAACTCGAAGCCGGGCAACCCCGCTTCGGTCAAGGTCGGCACATCCGGTGCAAGCACCGAGCGCTGCTTCGTCGCGATGCCGAGCGCACGGACCTTGGTGGGATCCTGCGCGGCCGGCAGCAGCGCGAAGCTTGGATCGATCAGGAGCTGGATGGACCCGCCCATCAGGTCGGTCAGCGCCGGTTGCGTACCGCGATAGGGGACCATGTCGATGTTCACGCCGGTACGGCGGAGGAATTCGATCGTCGCCAGATGGCCGGCTGAGCCGAGCGAGGAAATGGCGAAGTTCCATTTCTTCGGGTCGGCCTTGGCCGAGGCCACGACTTCGGCCAGGGTCTTTTCGGGCCGCGTTGCGCTGACGACGCAGACAAGCGGCGCGACGGCCGTGCGTGCCAGCACGTCGAGATCGGTCTCCGGATTGAAGTCGGCAGACTTCAGAACCAGCGGCATCACCGCGGTGTTGAAGGCGCTTGCGAGGAAGGTATAGCCGTCCGGCTCCGACTGGATGACGGCCTTCGTGCCGACGAGGCCCGCGCCGCCGACGCGGTTCTCGACGATGGCCGTGACGCCGTACTTGTCCTGCAGCCGCTCGGCGAGCAGGCGCCCGAGCGCATCGTTGGCAGCGCCCGGCGGCCAGGGCACGATCACCTTGATGGTCCGCTCCTTCTGCGGCCAGGACGATTGCGCCACCGCGGGCGACTTCACAGCCGCAAACGCCGCCGCGCCTGCTGCAGCCTTGAACAGATCGCGTCTCCTCATCACGCTTCTCCCTTGGTTTGTTTGATTTTGATTGTTGGTTATTCGGCGGCTGCGGCGGCCGGCTTCAGGCCGGCTGCGGCGACGGCGTTTGCGATCTGCGCCAGTTCCTTGTGGTCCGGCGTGATCGTCGGCGGCCGCATGGTGCAGCTCTTGAAGATGCCGGCGGCCACCATGGCCGCCTTCATGTTCGCGTGCGCCTCACCGGTCGGCTCGCCGCCGCCATAGACCGCGTCCTTCAATGGATCGATCCGCGCCTGGATCGCCATCGCGCGCTTGAGATCGCCGGCCTTCACGGCCTGCAACAGATCATGGATCAATCCGGGGATCACCGAAGCAAAGCCGACCAGCGCGCCGTCGATGCCCTGGACCATCGAGGCAAGCAGATATTCGTCGTGGCAGGTCAACAGCGCCTTGTTCGGCGCAACCGCACGGATCGCCTGCAGGTCGCGCTGATACTTGTTCATCTCGCGCGTGCCGATCTTGAAGGCGTGCACCCACGGCAGCTGCGCGAGCTCGGCGAGCAGCTCGGACGAGAACGACGCCTTGGTCCAGGCCGGATAGACGTGCACGATCAGCGGCAGGCCACTCGCCTTGCCGACCGCCTCGAAGTATTCGAGCACGTGGCTCGGCCGAAAGCCGAACCGGAGCCAGTGGTGCGGCGGCATGATGTCGAGCGCCTGTGCGCCGGCGTCCTTCGCCCATCCCGCCTGCTCGACGGCGTCCTTGATGCCTTCGCAGACGATCGACGAGATGACGGGGCAGGACCCTTCCACCGCGCGGGAAGCGATGCGGGTGACCTCGGCGCGCTCGCGCGGCATCAGCGAGAACACCTCGCCCGTATGGCCGTTGGTCATCATGCCGACGACGCCGGGCTGCGCCGCGAGCCACCGCGCGAACGCGGTCAGCTCCTGCTCGTCGATGGAAAAATCGGGGCGGAACGGCACTGCCATCGCCGGGATGAGGCCGTGGAAGTTCGTCATTGTCGGCATGCGCGTGTTTCCTATCTGCTGAGGTGTCGGCGATTGATGGGCGAGACGCCGGCGCCGGCGGCTTGCACGGCACGGGAAAGTTTCGCGGCGGCGGCCATCACAGGTTTCCGGCTTGCGGCGTCGAAGACTTTCAGCGGTGTGCCGAACGCGGGCGCCGCCACCGACAGCGCCGCAAGCGGAACGCCGTCGGCGTCGAGCACGGGGGCGGCCAGGACGCGCAGGCCGCTGATGTTCTCCTGATCGGACAGCGCGAAGCCGCTGCGGCGAACCTGATCCAGCCGCGCGAGCAGGGCATCCAGGCCGGTCAGTGTCGTCGGCGTCAGCTTGCGACGCGGCACGGCGTCGAGCAGTTTGATCTGCGTCTCGCGCGGCAGAAAAGCCAGCACCGCCTGACCGACCGCAGTCGAATACGCCGGCACGCGGCTGCCGATCCGCACGTCCACGCCGAGGCGAACCAGTCCTGCCTGAACGCGTTCGACGTAGACGAGGTCGGTGCCGTCCGGCACGGCGATCGAGGCGGCTTCGATGGTTTCGTTGACGAGCTCGCGCAGCACGGGACGTGCGAACTCGCGCAAATCGGTACGCGCGATCGCGTTGAAGCCGAGATCGAGACACTTCAGCGTCAGCCTGAATCGCTTCGCGTCCGGAATCTTCTCGACGTAGCCTAGCTGCACAAGGGTGTTGAGGAAGCGAAACGCGGTGGCGTTGTCGATGCCCGCGGCCCGCGCCACTTCCGCAAGCCCCATCTCGATGCGCTCAGCCGTGAATGCTTCGAGCACGCGAAAACCCTTCGCGAGCGATTGAACCGAATTCTTGTCGGAGGCCGGTGCGATTGCTGGTGTCATGGGAATTCGTGCTCGATCAGAAAGTTCGGAATACGAACTTTAATTCGTATAGTTGATACTGACGAAAGGGTGCGCCGTCGTCAACGGGGCGCGGTGCATGGCTGTGTTCGGGTGGAACTTTGCGAGATGCGGAACGAGGCGAGGGGGCGACGCACAGATTGCACGGCGGACACGCGACGCGCAGAAGGTGTGCCCCGGTTTCTGCGCGATGCACGCAGCGGTCACCGTGTCGCGTGCGCAGACGCTAACGCGTTACCGTTCAACGAGCGGCCAGACGACCGATCTGTTCATTCGTGTGCGCGAGTGTTCGCTAACTCGTCGCCGATTGGCCGCTGACCTTGACCCCGGGGCGGCAACGTCGCCAAGATGCGCCGATTGATGAGAAGCATCTCGATCGGATTCGGCGAAGGAATTTGGCGCTTGCCGGTTCGTTGTGTTTGCTGCGCCAGGGCCGTTGGCGCCGTCGGACGGATCGCGCTGCGCGGCTGGGGTCATACATGAGCAAATCGACAAACGTTGCAGCGCCGACGAGTTCGGGGCCGAGGATGCCTGTCGCAGCGCTTGCGGCTTCGGCTCTCTTCGTTGTCACGCTGCTCTCGCTTCCGCAGATCGCATTCGCGCTCACGATGGAGCAGGCGAATGCCAACTGTCGGGAGACCGTCGGCCGGCCGATCGTGCAGGCTTGCATGCAAGGGATGAAGGGCGGCGGCGACAGGGAGTCCAACCTTGTGAAATGTCGCGCCCAAGCTTCGCCGACGGTGCGTGCGTGTACAATGGCTGCGCTGAACAAGGCAAATGGCCGCGCCAACGTCGCGATCTCCGTTGACGACGGCAAGACCAAGAAGGAGGTCATCAACCTTGGCAATGCGCTTCCCGCCGGCTTTGTGCCGCCGCCGCGCTCGATCGCGGACATTGGCGCCGTGCTCGACAATGAAAAGCCGGATCCGGCGACGCTTGCGAAGCTGAAGGACAATGCAGACGGCGATCCGGAGAAGGGGCTCTCGGTCTCGGATCTCGCCGAATTCTACTATGACCGGGCCAATGCACGTATGTTGCTGGGTCGCTATGCCGACGCGGGCGCCGACGCCGAAAAGGCGCTGGGTATCGCCAGCAACGGCGGCGACGCGATGCTGAAGCAGCGGATCAGGCAGTTCGTCGGCATTCAGAAAAAGTTTTCAGGCGACTTGAAGGGGTCGATCTCGACGTATCAGCAGCTGATCCGGGAGACCGACAATGTACCCGGCATGAGCGGCTGGCTCTTCAACTCGTCGCGCAACATCATCGAGGTCGTGCTGCTGAGCGGCGACATCCCGCAAGCCGAAGGGTATCTCAAGCGGATGGAAGGCAAGATCGTCGAGATGCGCACCAGCGGACATCCCGGCAAGCGACAATCCTATGCGCAGCGCGGGCGCAGCTGGGAAGGCGATCTGGAATCGGCGCGCGCGGCGCTGTTCGAGGCGCGCGGAAACTATCGCGACGCCGAAGCCGCCTACAAGAAGGCGGCCGACTACAAGATTGCGTCGATCCCCTACCAGAAAGCGGTAGAGTACGGAGCGCCGGAGAGCCAGATCCGTCAGGCGGCCGACGGCGATATGATGCATACCGCCCGAATGAAGGCGAAGCAGGCCCGGTTGGCGGAAGCCGAAGTCGACGCTCGCGCGGTGCTGCTGTCGCGGCTGAAGGCGCAGGGCAAGTACAATCCGCTCACGACGCGGTTCGTGATGGGTCTCGCGTCGATCCTGGTCGAGCAAGGCCGCTACGCCGATGCGGAGAAGCTGCTGCGCTCGGCATTGGACATCCAGCGCACGATCGGCATCAAGGACGAGACACAGTTCAGCGCGCAGATCCTGTCCCAGCTCGGCTCCGTGCTGATCTTCCAGCGCAAGGCGCCGGAGGCTGCGCAAATCTATGCCACGCTCGACAAGGCGATCGCCAGCTGGGAGCCGGCGCGTAAGCAGGCGCTGGAGGTGAACGGCTCGCGCATCACGGCGCTCTACGCGTCGGGGCAGGTGGAGGCAGGCCTTGCCGCTGCTCAGGAGGCGGTGAAGCGCTTCGTGGAGCGCGTGGGCGAGCGTCACTTCGACACGGCCGCAGCGCGCGGCACGCTGGCGATAGGCTATGCGCTGGCGCGGCGCGATGCCGACGCGATCCGCGAATTCAAGGCGTCGATCCCGATCCTGATGGCGGCGCAACGCGAGAGCGCGGACGACGACGATGACACGGTGAACGCCGCGCGCAGCGATCGGCTGCAAGGCATCATCGAAGCCTACATCGCCGTGCTCGCCAAGACCAACGACAACGCCACGGGTCAGGTCTCGCTCGAGACCTTTGCGCTTGCCGACGCCATTCGCGGTCATTCGGTGCAGAGAGCCCTCTCGGCCTCGAGCGCGCGCAGCGTCGCGAAGGACCCGGCGCTTGCCGAACTCGTCCGCAAGGAGCAGGACCTCGGCAAACAGGTGAATGCCCAGC
>Ga0075364_10002589_pt1 | contig 10141 bp, 16 predicted proteins | sample EndMetdeltDD1764_FD_71517 | JGI IMG/M metagenome (GOLD analysis project Ga0075364, IMG submission 71517) | Populus endosphere microbial communities from Tennessee, USA - Endosphere MetaG P. deltoides DD176-4 | ecosystem: Host-associated > Plants > Roots > Endosphere | place: USA: Tennessee...
CCGCAGCCTGCGAGGGCGACGATGCCCACGGCTGCGATGGCGAGTACCGGCAGTGCTCGATGCTGTGTGTGTCCCATACGGGTGATGGTATACGTATGCAGTCAACTTAGGGAAGCCTATTTTTCCAGAATGTATTCCCTCTGAATACGTATACGTAACGATTCTCTGTGAGCTCTTGCGGGCGATACGCCGGAACGCGGGGTTCCCGGCGCGCTCAGGCCGGATCGGCGGCTTCCAGCCAGCGCAGCCCCGGCATGTTCAGGGAACTCCGGCCGCCGTTGTCGACCACCACCAAGAGAACATCGTCGCAGGTGCGGCAGCGCACGACGTACCCCATCGGATGTACGTAGACCGTCGCCTGCGCCAGCACGGCGACGTCGCCGCAGCCCGCGCACTGCCCACGGGCCGTGGTGGGCTCGAAGGAGAGCAGATCGCCGATCGGTCCGGCGAGGACGTTGCCGTCGAGATGACCCATCAGATCCCTCCGAATCGCTCGGTGCGCACGTGGTCGGCCGCGTGGCCGAGGGCGATCATCGCCCGAGCGACGACCTCCACGAACCCGTTGGGGCCGCAGATGTAGATCAGCGGCCCGTCCGCGGGCGGCAGCGTCGCCTCGGCAAGGTCGTCGGCGGTGAGTCGCCCGGGTCGGCGAGCCCAGTCCGGCGGCGTGGTCCGCGTGTAGTGCCGGGTCGTCTCCACCGTCGCCGTGGCGGCGGACAACTCATCGGCGAAGAACGCGTCCGCCGGCGAGCGCAACGAGTAGAGGAGACGCATCGGCGCCGCGCTTGCAGAGCTCGTGTGCGCCCGCGACATCGCGATGAGAGGGACCACGCCGGAACCCCCGCCGATCAGCTGCACCGGCCGGGTCTCCTCCGGCTTCCACACGAACCATCCGCCGAGGGGTCCGCGCATCTCGACCGTGTCGCCGATCTCGAGCTCCTCGACGAGGAAGGGAGACACCTCGCCGTCGGGCAGGAGATCGACGGCCAGTTCGACCTCCCCAGATGCTCCGACGCTCGCGATCGAGTACGAGCGGACGGCCTGATAGCCGTCGGGGGCCGTCAGCCGCACGTCGACGTGCTGCCCCGCCTCATTGCCCGGCCAACCTTCGACGGTGAACACGAGGCTCCGCGCCGTCGGGGTGAGGGCGTGGGCGCGAGCGAGGGTGCCGACGTACCAGCCCGATCCGGGTCTCGTCACGCGTAGCGCTCTTCCCGCCAGGGGTCGCCGTGCATGTTGTAGCCGTTCTGCTCCCAGAAACCCGGCTCGTCGTCATCCTGCAGCACGAGGCCACGGACCCACTTCGCGCTCTTCCAGAGGTAGAGGTGCGGCACGAGCAGCCGAGCCGGGCCCCCGTGCTCGGGGTCGAGTGCGTCGCCGTCGTACTCGTACGCGATCCAGGCCTTGCCGTCGAGGATCTCCTCCAGCGGAAGGTTTGTCGTGTAGCCGCCGTAGGAGTGGGCCATCACGAACTCCCGGCTCGTCTCGACATCGGCGAAAAGGGTGTCGAGCGAGACGCCGCGCCAGGATGTGCCGAGCTTCGACCAGCTCGTCACGCAGTGGATGTCGACGGTGATGTCCTCGGCGGGGAGTGCCTGCAGCTCATCCCAGTCCCAGCGGTGCGTCGTTCCGCTCTCGGTACGGATCAGGAAATCCCAGTCCGCGGTCTCGATCTCGGGTGTCGGCCCCGCCGACAGCACCGGGAATCCGTCCGTCAGATGCTGACCGGGCGGGACAGCAGCGTTCTCCTCGCGGCGACGACCTCCGAAAACAGCCATCACTTCTCCTTCCGGCGAGATCCGGTGCCCGCGCGGGGCTCCGGCGACGATCGAACAACGTCACCCCATTGCTAGCGCTCCGGCGCCGAAATAGCCAGAGCCATCGTGAATCAGTGTGGCGTCGTGCTCGTGGTACGGCCGGTCAGGCGCTCATCGCCCGCAATCTGGGAGCGCGGGGAAGCTCGTCCGAGAGGACCGGTCCCGTCAGGTCGAGCCCGCGCGAGGAGGATGCCTCGGCCATCATGGCGGTGAGGAGCTCGCGATCGAGGGCGACCTCGTCGGAGACGTCGAAACGCAGCGGGATCGACGCGTTGATCCACAGTGTGGCGCTGGTCTTCTCGCGCTCGGGGATCGTCAGTGCGAAGGATTCGCCTCGACGCAGCTTCGTGAGGGCGACGGTGCGGACATGAGCGAGGAGGCGGTCGTCCAGCTCGATCGGCTCTGTCGCGCTGGCGTAATTCATCGTTCCCATGACGTTCCCTTCGATGCGAGAAGTAGTACGACTAATATATTACTAGTCTAACTAGCTAAATCACATCTCCCGAAGATTCTCACTCGGGAAGGGAATCGATCTCCTCTGTGAGGCGCTGCAGGAATCGCGATACATGAGCCGCCTGCTCGTCGGTGAACTCTTCCGCCACGCTCTCGATACGGCGCGAGAGCTCGTCGACCGGCGAATGGATGTCGCGGAGGGTAGGACGCAGGATCTTCGAGCGGGCATCCACCGGATGCGGCGCCACGACGACCTGACCGCGATCCTGCAGTCGCTTGATGAGGCTCGTGATCGCCGCCGTGCTGACACCGAGATGAGCGGCGAGACCTCCGGGAGTCGCCGGAGAGTCCACGGGTGCATCGGCGATGAAACGCATGGCCGCGCGATCCGTGTCGTTCGGCGCCCGCATCGCGAGGAGCCGCCTCGTGAACTGCGCGTCGGCTCGGCGCAGATCCTCGACACTGCGCACGAGTGTGGAGTTCGCCACCTGCATGCTCGTCGTCATCACGCTCCTCCCCTCAGTCACGCGTCCATGCTACTCGATCGTCGGATATCCAGATCGTCTAGGAAAGTCCTCCCGACCTGGTCGTCTCGTGCACCCGATGCTCAGTTCGGGATGCGATGATGGATCCAGGTCTGCCGTTGGGAAAGGATGCCATGGCTGAGCGAAACTCCCTCGAGGATGCCGGGTACATCCTTTACTCCGACATGCTCGACCGGCTGCAGCAGCAGTTCCCCGACGTGGCCGCCTGGCGGATCTCGCAGGTCGTCGGTGCCGAGATCGACGCCATGACCGGCGGAGTGCCGCGCATCGTCCCCGCCGAGGTCGAGACCGGCGCCACCGAGATGCTGGAGCGCGAACACGGCCAGGTGCGCCGGACCGGCGAGGTGGCCTGATGGACCGCGCAGAGGAATTCGGCCGATCCGGGTACTGGTACCCCGATGGCGAGAGCGTGAGCACGGTCGACGTGCTCAACATGCTCCGCCGCTACCGCGGCGCCGAGACGGCGATGCGCGCCCGCACGCGCGCGTCGATGGGCATGAACGAGACCGACCTCCTGGCGCTGCGCTTCCTGCTCAGGGAACAGCGCGCAGGGCGCATCGTGCGGCCGATCGACATCGCCCGCGCGTTGGACATCTCCACCGCGTCGACGACGACGCTGATCGATCGCCTCGAGAAGGGCGGGCACGCGCGACGCGAGCCGCATCCCACCGATCGGCGCGCCGGAGTCATCGTTCCGACGACCCACAGTGATGACGAGGTGAAGTCCACTCTCGGGGCCATGCACCGCCGGATGCTGGCTCTGGTCGATGAGCTCTCCGACCAGGAGCGTGCCGTGGTGACGAGATTCCTGGCGGGGATGACGTCGGCCATCGAGGAGGCTGCGGACCTCGATCAGGAGCTCCGCGACGTCATCCGCTCGCACGAAGAGGATTCGGCGGAGTAGCGACCGCCGCGACCACGAGGCAGGACCGTGGTCATGCCCGATAGGTGCTCCTGCGGTTTCCGGCGGGACGCATGGTGCGGAAGATGCCGGCGAGGACCGCACCGGACCACAGCGGTGTCCATCGCGCGACGCGCCTCATGCCGGATGCCCGTCCGACGGCACGGTGCGCGGCCAGCGGTGAGATGTCCTGCTCTCGTCCGATGGTCGCGAACACGTCCTGGCTCGTCGACATGGCAACCTCCTCGCGAGAAAGGTTATTAGCCGAACTAGTTATCTGACGATCTTGTGATGGGAGGTTGACAAGCGCTCGCCCGCGCGTTACTCCGCCCGCTTCTTCTCCAGCGCGCCGCACAGCAGCACGGCCACGAGCCCCGCCGCCGGCGCGATGAGGAGACCGGCGCGCAGGCTCTCACTGTCGGCGATGTACCCGACGAACGGAGGCGCCAGCAGGAAACCGACGCGCAGGAGCCAGGAGACGATCGTGAGTCCGACGCCGTGTCGGAGCCCGGGCAGCTCATCCGCCGTGTGCATCGCCGCGGGGATGAGCGTGGCGATGCCGAAGCCGAGCGCGGCGAATCCGAGGATCGTGCCGGGGATGCTGGGGAAGGCGAGCGCGAGCCCCATCCCGGTGGCCGCGATCAGCCCGCCGGTTCCGGCGACGAGGCGCTGCCCGAACCGATCGGTCAGGCGGTCGCCGAGGATGCGGCCGACGAACTGCGCGAGCATGAGCGCGATGAAGCCGAGCGGAGCGATCGCCGCTGCGGCGTCGAGCGAGTCGGCGAGGTACAGGGTCGCCCACGAGTTGCCGGCGTCCTCGCCCACCGCTCCCGCCATCGCGATCAGGGTCAGCGCCGCCAGCATGAGGACGGTGCGCAGGCTCGGGCCTCGCCGGACGTCGGCAGCGATCTCGGAGCCGTCGGCGACGGCATCCGTTTCGCCCGTGGCATTCGCCGGCTCTTCGTCGCGGCCGGGAAGGCAGAAGCGCAGCGCGCCGATCGCGACAGCGGCGAACACCGTGGTGGAGATGGCGAGATGGATGCCGACAGGCAGGCCGACGGCGATCGCGACCGCGGCCATCGCACCGCCGAGCACGGCGCCGATGGACCAGATCGCGTGGAAGGTGTTGATGATCGAGCGGCCGTACCGCCGCTGCACCCGGAGGCCGTGCGCGTTCTGGGCGACGTCGGTGATCGCGTCGCACGCCCCGGTGAGGAACAGAGCACCGGCGAAGAGCAGGGCCGTCGGCGAGAGTCCGGCGAGCAGGTAGCCGACGCTGGTGAGCGCGGTTCCGAGCACCGCGAGGCGCCCGGAACCGAACCGGCGGATGAGCACGGCGGCGGCGAGACCCGCCACGATCGCCCCGGCGGGCAGTGCGGCGATCGACAGCCCGTAGGCGGTGTTGTCGAGCCCGAGCGCCGCTTTGATCTCGGGATAGCGCGGCAGGATGTTCGCGAACAGGGCGCCGTTCGTCAGGAACAGGGCCGAGACGGCGATGCGTGCGCGGCGTGCGGCGGCATCCGGGCCGGGTCGTGCGGCTGCGGCCGTCGTGTCGCTCGGATCGTCCATCGCGCCCATCCTTCCACGGGCGCTCTGCTTCCGTGAGCAGGGGACGCTGCGGTCAGAGGCCCTCGGCGATCTCCTTGATCGCGGCGAGACGACGGTCCCACTGCCGTCCGATCGCGTCGAGCTTCGCGGCCGTGGCGGCGAGCTCGGTGCCGATCACGCGGAACCGCACCTCGCGTCCGACGGGCACGGGTTCGACCAGGCCGACCTCCTGCAGCACGGCGAGGTGCTTCGCGATGGCCTGCCGGCTGACAGGCAGGCGCCCGGCGAGGGCGGATGCCGAGGCATCGCCCTCGCCGAGAGCCGTCAGGATGCTCCACCGCGTCTCATCGGCGAGCGCCGAGAACATGGGGATCAGGGTGTCCGCCGTCATGCTTCGCCCCCGGCTGTCTCCGATTCCACGAGCGCGACCATCTTGTCGAGCTCCTCGTCCCAACCCGTCCGGTGGCTCTCGAGGTTCTTCAGCGGTGCGGATGTGAGCTCGAACCCGGTCTCGACGACGGTGAGCTGCGTGCCGCCGTCGACCTCGTCGAGGGTGAAGGTGAACACCGTCGAGGTGCTCTCGTCGATCGCGTCGGGCAGTCCGCCGAGCGCGTCGTCGTTGTTCCAGCGGTAGCTGATGAGGTGGGGCTCTTCGTAGGCCTCTACCCGTAGCGGGATGGCGCCGTAGTCGGGGAAGGTCATCGTTCCGGTCGCGCCGACGCCGGAGCCGTCGAGCTCCGTGCGTCCGAACCAGCGGGAGATGTGCTCGGGCTCGGTGACGGCGCGCCAGACCTTGTCGATGGATGCCGCGATGCGGATCGTGCGTCGAACCGAGAAGGTCTCCTCGTCGACGACGGAGCCGGCGTTCTCAGTCATGTTCACCATGATGCGTCCTTTCGTCGCGGAGCGGTGGGATCACCACTCATCTGCAATTACAGAGTTGCATGTTTGTCCGGTGAATGCAACCCTTGAGTTGCACTGAGTTCGACGCCCTACATGCCCGACCGTTCCAGCGCCACCCGCTTCCTCGTGTCGTCTCCTCGGCATAGCCTCGACACATGACCGAGCTCACCCAGCCCACCGGACGCGAACCAGAGCTGCGCGCCGTCTCCCGCGGCGACGGCACCGCACCCCGCGCACTCGTGCTCGGAGCGACCGGCTACATCGGCGGACGGCTGACGCCGCGCCTTCTCAACGCCGGCTACCGGGTGCGCGTGCTGGCGAGAGACGCCGTGCGCGCGGCATCCTTCCCCTGGGGCCCCGACTGCGAGATCGTCGAAGGGTCGGCCGACGATGCGGATGCCGTCGCCGAGGCCGTCGACGACGTCGACGTCGTCTACTACCTGATCCACTCGATGACCGCCGGCAAGGGGTTCGAGGAGAGCGACAAGCGCGCCGCGAGCACCGTGGCCGAGGCTTCGGCCCGCGCCGGCGTGAAGCGCATCGTCTACCTCGGCGGTCTGCATCCCGACGACGTGAAGCTCTCGCCGCATCTGCGCTCACGCGTGGAGGTCGGCGAGACGTTCCTGCACTCCGGCGTGCCGTCGCTCGTGCTGCAGGCCGGTGTCGTGATCGGCTCGGGATCGGCGTCCTTCGAGATGATCCGGCACCTCACCGACGTGCTGCCGTACATGCCCGCGCCGAAGTGGGTGCGCAACCGCATCCAGCCGATCGCCGTGCGCGACGTGCTGCACTACCTGCTCGGCGCCGCCCGGGTCGACGAGGGCGTGAACCGCGCCGTCGACATCGGCGGACCCGACGTGCTGCGGTACGGACAGATGATGAACGGCTACGCGCTCGAGGCCGGACTGCGGCAGCGGGCGATCGCCTCGTTGCCCGTGCTCACGCCGTGGCTCGCGTCGCACTGGGTGAACCTCGTGACACCGGTGCCGCGATCGATCGCGCGTCCGCTCGTCGCCTCGCTGCAGAACGAGTGCGTGGTGAAGGACCGTTCGGTCGACGGTCTCATCCCCCGACCCGACGGGGGACTCACGCCGTACCGCCGGGCGGTAGCCATGGCGCTCGGCCGCGTCGATGCCGACACCATCGAGACCAGCTGGCAGGACTCCGAGGTCTCGGGCGCGCCGAGCGACCCCCTGCCGAGCGACCCCGACTGGGCCGGGCGCACGGTGTTCACCGATGCGCGGTCGCTCGAGACGAAGGCATCCGTCGACGATCTGTGGCGCGTGATCATCGGGATCGGCGGAGAGAACGGGTGGTATTCGTCGCCGTTCCTGTGGGCCGTGCGCGGCGTGATGGACCGCTTGGTCGGCGGCGTCGGCCTCCGGCGCGGACGACGCAACCGCACCGCGGCACGCATCGGCGACGCGATCGACTTCTGGCGTGTCGAGGCGGTGTCCGAGCCGCACTCGGGCGAAGAGGATGCCGGGCTGCTGCGGCTGCGCGCCGAGATGAAGGTGCCGGGCGAGGCGTGGCTCGAGCTGCGGGCGATCACCGACGGCGCCGGTGCCCGCTACGAGCAGCGCGCCGTGTTCTTCCCGCGCGGGTTGAGTGGTCGCCTCTACTGGCTGGCCGTCCTGCCGTTCCACGGGTTCATCTTCGCGGGCATGGCGGCGCGCATCACGGCCGCGGCCGAGACCGGGACGAAGACGGGACCGGGTCACGACCCTTCGTGATCGCTGGGCGCCTCTCGACCGGCGTCCGTGCCGATCTCGGCGTGCGCCAGAGCTACGAGCATGGGAAATGCCGTGGTCATCGTGCGCCACAACAGTTCGCCGTCGAGGCGACAGTAATGATGCACGACGAAGTCACGATTGCGTGCCTAGAATCTAGGCCTTGTCAACAAGGCAGGTTGCAGTGTACGTGCGTCAGTCCGTCGAGCGGGCCGAGGGCATTCAGCGTCAGCTTGCCCGATGCCGCGCTCTGGTGGATGGCCAAGGCTGGACCATCGCGGAGGAGTTCGAAGACAACGCGGTGAGCGCCACGAAGGCAGTCAGCGGGACCTCCTGACGCTTGTGGAGGCAGGCAAGCGGGTGGTGACCGTAGACGGTGAGATCGACCTATCCACGGCTGACGGCGAATTTCGAGCAACGGTGATCGCCGCGCTCGCTCGCTTCGAGGTTCGACGCAAGGGCGAGATGTCCATCCGAGCGCCCACGGATCGAGTGGCGCGCCGGGGACTGCCGGTCGCTGGCAAGCGGCGCTACGGATTCCAGCCCGGGAACATCGTGGAGCTGCCCGAGGAAGCCGACAGGGTGCGCAAGGCCTACCGGGTGGCAAACGCAGATCGCTACCAACGCGGCTTTCACCACGGGCGTGCAGACGGTCAGCTCCAGCGGAACAACAACCTTCACGACACTGACCCGGCAACCCAGCACTGGTGCCGGGCGCGCGGAGCCAACGCCGTGGGGTGGGGAGCCTGGCCTTACGCGCTCTCAGCCATGACTGAATCCGGCGTGTACATCTCGATCAGCGGTGTCGGGGTGCCGGTGCCGGTGCTTGTGTCGAACGGCACGACCTGGACCGCTATTGCGCCGCTGGTGTCGAACGGAACCATCTGGCTGTCGGCTGCCTGAAACGACGGAGGGTGCCGACCGAAGCCGACACCCTCTTTGGTCGCCCTTCGGCTTACTGGAACTGCGAAACGTCAAGTACCCGTGCGACCGGGGCGACGCGCTTCACAGCCGCGATACCGTTCTGCGCGCTCGCCTTCGACTTGTAGGTTTCCGACGTTGCGACGACCTCGCCGTTCTCCGCTTCCAAGGTCCAGTAGTACTGGGTCTTGTCGTGCGTCTTGTAGAGGTTGAATGAATTTGCCATTCTGCACTTCACTATCCGTGACCCTGAGATGGCCGAGAAGGAGTTAGGCTACAAGTCTCCCGCCAGAGAGAAATGCGACCTACGTCTCGGCCCCGGCCGACGTGGTTCGCTTTTTTGCGCCGTCCAGGAGTTTAATACTACATATGGGTGCCGACATTGGGGGCGACCACAAGGGGTAGTAGTTACACTGCTGTAGTTATCCACCGCCTATTTCAGCGTTCTACACAGGTTGTCCACCGTTTCTTCCACAGGTGACAGGGGACGGGACACTGGGACTTACCCGCGATTCCGGGGCTGGACCGTGCAGCCAGCGCATCAGTCCACAGATCCGCGGGAAATTTTCGTTGTCCACAGTCGAAGGCCTATGCGCGACGCGAATCGTTGACGCGGCTGTGTTCTGCGCCGCCTGACGCCACACGGGGTCGGCGAAGGGCGCGTGGTCCGCGTGGACGAGGCGCTTGGCGAGGTCGCCGATCCGATTAAACAGCGAGGGGGAGCGCAGCATCGTCGTCGAAGGTCCCTCGCCCGCGCTCGGCGAGACTCGCCGCTCGGTCGAGCGTCGCTCGAAGGTCACTCAGCCCTCGATCGACGCGAGCCTCCGGCCTCACAGCCTCACCGCGTCGCGAAGGATCGCCGAATCGTGCTCGGGGTTCAACGCCGCAGCACTCAGGACGGATACCGGCACGCCCAGCAGCGTCTCCATATCGATCTCGAACTGAGCGATATCGAACATCGTCGCTTCCTCGCGTGGCGTGACCAGGAGGTCGACATCGCTCAGCTCGCTCTGATCTCCGCGAGCGATGGAGCCGTAGACCTGCACACCGACGAGATGCGATGCCGCCGCCAAGCGCTCGATGAGAGACCTTAGCTCTCGCAATCGCTCGAGGCCGACCACGGTCGGCCTCTCCTCCGTGAGCGCGCGAAGGGGACGAGGACGGCTTCCGGTCGACGGTGCGATCCGATGATCACCGGCGCGACGGATCCGTCACGGAACGACCCGATGATGCGCGACAGGCCGGCTCGCGCATCGGAGACTGAAGTCACTTCCATCGCTGCTCCTCAAATCTGTACAGATTATTGTACAGATTGTCCGTCGT
>Ga0075364_10002590_pt1 | contig 10141 bp, 8 predicted proteins | sample EndMetdeltDD1764_FD_71517 | JGI IMG/M metagenome (GOLD analysis project Ga0075364, IMG submission 71517) | Populus endosphere microbial communities from Tennessee, USA - Endosphere MetaG P. deltoides DD176-4 | ecosystem: Host-associated > Plants > Roots > Endosphere | place: USA: Tennessee...
CCACCACATATCACTACCGCGCCCACCTGAGCACTGGCTCTGTGTCGACGGTTCTGGATGAGGGCGACATTACACTCGCCACTGGTGCATCCGCTGATAAAACTTTAACGTTCTCACTCCCACAACCCAGCATGGACGGCACTATCATCGTTCAGTTGGATGATCGACCAGAATATATAACATTTGGAACCAAGTCATGAACAAAATCACCGTTCTTATCCCTTGCTACAACGAGGCTGAAGCAATTGCCGATGTCATCCGCAAAGTCCCACAGCGCGACCTAAACACATTAGGCTACGATGTTGAGATTCTCGTCGTCGACAACAACTCGACCGACAATACTACTGAAATCGCCCGCGCTGCTGGTGCCCGTGTTGTTCACGAGGGCAAGCAAGGCAAGGGCAACGCCATCCGCACCGGCTTTTATAGCCTGAGCGACGACACCGAATACGTCGTTATGCTCGACGGCGACGACACCTACCGTGCCGATGAGATCGCACGCCTGGTTGAGCCAATCCGTAGCGGTTTTGCGCAGGTTATCCTGGGCTCACGCATACTGGGTAACATTAGTGTTGGCTCTATGCACCGCTTTAACCGAGCAGGTAATGTTGTTTTTTCATGGCTTGTGCGCATTGTATACCGCGTGCCTGTCACCGACGTTTTGACCGGCTACTACGCTTGGTCAATCGACGCCGTAAAAGAACTTCGCCCTCACCTACAATCAACCAACTTCGCTATCGAAATGGAAATGACCACCAAGATGGCTCGCCTGAACCAGCGCGTCTACTCTGTGCCTATCAGTTATGACTCACGCCAGGGCGATTCTAGCCTCCACCCAGTCCGTGACGGTATCCGTATTCTGCGAATGTTCCTCAGTAACCTGACCTGGAACCCAAGCCTGCAGCATTCTTCTATTAGCAAAGAACTTCACGCGGCTGGCGCCGTAAACGGAGTGACCGGTGGTGAGCACAAGCCAGCCACGTCGGATAGCCCTAGTATCTGATGCAGTTCTGCCGTTCCACAAGGGCGGCAAGGAAACTCGCATCGATTCACTGGCCCGTGCACTCGTCGGGCTTGGCCACGACGTTCATATATATACGATGAAATGGTGGGACGAACCGGTCCAGACGCAACGGATTAACGGTATTACCTACCACGCCATCAGCAAACTGCACCCGCTGTACAAGGGCAAGCGCCGCTCATTCAAGGAAGGTATCTTCTTTGGGCTGGCATGCCTGCGCATGTTCCGTTACAAGTGGGACATTCTGGAAGCCGATCACATGCCGTACTTCCCGCTCTTCTCGCTGAAGTTCGTGAATCTATTCAAGCGCAAACCATTTTACGCTACCTGGCACGAAGCTGTTGGCCTGGACGCCTGGCGTGGCTACATCGGCTACCCAGCCGGTACGGTTGCCTATATTCTGGAACGACTAGCGACTATGATGCCTGACCACATTATTGCCGTCAGTCAGCGCACGCACGATTTGCTTCGTAGTGACTTGCATTACACGGGAGACCTGAGTTTGGTTGCCAATGGCATCGACTACCCTACTATCGCTGCCGCGAAGGTTGGCGACGTAAAGACTGACATCGTATTTGCGGGCCGCTTGGTTCGACACAAGCGTGTGGACCTATTGCTCGACGCCGTTGCCGTCCTCAAGAAGACTCGTCCAAATGTCCGTGTCGCCATCGTTGGCGGCGGCCCTGAGCTGGAGCGCATCAAGGACCAGGTTGAGCGATTGAAGCTTTCTGACAATGTTATTATCACTGGTCGCTTGGAGCACTCCAGCGACGTCTATTCATATATCAAGGCATCAAAGGTGTTTGTGTCGCCATCAACCCGCGAAGGCTTTGGCATTACGATTCTGGAAGCCTACGCCTGTGGCGTGCGTCCCGTGACTGTTCGCCACCGCGACAACGCTGCGCAGTACTTGGTCCGCGAAGACGCCGGCACTGTAACCGACCTCAACGCCGATGCGCTGGCGACAGGTATCGAGTCGCAGCTGAAGGTTCGCACTAAGCTCGATATTGACGGCGCTCAGTTTGACTGGAGCCGTAGCGTTGACGCTCTGAAGGAGGCGTACCGAATATGAAAGCTATCGTCGTAACCCCCTACTACCACCCAAAGATTGGCGGCCTAGAAGTCTACGCCCGCCAGCTTGGTATTGCCTTGCAGGATCTCAAGAAGTGGGAGATCGTTGTCGTAACCTCCAACCACGATGGCAAAGAAACCCTTATCGACAAGGTCGACGGTATGAAGGTCTACCGCCTTGCTCCCCTGCTGAAATTTAGCAATACGCCGCTGAATCCACGGTGGCCATTGATGATGCGTCGAATCTTTAAAGACGAACAGCCTGACGTTGTTATTGCCCACACCCCTGTTCCGTCACTGGCTGACGCTGCCCGGATGGCTGCGCCGCGCAAGACGCCATTTGTTGTTATCTACCACGCGGCTACGTTGCTCAAGGGTGACTCGGTTGTCTTTGACACGATTGCTCGCGCCTATCAGACGTACGAGCGCCTACTGCTGAGTCGCGCCGACCTCATTTGTGCTGTATCTGACTACGTCAAGAAGCAATTCCCTGCCAAATATCAGGCCAAGACAAAGGTTGTGACCAATGCTGTCTGGGATCGCGACATTGTAACTCGTCGCCAGCCAACTCGGGCGAACTTCCTGTTCGTTGGGTCGCTGGATCGCACTCATGGCTGGAAGGGGCTAAAGCTGATCATCGAAGCTATTGCCATGGTCCGAGACCGTTATGGCGACCGCGCTACGCTGACCGTTATGGGTGACGGCAATGACCGCGCTACCTACGAGACGTTGGCGCAGGCGCTCGGCATTGCCAGCCATGTCACCTTCCTGGGTAACAAAACCGGCGAGGAAAAGGACGAGGCATTTCGCAAGGCCATCGCTCTCGTGGCCTACCCGACAAGCGCCAACGATGCCTTCCCGACCGTCATGCTCGAGGCTTGGGCTCGTGACGTCCCTGTTGTGGCGGCAAAGATCGGTCCGCTTCCTTCACTTGTCAAAAACGGCAAGGACGGCTACATCGTTCGCCCACACGACGTGAAGGCTCTGGCCACGACGCTTCACAAAGTCATCGCTACCCCTGCCGCTGAGCGCAAAGCTATCGCTCGCGCTGCTGCTGACCGCACTCGCGACAACCACACGTGGGAGAAGCAAGCAGACATCCTGGCCGAACTAATCAAAGGGCTACAGAAATGAAAAAGCTTCTAATGCTCGGCACCGGTAGTTACAAAGGTACGCTGATGATTCGTCTGCGCGACCTGGCACGGCATTTGGGCAAGGATTTTGACGTGACCGTCATGAGCCCGCCAGCTGATAAATATAACGACTTCAAGCCTGATTACTCTATCAAACCTGAGGGCTACAAGCTGGTCCAGCCATGGCAGCTCGCAACTCGTTCGCCTATTGTTAACCTTATTCCGTATCTGTTTACGTCTCTCCTCCAGATCGTGAAATCGCGCGCAGATGTTATATACATCTACAAACCAACGCCTATCACCGTCCTTGGCCTCGTCCCTCGCCTGTGGGGCCGACAGGTTATTTTGGACATGGACGATCTAGGCAGCGAAGTCATGAAGCTCGAGGGCCAATCTGGCCTGAACGTTACCCTAGTTTCGCTGAGTGAGCGTCTGGCTATGCGTTTTGCAAGTCAGGTTGTCGTTACCTCTACTCTATTGGAGTCTGAAGTGAAGGCTCGCTACCCACGCAAGCCAGTGCTCGTCCTGCCAAACGGCGTTGAGCCAAGTGACTACGTTCAGGCTGCCGAGAAGCCGCTGCGAAACGCCGTCTACTCATTTGGAGCCATTAACCGCCTGGATCTTATCGAAGACCTGCTCCGCGCGGTGCCTGTCATTGTGCGGGAAATCCCTGACGTCCAATTCACGATTGCCGGCGGCGGTTCTGCGCTCGACGACGCCAAGAGGCTCGTCAAAAAACTCAAAGTCGCTCAGTCGGTCACCTTCACTGGCTGGCTCACCAATATGCATGCTGTCCAGCAACACACGCAATTCGGTGACATTGGCATCTGCTACCAACCTGACGGCCGGACGAATCGCGCCGCCAGCAACATGAAGGTCTTTCAGTACATGGCCATGAGCACCGTCCCTGTTGTGAGCAATGTTGGCGACCTGCACAGCTACGTCCGCGATGGCAAAGCTGGCGTCGTTGTCGACCCGGGCGACTCAAGCAAGCTCGCTGAAGCTATCATTACTCTGCTGCGCGACGAAAAGCAGCGAACTGAACTCGCAACCCAAGCATCCAAACTCGCATCGACCACACATAGCTGGGCCAGGCGAGCGCGTGACCTACGTAAATTTATTGAGAAGGCATAACAATGAGCAAGCAAACACTCCCGTTTATGAGTGTCGTCGTGCCGGTCTACAATGGTGCCGCAACTGTTGATCGTGCACTCGACTCGCTCCTAAACCAAGACTACCCCAAGAATCGATATGAAGTCATAACCGTTAACGATGGCTCAAGCGACAACACGGCCGACGTACTGAAGGCTCGCAAGGATGTCCGCTACGTTGAGCTACCGCACAACATGGGTATTCCAAGCGCGCAGAACGCCGGTCTGGCTGCGGCAAAGGGCGACATCTACGTTTGCTTTAACGATGACTGTCAGGCTGCCCCTGACTTTTTGAGTCAGCTGGCCAAGGGCTATGCAGAGCTCGACAAGCCGCTTGGTATTGGTGGTATCTTGGTCAAGCAAGCCGCCGGCAACGTCAAAGGCTTGGTTGCGAACTACATTGAAGCCAGCGGCAGTGGTGCGGCACCAAGCGCAGGCGACATAGGTCTCCGCTTTCTGCCGGCCATCGCCAAACGACTATTGAGCTACCTCTTTGGTAACTACGTTCGTCCGACCAAAGCCGTCGAACACGCCGTAGACGAAGTTGTGGAGCTGTATGGTGCCAACGCTTCGTTCCCTATCGAAAAGCTGCGTGCCATTGGCGGCTGGGACATTGCTATGGCCGCGCCTGCCATTGGTGGCATCGAAGATCGGGACGTGTGTTACCGATTGCACCAAGCGTTCCCTGATCAGCATCTGTACGCTATGCACACCGCCCGTGTGATGCTCGAGCAAGACCCGGAAGACACGGCTGTGTCGTTCAAGACGTACTTGCTGCGACCATACCGTCGTGGGCCATTTAATTATGCCTTCCATGCCCGCAACGGACTCACGCCACCGATTTTCCCATTCCCGCTTTTGATTGCCTTGGCGGTACTGCTGACGGTGCCGTTTGCGCCGTTGTTTGCTGTATTGGAACTGCTTATCCTTCCCCTAGTCTGCTACGGATGGTGGGTGCAGCGAGCTTTTGTACATCGCAAACCACTGTATGTCCTCTTCCCTTACCTTCAGCTGGCGGAGGAGACGATGGTGATTGCTGGCCTCGTTCGCGGCTTTTTCGTGCATAATATAAGGAAGCATGAAGCTCGTTAAGACAATAAAGCGTTTCGCTCGTAACTGCCTGCAACTTCGAGTGTTACTTCCGCTCCTCGCCACCACGGTGTGGGCGGCATTGGTGCTGTACGTACCAGCCAATCCGTTTACGACGGTCTATTCGCTTAGCTATCTTTCGTTGATGCCTGGCTATGTGTTGTACCGCACAATCGCCGGATACATTCGTGGCGAGATGAAGGCGCGAGTGTTGGCGTATGCCGTGGGTCTGAGCTTAATCTCCCTGATGGTCATTGGCTTGGTGCTCAACCAAGTGTTGCCATGGCTCGCGCACATGCAGCGACCTCTAGTACCGAGCACGATGGTTCCGGCTATCGCTGGCTTTGTGGTCTTCTTTACCTTTATGACAGCGTTTCGTCGCAAGACGCAGAACGTGGCGCGGTATAGGCAGTACTTTACCCTGAAGTTCTGGCAGGGTCGCCCGCATGAATTTTGGCTCACTGGCCTGGTCGGGCTGCTGCTCGTCCTGCTGCCGTTTCTGGCTGTCGCCGGTGCGACGCTCCTTAATAACTCAGGCCCTAACTGGTTGGCGTTGGGCGCAACTGCATTTGTTGGGATTGCGCTGCTGGGGTTGGCCTGGACAAAGCGATTGCGCCTGCAGGGGCTTTACCCGCTGGCGCTTTACAGTGCAACGCTGACTCTGTTGCTGGGTACATCCATGCGTGGCTGGGAAGTGACGGGACATGACGTTATGCAGGAGTTCCAGGTCTTCCAGCTTACGACGCTACATTCCTTGTGGGACATGAAGTTCTACCAGGACGCCTACACGGCCTGCCTGAGTATCACTATCCTGCCAACGGTCCTGCAAAAGCTGAGTGGCATCCCTGACCTCTACCTGTTTAAGTTGTGGTTCCAGGTTCTCTTTGCGCTGATTGCGCCGTTGATGTATAGCGGTCTGCGCACGTATGTTCCGCGCAAGATGGCCTTCCTGGCTGCGGTTGTCTTTATCACCTTCCCAGCGTTCCTGACTGACATCATGATGCTGAACCGCCAGGAAGTTGCGATCTTTTGCTTTGCGCTGGCGCTGTTTGCTGCACTCGACAAGCGCCTATCGACGGCTGCACGCCATATACTCATGATCGTCCTACTGGGCGGTATGGTGTTGTCGCACTATTCGACCAGCTACATTACGGCTTTGATACTGCTGGTGGCGACGGGTTTGGGCTTTGGGCTGTGGATGATCCGACCGATCATGCGTCGCTTCAAGGTTGAGGCGCTTCAGGCCAAGACATTTACGTTGTTCCCTGCATATATTGCGCCGATGGTTCTTCTGATGATTATCGGTTGGAGCGGTCTGGCGACGCACACCGCCGGTAACATTGCCGATACGATCAAGGGCGTCAGTGACCAGGTTGTGCGTATTGTGAACCCTGCTGCTGCACCTCCACGAGAGGCCGCGCCAGAAAAAGCAGAAGCCACTGTTAGCACGTACGCCGACTATACTTATGCGACTCGTGAGCTCGATGCAAGCGAGTACTACCCAGACTCGACATCTGTAGATTTCAGGCCCATTGAGGTACCCGAACAGGCTGCGCCGTTGAGTCCGCTGGCAACGGCGCTGCATTTGCCAGGTGATCTTCTCCAGAAGGTTTATGACTTCGCACGCCAAGGATATGTTGGGCTGCTGACTCTCCTGCTTGCAGTCGGTCTGCTGTTGATGGTCTTTCGCCGCACAGCCACACGCCTGCCGTTGCAATACCCGCTACTTGGCATAGCCTGTTTGGTTGTTGTAGTTATCCAGGTTGTGTTGCCGTCCGAAGCCGTAAACTATGGTTTGGCTCGCGTTATCCAGCAAGGTCTGGTGATCTTGGCGCTGCCGGGCGTCGCTGCAGCAGTGTGGATTCTGGGTAAGGTGAAGTTCAAGTTTGAGCTACGCTTCCGCATGGTTGCGGGCGTGTTAGTCGCGCTATTCCTGGTGCTGTCCGGCTTTATATCGACGCTGACCGGTGGCTACCGACCAGTGTTGGCGTACAGTAATTCGGGATTCTACTACCAGGCCTACTACACTCACCCTGAGGAGATTGCAGCCGACGATTGGCTCGCGGCCAATGCGCCTGCGGGCTCACGAGTGTACGCCGATGAGTTCTCGCGTCGCCGTATGATTACCTATGCTAACATCTTTGCCGAACCCACATTGGTCCCGAGCGCTATCCCTGAGGACAGCTATGTCTACCTCAGCCGTGGCAACACGACTACTGGGCAAGTACCGGTCTACTATGACGGCGAGCTACTGTTCTATAACGTGCCATTTTACTTCCTCAACACGCACAAAACATTGGTATATAACTCTGGTGGCGTACGAATCTACCGCTAGTTGATGCGGTCTTCTTCGCCGCGAGCGTGAGCCAGAGCCTCGGATTCTTCCAGGGGCTCTTTCTTTTTGCCGATACCAAAGGCAAAGAAAATGAAGTGACTAATGTTAGAGGCGATGTTACCTAGCAACAACGCAATGCCGACGCCGACAAGCCCGTGAGGCAACAGGATGATGGTCGCAACGAGCGTTACGGCAACGCAGCTCAACTGTGATGCTACAACCCCGCTGCTGCGGTGTTCGATGTTCAGGACGGCATTGCCCACTTCGCTAACCGTGATAAAGAAGGTTGCGAAAGCCAAGATCTGGAACAGCGTCGTGCTGTTAGCGGAGTATTCGTGGCCAAAGATGTTGAGGAGCCACGGCGCGGCCAGGACGGCAATCGCGACGGCCGGTATAAGTATGAGCGATAGGATTTTAACGGCGCTGCGAATGTGAGCGCGTTTAGCGTCAGGGCTGCCAGCGCTTTCGGCCAGGAGCGACTGGGAAATCGCGACGGGTATAACGTATAGGAAGTTTGCGATGGTGATGGCCATGGCGAAGTATGCCACCTTCTCTGCGCCCAAGCCATTCAGGATAATTAGCGGCATTAATTGTGGGCTGAGGCTCGCCAGCAAGTGGCCAACGTAGTTATTGGCGGCGTATGTGCGGACTTGGCGCAGAAGGCCCCAGTTGGCCTTGCTCTTTGGCTTGTAGCCAACATGGCGACGCATGAGGAAGAACGTCAGCGTCAATGACGACACCATGGCAACAGCATAACCGGCAAAGATGCCCAGTGACCCAAATGGCACGAGCGCCAGAGGTAGCAGTAGCTTAACAGTGGCCAGGACAGAATACGTGATGGTGTGTAGCTCTGCTCGGCGGTTCGCAATAAAGACAGCATCAGTCAGGCTGTTCAGTGCAACAACGATCATCAGTACAACAAAGCCGACGCGCAGCAGCGGATCTTCAAGGTGCGAGATGTGAATATTCAGGATCGGGCTAATAAACAGATATCCAATGGCTGCAACTGTGGCTGCAGCAGCCACAAACCCAATGGCTGCGTTGATATCTCTGCTCTGGTTCGTTGACTTCGGCAGGAATCGGATGAGGCTGTACTCCATGCCCAGCAAGCTCATGTTGCCTAGCAGTGTTGTTGCCGCGATAAGTGCTGACGCAGAACCAATTTGCTCAGGCGTGTACAGGTGTGCAACGCTCAGCCAGAACAGAAATCCCAGTACCGACATGATGGCCGTGCTGGCGATCAAGTAAACAGAGTTACGGAACAGGCTGTCGGTTTCGAACAGGTGTTTGCCGCGAGTAATAAGTTGGGTGATTTTTTGCACGTGAGCTCGTTTCGTTAACGCTACTTTTTATAGAGGTGGTCTACTGACATGAGCGTAACATTAGGCGACGCTGCCCTTATTGTCAAATGTTGGTGCAGGCCATGTTTCGTCGGGTGGCGTTAGCTGATAGCCCTGAGCTCGAATATCGTCGATGAGCGATGGCAGCAGCTCGCGAGTGTGCGCACCATGGAGGTGAAAGAGTACGACCGCACCGGGGTGTAGCTCATTTAGGATGGTGTGGCGCATCTCCTCGGCGCTCGCGCCGGTCCAGTCGCGACTATCGATAGTCCAGTAACAGATGGCGTAACCCATGCTTGCGGCAATAGCTCGGACCTTCTTGTCGTAGCGACCCTGTGGCGGGCGGAGCCAGGGGCCGGGCAGGCCGCGACCAATCTCGGAGCGGACAAGCTCCTCGGACGCGCCGCGTAAAACTTGGTGAGAGTACGTATGGTTGGCGAGGATGTGACCTTCGCGACCGATGGCTTCAACCAACTCGGGCGCCTTCTCTGCCCAGTCACCTTGCACAAAGAACATGCCGCGCACCTTTTTATCGCGCAGCGTGCTGAGTATATCCTGTACTTCCTCTGCGGTGCCGTAGTCGTCGAACGTTAGCAAAACAGAGTCCGACGTCTTGTGGCAAAGCTTCTCCGCCTTAGTTGCGCCAATACGGTGGTCTGCATACACGTGGAGTGCGCGGGACATGGCATGTTTGATCTTGAGCTCGATGGTAGTCATGAGGGTATTGCTGTTATTTTAACAGAGTATTTAGTCTAAGTACATCATATTTATTTGTTTTGGCAAGTACCCCTGAAGGCATAAGTATGATAGGCTAACAAGGCTATGGAATATTCAAAAGAAATGTCTTTCATACGTAATCCATACCACCACATCATCGCATTCAAACAACGCAGAGCCGAACAGCAAGGCCTGCACCTTCCTAGGCAGCGCAAAATGCCACTCTGGCTGGTCATAACGACCGCCCTGACGGTTGTGTGCGGAACGCTGTATTTTGTGTACTC
>Ga0075364_10002594_pt1 | contig 10138 bp, 3 predicted proteins | sample EndMetdeltDD1764_FD_71517 | JGI IMG/M metagenome (GOLD analysis project Ga0075364, IMG submission 71517) | Populus endosphere microbial communities from Tennessee, USA - Endosphere MetaG P. deltoides DD176-4 | ecosystem: Host-associated > Plants > Roots > Endosphere | place: USA: Tennessee...
GCGTAGAATCCACCGTATGCGTAGCGCGATCGGATTCACCACGGTCGGGCTGGCCGGGATCCTCCTGACGCAGGGACCACAGACGCCGACGTTCCGCGTCGCCGTCGATGCCGTCCGCATCGACGCCGTCGTCACCGACAAGGACGGCAACATCGTCCGCGACCTGACGGCGGAGGACTTCGAGCTGTCGCAGGACGGCAAGCCGCAGAAAGTCACGTTCGCGCAATTCGTGCCGATTCTCGCGGCGGGCGTGCCGGAGACTGGCGCCGCGCCGCTCCGATCCAGCGCCATCGCGGGTGCGCCCGCGCTGCCGGCCGCCGGGACCGTCAAGCGCGAGCACATCCAGCGCAGCATCGCGATCGTCGTCGACGACCTGGGCCTGTCGGTCGAGAGCCTCTACTACGCGAAACGCGCGCTCCACGACTTCGTCGACAAGAACATCCAGCCGGGCGATCTCGTCGCGCTCGTGCGCACCGGTGGATCGATGGACGGGCTCCAGCCGTTCACGACCGATCGCCGCGTGCTCCACTCGGCCATCGACAGCCTGAAGTGGAACACGTTCTCGCGCAGCGCCGTCGAGGCGTTCGCCGCGGTGAACAAGTTCACCGTGCTCAAGGACAGCAGCCACGGGCCGGAGGCCGTCGCGCAGACCGACATGACTGCCGGCGACTTCGCGTCGCTCGATTCGACGCGGCGTTCCATGATGGCGGCCGGGACGCTCGGCGCGCTCAACCTCGTGATCGAAGGTGCGCGCAATCTGCCCGGACGCAAGGCCATCCTGTTCGTCTCGGAAGGGTTCGAGCTCCTCGAGCGAGAGCGATTCGACACCGTTCCCCAGCCGGGACGGGTGAGGGCGGCGCTCGATCGCGCCATCGACCGCGCGACGCGCGCCGGCGTCGTCATCTACGCCATCGACTCGCGCGGCATGCAGTCGGGCGCGAATCTCGCGGGCGACAACTTCAACTGCGGACCGCCCGGATGCCCGTCGGAAGAGTTCCAGGGCAACGTCCGCTCGAGCCTGCAGGAGCGAAGCGACCTCCTGCGCAACACGCAGGACGGCCTGACGTATCTGGCCGATCAGACGGGCGGGTTCGCCGTCCTCAACACGAACAACCTCGGCGCCGGCCTGGCGCGCGCCGCGCAGGACGTCCGCGACTACTACGTGATCGGCTACGCGCCCGACGCCGACACGTTCTCGGCGAAGGGCAAGCCGCCCGAGCTGCACAAGATCGCCGTCCGCATGAAGCGGCCCGGCCTCAAGGTGCGCACGCGGCAGACCTTTCTCGGCGTCAGCGACGGCGATCCATCGGCCGCGCACCAGACGCCCGCCCAGCAACTGGTCGACGCGGCGATCTCGCCCTTCACCTCGACCGACATCGCGATCCGCTCGACGACGCTGCCCGGCTTTTCACCGTCGCGCGGACTGTTCGTGCGGGCGCTGCTGCACATCGACGCCAGCGCGTTGACCTTCGCCAAGGGAACCGACGGCAAGTCGACGGCGTCGGCCGACGTGCTCGGCATGGTGTTCGATCGCGACGGGACCGAGATCGCGCATCTGAGCACCGCCTTCGAGGCCGCGCTGACGAACGAAGGCGCGCAGGACGCCCTGCGCGACGGACTCGCCTACACGCTGCGCATTCCGATCCCGCGCGCGGGTCCCTATCAGGTCCGCTTCGCGGTCCGCGATCGGCAGTCGGGCAAGTTCGGGACGGCCGGCGAGTTCATCGAGCTGCCCGACATCCCGCGCGGCACCTTCGCCGTCTCCGGCATCGTGCTGCGCTCCGACGACGATCTGTCGCCCGGTACGGCGGACGCCGACCGCGTGATGATCTCGCCGTCGCAGGCGGTCCGCGTCTACAAGCCTGGCGCGCGGCTGCGCTACGCGTGCGAGATCTACAACGCGGCCGAGCCGGTGCAGCTGACGATCAGCGTCTGGCGCGGCACGCAGCAGGTTCTGACCGCGAAACCCGACACGCTGACGCCGCCGCCGGGCCAGAGCCTGTGGTTCTCGGCGGGCGGGGCGTTCAAGCTCGGCGACGCGCTGCCACGCGGACACTACGTCCTGCAGCTGGCGGCCTCGACGACCGATCCGGGCAAGACCAAGCGCGTCAACCGCGCCGTGCAGATGATGGACTTCGAGGTGCAGTAGACAAGACGACCCCGCTCACTCATTCCTCAGCACGACGGCGGGGTCGACCCTGCCCGCCCACCGGGCGGGCAGATAGCACGCGGCCGTCGACACCAGCAGCACGAGCGCCGCGTTGCCCGCGAAGACGGCGGGATCGGTCGGCTTCACGTCGTTCAGCATCGACTCGAGCACGCGCGTGAGGAGCAGGCCGGCGGCGCAGCCGATGGCAATCCCGACCGCGGCGATGCCCGCGCCGCGGCGGACGATGAGCCGCTGGACCGCGCCGGGATCGGCGCCGAGCGCGAGGCGGATGCCGAACTCGCGGCGCTGGCGCCGCACGTTGTACGCCGTCACGCCGTAGACGCCGACCATCGCCAGCAGGCCGGCCAGTCCGCCGAAGAGCGCCGACAACGCCGACAGCAGCCGCGGCTGCCCCACCGACGCGCTCACCACCTGCTCCATGAGCTGCACGTTGGTGACCGGAAGGTTCGGGTCCAGCGAGCCGACGATGGATCGCGCGCTCGGGACCAGAGACGAGGGATCCACGCCGCTCGAGCGGATGACCACGGTCATCGCGTTGACGGGGACCTGATCGGTCGTCCGGTAGAACTCGAACGGCGTGCGCGCGGCGAGACCGAACGACCGGATGTTCCCGATCACGCCGACGACCGTCCAGTACTGCTTGACGTCGCGGCCCTGGCCGAATCGCTTCCCGATCGGATCCTCGTTGGGCCAGAACTTGTCGGCCATCGCCTGGTTGATCAGGACCGTCTGCGTCCCGTCGCCGTCGCGCGCGTCGAGGGCGCGGCCGCGGACGATCGGGATGCCGAGCGCCTGGAGGTAGTCGCCGTAGAGGAAGCAGTACTCGACGAGCGGGTTCTCGTTCTCCCCCCAGGGATTGCCGCCGTCGCGCGTCATCTCGCCGTTGCTGCCGAAGCGGTACATCGGCAGATGGCTGGTGAGGCCGACGTGCTGCACGCCGCCGAGCGCCGTCAGGCGCCCCTGTAGATCGCGGAAGAGCGCGCGGATCGACGCCGGATCGCGGTAGCGCTGCCCGCCCGGCGTGATGTCGAACACGATCACGTGATCGGTCGTGATGCCGGCGTCCCTGCGCTCCAGCAGGATCAGGTTCTTCACCATCAGGCCCGCCCCCACGAGCAGCGCGAAGGCGATCGCGATCTCGGCCACGACCAGCCCGTTGCCGAACGTCGTCCCGCCGCCGCTGCCGGTGCGCACGTCCCCTTCGCGCAGCGCCGAGGTCAGCTCGCGGAACCGCATCCGGATCAGCGGCGACAGGCCGCAGACGACGCCGACGAGGAGGGAGAGCGCGGCGGTGAAGGCGAGCACCCGGCCGTCCACCTGGATGGTGGCGGCGCGAGGCAGGTTGTTGGCCGCGAGCACGAGGAACACGCGTACGATCCAGATCGCCAGCAGCAGCCCGAGCGCCCCGCCCGCCGCCGCGAGCACGAGCGCCTCCGAGGTGAGCTGCCGCGCGATCTGCCGGCGGCTCGCGCCGAGCGCGAGGCGCACCGCAATCTCGCGCCGCCGCGACAGCCCCGACGCCAGGAGCAGATTGGCGACGTTGGCGCAGGCGATCAGCAGCACGCAGAGGACGGCGCCCATCAGGACGCGAAGCGGCCCGCGGATGTTGCCGACGACGACCTCGCGATAGGACCGGACGTCGACGCCGTGGTTGTGTCCGAGCTCGCGCGAGAGCGACTCGCCGAGCGTCCGCATCTCGCGGATCGCGCGGTCGAGCGGCACGCCGGGCGCCAGCCGCGCGTAGGTCGCCAGGAAGTGGTTGCCGCGCGTCGACGGGTCCAGCTTGCGCTGGAGCGGGACGTAGAAGTCGCCGTTGCGGTGCGTGAAGGTGGCGGGCATCACGCCGATCACTTCGTAGGCGTCGCCGTCGAACATCAGCCGCCGGCCGATCACCGACGGGCTCCCGTTGAAACGCCGCTGCCAGAGCTTGTGCGCAAGGACGACGATCTTCGGTCCGCCGAAGCGATCCTCTTCTTCCGTGTACCAGCGGCCGAGGATCGGCTGCACGCGGAAGACGTCGTTGAGCGAGGCGGTCGTATAGAGGCCGTTCACCTGCTCGGGCGATCCGGCGCCGGTGAGGACGAAGGACGCCTGCGTGGATCCGCCGATCGCGGCAAACACGCGGTTGCGCGCCTTCCAGTCGTGGAACTTCGGGAACGACGCCGGGCAGGTCGCGCACGCCGGCTGCGTGTCGTAGACCGAGACCAGCTGGTCGGGCTCCGGAAATGGCAGCGGCGCGAGCAGCACGCCGTTGAAGATGCTGAACACCGCCGTGGTGACGCCGATGCCCAGCGCGAACGCCAGGATCGCGAGCGCCGCCACCGATCGCGTGCGGATCGCCGTGCGCAGCGCAAACCGCAGGTCCTGCCCCAGTCGCATCATGCCCGGCTTAGACGGGGACGGTCCGTACCGGGTTGGCGATTCAAGCAAATGAATGCGGACCGCTTCGAACTTGGATTTCGCGTTCGTCCCTCACCACGCCAATCACACCGCTCGTCCCGTCGCGCGTCACTCGTCATCGCGCGGCGACCAGTCGCGACGGGTGGCCGGCTGTCCGTCACACGCGCGATCGCGGGCCGCGCGTCGCGGTGCGCTGGACCATCCCTTGCTCCACCGGCGCCGGAAAAGGAGACAACCCGATGTTCAGGAACACTTGCCGGTTCGTGTTCGCGGCGCTGCTGCTCGCGGCGGCGGCGACTCCGGCGTTCGCACAACAGACGACGGGCAGCATCGCGGGCCGCGTGCTCGACGAGCAGAAGGCGGCGGTGCCCGGCGCGACGGCCACGGTGAAGCGCGGCGACACCGGATTCGTCCGCAGCGAGATCAGCGACAGCGAAGGCCTCTACCGGATCACGGGCCTTCCCGTCGGCAGCTACACGCTCACCCTCGAGATGTCCGGCTTCCAGCCGCAGACGCGCACCGTCCAGGTGAGCGTGTCCGAGACGGTGACCGCCGACTTCGACCTGCACATCGCGAAGATGGCGGAGAACGTCACCGTGACGGCGGAGTCGCCGCTCGTCGACACCACCTCGTCGGCCGTCGGCGGCGTCGTGGACACGCGCCGGGTCGAGAGCCTGCCGCTCAACGGCCGGCAGTTCGCCAACCTCGCCGTGACGATTCCCGGCGTCGGCCTCGGGTTCCACGCCGACCCGACCAAGAGCACGCAGTACTCGCCGCAGATCAACGGCGGCAACGGGCGCAACATCAACTACCAGATCGACGGCGGCGACAACAACGACGACACCGTCGGCGGCCTGCTGCAGCTCTTCCCGCTCGAGGCGATCCAGGAGTTCAACTTCCTCACCTCGCGCTACAAGGCGGAATACGGCCGCAGCAACGGCGGCGTCATGAACATCGTCACCAAGAGCGGGACGAACCAGTACCAGGGCAGCTTCTTCGAGCTCTTCCGCGACAAGTCGATGAATGCCAAGACCGAGACCGAACGGCGGTCGAACGTCGACAAGCAGGACTACCGCCGCAACCAGTTCGGCGGCAGCATCGGCGGCCCGATTGCCCGCGACCGCGCCCACTTCTTCTTCGCCGCCGAGCGCACCAACCAGGACACCACGCAGGCGGTGAACACGCAGGGGCTCTATCCGTCGATGGACGGCGTCTACGCCACCCCCTACCGTGAGACGCTGCTGACCGGGAAGGCGACGGCGAACCTGACGCCGCGGCAGTACCTGACGGTCCGCTACGGCCGCAACCAGAACGCGCAACCCTACGGCGCGGCGCCGCTGGCGACGCCCAACAACTGGGGCGACAGCGACAACACGTTCAACTCGATCAACGTGAACCACAACATGTCGCTCTCGGGATCGCGGCTGAACGAATTCGTGTTCCAGTACGCCGACTTCAGCAACCACATCGCGGCCCGCAGCGAGATCCCCTACGAGTCCTTTCCCAACGGCGTGACGACCGGCCAGAACATCAACACGCCGCAGTCCACGGCGCAGAAGAAGTATCAGTTCCGCGACGACTTCTCGTGGCACCTGGCGGGCAGGGGCGGCCTCGGGCACGACTTCAAGGCCGGCGCCAACTTCATCAACGAGCCGCGCCTGTTCATCACGTTCAACACCGGCCGCGGCGTGACGCAGAACACGCACCTGACCAACGAACTCAACGGGGCGATCTCGACGGTGCAGCTGAACGACGGCAGCTCGTCGGCCAACATCCCGCTGAAGCAGTTCGGCACCTACTTCCAGGACGACTGGCGCATCAACGATCGCCTGACGGTGAACCTGGGCCTGCGCTACGACTTCGTCAAGGGCTACCAGTTCGATCAGTCGCAGAACCCCAACTACCTGCTCGCGCAGGATCTCGGCCGCGCCGGCCGCTTCGCCAACGTCATCGGCTACGAGAACTTCGGCAAGGATCCGAAGGACGACATGAACAACCTGCAGCCGCGGCTGGGCGCGGTGTGGGACGTGCGCGGCGACGCCAAGGACCTGATCCGCGCGGGCTGGGGCATCTACACCGACTTCGGCTTCACGAACTCCAACGTGCTGTTCCCCGCGGCCGACGCGAGCGGGTCGCGGTTCGGCACGGTCTTCACCGCGACCAACACCGCCGGGCTGCGCAACCCTGACGGCAGCCTGTACCGCGTCGGCCAGCCGCTGACCAACCTCGCGTCGCAGAACGAGGCGGGCGCGCTGCCGCTGTTCGGCCAGTGGGTCGACCCGCGGCTCGAACAGCCGGAGACGCTGCAGACCTCGCTCGGCTGGACGCACGAGCTGACGAGGAACACGGTGGTGACCGCCGACTACGTGCACATCGACGGACGCAAGCTGAACGTGCGGCCGCGGCTCAACACGCGCATCAACGGCGTGCGCCGCTTCGCCGACATCGCGTTCAGCCCGAACTCCTCGGCGACGCGCGCGGCCATCAGCGCGGGCCAGTCGGAATACCAGGGGCTGATCCTCGGCGTCCGCCGCCGGCTGACCAACGGCGTCGACTTCACCGGGTCCTACACGCTGTCGAGCGGCAGGAGCACGATCGGCACCGCCGGCGACGAGCTCGACGCGCGCTACCTGCAGGACGCGACCAACCCGTTCGACGACCCGCGGATGATGGGGCCGAACCGCCGCACCGACGCGCGCCACCGCATCACGGCCAGCGCGACGGTGCAGCTGCCGGCCGGGTTCCGCGTCTCGCCGATCTTCATCTACCGCTCGGCGCTGCCGATCTATCTCGGCGAAGGCGTCGATCTCAACGGCGACGGCGAGCTCAACGACCTGCCGCAGCAGGCGGTGGCGTTCGACGGGTTCGACGACAGCGGCGTGGCGCGGACGAAGAACATCGGCGCCTGCGAGACGATCAACTGCGGCCGCGGCGCCGGGTTCTCGCAGCTCAACTTCCGCGCGTCCAAGACCTTCACGCTCGTGGGCCACACCCGCGTCGAGGTGATCGGCGAGGTGTTCAACCTCTTCAACGCGATCAACCCGAACAACTTCGAGCGGACGGTTTCCAACGTCGTGCAGACGGTCCGGCTGGTGGGCGGCGCGCCGAGCGCGGCCTACATGCAGCCGTCACGGTTCGCCGGCGACTTCCAGCAGCCCGAACAGCGGGTCGGGCAGATTGGGTTCCGGTTCACGTTCTGATCCGAACGCCGCGTCTGAAGACCCGGCCTACAAGGAACCGACGTAGGCCGGACCTTCAGGTCCGGCGCCTCACACCCGCTCGACGGCGTTGACGATGGACGCCGCCGAGCGGTCGACGTCATCCGGCGATGTGGCCCAGTTCGAGATCGAAATCCTCATCGCCGGCTCTCTTTCCCACGTGGTCCCGCCCACCCAGCAGACGCCCTCCTCCTGAACGGCCGCAATCACCGCCGGCGTGACGTTTCGTCCGTCGCGCGATCGCATGCGCACCAGCACCTGGTTCAGGACCACCTCGTTGAGGATCGTGATGCCGTCGTGCGGGCGGAGGCGGTCGGCCATCCGTCGCGCCATCGTGCAGCCGCGCGTGATCAAGTCGATGACGCCGCGCCGCCCGAGCGTCTTCAGCACCGCGTAGATCGGCACGGCGCGCCCGCGCCGCGACGCCTCCGGCGTCCAGTCCATGCCGTCGCGGCGCTCGCCGGCGGCGCGAAGCAGGTAGGACGCGTGCTGCGCCATCGACGCACGGTGCGCCGCCGGATGCGCGACAATCGCCACGCCGCTGTCGTAGGGGACGTTCAGCCACTTGTGCGCATCGACGGCCCATGAGTCCGCCCCTTCGAGGCCGTCCGCGAGATGACGCAGCTCGGGTGCGGCGCGCGCCCACAGGCCGAACGCGCCGTCCGCGTGCACCCAGGCGCCATGCCGGTGCGCGATCGACACGAGCGGTGCGAACGGATCGAACGCGCCCGTGTTCACGTGCCCCGCCTGCAGGCAGACGATCGACGGCCCGCTCCCGGTGCGGAGCGCGGCCTCGAGCGCATCGGGCAGCATTCGCCCCTGGCCGTCGGCCGCGACGCGGATCAGATTGGCGGTGCCGAACCCGAGCAGCCGCGCCGCCGACTCGATCGACGCGTGAGCACCGGCGCCGGCAATCACGCGCAGCGACGGCGCGCGCTGGAAGCCATCGGCCTCGACGTCCCACCCGGCACGCCGCAGCACTTCGTGCCGCGCCGCCGCCAGGCAGGTCACGTTGGCCATCGTCGCGCCGGTGACGAATCCGACGCTCGCGGAGGCCGGAAGGCCGAAGAGATCCAGCAGCCAGCCGGCCGCGGCGTCCTCGATCGCCGCCATCGCCGGCGACATCACGTGCAGCGCCGCGTTCTGGTCCCACGCCGAGACGAGCCAGTCGGCCGCGACGGCGACCGGATGACTGCCACCCGTCACGAAGCCGAAATAGCGCGGCCCCGCGGTGGCGAGGCCGCCGGCATCGACGACGGCGGCGAGCGCGTCGAGGACGGACGCCGGATCGGCGCCGGTCTCGTCGAGCGTGGCGTCGATCGCCGGATCCGGCGTACGCGCGCAGACGCGACGCGAGGCGACGGTATCGAGAAACGCGCGCGCATGCGCGTGCGCACGGTCGAGCAGCAGATCGCGGGACATCCGGTCAGCGTATCCCGGCTGGAACGTCCGGCGAGCGTCCAGCGTAGTATTGGACGCCGTGCGCCGCGTCATTCCTGCCGGTCTCTTCGTCCTGCTGATCGCGAGCGCGCTCGGCGATCACTATTTCCGCGACGAGTTCTACTACCTCGCCTGCTCGCGGCGGCTGGCCTGGGGTTATGTCGATCATCCGCCGCTGTCGGTCGGGCTGCTCTGGCTGGTTCGTCACGTCTTCGGCGACTCGCTGATCGTCCTCCGTGCCGCCGCGGCCGCCATCGCGGCCCTGACGGTGTGGACGACGGGATCCATCGCACGCCGGCTGGGCGCCGGTCCGTTCGGCGAGGCGCTGGCGATGACGGCGGTCGCCGTCGCGCCCGTGCTCCTCGCCACGGCGAGCTTCTACTCGATGAACGTCGTCGACGTCTTCGTGTGGACGCTGGCGACACGGATCCTGATCGACGTGGTCGAGGCGCCGACGATGGGCCGGTGGGTTGCGCTCGGCGCCGTGCTCGGCCTCGGCCTGGAGAACAAGATCAGCGTGCTCTGGCTCGGCGCCGGCATCGGCGCGGCGCTGATCCTGACGCCGGCGCGCCGTCACCTGCTGACCCGAGGGCCCTGGATCGCCGGCGCGATCGCCGCGGGGGTCTTCCTGCCGCACGTGATCTGGCAGATCGCGCACGGCTGGCCGACGCTCGAGTTCATCCGCAACGCCAGCCGCGACAAGATGCAGGTGACGGCGCCGCTCGCCTTCGTCGCCGATCAGATCCAGAACATGAATCCGTTGCTGCTGCCGATCTGGCTCGGCGGCCTGCTGTTCCTGCTGTTCCGCGCCGGCCCGCAGCGGCGTGCACTGGCGATCGTCTTTCTCGGGGTCGCCGCGATCCTGATCGCCAACCGCACGAGCCGGAGCGGCTATCTGGCGCCGGCCTAT
>Ga0075364_10002595_pt1 | contig 10137 bp, 10 predicted proteins | sample EndMetdeltDD1764_FD_71517 | JGI IMG/M metagenome (GOLD analysis project Ga0075364, IMG submission 71517) | Populus endosphere microbial communities from Tennessee, USA - Endosphere MetaG P. deltoides DD176-4 | ecosystem: Host-associated > Plants > Roots > Endosphere | place: USA: Tennessee...
GTTTGCTTAATAAGGCCGCCGCTATCAAAAAAGTTATTAGACAAATTGGCCTGTATCCGGAGTCTTGTGTTTACATTGGAGACGAAGCGCGCGATGTGGATGGCGCAAAGCGAGCGGGTGTGCATATGATTGCCGTTGGGTGGGGCTATAACGATCCAGAGCTGCTTAAAGCACATAACCCAGACAGTGTAGTCTATAAACCAGAAGAAATAATTGCAGAAGTAGAGAAAGTATAAATGTTAGAAGAAGTTGTTATCGAAAAATTAGTACATGGCGGGCAGGGATTAGCCACATTATCCGATGGACGGAAAGTATTTGTATGGGGAGCTTTACCCGGAGAAAAGGTGGCTATACGAATTATTAAGGCTAAGAAGTCTTATGCTGAGGCTATAGCCGAGGAAATTATCGAACCATCTGCTCTGCGCATTGAACCGCGCGAAGAGAATTATCTTGCTACCAGTCCATGGCAAATTATCCCTCTAAATACTGAGAATGATTACAAAAAACGGATCGTAGAAGAGCTAATGGTGCAGGCCCACGTAGCTGTGCCAGAGTTTGAAATGTTAGCCGAAGAGCCTGAATGGCACTACCGAAATAAGATGGAGTATAGTTTTTGGGGAGACGATGACGGTTTACATTTAGCACTTCATAACCGTGGCTCACACCGAAAGACTATTGTTCAAGGTAGTGAGTTGGCACTACCATCCCTGGATGAAGGCGCTCGTGCGATGCTTGCCGAGCTCCAAAAACACAACCCACGTGCCGGTGACTTGAAGACAATAATTGTTCGATGTTCGCAAAAAGGTGATGTAGCTATAGCTTTGTTCACAAAATTAGAGAAATTTGTAGACCTCTCGTTGCCAACTGGCGTCAAGGGATTGCGCGTCTATCATTCTAATCCTAAGAGCCCGGCAAGTGTGCCAACACGACTTATCAAGGAGTACGGTGATCCAACGCTGACTGATGAACTACTTGGCCGTAGTTTTACCTATGATGTTGATTCTTTCTTTCAGGTGAATCTGCCAATTTTCGAGAAAGCGCTAGCACGTATTAAAGAGTATGGTGCTACTGATGATTTGGTAGACATGTATGCTGGCGTTGGCGGTATCGGTTTGAGCGTGGCCAATAAGAACGTTCAGCTTGTTGAAGCTGACCCGTCAACTGCGGCAATGGCCCGAGTAAATGCCGAAGCTGACAAAGTGGACGCCGAAGTTATCGAAGCTCCGAGCGAAAAGGTATTAGAATACATCGTGCCAGACAAGACAGTAATTTTTGACCCGCCGAGGGCAGGTCTGCATGACAAAGTAGTCCAAAAAACGTTAGAAGCTCTACCCGCAAAAGTTATTTACCTAAGCTGCAACCCTGCGACCCAGGCACGTGACCTCGAGATGCTGCAGACAGCCTATACTATTACATTTTTTGAGGGCTATAACTTCTTCCCGCATACACCGCACATTGAGACACTTGCTGTTCTTGAGAAAAAGTCCTAAAGCTGCAATTTTACCAGACAGCGTTGTAGTTTGGACTCAGGTTAGGCAGAATGCCCCAATTGTAGTCTTCGCACAGACCCTCTAGCATTGACTCGACGAGTTCTACATCTTGGGGCATAAAGTTTCCATAGCTCATCGCTTCGCCACTGGCAGTAACATAGCCTAGGACAACAACCCGCTGTTCTGGCTCATTGGGATCGCCGACCTCTACTGCAGTAAGGTCTGTTGCCAAACCGTTCTTACTGTCAGGAAAGAAGCACCTATAGGGGCGGACACAGGCTGACGTGGCGATATCTAGGCAATTAACACCTGCTTGCACTAGCCGAGCAATGACGCCTGCAGCCTCCAACTGTTGGTAATACGTCTGATGGAGCGCTTCCAATAATTCCCGTTGACGTATGATATCTCGTGATACGTTGAGGTGTTCTTTCATACTTGCCATGGTACGTAGAGTATCCCAAAAGTGCAACCTCTATTATTACAGCAGATATTCTAGAGCGATCGCGCTATACTATATAGATCATGGCAGGTAACAACTATTGGAAAGAGCGCTCCCAGCCTTATCGACCGGGACAGAAGTCACCATTTAAGGTGAGCCGTAGCAAAATTGAGCTGTTTATGCAGTGTCCGCGTTGCTTTTGGCTCGATACACGACTCAAGATTAAGCGTCCCGATGGTCCGCCATTTAACATCAATAAAGCTATCGACGAGCTGTTTAAAAAAGAGTTTGATGGCTACCGCGTAAAAGGCGAACCTCATCCCATCATGTTGGAAAATAAGGTGGAAGCTGTTCCGTTTGTGCACGAGAAGATGGATGAATGGCGCGAGAATTTTGTGGGTGTGACGTACGTGCACCCCGAGACCAACCTGCACGTTTTTGGGGCAGTAGACGACTTGTGGGTGACTCCGGCTGGTGAAGTTATCGTGGTTGATTACAAGGCTACGGCTAAAGATAGAGAAGTGAGCATCAGCGCTGGTTGGCAAATTAGTTACAAACGCCAAATGGAAGTTTACCAGTGGTTGCTGAGGCAGAATGGCTTTGTAGTGGCTGACACCGGATATTTTGTATATACTAACGGTCGCTTTGACCTCGATGGATTCAACGACCGCCTCGAATTTAAGACCAAACTTATTCCTTATACCGGTAACACCGACTGGGTCGAGCCGACACTCATTAAAATGAAAACTTGTATGGATCAAGATACTATGCCCCCAATGGGTGAGAGTATCATGGGTGGTGAATGTGATTTTTGCGCGTATGCCCGGCAGCGCACAGAGCTCACTCTTAAGCACATCCAAGCACGTGCTTCTCAACCTAAGATCCAAGGATAAATAAAATAATCCTCGTATACCGAGGATTATTAGTACGAGTGTAGGAAGTAAGATCGAATAGTGGGTTGCCGGAGGTTTTTGGGTAATGTGTTGTTATGGTGTAACGCCGGTGCTTGGGCGCAGCCTTGCAGTAAAGATGGCGCGCCCAAGCTAGGCACAAAAAGGTCTTAGTTAGCAGGGGTGTCGTGATGAGAATTGTCCTTATCAGCTGTGCTGGTGGCGTTGTGGCGCATGGCTCTTTGGAAGGCGCTGAAGCCCTCGGCTTCCTTAAAAGGTGCCTTAAAGCCGAACAGCCAGATGCAAAGGCCGATACCAACTGCGCCAGCCAGAAGGGCGAGGATCATTGATCACTCCCATACTATTCGATCTTACTTGGGTGGTCATACAGCTCTCGTATGATGATGCAAGTATATAGCAATCATATAATTTTTACAACAAGCTAATGCAATAAAAAACAGCCTCTGGGGAGACTGCGGTCAAAAAACGTGGTTGAGGGACAAGTAGATTACGGGTGTTGAGAGAGGAGAGAAAAGATCGGGCGCGCAGTGCGCGGTCAGGGTGCCTGGAGGGCATCTGTCCGCGCACTGCGGTCACACGATCAGCTCACAGAGCCGTGGAACGACGGCCAGAGGCCGGGTGTTGCTGGCGAGGTGGGTTGGACGTTGTTCGGGTGAGGTCAGCTGACCTTGTTGTACAGCTTCTGGCCGACCTTGGTGTTCTCGATGAACCGGAGGGGCCAGACGGCCGCGAGCACGAGCTCCTTCTTGTAGACGCCCCCGGCGGGGATGTCGTTGCGGAACCACTCGGCGGCGGCGCCGGCGATGTACAGGCACAGGGCCGCGAAGAACGCGACGAGGGCCGTGTCGAGGACCGCGTGGACGAGGAACCAGCCGACGACGATGCTGCCGACGAGGAGGGCCCAGCCGAGGTAGGTGGCCGGCTTCTCGCCGATGATCGCGTTGGCGTCGTTCTGGTTGGCGCGGGCCGCGGTGTTGGCGTTCTCCTTCTTGTAGACCGCGATGCCGTAGTGGACGGGCCACAGGGCGACGAGCGCGATCTCCGCCGGCTCCAGACCGCCCTTGGCGACCTTGGTGTGCATGTACTCGAAGCCGAGGCCGGTGAGGTACGCCAGCAGCAGGACGTTGAGGACGTTGTGCATCAGACCGAAGACGAGACCGACGCCGATGAGGGCGAAGATGACGCCGACGATGCCGACGATGAGGCTGAGGTCGCGGGCTTCGGATTCGGACATGTACTTGGTGCCGGAGTTCGGGTTGGATGCGGCGCCGGATGCCGAAGCACCGGAGGTGTACGCGTTGCCCATGAGGACGTTCCCTTGAACGGTGGCGTTTGCCACAGATGGATGGTTTTTCTCTCCCCAAGGTAGGATTGCCGAATCACAATGTGCGTGAAGTGCATTTCCTAACCTTTTGGTGAAGCGGGGGATACGAAGCATTGCCCACCAATGCATCGAATTTCCCGCTTCACAGGGTTGTAATCTACTTGTCAAAATACACTCGGAGACAAGCCTAATTAAAAATTGCGCCTCACAAGATTTCCAAATTTTACAATATTATTTTGTATTATGCAAGTATTTTTTACATATAATCTTAAGGTGTAATAGTCGGGAAAGTGTGACGATAGATTTCGAGCATACTATCTTGATTGCCTTCGTGCATTGTTCGTTCTGCTTTTTCCTGCTGCTCAATATCACTCAGCGGTAAATCGCCGACATGGCCACTTTCTAATAGCATACGAAGGTCAGCATGAGGGATGAGCATAGCATCAACACGATCCTTTGGCATGCCTCGGTGTAGGTCGTTGTGTAGTGTTTGGCGTTCAATCCAAATAGATAATTCTTTTTTACTATTACGAGTGAGGGCTTGTCTGACCCAGAGTCGGCGCCCAGCTCGCCGTTCGATGACGTCACTTCGTTTGCGCCAGTGTTTGCGGAATTCCTCAACGGTAAAGGCTCGGTTGCAAATATCTGAATATTCTTTATGCAAAATGGTTGGCAAGAAGAGATGGTCGGTCTTCTCGGGCTTTAGACAGTTGTACCAACGCTGTTTCTTAATAGCAGCTTCGGCTAGTTCGGCATCGTAGGTGTGTTCGGCCGCGTCTACTAAAATAGCCTGAATTCCGTTGCGACCATGAGGTACAATACCGATATTTTCTAATTTAAAACTGATTTCAAAGATACCGTATTCCCAGAGGTGGTAGTGGAGTTCAACGATGGCCCGCATTAGTTGCTTAGCTCGTCGGGTATCCTGGAGTGTGATGTGATACGGCGGTGTTTGCACAAAGCGAAAAGGGTGCATAAAATCGGCCATGGTTTGCACATGATCTTGCGTAAAGTGTAGGGGCATAAAGTACTCAGTACTTGATTTTTCGGGGTGGGCTAATACTGGCACAAGTTTTAAATTGCCCAATAGGTACATAAGCCGTTTATCATTGGCGTACATGCCTTGGAGCAGGCTGGGGAGTTGCTGTTTACGAAGTAGGAGCGCATGAGTACGGCGATCTATTTCATCATCTGTAAACTCTAGGCTTTCAAGATGTGGCGCCAACACATGACGACTTTCTTCAAAGCTGAGTGGTACTTTTATGGCACGTCCGGTCTCTTTACCGTCAGCAGTAAGGATGGCGTACACCCTAAACTGTGCACCATGATCGATGTAGCGATAGTTATAGACCGTGCCTTGGATAGTGATTTCAGGAATTTTAGCCACGATACTACCACCTGTCCACAAAATCAATTTCAGCGACTTTGGCGGCAATAAAGGCGCTAATTACGTTATCGTCAGTTGCCTTACAGCTACTGCAGTGGTGCTGCGTTCGCCAGCGACTCATAAACTGCTCAATCGTGAAGGCATTGTTGAGTGTTGCGGCAAAATAATCGTGCAACTGTGCAGGAATTTGCGGGAAGTCAATTTTATCTGGGATTATAGAGTGCAGCCAGCGCTTATCAGCTAGCGCCTTTTTCATAAATGTTGGGTCGCTAGAGTATTCACCGAGGTCGGCCAATACAAAGTTGCCAGCAGTATCAAAACCAGTATCACCAAGCTTAAATACGTAATCAGCATAGCCGTAGCTCCATAGTTTGTACGTCTGCTCGATATACAAGTCGATAATCTGTTTAATTTTACTAATATCGCCGGCTTTTAGGGTGGGTTGCTCGCCAAAGCCTTTAAGCATGTCGCCGACCATTGTCAGTTTGTCTTGCGTATAAATAACACGCCCTGCACCCCACTCTTTGCCGGGCCTGTCTTCTGGCAAGACTTTCTCGGCATCAATAATAGTAGGATTACCTAATATAGACAGGAAATCCTTAGCATTATAAAAGGAGTGATTCAGCATTGCCGGAATGCGTGCTTTACCATTAATGATAGTGTGAATACGGGTGTCTAGCGGTGCGATTTCCTTGCTGGACAGGGGGTTCATGTTGTGTCGGCGCTTGGAGACGACAACATACGTTTCTTCCTTGGTGAGCGGCAGTTTGAGCACACGTCCATCGTGCGTATCGTAAGTGTGGAATTGACTACCATGTCCCAACTCAGGGAAGGGAACGTATTCGTACTGCAGATGGGAAGTTTTATACAAGTCGTTCATGAGTTATTGGCTTTCTGGCGGTTATTTTCATGTGTCGGCAAAGGGAAGAGGAGTCGCACCAGCGGCTTGGAACGTGCCAAGTGGCGTTCGATTTGCTCTTCTCGGAATGAATTTTCTGGTGGATTTGCCCTATGACGGTCTCTAAGTAGTAATTCGAGGTCGGCAATTGGAATATCCATATCGTCAATGGTATGTTTCTGAAAGCCACGATATAACGTAACCGAAAGATTGTGCCGGTTAACCCAATGGGTTACTGATTGCTTATGGCTGTAGGACAAGAGCTCCTTCATTTTTAGCTCTCGGGCGTATTTTGACTCGGCACGAATACAACGCTTACGCCAGTGCTTGCGGAGGTTATCGACGGTAAAGGCTCGGCTACAAGCGGTGGTGTAGTAATCGTGAAGTACCGTTGGCATAAATTGGTAGTCGATCTTGTGTGGCATCAGCGGGTGGAGCCAGCGCTTTTCGCCAATTATTTTTTCGGCTTTCTCTAGGTCGGTAATGTGCTCGGCTAAATCCATCCAAATAAGCTCTACGGTGCCATGTTTGCTAAAACGGATACCGAGGTTTTCTGGCTTGAAGACAAATTCAAAGATACCATATTCCCAAATTAAGAAATTGAGCGCGATCATTTGACGGATAACTTGTTTGAGCATTTTGATGGTGCGCAGGTCAAGGTCACGGGTATAAGAGATAGTCGCTAGGCGGAAGTGTTGCAGGTAAGCATCAAGCGTCATCACATAATCTTGCGTAAAGAAGATCGGCAGGTAGTAGGCCGACGGGCCACTTTTAACAGGTGCCGGGATTGGTGCTTGTAGGACTTTCATATTGCCCAGCTTGCTCATAAAAGTTTTGTCTTCGCCCATTATGCCTTGCATGAGATTAGGCATATCGTGTTTAAACTGCATGACTTCTCGCGTGCGCTTATCGGCAAGCTCATCGAGCTCTTCTTCGGTGTTATATTGGGCGACAAGCTTTAAGGGCGCAATGATAGAGCTTTTTGTCTCTTCAAAATCGAGCGGCACTTTTATAACGCGACCAGTGGGCTTGTCATCGAGTGTATAGACGCTGTACACCCTAAACTGTGCACCATGACCCACGAAGTAGTAGCGGTACAATGTTCCGTCAAGTGGTGCAGTAGAGGGTAATGGTTGTTGTGTCATGCGTTATAACCTGTCGATGTAATCTATCTCTGCCACTTTAGTTGATACGAAGGCTGCGATAGTCGTCGTTTCTTCGTTACAATCAGAACAGGTATGCTTAGTACGCCAACGCTTAGCTAGTTCCTCTGGGGTAAAAGCTGCCTCCAGAGTTTTAATGTAAAAGTCTTCGAGTTTTTGTGGGAGCTTAGGGAAGTCGCTCTTTTGGTGGTTAACATTGTCTAGCCACCACTTTTCAACCAGCGCGCGATTGATAAAATCAACGTCCGTCGTCCACTCTCCGAGGTCGACGATGATCATGTTTCCCTTTTTATCGGTGCCAGTATCACCAAGCTTAAAAATGTAGTCGCTATAACCATACTCCCAGGTTTTGTACACGAGCTGAATATAATCTTCTATGTACCGTTTAAGCCGGCGCTCATCACCAGAGAGTAGCTCGGGCATTTTACTGATGTTGTGGAGCATGGTATTTGCCATCGCCACCTTGTCCTGTGTGTACACGAAGCGCGCGGCCGCCCAGCGTTTTTCTGGTGTGTCCTCGGGTAAAAGTTCACTTACTGGAGCAATGATTGGGTTGCCGATAAGTGCCAAGAACTCAGACGGGTCGTCAAAGTGGTGTGTGACCATTGCCGGAATGCGCGCCTTACTGTTCATAAAGGTTTGGACGCGGACGTCGAGACTGGCAATCTCCTCGATAGTACCGTGCACGATATTGCGGCGGCGTTTTGCCACCTGGTATGTTTCGGCCTCAGTAAGGGGAATTTTGAGCACGCGATCATTTTGCATGTCGTACACTTTGAACTGTGCCCCATGGCCAAGTTCAGAAAAAGTTGTAGCACCGGTTTTTGGCTGCTGCATGCCGTTTACATCTCTCACTCTAGTTTTGTGAACAATATCAAGAAATGACGCACGGAGCAATCAATGTAGATAACTTCACTACAGATGTTGTCCGTTTCGGTGCACAAAGAATCGGTGTTATACTGTAGGCATGATGAGAGTTAACCGGATAGGGACCAGCTCAGTATTTCGCTCAAGCCGACGCTAGTCGGCTACTATCTTTATATTTTTATTTGGTAAAACTTTCTAAGAGGAATCGAACAGAACATGTTAGACATTCAGTTTATCCGCAACAATCGAGAAGAAGTTGCACGTAAGGCACAGCAAAAGGGCTATGCAGTTGATGTCGAGGGCTTGTTGGCCGCAGACATCAAAAAGCGCGAGCTTGTAACCGAAATTGAACGTTTACGCGCCGAGCGTAACGAGCTTTCTAGCAGCCTTAAAAAAAATAAACCGACACCCGAACAGATTGAGCGAGGCAAGGCCTTAAAAGAAGAAATCAACCACCTCGAAGTGCAGCTTAAACCCGTAGAAGAACGTTATGACGCTTTGCTTAAAGCTGTGCCCAATATGTCATTAGCAGATGTGCCCGTAGGTAGCACCGAAGACGAGAATGTTATCGCTAAAACGGTAGGTGAGCCTACAAAGTTTGACTTTACTCCTAAACACGATTTTGAACTTGGTGAAACTCTCGATCTTATCGATAAAGAGCGCGCAGCAAAAATTGCCGGTAGCCGCTTTGCCTATCTCAAGGGCGGCCTTGTTCGCTTACAGTTTGCAATAGTGCAGTTTGTTATGACGACGCTTGGCGATGAGACGCTTATCCAGAAGTTGATCGACGAAAACAACCTGAATATTCCTGCCAAACCATTTACGCCGATTCTGCCGCCAGCTATGCTGCGCACCGAGCCATATGTGGCTAGTGCACGCCTTAACGCCGAAGAAGTAACCTACAAAATTGAGCAGGATGACCTATGGCTTAACGCCAGTGCTGAGCATACCCTCTGTACGATGTACTGGAACGAAGTACTACCCGAAGATATGCTGCCAATTCGTTACTTGGGCTATAGCACGAGCTTCCGCCGCGAGGCAGGTACCTATGGCAAGGACATGGAAGGCATCTTCCGCCTGCATCAATTTGATAAGCTTGAGATGGAAGTATTCTGTACTCCAGAAACTGGTCTTGATGAGCACAAGCTTCAGATTGCAATTCAGGAGTACCTCGTGCAGCAGCTGGGACTGCCATATCGTCTTATCCAAAAGTGTACCGCAGATATAGGTAAGCCTAATGCCAGTGGCTACGATATCGATTGTTGGTTCCCGGGCCAGCAAAAATATCGCGAGACGCATACTGCTGACTACATGACCGATTACCAATCCCGCGACCTTAAGGTACGTACTCGGCGCCAAGATGGCACGATTGATTTAGTTCACACTAACGATGCTACAGCGTTTGCAATGAGTCGTATCCTAAAGTGCATTATGGAAAACTACCAAACGGCCGAGGGTAAAATTGTTATTCCTGAAGTGCTTCGTCCATACATGGGCGGGCAGGCGATGATCTAATCAACAAAGGAGGATAGCATGATTAAACAGCTCGAAATTACGGGCGTACACATGCAAGTCGGCGACGATTTGCGGAAGTATGCTACCAAAAAAATTGGTCGACTGGATCGTTATATCCCAAAGATGTACCACGAGAGTGTGCA
>Ga0075364_10002596_pt1 | contig 10136 bp, 8 predicted proteins | sample EndMetdeltDD1764_FD_71517 | JGI IMG/M metagenome (GOLD analysis project Ga0075364, IMG submission 71517) | Populus endosphere microbial communities from Tennessee, USA - Endosphere MetaG P. deltoides DD176-4 | ecosystem: Host-associated > Plants > Roots > Endosphere | place: USA: Tennessee...
CTGCTACGGCAGCTTGCCAGTCAGGTTCCGCATCGACCGGCACGCCGAGTTCGCGGAGGTAGGCAACAACCATGTCGGTCGTGAATCGCCTCGCCTTGACGGAGTTCGAATAGGCCGAGTGGTCTTCGAACGGGTAGGCACTGCCCGAGCTCTCGAACACCCATCGATCGCCGTCGTTCGCTGCGACAATGGATCGCTCGAGTGCCAACGGGGGCTCACCGTCAGGGCCGTAGACCTCCAAGACTCTCGCCGGGTAGATCGCAGTGTCGTCGACGATCACTACGCGCAGTGCGCGGCCCCCGAGTTCACGGGCGGCATAACTTGGCAGCACGCCGACATCGGTGCCATGCGGCCCGTTGCTCATCAGAGCCGTCCACCCGTTGACAGGGACACAGATATATCGAGTGACGTCGCCTCCTGGCGCCAGGAACGCGACAGCGTCGCTCATTGAAACCAATCCTGCTGGGCGAGCCGTCCACCCAGGGTCGAAGCCGTCGATGATCCAACCTGCGAGGTCGGGAGTTCCGACTTCGAAGTAGCCGACCTGCTCGGTGGTCGGACCACCTGCGTCCGATGGAAGTGTCATGGAATCTTCCGCACATCGACGATGGCGCCAGGGTCGTTCGCCAGGTTCAAACTTCGAGGGTTTGGTGGGCCTATCTGGATACTTCTTGAACCGCCAGCTACAGGAATGTCTACAGAACTGGACCGAGCCTGACATACCCCCAGACCTGCGAGAACAAGGCATCAGCATGCCGGAACCGTGGCGCCTTGAAGACCGCCTGAGTGCCGATGAGATCGTCGAACTCACCGCTCGCTACCAAGCTGGCGCCACCTCGCGGCAACTGGCCGAGGACTTCGGGGTCGGCAAGACAGGGGTCGTACGGCTGCTGCGACGTCGTGGTGTGCAGATCAGGAGGCGGGGTCGCCCTCAGGAGCGCCCCTAGGTTCGATTGGCGGACGAACGCCAGCTACTTGCGCGCGCGAATAACGCACCAATATGGCAGCGATTCTTTCGTGCGTGGGCGCAGGTAGTAGTGGGAACTGCTCGCAAAATCTTGCGGTGACGTTTGCATTGAATGAACGGTCTTCAGCGCCCTCGCCGCCGAGGACAGCCATCACCACGGGGGTTGTTAAAGCAATTGATTCTTCTTCAGATAGTCTTTCGATCAGTTCACGTGACATAGATACGTCATGTTATGACGGATACATTAGACTAAGTCAATAGCTGTATAATAGTCCTAGATGACGGAAGCGTTGAATCCAAAAGCTCGTGCAAGTCTTTTTAACCTCTCCAATGATGAGTTACTCCAGCTCCACGACAGCCATTGGCATGCTTTTGTGGAGCTTGGTTTCCCGAACGGCATTAGCGTCCATCCGGGCGTGTTTACGGTCATATCCGCGACTTTGCAGAAGCGACCGCACTTTAGTTTTCGTATGGAGCAGACAGTCTGTGTCACGATGGCTCTGGAAGACGGCTCAGATGAGGCTCGGCGGCGGGCACATGAGCTTGGAGCAGGACTGGCCAGCATGATCCCGAACGCAGTTTTGGAATGGGTCGATATCGAAGAATACGATCGTCACTGATCGGACCAGCCGGAGTTTCGCTCCCGCTTCTTCCGTTCTTTCTCAGCCAAGTGCAAAGCCATCAGGATGACAACCTGGCTTAGGTCTGGTTCTGGCCGCAGCAGTGGCATTACGGCAATTGGCCGGTTCTGTTCATATGGCCGTCGGGCGGATACGCCAACTCCCGCGGCGCGCATCCGCTCCTGTGCGTCGATCTCCGAGACCAACCGCTTGTAGGCTTTGCCGGCCCGGTGGGGCAGACTCGGGCGGTCATCCATGACCCGTCGGCGATGCTCTCGCAGCTGTGCCTCGGTCAAGGCAAGGTGAGGACGGTAGTAGTCGAACAACGCCCGCTGCTCAGGCAACCCCACCAAGGCGTAGGCCATCCGACCTTCTAGCCACAGCGCTCTTAACCAGACATGACGTTCTATGTAGCGATGCATGGAGAGGCGGGGCATTCGCTATTAATGCTACCCCCCCGCGAATGCAACTATTGTTTCGTTGCACTGGTCGACGACGTTGTGTTTTGGCTGGATTAGTGCGAAGCTGAATATATGCAAGAGGATATACACGAAGGAGCGGCAGTCATCAATGCGCCCTACGCTGCTGAACTAGTGGACGACGGAGACGAGTTGCCAGCGGCCGTTCGCTTGGGCGAGGTCATCGGTTGGGATCGTGTCGCTGAATTGGCCGCGGAGCGCCGAGAATCTGAACGCCGCATGTCATCACGTCGTCGAGAATTAGGTACCTCGGCGGGTGGCGTCGCAGTCTTTCAGGCGCATCGCAACTAACTCATCGGTACACCCCACCCCTGATAGCTCAAGAGCGTTTTGTCGCACAATAAGTGTACCGATGCCAAGGCCCCCTTACTGGACTTGAACCAGATATAACAGGGGTCAACTTGCAAGAGTAAGGATTCCGTGTCGTAGCTAGGGTGTACCGGAAAACGTATAGATTACCCCTGTTACAGGGGCTGGAATAACTAGTTGAAGATCGAATGGTGGGCCTAGCTGGACACTCCTTGAACCACCAGCTAGAGGAGTATCTACAGAACTGGACTGAGCCTGACACGCCCGCTGACCAGCTAGAACTACCGCGCCCATGGCTGCTCAAGGAACGCCTCTCAGCTGAGGAACTAGTCGAACTCATCGCCCGCTACCAAGCTGGCGCCACCTCACGAGAGCTGGCACGCGACCTTGGTATCAGTAAGACGGCCCTCGTCCGGCTGTTGCGTATGCATGGTGTGCAGATTCGCGGGCGAGGCGCGCCGGCCAATTCTCTGGCGTAGGGCGCAGGGGATGACTGTTCCCCTTCATGAAAGGGATCGCCGCCAGGCCAGCACATCAAAGCGGTGAGGAAGATCAAGAGCGAGCGACGTGTTCGGTCGTTCTCAGTCCAGTGTCACCGGGTCAGTCATCCAACAGCCGACCACTCTCAGGCGCATCGCCCGCGATCAAGCCACCAAGCCCAGCCTGCTCGACCTCAACGAGGGTCGCTGGTTCTGTCTGCCAGTCGTTGCCGTCGAGCCGCAGAATGTCGCTTCGCTCCAGATCCTGGGGATTCGCGTAGCCGGTCATGCACTCGAGGCATTCGAAGATGATCGCTCCGTCGCTGCGCCGCGAGAACACGAGTTCACCGTTCTGGCAGATGCGGCAATTGCCGCTGGCCCTGATCATGCTCATCCCAATGGGACCGGATAGGCGGTGATCAACTCGTTGGTCCCAACACGAGTGATGATCTCGATTGTGCGGTGGGGAACCTCGGCCATCTCACCAGCATTCGCGCCTCCCCCGTACCCCACGTTGCGGCCCATCGGAACCCTGTAGATGTCCACACCGCCCTCAGTGAGCGGGGTGATCCCCCTTGCCTGGGCGATTGACCATGCCTCGTTCGTGAGCGCCTGCGAGTCCCCGATGAACACGCCATGGGCCATCTTAGATGCGTCCTCCGCTTCATGGAGCGCAACATGGGCCGCTCGCGTCTCGCCGGCCTTCGACACGATCGACCAATCCAGTGGCAGGCCGCTGTCTGCGGCGCCGCCTGGTGCGGGCGCACGCGGACCACCGGTCGGTGGTCCGCCGGGAACGTCGTCGACATGCTTGAAGCTCTTGCACAGTTTGCTGATCCCACTGCTGCCGACGCCGGCGGTGAAGAGGTCGACAAACAGCCAACCGCAATCGCTGAGGTCATGATCAGCGCAACCGTCGGCATCACCCACGGCCGATTCGATACCGCCCAGGCTGATGAGGTCGGTGAAGAGCACACCACACTCGCTCACGTCGCGATCTGCGCAGCCTCCGAAGTGATCGGTCGTCCCCTCTGCGACTGCTTCGCCGGCCTCTTTGACTTTGTCGGCAGCGGCTTCGGCTGCTTCCTTTACCTCCTCAGCGGCTGCGCAGACCTGGTCTGGTCCGAAGCACAGTCCGCTCGGGTCGATATGGACCAGCGGCTGGTTTTCGACGTAGAGGTAGTCGGAGACCCACGGGTTCCCCGCGTTCTGCGGCATGAGGTCTGTACTGCTGAATCGACCTGTGGTTGGACTGTAGTTCCGTGCACGCAAGTGGGTTTCCTCGGTACCGGGTTCGGCGTACCCCCCGGTGTAGCCGAAGTTCGGCGTGACGGCGCCACTGATCAGGGGCATGACTGTGTCGACACCCCAGGCGTCGTAGGTGGCCTGCGCCGTGGGGGTGCCGTCGGCCTGGAAGGTGTCAGTGATCGACCCGAGGGCGTCGTGGGTGTGGAAGGAGCGTGGATAGGCCTCGTAGCCATGCTCGGTTTGGAGCAGTTCACCCTGCGGTGTGTATCTGTAGAACGTCTCGTTGTAGTAGGTGGCGTTGTCAGTTGAGGTGGTGCTGCCGAGCATCGGTAGACGGTTGTTGATATCCCAGTACATCTGCGTGGTCGTGCTGGCGGTGACGATGGTGCGACGGTTGCCGAGTCCGTCGTAGGTGTAGGTGGTGGCACCGGCGCTCGTGTTCGAGGCGGTCATCTGGTTGTCGGCATTCCAGACTCGCCCGCCACTGGTGAGGTTGCCGTCAGCGTCGTAGGTGTAGGTGTCGATGGTGGTGCCGTCGTCGGTGCTGGTGAGCTGGTCGGCATCGTCGTAGGTGTAGTCGGTGGTTCCGGGGTCCGGGACGCTACCGACGCGGTCCATCTGGAGGCGATTGCCGACGTCGTCGTAGGTGTAGGACACATAGTCGGCCGCACCGGTGCAGCTGGTGACGCCGAGACACTCGGTGATGAGCCAGTCGCGGTCGTCGTAGGCGAACGCGATCTCGTCAGTGCTGCCACCACGGGTCCGCGTGATTCGGGTGGGATTACCGTTGGGGTCGCGGGTGTACGCGAAACCGTCAACGACGGTGGGGCCCGTGGTGTTGAGGGTGGCGACCTCAGTAGTCCGGCCAGCGCGGTCGTAACTCCGGTTCTCCACCACATCGGTGCCGGCCGGGTAGGCGGTCTGAGTCAGATGCCGGTCGCGGTCGTAACTGTAGGTGGTGGTGAGACCGTCGCTTGTCTGGGAGTCGATCAGTCCATCGGCGTTATGACCATAGGTCACCGTTTCGAGGTTGGGGTAGGTGCGGGTTTCGATGTCCCCGGTGTCGTTGTAGGTGTAGCTGAAGTTGGCGCCGTCGGGTGGGCGAACTGAGGTGAGCTGGCCGGCGTTGTTGTAACGAAGATCAGTGGTGACCTGGTAGCCGTCGACTGGAGCTGTGAATCCCTCCAGTAAGCCGTCAACGTAGCGCTCGAACGTAACAGTCTGGTCGGGCTCGGTGGGATTGCTGATGGTGCGGCTCGTCAATTGGCCGTAGCGATTCCATTCCTGGCTGATGGTCCAGTCTTCGGGGTCGGCGCCGGTCTCGTTCCCGCGTGCGACGACGGTGGATATCAGGTTGCCGTCGGCGTCATAAGTGTAGGTCTCGGTCCGATCGAGAGGATCAGTCACCGACGTGACTTGATGGACCTGGTCGTAGGTAAACGAAGTCTCGTGGCCCAGCGCATCCGTGCGGGTGAGGCGGTCGCCGTATTGGTCGTAGGTGTAGGTGGTGGGGTCAGCACCGCCGGGTGGGGTGACCGACGTGACCCGACCGGCAGCGTCGTATGCCCAACTGGTGATCTTGCCGCGTGCATCGCTGGCGCTCAGCGTCCTGCCAAGTGCGTCGTAGCTGCTGGTGGTCTGGTGGCCGAGTTGGTCGGTGACGCTCGTGAGACGGCCTTCGGCGTCGTAGTCGTAGCTGGTGGTGTAGTCCTCGGGATCGGCCAGCGGAGCATTGCCGCGGGCGTCGACCTGGGTGGCAATCTGGCCCTCGTCCGTGTAGGTCCAGGTCCAGGTGGAATCCCCGGAAGGTGAGGTCTCTGACAGGCGTAACCCGTCGTTGTCGTAGCTGTAGATCGTGGGGTCTTCATCTGGGCGGGCGTAGCTGCTCAGGCGGCTCGCGTCGTCGTAGGTACGGGTGGTGACTCGACCCACAGCGTCGGTGGTGGTCAGGAGGTTCCCGGCACCGTCGTAGGTGTTGTAGTTGGTCAGTCGCCCCGTCAGGCTCCCGGTTTCCATGGGACGGCCGTTTTCGTCGTACGTGGTGTACGAGGTGCCGTTATAGACCTGTCGTCCAAGCTGGTCGTAGCCGTAATCGGTGGCGTAGTCCCAGGGGTCGGCGCCTGGTTCGTTGCCGCGTGGCGCGAAGACTCTGATGCGTCGTCCGACTTGGTCGTAGTCGTAGGTCGTGGTGTGCCCTTCGGCGTCTGTGGTGGAGGCCAGCAGTCCGCGTTCCTCGTAGGTGTTGGTGACGGTTGTGCGGGTGAAGTCGGTGGTGGTCAGGAGGTTCCCGGCGTCGTCGTAGGTGTAAGCCAGATCGTGGATGAGATTGCTCGAGTCATCGGTCACCACGGTGGTCTCGACGCGACCGGCCTCGTCGTAGGTGTTGGTGGTGACCGTCCCGTCGGGGTCCGTGGCGGTCAAGATCTGCCCGGCGTCGTCGTGGGTGAAAGTGCTGGTGTAGTCGGCCGGGGTGGCGCCGGGCTCGTTGCCGTTGGCGCTGGTCCGGCTGGTCTGGTTGCCCGCCGCGTCGTAGGTGAAGGTGGTCTCGTGCCCGCCCGGGCTGGTCTGGGAGATCAGGTTGCCCTGGACGTCGTAGTCGTAGCTGCTGACTCGGCCCTCGGCGGTAGTGAGGGTCTTGAGGTTGCCGTCGACGTCGTAGGTGTAGTTGGTCTCGTGGCTGAGTGGGTCGGTCGTGGTTTCAAGCTGGCCGTCGAGGTTGTAGTCATAGGTGGTGGTCTTGCCGCGACCATCGGTGTGACTGGTGACCTGGTTGTCTCCGTTATATGTCCACGATTCGGCAACCTCCGAAGGCGCTGGGCCGGTTCGAGTCAACATGTTTCCGTTGGCGTCGTAGGTCATCGTGGTGACCTGCTCGAGCGCGTCGGTGACGGCGACGAGATTGAGGTCGGCGTCGTAGGCGTAGCGGGTGGTGGCATCCTGCGCATCGGTGTGCCTGATCAGCACGTTGCCGTAGTAGAAGTCCTCGGTTTCGTTGCCCAACGGGTCCGTGGTGACCATCGTGCCCGTGCCGTCGGGTTGTCCAGGCACGCCAAAGGGAGTCCACTCGAACGTGGTTGTCTGGCCGTTGGCGTCGGTCTGCTCGGTGATGCGACCGGACCCGTCGTAGACGTTCTGGGCGTGTTCGCCCGCCGTAGGGTCGAGAATCTTGTTCAACCGACCTGTGGTGCTGTCGTACTCAACGTCGGTGACCTCGCCGGTGACGTCCTCGATCGACGTAAGGTGCGGCGCGCCCGCTACCGTTGTGTAGTCGTAGGTGACGGTTCGGCCGTCGTCGGTCTCAACTTCGGTGATCTTTCCGTCAGCCGCGCCACTGGTCCCGTAGGTCAGGGTGGCGACCTGCCCTGCGTCGTCCGTGATCGTCGAGAGTTGTGCCCCGGACCCGCTGCCCGTGTATCCGAGGGTGATGCCTCGGCCCTGCCGGTCGGTGTCTGAGAGCAGCCGGCCATCGGCATCGAAGGTGAGCACCTCACCTTGCAGCGAGGTCATCGTCCAGCCGCCTCCGCCGAGGGCGGTAAGTGTGCCGGTCGCGCCGGTATCACCTAGGTAGCCACCGCCAGGTTGTGGATGGTAGATCAACTGGCCACCGGTCGGGTCACGGAACGTCACGTCCCCGCTGATCGGGTCTTCGGTGACACTTGAGTTGAAGTCGTGGGTCCAGCCCACGCCCATCGGTCCGTCTGAGTCGTCCCCCCCGTTGTAGGTGCGAGCGAAGGCCATCGGAATCCCCGGCGCGGTCTGCGCGACGTCGACAAACCGCTCCATGGCTTGCCCCGTCACCGTGCTAACCGGATCGGCCGCATGGGTGACGACATCGGGGCCGTGGTACCAGCGGCAGTCACATCCGTACGTCTGCGCGACCGGGATGGGTGGGGGCAGAGGGTCGCCCTCATAGCCCAACCACAAGATGGGGCTGTAGTAGCAGCCTTGGTGATCGTCCCGTCGGCTTGAGATGCACTCACTGGAGTCGGAGGGTTGGTTAGTGGACTCAGTGGCCAAAGGGTCGACCTGGAATGCGAAGGCGACCTCGTCACCCGCACCGAGGTCGATCCAGTCCTGGACTGCCGCCGTGACATCAAAGAAGGCGCAGCCGTAGGGGAAGTACGGGTGTTCTCCAGGCGCCTCACACCACTCGCTGTCCGCGGTTCCGCCATCGGACGCAAGGACCGCGGGGTCCTGACTTGCCGCCAGGTCTGCCCCGGTCGCGCCCGACGACAAGACGCTGGTCATGCGATGCAGCGTGGTCTCCGGGTATCCGTCGCCGTCCGCAGCTTCTCCGTAGCCCAGAGTGAGCAGGGCGTAGCTGACGAGGGATGAGGAGAGGTTGCTCATGTCTGCTTGGAAGTAGGCCTGCGTCTCTCCTAGCCCCGTACCGACGCTTGATACGTACACGGAGCCATAGGGTTGGCTGGACAGCTCACACGGATCGCCTGAACAGGCCGTTGAGGAGATAGGGGCGAAGGCCGCCGCCAGCGTCCCCTCTGAGGGACGGTAGAGAATCGACGGATCTAGGACAACAGGGAACTCCTTGTCTGCGGCCCAGCTGTCGACCATCGCCAGCTTGAGCCGGTATCCAGATTCCGTTCTCGTCAGCGACTGCCTCGCCGAAGGAAGAGCAGCTGACTGGGCGGGTGACCGGGCTGAGCCATCGGCCGCCCAGGCCGCGGGGGCCGCGAGTGCCATGGTTAGGCCTTCAGACACCTCACTGCTGAACGTATATCCGCCATCGTCGGTGCGTGCGACATCACCGAGCTGGTGCTTTCGGTCCTTGATTGCGAAAGCAAAGTCCCGGCGGGCGCGTGGATTCTTGATCAGGAACTGTTCCTTGATCGAGGTGCCCTCGATGCGGTACTGCAGGTCCACGCCGCGGAAGACACCCTTGTACGTCAACTGAGTCATCTGCCCCGCGCGCTTAATCGCAGGACGGCTCAGGTGAGCCCCTTTCAGCGAAACGTCAACCGCGCCCCTCGGGAGCGTCAACCGCATGACGCGGGTCCCTGATGTGCCGAAGCTCATCGGAAGAACTGTGCGACTCGCGCGGACAGCGCCGGACTTTGCACGCGTCACTCGGCCACTGAGCCGCTGCCATCCGTTGCTCGTGCGCTTGAAGGTGGGCTCTGAGAACAGTGTCTGACGATTCTTGCCATTGGTTTTCGAGACCGTGTGAGACGTGGGAGTCCACTGCTCGATCGCTACCACATGCTGCTTCGCGACCTTGCGCTTCGCCTTCTTCGCAGCGGTGGCCCGCAACAAGGTCGAGTACAGCCGATCCATCACCCTGCCGTGGGGATCTGGGGCGGTCGCTCCCGGTGGTGTTTGGATTCCAAGCCGAGCGGCCTGACTAGATGCATTGCTCACCTGGGGCAGCAACGCCACCACCAAGCTCGCGATTGATACCAACACCAGAACAGGCAAACGGCGCATTGCCACTCCCGAGAGGTCCGTCATGGAGATCCTGTCGAGAACCTAGAGCTGCCTGTTGGCCCTCCTCGTCACCTGAATAGATGAAAGCCATAGTCACCTTGGGCTGGGGCTACGGAGGCAAGGACGAGACTGAAGCATTCTCGGCCACCACCGGGGGGAACTTAAGTGGCCCCGTGCGGGTTTCGGACTAGGACGGACAAGCGTAGCGTCGCAAGATCACCAATCTCGGGGAGCCTTCAATGACACGACGCATCGCCTACCTCATTGCCTTGCTGCTGGCCCTGACCGGCACCACCTTTGTCAGCCTCGCGACCGCCGGGTCAGCTAGCGCCAAAGACGCGAACTGTTCCGACTTCAACACGCAAGCCTCCGCGCAGCAGTACTTCCTCAACCATGGTGGCCCAAACTCCGATCCGGATGGCCTCGACGCCGACAATGACGGCATCGCTTGCGAGTCCAACTCCTGCCCCTGCAACTACAGCACCGGAGGAGGAGGCGGCGGCGGCACTCCTGGCGGCGGCGGAACTCATCACCCTAAGCCCCAGCACAACCTCAAGGCTCGAGGTAAAGAGGTCCGTCACACCGATAAGTT
>Ga0075364_10002598_pt1 | contig 10133 bp, 6 predicted proteins | sample EndMetdeltDD1764_FD_71517 | JGI IMG/M metagenome (GOLD analysis project Ga0075364, IMG submission 71517) | Populus endosphere microbial communities from Tennessee, USA - Endosphere MetaG P. deltoides DD176-4 | ecosystem: Host-associated > Plants > Roots > Endosphere | place: USA: Tennessee...
TTACGACGAGCTTGCAGAGCGGCTCGAGACCACCGACCCTGCCGTCGCGGTGCGCAGCAGCGCGACGGCAGAGGACCTGCCCGACGCGAGTTTCGCGGGGCAGCAAGAAACGTTCCTCAACGTCGTGGGCCATCGCGCGCTGCTTGACGCCTGCCGCCGCTGCTTCGCTTCGCTCTTCACCGATCGCGCGATCAGCTATCGTGAGGCGAAGGGGTTCGATCACCTCGCAATATCGCTGTCGGTCGGCATTCAGCAGATGATCCGCTCCGATCTGGCGGGATCGGGCGTCATGTTCAGCCTCGATCCGGAAACCGGCTTTCCGCACGTTGTGGTGATCAACGCCGCGTTTGGTCTGGGCGAAACCGTCGTGCAAGGTTCCGTTGATCCCGATCGCTACGTCTTGTTCAAGCCACTCCTCGATAATCCCGGACTGCTCCCGATCGTCGACAAGTCATGCGGTGCTAAAGCGATCAAGCTGGTCTACGCGCGCGGTGGCAGCAAACGGACCAAGATCGCCGCAACCGGTTCTGCCGAGCGTCGGCAGTTCGTCCTCGGCGACGAGGAGATATGCGAACTCGGCCGATGGGCCGTGTTGGTCGAGCGCCATTACGGCAGGCCGATGGACCTCGAATGGGCGAAGGACGGGAAGAACGGCAAGCTCTATCTGGTGCAAGCACGGCCCGAGACGGTGCAGGCGGGCCGGAACCCGGCCAAGATGCTGACATACCGGCTCAAGCGGAAGGCCGAGCCCATCGTCAGCGGTGCGGCTGTCGGCACCGCCATCGCTTCCGGACGCGTCTGCCTGGTGCGTGATACCGCGGAGATCGCGCGCTTCCCGGATGGCGCCATTCTCGTGACGGACAACACCGACCCGGACTGGGTGCCGGTGATGCGCCGGGCCGCCGGCATCGTCACCGACCATGGCGGCAGCACGAGCCATGCCGCCATCGTCAGCAGGGAACTCGGCGTACCCGCCGTCATCGGCACCGGTGAGGCCACGCGCGTCCTGAAGGACGGTCAGGACATCACGATCTCCTGCGCCAGCGGCGACAAGGGGTTCGTCTATGCCGGCCTGCTCGATTTCGAGAGCGAGACGATTGACCTCGGCTCGCTGCCGGAGACGCGCACGCAGGTCATGGTGAACATCGCCGATCCGGCCACTGCGCTGCAATGGTGGCAGTTGCCGGCAAAGGGCGTGGGCCTCGCCCGCATGGAGTTCGTCATCAACAACCTGATCAAGGTGCATCCCATGGCGCTGCTGCATCCCGAGCGTGTGAACGCCGATGCCGCTCGCGCCATCGCGGAACTGACCCGAGGCTACGATACTCCGGCGGATTACTTCGTGGAGCGTCTCGCCCGCGGAATCGCGAAGCTCGCGTCCCCCTACTACCCCCATCCGGCTATCGTCCGGCTAAGCGATTTCAAGACCAACGAGTACGCGCATCTCCTGGGGGGCGAGGGGTTCGAGCCTTTGGAAGAAAATCCCATGCTCGGTTTCAGGGGCGCCTCGCGGTACTACAGCGAACGCTATCGCGAGGGCTTCGCGCTGGAATGCAAGGCGCTGAATCGCGTGCGCGATGAGGTTGGGTTCGGCAATGTCATCGTGATGATTCCCTTTTGCAGAACGCTTGCGGAAGCCGATCGCGTGCTCGAGGTCATGGCAGAAAATGGGCTGCGGCGCGGCGAGCGCGGGCTGCAGATCTACATGATGTGCGAGATTCCGGCGAACGTGATCCTTGCTGAGGAGTTCGCCAAGCGGTTCGACGGATTCTCGATCGGCTCGAACGACCTGACGCAGTTGATCCTGGGCGTCGACCGAGATTCTCAACTGCTCGCGGACTTGTTTGACGAAAGGAACGACGCAGTCACCGCGATGATCGCGCAGACCATTGCCCGCGCGCATCGAGCCGGCATCAAGGTCGGCATCTGCGGCCAGGCACCCAGCAACTATCCCGATTTTGCCCGTTTCCTCGTCAACGAGGGGATCGACTCCATTTCGCTCAATCCGGACAGTTTCGTCCGGACCATCCGCGCGATAGCGGAGGCGGAGAGAACCTGATCATCGCACTTGGCGAGAGAGGTCGTAGGTGCCGCGAAACGCCGGACTGAGCCCGGAAGCAAAAACACTTGACTGCATGAACCTTTATGGTTATGCTAGATACTCCTTTGAACCAGGAGTGCCCCATGCCGATTCTAGAATCGCTCATCGCCCCCATCGCCTCGATCATCGACAAGGTCATCCCCGATCGCGAAGCGCGCGATCGGGCCAAGCTCGAACTGATCAAGCTGCAGGGATCGCAGGAAATGGAAGTGCTGCAGACCCGGCTCTCCGCCGTCGTCGCCGAGGCCGCCTCCCCCGATCCCTGGACCAGCCGGGCACGGCCGAGTTTCCTCTACGTGATGTACGCGCTGATCCTCTGGGCACTGCCGATGGGCCTGATCAGCGCGCTCAGTCCCGGCACCGCGCGGAGCATCGCCGAGGGCATGGCGGCCTATCTGGCGGCGCTTCCCGAGCCGCTCTATGTCCTGTTCGGCACTGGCTATCTCGGCTACACGGTCTCGCGTCAGTGGGGCAAGATCGCCGGCAGCGACCAGTGATGCGCCGGACGAACGAAGGGCGGACAGGGTAACGAACATGGCGAAGAAGCTGATCTATGTGCTCAACGGGCCGAACCTGAACCTGCTCGGCCTGCGCGAGCCCGAGATCTACGGCCACGACACGCTCGACGACATCGCCGCGATGGTCGAGGACCGGGCGCAGGAGCTGGGCTTCGAGATCGACTTGCGCCAGTCGAACCACGAGGGCCATCTGGTCGACTGGCTGCACGAAGCGCAGGCCGAGGGCGTGCACGCGGTGCTGCTCAACGCCGGCGCCTTCACCCACACCAGCGTGGCGCTCCACGACGCGATCAAGTCGATCAAGACGCCGGTGATCGAAGTGCACCTGTCGAACCCCCACACGCGGGAGGCGTTTCGACACAAGAGCTACGTGGGAATGGCGGCGAAAGGCTCGGTAGCCGGGTTCGGCGCCCGCAGCTACGTGGTGGCGCTGGAGGCCGCGGCGGGTCTGTAACGTCGTCGCGGACTTCAGGATCCGACCGCTGGCCTTCGGGCTCGAGCCAGCCCTACTCCAGCGGCACGCCCGGCTCCTGCTTTGCGGTACGGATCGTCAGCGAGGTTTTCACGCTCGCGACATTGGGTGCGGGAGTAAGCTTAGAGGTCAGGAATTCCTGGAAACTCTGCAGGTCCTTGCTGACAATCTTCAGGATGAAATCGATCTCGCCGTTGAGCATGTGGCATTCGCGCACTTCGGGCAGGTCGCGCATGTGGGTTTCGAACTGGCGCAGCGCCTCCTCGGCCTGGCTCTTCAGGCTGACGAGCGCGAAGACCGTGATCGCGAAGCCCAACTTCGACGCGTCGAGATCGGCGTGGTAGCCGCGAATCACGCCCGCGTCCTCCAGCGCGCGCACGCGCCGCAGGCACGGCGGTGGGGTCAGCCCCACGCGCTGCGCCAGTTCCACGTTGGTGATGCGCCCGTCGCTTTGCAGCTCCGCAAGCAATTGCCGGTCGATCGGGTCCAGATTCGCCATTTGCCGTCCATGCCGACGGAATCGAAGCCGTGGCTGCCATTACACTGCGGCAACTTCTGCAAGCTAAGTGCGTGCGTGTCGATAATTTTATTGTTTTCCACGGCAATCGTCCCGCTTTGCAACGGCAACGAATGATCGGCTGCCGCAGATATGCCAAGCTGGTAGGAAGCCAGTTCGCCCTCTCGTTTCCCAACAGCCGCGGTTCTCCGTCACCGTGGCCGGACAGTCCAGATGCGCTTCGACGATCGCCTGACCACGGTATTGCGCAAGCCCGTCACGGGCGAGGCGATCGCGCGCATCCAGTACCGCCAGCTGCTCGACCTGCTGGGAACGAGCCCCAGCGACGCACACGACCCGCAGACCGACGCCGCCTATCTGCGGCTCACCGAGCTGTCGCAGCGTATCCCCGCCGCGGCGCGTGCGGCGATGCTGGGCGAACCGATCCTGCGGCTGCGCAGCCCGCGCCTGCTGACCCATCTGGCCGAGGCCGAGCCTGTGGTCGCCGCTGCCGCGATGGCCGGAGCCCGGCTTGACGAGGACCAGTGGTTGGACCTCATTCCCGCGCTGCCGATCCGCGCGCGCGGACTGGTCCGCCACCGTGACGATCTCGGCCCAGCGGTGGAGGCTCTGCTGGAGAGGCTGGGGATCGGCGACCGCGCCTTGCCGCCGGCGGATGTGCCTGCCGCGAAGGCCGAGGCGATCGCGGCGGACGAAGTGCCCGCACCCGAACCGATAGTCGGCCCGGTCGCTCAACCCATCCCCCAGCCGATCGAAGGAATCGGCGCGATCGTCCGGCGGATCGAGCAGTTCCGCAAGACCCGCCAGCAGGAACACGACGAAGCCGCTGCAAACGATGCCCCGCGCCTGCCGCTGGAGGATGACGATGGCGAGGCGCACCCCTCGCAACTCGAAAGCTTCGACTTCGCCACCGACGCCGAAGGCCGCATCGTCTGGAGCGACCCCGCCGCCGCGCCGATGAGCGTGGGGCTGCCCCTCGCCACGCTCGATCCCGACAGCCCGGTGACCGCGCCCGCTGCACTCGTCACCGCGTTTCGTCACCGCCAGCCGATCGGCGGCGCGCTGCTGTCGATCGCCGGGGCTCCGGCGATCGCGGGAGCCTGGCAGATCGACGCCGCGCCGCGCTTCGAGCGTCCCGGCGGGCGCTTCACCGGCTATTGCGGGCGGATGCGCCGCCCGGCCGAGGATACCCCTCCCGTTGCCGCGATTGCCGAGCCGGACCGCGACGGCGATCGCATGCGCCAGATCCTGCACGAGCTACGCACGCCGGTGAACGCGATCCAGGGCTTTGCCGAAGTCATCCAGCAGCAGCTGTTCGGCCCCACCCCGCACGAATACCGCGCACTGGCCGCCTCGATCGCCAGCGACGGCGCGCGCATGCTCGCCGGCTTCGAGGAGCTCGACCGGCTGGTGAAGCTCGACGCCGGGGCGATGGAACTCGACGCCGGCGATTGCGACATCGCCGCGATCGTCGCCGCCACGATCGTCCGCCTGAAATCCTACACCGCCCCGCGCGCCAGCGGCTTCAGCGTAATGCCGGCCGGCGGCCCGGTGCGCGTCGCCATCGCCGAAAGCGAGGCCGAGCGGCTGGTCTGGCGCCTGTTGGCGACGCTGGCCGGCGCAGCGATGCCGGGCGAGCTGCTCAAGCTGAAAATCCGTCCGCCGGTGGACGGCATGGTGCGGATCATCATCCGCCTGCCCGGCTCTCTTGCCGAGCGCGACGACCGCGCGCTGTTCCACGCCACAGCGCCAGGCCAGCAGACGCAGGCGCTCACGGCCGGAATGTTCGGCACCGGCTTCGCGCTGCGCCTCGCCGCCGCCGAAGCGCTGGCGGCAGGCGGCGAGCTCGAACGCCGCGACGGCAAGCTGCGCCTGTCGCTGCCCGCCGCAGCGACCCGAGGGGGCGCTGGAAGCATTGCCGCGACAGCCCTCCCCCTTGACGCCGCCACAAGCCATCGGGGATAGCGGTCCCGACTTTGCGCGAGGGGAGCTGGGCCGTTGGCCGGGATAGACATTACCGAGCCGCCGACCACACCGGACTTCGTCCGGTTTCCGGCCGAAAGCGGCCCGCGCTTCATCCTGACCGTCGACACCGAGGAAGAGTTCGACTGGGACGAGCCGATCGACCGGCACCGCCACAGCCTCGTCACCGTGCCGATGCTGCGCAAGTTCCAGCAATTCTGCGAAGGCGTCGGCGTCGTGCCGATCTACCTGATGGACTTCCCGATCGCCAATTCGCCCGCCGCGGTCGAAGCGCTGGGCGAGGCGATAGCCGGGGGCCGCGCCGAAGTGGGCATCCAGCTCCACCCGTGGGTAAGTCCGCCGTTCGAGGAGGAAGTCAACGAGCACAACAGCTTTGCGGGCAATCTTCCGGGTGAGCTCGAACGCGAAAAGCTGCTGCGCCTGCGGGACCTTATTGCCGCGAATTTCGGCAAGCAGCCGCTGATCTATCGGGCCGGCCGCTACGGGCTGGGCGCCAACAGCGCCGCGATCCTGACCGAGGCGGGCGTCGCCATCGATACATCGGTGCGATCGCTGTTCGACTACAGCTCCGGCGGCGGCCCATGCTACCGCGACCATCCGCTCGATCCGTACTGGATCGATCGCGGCTCGCGGTTGCTGGAATTGCCGCTTACAACGGTATTCTGGGGGTCGCTACGGCGTTTCGGCGCGGCGCTATATCCGCGGCTGTGGCGCGTTCCCCGGCTGCGCGGCGCGCTCGCCCGGATCGGCCTGCTCGAACGCATCCCGCTCACTCCCGAGGGCGTCAGCGCCAAGGAAGTGATCCGCGCGATCGACATCGCGGTGGACGACGGCATGCCCCTCCTCGTGTTCTCGTTCCACAGCCCCTCGCTCGCGCCGGGACACACGCCTTACGTGCGCAACGAGGCCGATCTCGACGCTTTCTACGATTGGTGGCGCACGGTCTTCGCGCATCTGGCGAAACGCGGCGTCAAGCCGTCGTGCGTAAAGGACGTGCTCGAGTCGGTCGCGCTTGCCTAGCGCGGGACACCCGGCTAACGCCCGCCTGTCCGGCGGCGCCACTGGCTACGGCGGGCGCGGCGATGCGGGCCTGTAGCTCAGCGGTTAGAGCTGGCCGCTCATAACGGCTAGGTCGCGGGTTCGAATCCTGCCGGGCCCACCACCGCCGCCGATGGCCGAAGCCGGCCGAACCAGGGTCGGGGAGTAGCGCAGCCTGGTAGCGCATCTGCTTTGGGAGCAGAGGGTCGCAGGTTCGAATCCTGTCTCCCCGACCATCTTCGCCGATCAAACAAAAAAGTCCGTACCGGCCTGAATGGCCGGCACGGACCTTTTATTTTTCAGCGGCTTACTGACCGAAGTTGTAACGCAGGCGGATGCCGTAAGTGCGCGGTTCGCCGATGTATTTCGAGACAAACTGCGAACTGCCCCGCAGGTCGTTGACCGCGATGTAATACTTCTTGCCCGCCAGGTTGGAGCCGAACAGGCTGATATCGAAAGGCTTGCCGAATACCGAGGTCCAGTTGAGGCTGGCGCTCAGCAGATCCACCGCACCGACCGTGCCCTCGCCGTCCAGGCTGGCGACGTAGATGAAGTTCGAGGTGTGCGAATAAGTCGCCGAAACCGCGATGCGTCCGACATCATCGGAGACAGGAAGCTGGTAGGTTCCCGTCAGCGTCCAGTGCCACTTCGAAACCAGCGGCAACCGGTCCCCGACCTTGCCGGGCGCGGTGATCGAATCGTAGAGGCCGCCCGGTGGCAGCGGCTGCGCGTCGAGCGAGGTGATCTCGGTATCGAGATACGCCAGATTACCGTCGATCGTCAGCCCTTCGAATGGCCGGATCGACGCATCGGCTTCGACACCGACGATCTTCGAAGAGCCGACGTTGAGGTTGGTGGTCGTCGCCGTCGTCGCATTGGTCGAGCTGGAGATCTGGACGTTGAGCTGCTGGTTCTGCAGCTTGTTGTAGAACCCGGCGATGTTGAAGTGCCCGGGCACGGCGCCCCGCCAGCTGGCCTTCGCGCCGATCTCGTAGGCGTCGACCTTTTCCGGCCCGACAGACTGATACGGCGGCGGCGCGTTGTAACTGACCGACCCCTGACGATAGCCGCGCGTGTACTTGGCATAGAGCAGGACATCATCAAGCGGGTTGTAGTCGATGCCCATCAGCCAGGTCGGCGCCTTCGATTTCTCGATCGCGTCGGTGCGACAATTTGCATCGGCAGCGGCGCCGAGCGTGCAGCTGGCGATCGGCGTCGTCAGCACCTGTCCTGTGGGCGAGATGAAGCGATAGGCGCGAAGCTCGCCGCGGGCACGGCTCTTGTCCCATGTATAGCGAATGCCGCCGGTCAGCTTCAGGTTGTCGAGGACCGAATAGGTCGCCTGCGCATAGACAGCGCGGTTGAGGAAGAAAGTCTCACCCCTCTGATTGCCCAGGAAGCCGATCGAGCGGTTCGTACCAAGGAGCCCTACGAGCTGACCAAAAACATCGGTGCACTGGAAGTTGTCCGAGTTAGTACACGAGATCAGGTTCGGCGCCTGCGTGCCCGTCGGTTTGCGCGGCGTGCTGTGCTCGTAGTAAAGGCCGCCCTGGAATTGCAGCTTGCCATCACTGGAATTGCCCTGAAGGCGAAGTTCCTCGACGAAGGTCTCCTGATCGGCATTGTAGGCACCTGGTGCACGCGTCGCTTCGGCGAAACCAAGGTGAGCACCTTCCAGCGCACCTGTATTCACGATACGCGTCGTTCCGGGCACTACAATTTGCGCAGGAACGACGTAGTTACCGCCCAGGATGTCCGTGACGTAGCGGGTGCGAACTTGCGAATAGCTAATGATGTTCTTCAGCGTCAGCGTGTCGCTGACGCGCCAGGTCGTCGTGTTGACCGCCATGCCCTGCCAGGCCTTGCTGCTAGGATCGCGCAGCGCGCCTTCGACATCGTAGAAACCGTTATTGGCACTGCGCGCCAATTGGAGACAAGCCAGAACGCCGATCGGATAGCTGGGCAAAGGAGGGGGGGCCTGCGGATTAGTAGGCGGCGGAGGTCCGCACTTAGTCACCTTCGACATCGAACCGTTGTCGTAAGCATAGAAGTACGAACCGACCGTGTAGTTCTCGATATCCGGAGTCAGGTCGACCAGCAGGCTGATGCGGCCGGAAATATAATTCTGATCGCCGAATTTGTCGGGCCCGATGCCGGAGACGTTGTTGAGGAATCCGTCACGGTCCATGTAGTCGAGCCCGAAGCGCATCCGGATCGTCTCGGTGATCGGTAGGTTGGCCACGGCCTGCAGGCGCTTGGCATCGAGATTGCCGTAGCTGCCCTCGACATAGCCTTCGACGCGGTCGGTCGGGCGCTTCGGCACGATGATGACCGCGCCGCCGGTGGTGTTCCGACCGAACAGCGTCCCCTGCGGCCCGGTGAGCACCTGTACGTTCTCGAGGTCGAACAGCATGCCCGGCCCGGCGCCGTCGCCCGCGGTCGTGGAGCCGTTGCCGCCGCGCGGCGCGACGACGTCGGCGAAATACACGCCGACCGACGCGGCGGTGCGTGTCGCCTGCGAGAACCCGCGCAGCGAGAACTGGGCGCCCTTAGCGCCGAACCGCGCGTTCACCGTCAGCGAAGGCGCGAACACCGAGAGATCCTGGATCGAACGGACGTTCTTGTTGTCGATGCTCTGCTGGTTGAACACGAAGATCGAGGCCGGCACGTCCTGCAGGCGTTCCTCGACGCGGCGGGCGGTCACCAGGATTTCACCGGGATCGCCTTCGCGCGCGGCAGCGGCCGCACTATCCTGCGCCAGTGACGGCGTAGCGGCGATCGCGGTCAGCGACGCCCCGATGCAAAGCGCGGCTTTCCTTGCGATATGGTTCATTTTCCCCTCCCCCAAACAAATATTTGATTCGGCAAATTGCCGTCCTCTGGCGCAATTATTCCCCTGCGCGCACAAAGGCAAGCCGCTCTCGGTTGGATTGCGACTTCATCTCCAGTGGAAGACGGCCGGCGGGGTGCGGGGCAAGGCTTCCCCTGCGCCGCTGCCGGAATAGGTTTTCTTACGCAGCCTGTTCGCTACGCGACGATCCGAACGTGAAGAACTTCGCGGAAGGGTCGAACGGCGCGGGCTCACCCACGAAATGGTTGCGCGCCACCGTCAGGCAATATTTGCCGCCCAGGCCCTCGTAAGCTTCCTCCTCGAACTTCTGTGCGCGGTAATAGTCGCGGACGGCGTCGGTGGCGTCCTGGTTGGTGTGGGTGAAGGTCCACACCACATAGCCACCGCTGCGGATGATCTGCCGCACGAAATCGATCAGCTGCAGCCGATCGGACGGGCTGAGGTGGCCGAACACGCCCGAGATGACGACGATGTCGGCGGGCGGCAGGCCCTTGTAGGATTCGGCGATCGAGGCATCGCCGGTGAGCACTTCCAGATTGCCGAGACCGACCTTCTTCGTCCATTCGCGCGCGAAGGCGGAGTTCTCTTCGTCGAGCTCGACGATGCGGCCGCGAACGTCGCCCTTGCGCGGATGGTTCTCCAGGGCGCCGATC